>Ga0247758_1002404_pt1 | contig 10221 bp, 13 predicted proteins | sample UWRJL156409C4_FD_180950 | JGI IMG/M metagenome (GOLD analysis project Ga0247758, IMG submission 180950) | Plant litter microbial communities from Arlington Agricultural Research Station in Wisconsin, United States - UWRJ-L156-409C-4 | ecosystem: Environmental > Terrestrial > Plant litter >... | reverse complement strand
TCTTCCTTCAGAGAGCTGCGATCTCCCTTCATTTTATCCTTCAATTCAGCCAGCTTTTTTCGGCAATGTGGACCTTCTTTTGACCGGCGTAATGGTATGACTCTGAACGGCGTGTTGGCATGACATGTATTAAAACCCTCGAAGAAAGTTCTGCCAACGTCGAGTGTGACGTCGAAAAACTTGTTTTTCTTGACCGAATAATTACACACATGGCGATCCCCCCACCGGGGCCTTCAGATCTCAAGCTATCACGACATAAGGAACTGAAGCTGCAACACGGCGATAACCCAAGCATATACAACAAATTGGCTTCCACATTCGAACTTGTAGCCATGGGAGTATTGATCCTTCCGATGCCCGAGGTCAACTTTACGCCCATGGGCGTCGGCATGGCCGAACAGCTGCCCCATCCCGCTGCGTGTCTGCAGATCGGGGGAGCACTACTCACACTTGGGCACAGGAAGCCTCGGATGGTGCCCAACGGGCGTCACTCGTGGCCCAGTAGACACACCAGCTACAGGAACGTCGGTTGAAAATTAATCTCACTGGCCTAGAAGCCCAGAATATCAACAAGCAGATCAAGGTGAGACGATGCGTATCGCAGGCATCGACAAGGACATCCAGGCACAGGACCAGGTGATGGGTGTTTGCCAGTTAACTCCCAGCTCAGTCCGAAGTCTCCACGACAGAACAGTCATGGGGCTTCGTGCGGACGCAGGAAAGCCAACACGGCTCCGTTTTACGAGTCCAAAATTAGACTTCCTCATGCAGACGAGTGCTCGATCTTGGTTCCATTTTGTATTCCCAATTCTGGGTTCGAGTTCGCGTTGCATATAACATATGTATTTTATATAACATATGTATTTTATATAGCAGTAGATTATGTACCATACTCAAATTGCGATGGGATGCTATGTACTATCCTATGGTGGTAGTATAGTTAATGTGCAAACATTGGTCCAAATAAAGTTCTTTTTCAACGCCACACCCTACCTTGTAAAATCCAGCACGCCCTCCTCTTTCAGGAGCATTGACCTATCAGCTCCAACTGCTGTTGCGCAACGACTACTCGCTCTATCGCATCACAAACTCACTCACACACATGCCAAACCTTAATCTTAACATGGCACCAGAGGCGTCAAAATTTGTTTGTCGCTGACAAGCATGACTCTTTCGGCTTGACACCATCGGCCAGAATATTGTAGGGTATTACAGACTGGAAATCAAAAGCCAAATGCCGCTTAAACTAGCGTCAGCCTTCTCTGCCCAACACTCTCAAAGGTTCGAATCGTCGCACCATCTTCCCGCTCCTCATCTGCATAGCTGCTCCAATAGCCAACGCGCTTGTATAATTTCACGCTAGCTTCGCCTGTGCCGACCACTGGCTTCAGAATAAGACCTTTCAGCCGCTGCACTCCGTCGTTGTCAAACAACTCGCCGATGCAGAGAAGCCTCCACGCACCACCAGGGATGCACGCGCCTTTCTCGTAATCGTCCCACGCTAAGTCAAATGACACCCAGCCCTCCCTTCCTTCCATTTCCATCGATACTGAAACTCCGCTCTGTCGTAGGGTGTGCGCTTAGGCTCCGCTTTCATCTTCAGGACTTGCCCTTCGATCATGAGACTTGCAGACTTTACTATCCTATACAGATTCTGCTCGTCTTCCAGATCGATAGCGAATGACTTGGCCCGGCCAACCGCGTGATAGTCTGCGCTCTTGTGCGTAGATATCTCTCCGATGACAGACGCCCAACTCCAGGACGGAGCAACGTAACTGCTTGGTATGGCGACGGGATCGGTGAGCACGCCGAAGCGCCGCGTCCGCCATAGGTGCGCCAGAGGCAACTAGGACGCAAAGTAGCCGGCAACGTATCGCTTGCGGAGGTACTTGTCGTTTAACCGCTGCGCAATGCCGCCGGATATAGCGGGGAGTCTGTCTTCGACAACGGTGATGCTGCTCATTGCGTACGCCGCGGTCAGGGTGCGCCAGTGCCAGTCAGGGTCGACCCTGGCGTCCTCAAGCTGCGATATTTCAGGCATGTGTCACTCAAACGGGGCGTCATTTGCATAGATGACGTCGTCCGGTACTATCCATAGCACGCCTTTGGGATATGCGCCTGACGCTAGGACCGCTTTGCATTCCCAGAAGAGATCACGGCCTGCGTAGTGTAGGGCCCGCGGCGCCAGCAGGCGCTCTTGGAAGACCCACGCCCTGGCGTTCAGCTGAAAGTTCTGGACCCGCGAGTAGTCGCACCGCTCGGCCGCAAACACCTTACCTCGTGTCGTCACGATTCAGGGGCTGGAGAAGACCACCGGGCGGGACTGGAAGCACCCGCCGTGCGAGCTTTCGGCGTCCGACGTGGCGATATTCAAGTAGCAGTCCGCATAAACGTCTGCCATGGCGCGCACGTGGCGCTCCCAGTCCTCTTTGTGTCGAGGGCCCTTCTGGATGATGCAGAGCGAATCGATCCAGAGAAAGCTGACGCCAAGCTTGCTTGTGATTTCGATAGCGTCTCTAAACGACTTTGGTAGGCTGTTTGAATCGATCTCGTCGTGGAACTGATCAATGTTATCCGTGCGTAGCACCTGCTGACTAGGATTGCGTCCCCAACAATGACTGAGCGCAACGTAAGTTGTCGAACTGCAGCGGCAGTTCTTGGCGCTCAGGCGCGCAGGCGCCTTACCGCTCCAGGCTAGGCTGGAGCGCAGGAGCCTTTCGTCATGTGCTCTCCTCACACACAGGGAGCTTTCTTTTGTATTTAGTCGGGGAGCTTCGCTCCCCCCCTTTCTACCTAATCAAGTCAATTTGCAACTGCACTTCCGCTGCTCCCGTGAGCTCCGTACCCTCAGTGAAACGTTCCACATAAGTAACCGAACTCCCCCTGGCTGCCAGCACCGATGCGTCTGCTAGTCTCAGTCTCGGTCCTGTGCAATCCAGGAGACGCGGTGGGATGTAGGATGACTTGCGATCCTCAAGCACGAGTGCCGAGCGTCGCAAGTGTCGATCCAACCACGTACGTCCATGTCTTTGGTGCTGCATAATGCTTCGGTTGGCTCTGGCTGGTTGGCATGAAAGCCGGTCCCCGCTTTCGTGGCGGCATCGATCTCATCAAAGGAAAAGCTCACGAACACCCTGTCCTTCTCGTTTTCCTCTGTCGGTCCCACGCCCTCCCGGAAGTCAAAGTTGAGCGTGTTCGAATGAAGACCATCGTCCTTTCGAATCGCACGAACGCATATAGGTCTCCCCTAGCGGAATGGAAGCCAGTCAGAGGCCTCAAGCTCAAAGACTGCTCTCGCACAGAAGGGACATTGACGCTCGGCGGCAGAGATGAGTCGCTGGCGGCTAGGGTGGTGAGGATACTCGACTGTCGCCCGTCTTCCCCGTCGCTGATCCAACCCTCGTGGCACTGAAAGTATGCTTTCACAAGCGCTACACAGCTGATAAAGTTCGGCAACTGAGGGTGAGGCGAATTCGAATGCTTCGGACGTGATGGAAACGTCGGAGGAATTGTTCGACGCCTCAGATGCATTGGAGGAATGGCCAGAGCCCATCTTGGTAGTCGCGTTAAGTGTGGTGATGACACGAGCAGTAGGCTAGGTAGGGCTGTGAGCAAGAGCTGGTTGATTTAATAGAGTCTAGAGGTAGTACGAAGAAGAGACGGAGGAAGAAGCAGAGGTGGAATCCATCCCGTCTTGAGGTGGCGCAAACTACCCCGTTTCCCAATCCAGCCTAGCTAGAACCTGATGTTTGGCGACGGCGAGATTTTCATTTGGCGGGCAAGGCGGGGGGAGGGCGCAATGGTGTGATAATTCACTTTTGGCCACTTAGCCACTGGCCTGTTTGGACCCTCGAAAAGTGGCTTGTTCCTGCCTTTGTGCAACCTGCGCACGAAGTCGGGGAACGAAGCAAGTGAGCACTAACACGCAGATCGGCAACAGCTCAGGTTTGCCGTGTGTCGCAGGGAACACGCTGGCCAATCAGATCTACAAAAATCCCACCACCATGGGGGTCTTTTAGGGCGACAAATGCGATACCAACCTCCAGAGATGAAAGCCCTACTGGCTACGGACTGATCGAACTGCCCTGAAGATTATGATGGCAACGGCTGCGAGCGACGGCAACAAGGCTCCACCTAGTTGCGGGGTCTGGAGGGGTACTTGGGGGTGCATCCGAGTCCATCAATTTGCTGTCCTCTCGGGGTGGATCGTTGGGTTGGAGTGTCGTTTCCATGTTTGCGCTTCGCAGACAGAATAAGAATGATCTCAGAGAGCAAAAAGTGGTATTCGAAGAGAAATGAGAAGTCCCAGGAAGAAGCGGAACTGAATCATACTAAATAATGGTGTAGTGTGTCTGGAAGGATCGAAACCCCTGAACGCTAGATCCTTCGCATCGCGTCTGATGATACAGCCTACCTATAAGTGCTGGAAATGGAGAGTTTTGGTTGGCTGATGTAACATCGCATGAAAAGACATAAGGTCCCCGCATACCCAGGGAATGCGACAATGGTGACTGAATTGAGATAAAATAGAAGCAGGTTCAAATATTGGAAAATACAATTTTCCCCCTGCGAGTCATGCATCATCACTTTCCCAGCAACTTCTCCTCCTTTTCGACACTTAGTCCCAACAGCCCCTTTGTCCCTTCCGGAGCATGCACGGGCTTCAACTCCCCATTCTCCATCCAAACCCAAGTATCCCTCACTGTGTCCGCCACCGGTCGAGACACCAAACCCGCCTCTGCCGCCTTTCGAATATCCCACGCATACACCGTCCTATACACCTCCGAGTCTACATCCAACCAAAGCGGTAACTCACTCCACGGCTGCACCCCCGCCTCCAAAATCTCCCACGGCGTCTTCCACACCAGCGTCGCCTTCCCTCCCGTAACCTCCATTCCCGTCCCCAGCACCTCCCCCATCGTGACCTTCCCAGCCTCACTGACAAGATTATATACCCCCTCTATTCCCTTCTCAATCCCATCCACCACAAACTCCGCCAAATCCCTCGCATCAACGAATTGCAATCCCATGTTCTGCGGACCGGGGGCGAGTGTCCTTCCCCCTTTTACGAGACGGCTCAGCCACCAAGGCAACCGCCCACGTTCAATGAGCTTTGCTTCGTACGGTCCAAGGATCACGCCGGGACGGATGAGCAGAGTTTTGGCGTAAATTTGTCCCTCGATGGCAATTTCAGAGCTGCGCTTCTCAAACGGGTATTGATACTCTGGCTTCACGGCATCAGGCGCAGTGACGTCGAAAAGGAGAGCGGTTTCGTCATACAGCCCTCCTGGCCCGGAACCGGAGTCAGGTGTCCCATCGACGTCGTACACACTCAGACTGGAGATGTACACGTACTGCTTCACTTCTCCCTCAAGGGCTTTGACGGAGTTCACAACAGCTTTAGGGTCGCCGGACCAAGTGTCAAGGACAGCGTCGAAATGGAGGCCGTGCAGGGCGGAGAGACCACCGTCGGGGGCGAGACGGTCGCCGATGAGGGAAGTGGTTCCGGACGGGGCCGGAGCGGTGCCGCGGTTGAGGAGGGTTACGGAGTGCGAGCGGGAGACAGCCGTGAGGGCGATGTGTCGGCCCACGAAGGAGGTTCCGCCTAGGATGAGGATGTGCATGATTGGGGTTGTCACAGTTTGGGCACGTGGTGCGATGCTGGGTTTAGTTGTTGGTGGTGGTTAACTGAGTTTAAGTAGGCGAGTGTTTGCTGAGCCTGTAAGTGTGGTGGTTGATGGTGTTTCGGCCCGGCTTTTTATTCTCGGCGTGCGGGGCTGGTTGATATTACCTCGCACACGGCACGTCGACGGCGCATCATCGGCTGGCATAGTAGGGCACGTTTGCTGCCCCTGAATGTAACCCAATATGCAGGCATACACGTCAGCTATCCTCGACTGGGATGCATCGCAATGGTGACTATTCTCAGGTGTGGGCAGGTCTTATATTTGGGAATTCTGACTGCTGCATTTCTGAAGTTCTTTTGAATTTACCTGACACTTACCTCGCATTGCCCTTTGCCCTTGATAGACGCTACTCTTGCGGTGGGAAGACCTAGGGATCGATGCATTCACTTTCAGGTCTCTTCTTCTACTCACAGTAACTGAATTTCCTGTCTAGTACCTTAGTAGTCCCAAGGTACCCTACCTGGCAACTCAACCCTCTCTCTCCCCCACCACAGCCGCAGCTTCAACATCCCTCCGCTCACTAACAATTCCGCCTTCATCCACCCTCCTCTCCCCTTCCACCTTCCCCCTCCCCCTCGCCTCCCTCTCAAACCTCCAAATCTCCCTCCCCTTACTAACACACTCATGCACCGTCACCCCCAGCAACAACACCGCCGTGGTTTGCCCAAAATCCCACACGTTCTCCCCCTCCTCGTCGCCCCCTTCCTTCTCCAACGCAGTCTGATTCCCCGTCCTCAACGCAATAACAGCGTATAAATGGACTGGGAATTGCAATAGAGCAATAAGCAGTACACTCCGTCTGTGCTTAGCGCCGCCGAAGATGGCGAAGAAGAGAACCGCGAGGAGCCAGACCGCTGTGATGGCGATGTAAATCCTGTCGGCCGCCGGGTGGGATGCCCCCGGGGCGGAGAGGAGGTTGGAAGTGATGTAGCAGGAGCCGAGGGGGGCGGTGGGGGATGTGGACCATGATTTGAAGGAGACGAGGAGGAGGATTGTTTGGGCGAGGAAGAGGAGGGCGAAGAGGTACGTTGCGCGGTGGTGGTAGCTTAGGAGGCGAGTGGGGGGCTTGGTTTTGCTGAGGTTGGGGGTGCTTGTGGTGGTTGTGGCTTTGGTTCTGGAGAGCTTGGGTGGGCGGGCGTATTTGGTCGAGTTGGGGTGTTTGGTCACGCAGAAGGTCCAGGTTACGAGTGCGGCGGCGCTGGAGACTCTGTGTGGCGAGGGTGTCAGGAGAGCGTGGATAAAGAGAGAGGGAGGGAGGGGGGGGGAATGGGAAGGAATAGACACTGACCCGACGAAACTGACGATGTCGTAGATCAGATGGAGGTGGTAGAGGTCGAGGTCGTCGGCGTCGGTGAAGGCCGTGATCATCAATGCGATTCCTTTCGTCAGGTTAGTAATAACTGAAACAATAGATTGTGCTGGCTTACCAGTGAGCATCTGAATGTCATTTCCGACCATGAGGATGTCGAGGATGGACTCGAGTCGCTTGACCTCAACTGCGTGCTCGACTGTGCCCTCGCCATGGTTTACGTCGAGTCTCCCATTTTTGGAGAGGAAGAATACCCAAATGGCGAGTATGAGCGAGATAAACGCTTGGCCGGCAAAGGCGACAATGATCTTGAACGGGATTAGAAAGAATCTTCCGCAGAAAAGGATACTCATGAACATACTCCAATTCCGGCAATCGGGGGGTTGGGCACTCCCACCCGCTCGCACTCAGCGGTTTCACCACTAGGCTCAACCTCGTCTGCCATTCAAGCAAGATTGAGGGGTCTTAGCAGTCCTTTTGAAGGTTGTTGCGTGTGTTGTTGCAGACGCGACTTGCAGTTCGTGAGCTGAACGCCAGTGTCCTCTCAACGGTGTGTGTCTCATTTCTTCCAATCAGCAGCATTCGCGAAGCGGGGTTCGCGGTCAAAGAGTCGCGTTCCACGAACAGAAACGGCTCGCGAAAACGCCACAACCGCGGAAATTCTTTGTTGCGGAAAATATCCTGGTTGGTCAATCAAAACTGCTGGGATTGGACACTCCACCTGGGCCACTTGTTGGAGAGTTTGCCGGCGATGATCATGTTGTTGCACGTTGGGTGTGTTTTGTAGGAGCACCTCTGAAGCGATATCTGTCCCACTCCGGTGTCTTCTGCAAGCTAATACCATCTCTCAAACTTGAATGAACAAATATATGACTTCGAGTAACAGACAACGTTTTGGTTGAAGGGTTCCTTTTGCCGTCGTGCAGTATCATCACTCAGCCGAAGATATTCGCAATGATGTCTCGCTTTCCTCATTCATTCATTCAAAATTTGTTCCCTGTGCGGATTCAAACATGGAGAACATCTTCGTTATAACACTCCATCTCATTGAACTTATTCCCGAAGCTCTGACGTCCGGTAACAGCAATCAGCCACAGAACTCCGCAAGCGCACCATTCGGTTTGGAAAAAAAATTGAGGGCACAGTAAGCAGGAGGCCTCTTCGGTATAACAGAACCAGCCCCTCTGGCTCGGACCGACAGTACGAAATACCTATTCTGCGCACTGGCCTGACATCTTCACTCCATTTCGTTCGCGTGCAGTACCTAGGTGTCATGAAATGTGCCCGGACACATAGTCACCTCCATAGGAACCTTGCATGGCCTCCAATGGGTTTCTTGCGCGACAGTGCTAGAACGACGATCTCTGGGGAAAGTGAGTTACATTCTGTGCCACTGGGGAACTGCTGCCTTGGCGGCACGGCGAATCAGCGGACGACGGCTAATACATCGGCTTGGACTCAACCATGGCGCAGACACGGGATATCACCCCGAGCTTTGCGGGGCTGGCAAAAAAACGAGGCGCAGCGCTGCCGGTATGCTGATCTGCAAGACCGTATAATAATCATGGAAAACACGCCGGCGTGAACTAACCTGCAGGTGAGGATCATCCACCATCGCCGACCATGCTGACGCAAGTCCTGAGCGCCGTAGTGGCATTCGCCACTCTGTTTGGAACCTCAATTGGCCGCCCACTGCTCCCGGGGGGGTCAGCTCTCAGCCAGAGGGCTTCAGACGAGCCATGTAATCATCTTCAAGATACAGTTGAGAGCTGGTTGAATGAACACAACATCGGTATGTCTCTCTTGTCCTACGATCGGTCCTCACTAACACGATTATCCTCCAGTACCGAAAGTTGTGAACCCCATACTGGCAAGCTACATACCAGCTGTCCCCGCCGTACCGGTCAAACCATCTCTGGCGTTCGCATGCCTGAAGTCAGTCCCCTTGCACAAGGACAATGCGCTGGCACAATTAAAGCACCTTCGCCCCCTTTTCGAATGGCAGAGCACAATCGAGTACAACAAAAAGCCACCGCGCGGCTACCTCTCCGAAGGGGTCGACCTCATCCAAGGTTTTGACGATATTGCCGAGAAGCTGAACGCCAATAGGCCTGTCTACACCAACCAATACGAGTTCTTGGTTGACTTGGACACTCTCCAGGGCCGCGTGCGAGACCTCCATTTTAGTGCCGTCAGCTTGCTCCTCGATCTTTTTACCACGCGTGGGGTAGATTTCGTCTCAATATCGGAAGATGGGTGGGCACCGCCCAAAATATTTGTTCATGACAAGGACAACTATAGGCTGCCCTCTGAAGTGCTGACCATAGATGGGATACCGGCATCTGAGTTTTTGCAGAAGCTGTCGGTGCAAGACTGGTGGTCTCATGACCCCGACGCTCGATACAACTCTCTGTTCCCGAGTCTCGCAAAAGATGCAAGTCCACTTCACCCGCCTGGGAATGAATTCTTCACCGCAGAACTGAAAGACACAACCACAGTAACCTGGCGGAACGGAACTACCTTCACATTCCACAATACCGCTTTTATCCGCGCGAACCTCACTAACATCACGTCCGGTGCCGATCTCTATCGAGACTTTGGCCTCGCCAGTGGCAAGGGGCCCACCCCACACCCGTGGTTCACCTACAAGGCATCCGAGCTCGGCTACGCTGCCAACTACACCCGTATCGCCGGCTTCCCCATCCCAATTAACAGCACCCTCGGCGGCGACACCGCAGGCTTCCTCTCCCAAGAACCCGCCCTCCGCCACACCGCCGTCCTCGCCGTCAACTCGTTCGCCTCCACCCTCGATATCAACAACCTCACCAACTCTTTGACCCTCGTCGACGAAGTCAACCGTGTTAGCGTAGACTTCATCCGCACTGCCAAAGCTGCAGGCCGAACTCGTCTCATCCTCGACGTCCAAGGCAACAACGGCGGCAGCCTCAACAACCTCGCCATGCTCTACTTCAACCTCTTCCCCGGCACCACCCTCCCCATCCAGTCCCAAGCCCGCATCCACCCACAGCTCGCCTGGCTGGTAGCCAACTCTCCCCTTCCCACCAACACCACCACCCCCGCTCCCCTCCCCTGGCTGTTCCGTACCTACCACCAGTCCAACAACCTCCCCTTCCCTCCGCCATTCAACACCTCCTTCCTCTCTCCAGTCACCACCCCCTTCGGGAACTACACTCCCCCGATGGCCTGGGACCCAATCTCAGCGTA
>Ga0247758_1002401_pt1 | contig 10229 bp, 9 predicted proteins | sample UWRJL156409C4_FD_180950 | JGI IMG/M metagenome (GOLD analysis project Ga0247758, IMG submission 180950) | Plant litter microbial communities from Arlington Agricultural Research Station in Wisconsin, United States - UWRJ-L156-409C-4 | ecosystem: Environmental > Terrestrial > Plant litter >... | reverse complement strand
CTCCGAGAATCTGGGCGGTTCCTGGTTCCCAGCCACGCTATTCAATCAAACAATACCTCAACTCGGACGCACCGAGCCTGCAATTCGATATGCGGCCATAGCCGTGGGAGCGCTTTCAAAAGCAGTCTCCCCAACCGCCTTGCCAGGGTCGCCTACCACGCCTACCGGTAGCAGCTCACACTACAACCACGCCGTCACTTACTACGGCCGTGCGTTACGCCTGGTCCGTCTCCAGCAAGACCTCAGTTCCGACTACACACTGCGCGTGGCCACACTCGCCTGTGTTCTGTTTGCGTGCTTCGAGATGCTGCACGACAGCTGTGACGCAGCTGTCAACCATATCAACCACGGGTTAATGATAGTCGAGCAGTTCATGTGCTCACACGACACCCTTTCTGCGCAGCCACCCACTGGGAAGGGGAAACAGCGAGCCGTATCCCCTGGCCCGTTCGTCCTGGACGAGGAGATTCTGAATGTTTTCCAGCGCCTCGAGTTTCTCACCTGGACGACGCGGCTTGTACAACAAGCTCCACAGCACCCCCCGCGGGTCTATCTCTGCCCTCCTCGACCTTATTGCATGCCAAGTGCTCCCTTCACCGACGTACTTGATGCTCGAGGGTGCCTCGACGCAACGCAACACCACCTACTCCGAGCCTTGGCAACCAAGGGCACTACACCGCTCGACATGGCGCCGTTGGAACAATGGCTGATGTCTTTCGAGCCTCTGTACGCAACAGCGAACGATACTGCAGCTTCAGACCAGCTGCGCTACCTCCAAGCAACCTCACTACTTTTACAATACCATTCATCATGGTTGACCCTTCAACAGCAATCAACTACCAGCAGTGAGGACACAGCACGCTTCCTAGAGATTATCCGACTCAGCGAGGTGGTGCTTTTGAACCAAGCGAGCGAGATGTTTACCATGGACCACGGGCCAACGTTGGCGTTATTTCTGGCGGCCACGAAATGCGTCGACCATTCAGTGAGGAAGGCGGCGGTGGAGTTGCTGAAGGCGTACCCGAGGAGGGATGCATTTTGGGACACTCGGAGTTTGTTAGCGGCGGCGGAAAAGGGGCTGATGGGTTGATATGGAGTTATTGGGCATTGAGGGCTGGTGTTTGGTTGCTACGCATTTAAACGACTCGGATTTCAGGAGTTTAGGAGGGAATCTCACCTACTCCTTGGCGCTGCTTTCAATCGGCCTAGAATGGACTTGGACGGGATTTAGATTATTTGTTCGTGTTTACCTCTTCAGGGAGGGTTTATGTTCCCTGGCTAGCCTGGTGGCTTTTTTTGGTCGGAAATGCGAGGGCTCGCACTCGGATGCGAGGCATACATGGGCCATCCAAGATATATGCAAAGACATGCCCCTACACTCTGATTCAACATACTTGCGCCAGAATATGATCAAATGTGACGAAGCCAGTGACTCGTATTACCGCCATAGTCGGGCAGTTAAAAGCTAGAAACTAAAGAAGAGAAAGAGAAAAAAAAGTCAAGAAATGACAATTAGCAGAGTCGATGTTGATCGGCTGCCATAACTCCTATCCTATGGTGGCATGATTGATGCACCAATCACAAAGAAGATTTCATGATGCGCTAGGTTGAAGAGTGAAAATCACATGACGGTCTGCAGCTGCTCAGTCGTCGCTGCCTTGAAATTGGATGTGGTTTTTCAGCTTCGCTCATCAACCAGGTTCCCCGCTCGCCCCTCGCAATATTGCGCAACAACAACCCCACTCGCACGAAGAGTCAGCGAGACATCAAAGGAGCCGTCGATGCTCAGATGTAGCAATGCGGCTCCTACAACGTAACACCGATGGCGCATTCATTTTGACGAAAGACCTGACCGGAGACGACGACATCCCGCTCTACGCCATTCTCTCGCACACCTGGGGACCGGACTCGGACGAAGTCACTTATCGCGACATAGTTAGCGGCACCGGGACAGACAAGGCCGGGTACGACAAAATCCGCTTCTGCGACGATCAGGCCCGTCGCCATGGCCTTCTCTACTTCTGGATCGACACCTGTTGCATCGACAAGACGAACAGCGCTGAGCTCAATGAAGCCATCAATTCCATGTTCAAGTGGTACCGCAATTCTGCAAAATGCTATGTGTATCTGACCGACGTCTCGGCCACAGACACGTCGCCCTCGTCCTGGGAATCAGCCTTCCGGGCGAGCAGATGGTTCACCCGTGGCTGGACCCTCCAAGAGCTGCTTGCTCCACCATCGGTACAGTTCTTTTCGAAGCAGCGTTCGCTTCTTGGAGATAGGACTTCATTGCAACAACAGATCTACGAAATAACCGGCATCGCAAAACCAGCACTTTGTAGAGAGCCTCTTGATGGATTTTCCGTCGAAGAACGCTTTGGATGGGCAGAAGCCCGGAGAACCAAGCGAGAGGAAGACTGGGCGTACTCCCTTCTGGGCATATTTGGGGTCTTTATTCCGGCGATCTATGGGGAAGGCAAGGCAAATGCGATACGCCGACTAAGGGCGGAAATAGGAGGCGAGCGCCAGGACAGACGCAAGGTTTTTGATGTCCCGATGGATGTCAATAAGAACTACGTCCAAAGACCAGAGCTCGAGAGCCGACTCTTTGACGCCATACCGCCTGGCAATGACTCCTCTGCGAGAGTGGCTCTGTGGGGCTTAGGGGGGTCGGGAAAGACTCAGCTCGCTCTCCGTTTTGTGATGCAGCACCAGAGATCATATTCCCTCATCTTTTGGCTGAACGGAGATAGCTGGGCAAAGCTTCTCTCTGGATTCGCCAGAATGCTGAGACTGGCCGGGGTGACCAGCCCCATTATGTCCAACGAAGCCGAAATGGCCTCCGAGTGGCTTCAAACCAACACTGGATGGCTACTCGTGGTCGACAATTTGGACGACAGCACTGTGCTTCACAGGCTCCACGACGAAGTCTTGAGGACTAATATGCGTGGCTTGATTCTGGTCACCAGCCGAAACGATGAGGTCAGTGCGCAATGGCACACCCTCGAGGTATCAAATATGACCAACGCGGAGAGCACTGAGCTCATGGGGGCCATCGCTGGCTCCGAGCATACCGAGGGTGATGCTACAGCAGACCTCTTGAAAGATCTCGGGCACCTCCCTCTCGCGGTCGACCAGGCAGCGTCCTATATCCGCGCATCCGGACTCACGGTAGCCAAGTATCACGAACTGTACAGGATGGCCAAGTCAACGTATCTCGAAATGTATCCATCGACACGGTACAACGTCGTCGGTCGCCACAACGTGATGACGACTTGGAACCTCTCCTTTAACGAAGTCGCGGAGACACATCCTCAAGCTGCGACTCTCTTACTCCTCATATCCCTGCTCGAAGCTGATGACATTCCGTTGTCCATCCTCAAAAGCTGTGTCGGGGGCCAATATTATTGGAGCCCTGGCGGTGACTTCGTGGGTGTGCCAAAAGGCCAAGGTTGGATTGCGAGCGGCCTCAAGGAAGTGCTGGGGAGTGAATCGAGACTCATCGACGCGCGAAGAGAGCTGCAGAGGTTTGGCTTTGTCAAGTATCAGACAAAGAGTGAGTCCCTGTACATACATCCTCTTGTGCAGTACTGGGCGTGTCAGCGTCTTGAGAAGGACTCAGACCCTGACCTGCGGAGGAAACTGGTGGTCTGTCTTCTAGGGCTGGTAAGCTCCAGCTTCGAGAAGCAGGATTTACTACCGGCTCTGCCATATTGGCCTGAGCAATCATCGCGGACATTCAGTCTGGAGGAGCGGAAGCTCGATATCTGGCCTTGGAGGAAGTATCCCAGTTTGACCTTGCACGCGCAACAATGCATTCTCCTGGCAACCGGGGATATAGTGCTGAGATCGTGGAAGCTGGGAGACGCCCTTACAATCGCACACATTTCGCTGCCGCTACTTCAGGTTCTCGAGTATTCTTCATTTGGAAGCGTGTCTGAGGACTATAAAAGTTCTATGGCTCTCATTGATGCCTGTCTCTTGGCTTGCACCCAGTACTGGGCCGAACCAGACCACGACGTACGGTTCTCTATCTGGGCAGCTTCATCTTGGCGGCATCACAAATCTGGCTTGTGTGGCTGTTTTCTAAAATCCCGGAGATTTATGAAAGAAAGGGGTGATGAGGGGGAACAAGATGCCACGATGACTCTGTTGCAAAAATGCAGAGGCCACGCGGGAATGCGGAGCTCTGAGCCTTCAGCTATCGACACACTAAACGACCGCTGCCGCGTCTGTTCAGAGACTTTTGGGTTAGCTCTGCAATTCAGCATCATATGGCCCGCAACGCCGAGAACACTGAATCCCTTTCGATCAAACATATGGATCCGACAGTACTGGGACACAGTGGACGAATACCTTGATGTCAGAGCTATCGCCTCTAAAAGGCAGCCATATCGGTCCATTTTCCGGCCAGAGTGGATCCAAGGAAACGATGAGACACCCAACATCTGGGAAGTCCACAGATCCTTTCAAGCTCTGTGTGGGAACCTATCCGAAGAGTCACGGCGGGCTTCGTACTTTCTAGCCCTTCATCTAGGCGACCTAAATTCCGAAAGTATCAGCAAAATTGACGAAATCATTTGCGTTTTGGAACCATACGTAACGCAGTCGATTGCCTCGCCCGAAGGGTCCTGGTCGCATGAGAGGTGCATCATCGAGTTCGCCACTGCCCTCATACACGCCGATCGGGAAATTGAAGCGAGGAAGTGCCTTCAGCAAGTGGAGGTTGCCTACGAGAAGGCCGGAATTTTGGTTCCCGCTGTTTGCCGGGGTGAATTGCTGAAGAAAAACATGGGGGTGAGTGCCATGGATTTGTCTTGCTCAGGATTGAGCCAACTAGCGTCTAGAAGTCACACTGACACACTTCAAGCAGCAGGATCAATCGCTGCGAAACAAAAAAATCACCATATTTGTGAAGACATTGCCTGGGGGAACCAAGAGTATCGTCACTACGCCGTTCGCAAACGTTGAAGAGATAATTCAAAATTTAGGAGAATGGAATTACCAATATCCGCATTATAGGCTCTTGTTCGGAGGCCGGCAATTGGAGTTCAAAAGATTGCTCTCAGACTATAATGTCCAGGATGGGTCGACTCTTGATCTTGTTATGAGGCTCCAGGGCGGGCACACATATGGATTGCTCTGACTTCATGCTGCGTAGTAGCGGTACCTAACTGATTTTAGCTAAATTTTAAGGTCTCCGAGGGAGTTCATGGGGATTGGAAAGACAAAGAAGAAAAAAGACTGCAGTTAGACATTCGTTGTCGGCACGTCACATGACTCGGATCGAGACGGCAGAAAAACCACCCGCGCGTCGCAATGCTGCTCGGAGCCTTTCCAAAAGACCGAATGACCCCTGTCCAGCTCACCCGTAACCGCGGAATTCCACCTCGCCCTACCTGCGCAACTCCGCCAACCTGCAGCCAAACTGCACATAAAGGATGCGCTCTTCATCGAAAGATCGATTGCAACAACAAGATAATTCTCGCCTTCAAATCAAAACACGAATTACATCTTTTTAGAGAATCAAAGCCAAAATGCCCTCCCACCCCGAAATCCTCGCGTCCAACGCCCTCCTCAACGACGCAACCGCCCCCCGCGTCGCCGTCTTCGTCGGCGGCACCTCAGGCATCGGCAAACTCACACTGCACGCCCTCGTCGCCACCGGCGCCAGCACCCGCATCTACCTCGTCGGCCGCGCATCCTCCCTCTCGCGCACGCAGCCCTTCATTGACTCCCTCCACGTGCTCAATCCCCGCGCCACCGTCATCTGGACCGAGGCCGAGTACTCCCTGCTATCCGAAACCCGGCGCATCAGCCATGAAATCCTCGCCAAAGAACCGCGCATCGACTTACTTTTCCTCACGGCCGGGTACGCGCCCATGTTCTCCGACCGCGTCGAGACAGAAGAGGGCGTTGAAATCACCCAGAGTCTGGCGTACTATTCACGCATCCTGTTCGTCAAGCTCCTTCTCCCTGCGTTGAAAGCCAGCGCGGACACCCCTGGGAGGGTGATCAGCGTTCTCGGCGGCGGCTTGGAAAGGGCGGCGGCTCTCAAAGTGGAGGACATTGATTTGAAGCAGCCAGGGAGTTTTGGCGGGCCGACGGCGCAGTCGCATTATCTTTGTCTCAATACCGTCGCGCTCGACAAGCTGGCGGAGGAGAACCCCGACGTGGTGTTTTTGCATTCCTGGCCGGGGTGGGTGAACACGGGGAATGTGCACCGCGGGGTGAAGGAGGGAACAGTCTGGGCGTGGGTTGTGAAGTGGCTGCTCGCACCGCTGATCAGACTGGTGTCAATCCGGGATGAGGTTGCGGAGCAGCGGTACTTGTTCGAGGCGACGAGCGCGTACTATGGCGGGAGTGGTGTGGCGTGGGGTGGGAAACCGGGGGTGAATGTCAAGGGAGAGGAGGGGAAGAATGGGCTGTTTTTGGTGAATTTCAGGGCGAATTGTACGCCGAATTTGAAGGGTATGCCGGTGCTGAGGGAGAAGGCCGGAGAGAAGGTGTGGGGACATACGTTGGGGGTTTTGGGGCCTTACTTGTGATGGTGAGGTTCTTTTTGGTTTTCATGCGGCTGTATCGTATAGAGTGTATTGCAAATGGGAAATTCGGCTGGTTTGAGAGGGAAAATCTGATCAACACGCTTGCATCCCGTTTTCCTTACGCACCCGTGAATAATGATTTTAATTTCCCGTGCGGTATCTGATGATTGAAAGGAGTATACACAGAGCCGGCCCGTAGCTCATCACATACGTCGCAACGTCCCACTCGGAGAACGCAAAGCCCCAGGGGAAGCGTCAGCATGGAGGTGGGTGCGCAAGCTATCACTATCCACCCTCGCCACACCACTAACCCTGAATCCCAAGGCCGCCGAGGAGGAACGGACATGCCTGGAAGGATCCTCCAGGATCTCGTGCTCGTGGGGTCGGAGACCCTGGGGCTCCCCTCCTACCACAGTCGAAGTCCGGTGCTTGTTGCCAGTTATTACTCTACTACTACCATGCGTGTCGTTGTTCCCCTTGGAACCACTGCCGGCTGCGGGAGTAGATTCTCTCGAACGGGGTGGTTCCAGCTTGATTTCGGGGATCGAAACAGGGTCTTTTTCTTTCAAGTTCCGAATAGGGGAACTTGTGTGGGTGGTCTGAGGGACCGAGATCGGAGGCCTAGGTGCTGAGGTTGGAGGTGGAGGTGTCTGGTTCAACTCGCGCCGAGAAGACTTGCGGGATTCAAGGTACGTCATGCCCCGGTTTATGCCGAGGGCGGCGCATATTGTTAGCGCGAGGACGGGGACGGCGGCGACGGGGTACCAGTGGGCTGGCGTCTCGAGTGTGGTGATGCCGAAGACGGTCTATTTGGGTCAGTCAGTCTGGTTGAATGATGGATTGGAAGACGTTGTGAAGAGTGGTGCTGACTTACTGCGACGAAGCTGAGGGGAAGGAAGATGAAGGCGAGGCCGTTTAGTCGTGATACTGCTTCGCCTTGAGTTATGTTCTCGAGGTCAAACATCTAGATTCCGTCGAGATGTCAGTTGAGCGTCAACTATTGAATTGCGCTACAGTGTCGGTATCAGTAACAGAGCAGAACACTAACCAGACTTATCAGATTTTTCTGCTGCTCGAGAATGGTGGCTGCCGTCCCTGCGTAGTAGTCGAGCTGCATGGCGACGCTCTCCAGGCGGACGAACAGGGCCTTTCGCGCCGGGGATTTCCCCTGTCTCCCCAGGCCTCGTTTGAATTGGCGAAGAGACTCCTGGTGGAGCCGGATTGTTTCCTGAAGAGACAAGGTAGCCGAAGCGTCTCGATGAAGCTCCTTGGTCTGGTGTATGATAGAGCCCATGGCCTTGCGGTTGAAGAGCACTTGTTCCTTAGTTTCCAGGTTGAATCTCGCAATCTCTAGAGTGCTGTCCCAGTTTGTCATGACGTAGAAGGTGTCCAGGTACACCCAGTAAGGACACCCCCTTAGTCTTCGCCATCGTTCGCCATTGGCCAGATAGTGACGGCATAGCTTGTCTTGGACGCCCTCACGACAGAGAACGGCTAGGACAGGTCGGTCGGGCGCCTCGGTAATGGCTCCTTTCTCTCTGATCCAGGTGCCCACCTGGGCGCTGTCAGCGATGTCCTTCCAATACTACCTCCAAGTTACACAGAGTACTACTTACAGACTCGCGATGCGCCGCCCATCCGCCCAGCTTCAACCGCGTTGGTCCCGGGACGTATTCCATGTCGGCGTCTTCGACAATGTCAATGTGATCCATCACATAGCAACATTCTGGAGGAAAATGGTAAGCTCAACGACTGTAAGAGAGACCTCAAAAACGGAGAGATACCTCGGTCAACATCATCAAACAGGGGAAGCATGGCAAGGCCTGTATCGCCCGCCCCGGAAAGCAAAGCCGGTGGAAACAGAGGGAATGTTTCCCTTATCGCGCTATAGGCCCATGTCTGGTAATCCCCGACGATTCTGCCCGCGGACATCAATCAGCTCCAATTGCATCGACGGAGACAAAGTGTAGACGACAGACATCATCATCACACCCTGAGTGCGATCAATCTGCTCCTTGAGGAAGACAGAAAGAGTGCTGACGTCCCGGCTATCGAACTCCCTGTATGATAAGAGGGGCAAGAGCCCCAAGCCCTCGTCGTCTCCGTCGTCGGCCAAGATGGTTACGAGCATCTCGCTGGATTTGTTAGGTGTGTTTCAAATTTGGATAGGTATTTGGTCGTCCACTAAGTTTCTAAATAGGTTTAGATCGACAGACAAGCAGACAGCGGCGGGAATTCGCACAAACCGGAGGAGGGAGGCTTTTCTGCGTGTGGCATTGCTATTAGTAGCTGTTCGGTCAATGGTAATGTGCCTCGAGTGTGCCTAACGCGGCTGGGGCTGTGGCCTGCAGCCGTCTACCCCGACAGAGGCAGTGCTTTCCTCCAGCCATTCACAGGCCGGAGCGGGTTCTTTGCCTCCACAATTCCACAAAACAATAACTTAAGTCCCATGCCACGTGGTTATCAAGATCAGTTAGCATCTTTTGCCAGTGCTCAGCTCTCGCTGCTTCAGGGGGTCTTATGGGACATTCTTTAGGGGGTTCAGCTTTAAGTCGGCATGCGGGTCGTGCGCGTCTACTGATGAGCGGTCAATGGATGCATGCCATCTCCTGGGATCTACCCCTGAGATTTGGGGAGTTGATTAAATTTGTGGAAACGAACCCACATATTTGTTCTCAACAGTAGGTTAGACATCTTTCAGTCGCTAGGAGAAAATATTGACGGCTGGATTGAGCGCTCTCAAAGCGATGCGATTGGCATGAATGATGACTTGTTAACAGCCTTACCTACCCACGTACCTAGAATGCAGAGCCACGGTACAGCAGGACGTTGCAGGTGACCGATAGGAACAATAAGAAGGGCTCCTATGATGATGAATGATAGGTAAATATCGAGGTATATACAGCTGAGGTAGGACTACCTATTCAATACCTAGCCAGATTCCCTCCAGATATCCCATCAAGGCCCAACTTTCATAACATGAAAAACACCCGGGACGGTAGCCTGTGCGCCAAAGCCACTATACCCTGTGCCAAACAGCACATACTTCCCCTGCACAGCAACCCCCCCATGGAAGTTCGTACTCAGCCCAACATCCATGACCACCGCCCCCGTCGCCTTCCTCAGCACCACCAACCCCCCCTGCGTAGCATCATACCCGGCCGTACCACCCGGGTCCTGCCCCGTTCTCGCAACCAACACCAAATCCCCCACCACTGTTGGCGGGCCCAGTGAAACCCCACCACTCATCGGCACAGGAGTCTGCCACAGGATTTCCCCCGTCGCAAGCGCCACTGCACCGTACGCACTCCGCTCGCTCGTCTGGCCGCCCGGCCGCAGCGTCCAGGGCTTATAATTCCCATTGATAACTGTGTAATAAACCCGACTCTCATCCACCGCAATCCCCCAGCTCAGACCCCCCGTGATCCCACCAGGCCCAACATTCACCGCCCACGCCACCGTCCCATCCGCCGCAGACAGGCTGTACAGATCCCCGCTCTTACGGCCGACGACTACACGGTCGTTCTTCCTATCACTAGTGGAAGATGGCACAAACGTCGGCGCCATGCCGAAATCGTAGTCTGGTCCTGGCACGCCGGGACATAGCACCGGGTCCTGCGGCCCGAAGCCGGGGTAGCCACACGCCGCGGTGAAGATGTCCACCCCCGGCCGCTGCTGCACCCA
>Ga0247758_1002396_pt1 | contig 10249 bp, 12 predicted proteins | sample UWRJL156409C4_FD_180950 | JGI IMG/M metagenome (GOLD analysis project Ga0247758, IMG submission 180950) | Plant litter microbial communities from Arlington Agricultural Research Station in Wisconsin, United States - UWRJ-L156-409C-4 | ecosystem: Environmental > Terrestrial > Plant litter >... | reverse complement strand
GGGGATTGCTTAGGGGGGTGGAGGTGGTGGATGGGAGGGTTGAGGGGAGGAGGGTGGAGAAGAGGTTAGAGGGGTGGAGGTTTGGGTTGGGGTTTCGAGGGCGGAAAGGGGAGGGGGAGTATGGGGTTGTTGTGGTTGGGAGAGATGGGGATGAGGAGAAGTGCGGTGACCTGTCTGGGAGGTCCAGAGGTGGTGTTGCGAGGATCGGTTGGACCCAGAGGGCATTAGGAAAGATGTTTGGTTTCAGACACCCGGCTGTCAGGGGTCTGATTCGACGGTTCAAATCCGGGTATAGCCGGATTCCAGAGGGGAAAATATTCGAGTGGTGTGGTCTTCTCTACATGGCCGGGCTGATCATCCTCGTCACATACTACACGGCAGTCCAGGGTCCCGATACGGCGTTCGAGAGGTTTATGGACGGCCAGGCATTTGGTGTGAGGGTTCTCTTTACGGCATTTGGTGTAGTGCTGACCTTCTTTTGGAATTGGTACTATGCCAGTGAGTCTACCTTCTACTCGTCCCCCTCCCCTTCCAACATACATCAGTTCCATTCAAGGATATTACTGACCTTCACAATAGGAGTAACAACCCTCCAACCTTACCGCCAGCTCCATACCCCCAACGGCGGCACCCTTTCAACTCTCCTAGCCACACCACCAACAACCGTATTTACGGCTCTCCCCTCTATCCTGTTCCTTCGCCAGGGAATCTTCCCCTCGGTCGTTGCCCTCTGCGACATCCTCGCCCGATTCACACCAATCCTCCTCTCCAACATCCCCTTCTCACCTGTCCAGACCTGGCAGCTGCACATCATCTGTGCCTGGACGACAGTGGGGAGTTTGGTGTTTATGGGACTGGTGCTGGCATATGCGTCTTTTATGGTCGAATATCCGGATATGCCTATCTCTCCGGCTAGTTTAGCAGGAAGGCTGTATTATCTCTGTGATTCCGACGAGGTTGTCAAGGAGTTTTCGGGACTGGGGACTTGTAACTTGAAGACATGGAAGGGTATGGGGAAAGTGGATTCGAAGAGGAGGTATAGGTTTGGGCAGATGGTTGGGGATTCTGGCAAGAAAAGGGTGGGTGTGTTTGCCATTGGAGATCAGCCCTGATCCGGGAAACAGCGACGTTCTGGTTAATAGACGGCGCCTTCATGCAGGTGCAGAGCATAAGAGTGGTCAGCACTTCACCTTGTGCATGTGGTGTCCCCCCGGGGTACGTCTTTTCAAAAAAACGTAGACAGGGGGGTGGATAGGGGTTCTAACGCTATGTGCCCCACAAAAGTGCCCGTCTCTAGCTAAAATTGGAAAGGACAACGGCACCCCTTTAAGCACGCCCTGTGCTACCTATCCTGCCTGGGGAACGATAGCCGGGTCCCGAGCTGCAAGAGTCAAGGTGCAGAGGTTAGGGTGCGGACGTGGTCCGGGCTTCTGCGGACCTTCCTGCAGGTGGCGGACGCCAAGGTTGTGGATATCGATTTCTCTGCGGACGTCGCTTAGCTTTGCGGACGTCAAAGTTGCGGAGGTGGCGTTTCTGCGGACAACGCCCCTGCTTCTCTCGGCCTATTATCTGCTACCTGGCGTCTCACGCGGGCTATTTCCTCTTCCTCTCAGCCCATGTGTTGTGTGGTATTCCACGGATTTTTTCCCTGCCCTCTCCCAGTCTAACAAGGTACCATGCAGCCAGTTAATGAACAACGAGGTTCGATGTCCGCAGCATGGATTTATCCTTTGGCATGCGCACATTTGCGCCGTACCAACAAGCCTTTTCTTTTTTTACACACAGCAACCGGAAGAAGATCCGGGCCTTGAAGAACAGTGGTCAGTTTAACCTCAACTTTCGCTTGCCCGTAAATGAACCTCTGCCTTCATTTGGTCTACAATCTGCTTCCAGCGAAATGGGGACAAACAAGTATTTAAGGCCGCTCAGTCTCCGGGTAGTTCTTTTGGAAAGGCCTGAAAATACGAACTTGGACAAACGTGAGTTTCTCGGCCCCTGAAAATACCACCTACCCAGCGCATATCCCCACAAAGTACCTACCGAAGATGAATGGCGACAGGCATGTTTAACAATCCAAAATGCCCTCGGCTTGTGGGGTGACTCTCAGCTGAAACACGGGGCTAATATCCTCCCAGCAATTCCGATCCGGTCGACTCAGGTGTCGCCTCAGGCGGGCTGGCCATGTGGCTGCATGAACCAAACCCCCCTTTCAACCATGCACGTTTGGCGGAGAAACATGCCGAGCAGAGAGGGGTGGATGTCATAAGCACGATGGCCCAGGTCAATAGCGCCTTCCAGCCTCAGCCAGGGCCATCGAAGAAGGAGATCACAAAGAAGGATTCGGGGAGCACGGAGGTAAAGGCCGCGGCAGGAACTTGAGCAGCAGCGTTTATGCAAGTGGTAGACGAAGAAGGGCGTGGTGGCATTCATACCTATCACTCTAGATAGAACCCTGGCGGTATCCTGTAACAATCGTCCCACCCCACATTTCCCCTTGCATATCATGCAACAAAAGCTCATGGTGCAAGAACTTCAACTCACTTGGCCACGGAAACACAATCGCAAAGAAGCACAAACCAGGAAGGCAACCGGCCCAAGCCTAGAGATCAATCCGTTTTCGAAGCTAAACCGAAATGACACATATCTATCCAAGTCATTCAAGTCGAACTGATCCGAGATGATATCCTCTGAGCGCGATGCCGTGAATGCCAAGATATCACTGCTTAACAACCTCACTGTCCGCAGATAACAGTGCTGTCCACCGCCATCAACAAATAATATTGTACCCCGCTCCTGTTCGTGCGACCGGTTCTCGATCCTCTTCATCATGTCCGCGGACGTTTGTCAGATACCGTTTGAACTGGATGGTCATATTGCAGACGTCCTCGAAGTCCCGCTGGTCAAGCGTGGGAACAACATCCTCCGTCTTATTCGGCTTCTCTGAGAATCGATGCTCGGGCAACGCGACTGCTGTTTGGAAGGCTGCTATCCAGTTAGTTACCTCCGAGTGATATTCAGCATAGCATAGGTAGGTACCTAGTCATTTACCATTCCGGATCTCCCGCCCATTCCACCTCATGCTCAAGATTGTCTCGTCGTCAAGGACATATGCCTTGGCTCGACGTGTGACCTTGAAGTCTTTCCTTTCCTCACTCAACTTTTCATCGAGCTCTAAGTCCAGGTGTTCCAATTTCTTTGCCACAGTATGCGCTACTTCATGAATCCCAGGAAACGGTTTCTTGTTTCGCTCAACGCCAACTTCTACGACGAAACTGTAAAGAAGATGGGATGCAAAGAACCATCAAAAAGATCAGGGACGAAGTAGCACTCGCTACGGAGACACGCATTCAGAGCCTTGCAACCGAGGTGTAGGGAATGGGGCAGAGCATCAGTACCGTTGCGGAAGGAATTCGCCGAATCGATGCGTCGATGTCAGATCTTGTCATCGTGGGCAACTCCAACCGACATGATAGCTCTGGGGTAATCAAGGCTAATTTAGGCGCAGCCGCCGTTGATTTTGATATTGCCTTAGCTAAGCGGGCAGTTTTGTATCTTGGCTCGGTCGAAGACCAGGTGCAACATGGTTAGTTGAGTGCTCATCCCTCTTCTCCCTGTCTCGCTGACATCCCGCCCATACCTAGATCAACTCCTGCAGGCTTTGAAGCGACGTTCCCCTTCTCGGGATATCGAGGACTCGCCTGAGGTGATGAAATAATTTTGACCGACCAAAGCCACTCAAATGCGGAAACATCGCTAGACGACGAAGAAATTACAACCCCGACCTCCTCGCCTGCCACGAACTCAGAACCTACACTGCCCATCTAACACCCTACTTCCTCGACGGGCGAGACATTCTCCATCGCACCCCACAAGGCATCAACCAACTCACCTCCCCTTGGAAATCCTGTCTCGCCTGCAAGCCTGGCTCTCCTCGTCCATCTCCAAAACAATCAGGGTTCAAGGCCCCATCTCCACCGCCTACGGCTGTCCTCATTCCCATGCCGCCCTACAAAACATTAAAATTACCGCCAGCGCAGATATCCCCTGCATCTCCTTCTTGTGCAAGCCTCAAGTCAGCTCCTCTTCTGGTCCTGCAACACAAATGCCGCGACCGCAAGCGACCCTCCTCGCGCTGCTTTACTCCCTGATGGCCCAACTCACCCGCCTCCTCCCCTCCGAATTCGAGCCCTCTCCATCCCCCGGGCCATCCGATCTCCTCACAGAAGAGTCACTCGCCCTCCTGGACGGAACACCCCAAAGCATCCCCCTCGCCCTGCAAACCATCGCCGCCCTGTTATCACACGCCCCTCCCTCACTTGTCTGGGTGATAGACGGGCTACAAATGGCAGAGAGTCAAGAGACGAGGGAGCATTTGGAGGGATTTCTCGGGATATTGAGAGGGGAGGAGCGTGAAGGGAAACGGGTGTCGAAGGTGTGTTTTACGACGGATGGGAATAGTGCCGTTCTAGGAAGGGGCTTGAGGGTCGATAAGAAGGTTGATGCAGCGAGATTGGTGCAGGGGCGGGGACTCGGAGGGAGGGTGTTAAAGGGTGGTGGGGGGGTTGGAGGGTTACGCTGATCCAAATTCCCATGTGGTATGAGGATAATGGAACCCAAATGTCTGAAACAGATGGGGATGGTGATAAATTGGCGTTGAACAGGGATGTGGTCCTGGTATCCCGTGTCAAATTGTAAGGAAAATGCGATTTTTTGTTGTTTTCTATCTTTTACTGAACTTCTAGGGCAGCCACACGCTATAGATTCCTTAGTGTAGCGAGTGACAGGCGGTAACAAGTGAACAAACTGAACATCCCAGTAGGTACCTCGCGACGGACATTTCTTCTAGTAACTTTTTAAAAACGAAAAAGAAAAGAAGAAAACTACCTTACTCCGTGCACGACACGATCACCAGGCCACGCCCTCATGTCATATTCCAGCACCCCGGGTCTTCGGACAGCCAGCAAGGTAATTGTCGATGCCGACCTTGTCAAGCCGATGGTGAGTTTTGAGGTGCTGGCGCAGATGGTCACTCCTTTTGAACCCCCGCTGGCCAGCTGCACTGCAACTCGGAAGGGTGCATTGGTGGGGGTGGGTTGTTGCCAGTGCCAAGCGGTTCAGGTGGCGATCCAGCGCGTCAGGTCGGGAAAAGGTATCGCCGCACCTGCAGCCCAGTTCATTCCCTTCGACGCGCCTGCAGCGGGCCGAGTCTGCGGGCACCAGTTGGAGGGTTGGGGCGTTGGGGAGAGTGGGTGGTTGGTTGATCTCGAGCAGGGGTGGATGACGTGCGATGTGTTCCCTCAAATGTGGGTCAGTAAAAAAAAAAACACTCACCAGACATCACCGCCGCTAGCGTTAGAAATCCGTTGATTGAAGGGGGACGCTGTGACCGTCAGCCCCTGCAAGTCGCGGTCTGAGAGCTCCGTCGTGAAGAGAATATTGGCTTGGTGGGGATCCAATCCCGATGGATCCATATCCATCCAACAAATGGCGTCGGTGAAGTGCGTCGCTAATTGTTCGACATCCTTGCCGAAATCGTCGAAGTCGATAACGGGGCTGATGTCGTCAACCATTTCTGCTTTACTTGGCGACTGCAACTGCCTGTAGGTATGTCGATGTTGAGTGTAGTTGCGGTTGTGCCGGCTTAGAAACAGAAGAGTTAGATCAGCTTGAGTTAGGTATCAAGAGAGGTTGAAAGACCGAGCAAGAGGAAGGGCTTCGGGAGGACAGACCATGAAATTAGCACCAGGCCCTTTCACGTGACGCTGTGCCCCTCAGTCTGATGCGGTAGGGTGGTGGCACGTGCACCTCGCTCGGATAGTCGCGACTGCTGGTGTTACACGAAAGATATCGGATATTTATGCTATTGGCTTGACAATGTGGATTTGGGCAAATCATCTTTCCTTGCGTTTCCGGGCTCCTAGTCACCATTGTGCTCTCCTCTACCCTGCGGTAGGGCAACAAGCCGCACGTGTCGCTCGCTCTGGATTCAACTTGCGGAGCGCTCTCTCACTTGTACTACACAAACCATGTCTGCCGCTCCCCAGAGGTACGAATGCCCCAAAGAGGAGTGCCGCAAGACTTTCGAGACAAGAAGGAATTTGAAGTACGTGCCGCTTCACCTCGCTTGGTGTGTTCCAATCTTGGTGCTAACGGGTATAGTTCCCACAAGAGATGGCATATTCAGAAATACGCATGCTCCAAAAAAGGCTGTCGGTCCCGCTTCAGCTCCAAAAAGCATCTGGAACGACACTTGTGGGTTCATGTCGAAGAGAAGGCGCAGTGCCGGTACTGTGGATCCCCTGCCGGGCGGCCAGACAATTACCGAAGACATCTCAAAGACCACCACAGGGGTGGCCTGTCAGCGTCAGTCGCGAGGGGAGACGAGGCCGCTGTCCGGATGCTGCTTGAGCAGAAGGCAGATACCACACAAGATGACGGCAAGGGCATATCACCACTCTACGACGCAGCCAGTAGGGGCCATCGCGGCGTCTGTGAACTACTTCTCGCCCATGGAGCCGACCCTAATTTCCAACCCGGCGTTGGTACTGGTGCGGTGCTAAAAGTTGCTGCTGTGATGGGGCATGAAGAAGTCGTCCGAATTCTTCTTAACAGTGGGGCAGATCCAGAACTGAACGAAAGTTCGGCGTCGCCGTCATTGGTCGACGCGGCAGAGAGAGGCTATGAACGCATTGTAGGACTGCTTCTCGACCACGGGGCCAACATAGAGTCACGGAATTATTACGGCACAGCACTACATAGCGCTGTTAAGCACAACCATGAAGGTGTAGTCAGGCTGCTCCTTGGCCGTGGGGCCAACATCGAGTCGTTTCATGAGCGGGACAGAACAGCGCTAGGTCTCGCAATCATACATCACTGCGAAGGTCCAATCAGGGCACTCCTCGATCATGGGGCCGACGTCAAGTCATGCGGAGTGGGCCAAGATGGTAAGATGGAAACGGCTTTAAGTCTTGCGGTCAGATACCACCATCGGGGTATAGTTCGGCTGCTTTCCGGGTTTCAATATGGGAACCAGACTCCAGATGTAGAGGAGAAAACAGATTCAGCAGACTGGGGCTTTCTCTTCCGTTCTGAAAATGATTTGTGGTACCGTTCATGATGGCTTCATTGCGAAGTTTTAGCCTAGAAATACAGTACAAATCTGCAATGTACCAAGTTGCTTGGCTGTTATTGAGAACAGCTCAATGGCCGCGCCTACATGGTACCATCCTCACTTATCGCCATTAATTCCCAAGAGTCCTATTCTTCCAAAAGTCCTGTCCTCTTCCAGCGCTTTCGCCACGCTGCCCTTCAACTTATCGACATCCCAGTGAGCGGCAACCCAGCGGCCATGCAGGAACCTGGCCTCGTCACTGGCAGCCCAGACAGCAAAGTGGCCGGGAAGGTCCTCTGAACTCCATGTTAGGATACCACAGAAATGCCCCAATTTCAACGATAAGACTTACCATGATCCCAATCATACGCATCATCAGGGACACCATGACTCTTCCCCATTTTCGTCCAGACACCTCCAGGATGGATACTGAGGACCTGCATCTTCTTCGGGTCCGTGTCCTGCGCGATCTTCTGCATGAGCAGGGTCCCGGAATTCTTCGTCAATCCATAGGTCGGAAAGACGGCCGTTTCCGAGTAGTGGTTGTGGATGCCCGTCGTCGTCAGGTTGATAAAGCACTTCGTGCGATCCTCACCCCCCTCCTGCTTATACAGCCGGCCCGCAAAGTCAAGCAGTGACCTCACGTTGGCCTCGAAGGCGTTCCACACGCTGTTGAGACTAGCCTCAAGAATTGGCCCGCTGTTCCCCACCACTGCGGCATTCATGACGAGGATATCGATGATAGTGCCAGATTCTTTGAACTCGGTCCACAGCTTCTCCGTATCGGCAAGGTCCGCGATGTCGCAGGAAACAGCGCTGACCTTGGTAGAGGCTCCATCAATGGCCTCTTTCAAGAGATCTGCAGCTGCTTCCTGGGCGACATCATCGCGACGGCCGAGGATGATAACATGGCTGGCCTCAGCATGCACGAAGGCGCGAGCGATGGCGAAGCCAATCCCGCTGGAACCACCGGCGACGACAACGGTTTTGCCCTTTTGGCTCAATTCGGGGCGGCGGGGCGAGATGGCTGCGTAGGGCTTTTTGTGGTATGTCTCGATGAGAGGTGTCGTGACGGTGATGGTTGATCTTGGCGCCATTGTGGATGTGTGAGGACTTAGGATTGTCGTGAAGCGTGGAAACCTGAGCTTGGCGGAATTCGCCCTGATAACTATCGCGGTTTCTTGGCAGCTGTCTGCTGGGGTTGCCGTTACTTCCGTTTTTCCCCCGGCGTGAGTCATTTGCCGTGCGCTAGTGGGACGAACCCCACCTGTTGGCGTCGTTGGTCTTTGTCCGCCCTTCCCCAAGCTCCTACCCGTCGTTGGTTCAGTGACACAAGCCGCACCCGTTCCAATGACGAAATGATGGAAGCGGGGTCCCCAACATATCAACATCAAAAACCACCTCACCGAGTTGATGACATTGTGCATAGAAAGTCAAAGATAGCGTGGCTAATTGCTCTAGGGCTTATATAGATACGAAGACGAAGGTATGCAATACGGGCATGATATCTGAGAAACACTGCACACCGGATTCGATGGAATTTATAGGTCTACAACTTGCTTCTATCTGCTCAACTCTTGCCCCGTGGGGAAGCCTTCAGCCTGTGACAGGCACCTCTTGAGAGGTCAACGGAGAGGACAAATTGTTTTTTAGTGGTTAAGTAGGTGACTAAAAAGAAGAGTATACAAATGACAATCCAAAGGAGCAGCAAAGCTTGAGTCTATGTGTGTTGGAACAAGCTAGATACCTACATGGAAGTCGAGCTCTGTTGATAAGTGCTTGTGTGGTTTATTGTGTAGGTGTTTCACGGTGAGAACGACTCGGACTTCAAGGAATCTGGAGAGGGAGATGATGACTCGGGGTAAGAGTAGCTTCTTCTGAATGGCACGGCATGGATACGGACAGTTTGAAGGTTCTAGGTCAGATACCCAGTACTAGCCTACGGAAAATTATTGAACCTAGACAATCCACCCTTTCCCGTTGCTTTTTGTTTGCCGTGTCTTCAAGTCCTCATGCGGTTTCGCATGTTCCCAGTATGCTCCCTTCTCGTTCCCATCTAAAACACCTGTAGTCTTGGAAGGTCTATACACTTTGACACCCTCGCCCATTACACCAGCTCCCCGCTTTTCTTCAGGAGCCCCATGGAAATCGCTCAACAATCCCAAATCATACACGTAATAAATTCTCCCGGCAAGTGTCCCGGGGTCGACCACCATCCGGGGATGCCCAATAAACACCGCGCCGTACAAAAGCGTCAAGATCATCACCACCAGGAACGCAACCGTCATCCACGCGCAGACAAGGTGGGTCATCCACGTCTGAGATGGGCTGAACGGGATCGTTGACAGCAGAATCGGAGAGAAGTTGGCGAGGATGGTATTGGCAGCGACAACAGTGACGAACCATTCACGCCTCCTGAAAGCGTCGATGATTCCGCTGTAGGCTACCACCGGGGGTGAAATGAGTGCCGCTTCGGATGCGGACTTTGTGCCTCTCGACAACTGGCGGTAGACCTCCATCATGGAGAGCCCTGCTTTTGTTAGCTTGACCAGTCGGGGCGGGTGGGGGTGGACTCACGAGCATAATACCCATCCCAAAACAGCGAAATGACAACACCCAGCGCGGTAAACAACACGCGCGCTCCGAAGTTCTGTCCCAGCATGAAGTCCTCGAACGGGGTGTGCAGTTGCGTCGTTTCGTAGTAGAGAATAAGACCAAGCACTCCGCAGAGAAGACCGAAGCCGCCCAGACTCGCCCAGCTGGTTGTTGGTTGTCGGAGCAGGGGGATATCCAGCCAACTCCACCAGTCTCTCCCGCGGGCATCCGACTTTTCCTCGTCGGAGCTTGAGTCCGGGTTATATCCCCGATCGCGCATCGCAATAATCCCATACTCCTCCTCCTCTCCCTTCCCAAGGTACCACCCCAATCCAAACCTCCAACCCCTCAACTTCCGTTCCATTTCTGCCTTCTCCAACTTCCCCTTTCCGATCTTCCCGTTCCCACAACCACCAACCCCACCTCTCAACACAACTCCCGTCCCCGCATGCCCCAACAACAACCCCGTAGCCACCAAGCTCCTCACCCCCTTCGCCTCCCCTCCCCTCTCCCTCTTCACCCCCGTCCTCCACCGCCCCAAAA
>Ga0247758_1002395_pt1 | contig 10256 bp, 15 predicted proteins | sample UWRJL156409C4_FD_180950 | JGI IMG/M metagenome (GOLD analysis project Ga0247758, IMG submission 180950) | Plant litter microbial communities from Arlington Agricultural Research Station in Wisconsin, United States - UWRJ-L156-409C-4 | ecosystem: Environmental > Terrestrial > Plant litter >... | reverse complement strand
CGTTTTAGCTGGTGTTTCCACACTTTTAAATGCAAGGCGCACTGCTTGTGGGTGCCATGGCGCAAACGTATACGAAATAGGAAGAAATCACATCTACGAATAGCCGGGCCCTCACTCAAACCTAGCCCTCACTCTCCTTTCCCCTTCTCCTCCCCATCTTCAGCCACTTTCGCCAAAACCACCGACAGTCTCGCTGCAGTCAACACCAACAACGCACCATTAATGCAAAAATTCCAGCCCTTCCATCTCGTCAAATCCCAAAACACCAACCATCGCCCAACCGGACCCGCAACAGAATTATAGTAAAACGCATCACACGCCAACAGACAGAAACGAACTCTCTTCAACAGCCGCAAGTCGTCAAAGCCGCCGAGAACGAGCGTCTCGATGAGGGCTAGGAAGACCCACATGCCAGCGAGCTGGCCGTAGAGGACTTGTGTCTGGGGATTGTAGCTGATTGTGCCACGGGAGAAGTGGTTGTAGATTAGATTGTTAGGGTCGGCGAAGGCAAGGTAGATCCTGTAGGAGGTGGAGAGATGTTCGAATTTGGTGGGGATGAAGTGGGAGATGGATGGGATGGAGGTGGAGGCTTTGGGGGGCATGATGACTGATCTGGGTTGATTCTGACTCGACGATAGGGTTGCTAAGCTTAGAAGATGAGAGAGCAGAATTTAGGGGATCTGAATGAGTGCGGGGTTTGGGGAGGTCTTTGTGTCTATCTGCGTTTTTGTTGGTTATGGGGAGCTTGTTGAGGTTTGGGTGGGATTTTGGTGGAAAAGGGGGTTGCGGGGTGGTGGGGAATGCGCATGATGAGGTCTCTGTTTGGGTCATAGTTTGATACAGTGCGGGGCTAAAAGAAGATGCTGGGCTAACTGTGTTTGACTTCAGACCATTCTAGTTCCTCTCCTTTGCAGCCGTGTCTCCGTTGCGATGCTCAAAGCTAAACGACTCTGATATCGATTCTCCGGTGGTATCAACCAGTGACTCGACCCTCTATCATGACTCCCAAAATTGCAACCGCAAGGTCGCCATGCGTTGCAACGAGCTCTCGGAATTTCGTATCAGTCCACAAATCCTCAGCCTTGCAAGCTGCATACAGGGCCAGATGATTCCGAAGTCTCTGTGGAGTAGGCTCATTATATGCATACGTGAGCAGCTCGATAATATCCGTCACCACCTCCGACGTAACATTCAGTTTCAATAGTTCTCGGCCTAGTTTGTCGATTGACATATCAGCAAGCCTGGGCATATCGTAGCAGTCAGCGAAGACGTAAAGCCGGGCATGTGAGAGAAGAATATTCCCGTCGTGCGATACCGCACCAGGTCTTGTCGCCACATCGATTGCGATGGAGCATGCGCTCGCGAATTCCTTCCAGAGCGCAACCTTGTCGTACCGGCATGTATTGGGTATCTCGGTTTCCATAGCAGCTAGTCCTCTCTTCTTCTTCTTCTTGGACGTACCAAATCCCCAATGATCTTCTACGGTGTCGGTTGGTTCAGGCTCTGGCTCGGGCTCGAATTCGGTCTTTTCCGGGAACTTCGATTCGATCCCAAGTAGCTCGTAGTTTCCGGTGTAGGCGTACTGGGCAAACAGGATGAAGGTCTCCTCGCTCACGACTTCCAGTTCAGCGTGGAACTCTGCGGCCTCCTTGAACGCGCTGTTCACGAATCGATCAAATGCAGCGCTTTGCGCTGATATGAGAGCCGAGTGCATGGAGAACTCGCGCTTGTTGGGGCCGACGGTAAACTTGTAGATCTTGGAGGAGATTATCCTACGATGTGAATGTGATGGTAGTGTTAGTGTCTGATTGTGGATCGGTTCCAATGGAAGGCAGCAAAGACAGACTCCTCGAATGTTGCGATGCTTTCCATCTTGCTGGTTGCGGAGGAAAGCGACGGCTGCGCCACTGTTTGTCGTTTTTGCGAGCGCGCCCTTCTCTGCGCGAGGGTGGAGTGTTCACGGGTGGACGAGGCGGGTTGATTGTCGAGAAAGACGTTTGCTGATTTAGAGGGCACGTTAGGCGCAAGTTTTGAAAGCCCAAAGGAAAATGAGGCCTACAGCAAGGATCGCTTTTGGGAGCGAGTGATTGGCCGCTGCCATGCTAGCTGTGGCTGGTTTTTCTGATTGGTCTTATGTATGGAAGACCCTGAGTCTTTACCGCGTCCAATTCTAAGGCGACCCGGCCAGCCTAGACCTGCATCAAGACACTCCACGCGGACTCTTCGTCGGCTTGTACGGTTCTCAACGGCCCCGATAGCTCCAAGTATGCGTGGAAGATCCATTACTGAGAATAGCGAAAATTCCGAAGCCGCTGGAACTCCCAGGAGTTCCAAGAGGGTTACCAACCCAACAGCTAAGGCCGTAGAAGCCCGTCCTACCAACCCCACACGGCGCCGCTCAGGGGAGACCGTTTTCTCCGCTTCTACTACTGCGGCAAAAGGCAAGGCCAAACATAAGGGTCCTCAGCGGCAAATTCAACAGCCGAACCAAAGGCTCTGCCCCCTGCCGCACCTGAGCTGGCAAACGCCGTGGATAATAAAGGGGGTGTCACCGTGTGGTAAAGAGTCCTTGAAGAACGCTCTAGACCCTTTTAAGTGATCGGATGTACCATCTTAAATTAGCTAAGATACTGGGTCACAAAAATCCAAGCTAGAACATCCTGTACTATCCCAGAGTGTGTACTGGTATGCTCCGAGACGTCAATTATGTACTGATATACTATGGAATATCCTATCATGTAACATATATGATAAGCGAGCGGTGCAGACAAGCAAACGGTGCACTTTTTTCTCCATATATATCTCTGAATATTCTAAAAGCTAACTTCGTCAATCCTGCACATATAACCCTGAGGATTTTAACATGGGTATTTTATTACATAATGAATATAATAACGTTTAGCTTAGTAATCTACCTACAGTTATTTAGGACTTAGCTAAAAAAGAATTATGATATATAATAAACTAATTTAATCATTTTAGTTAAATATTAATGTCAGAACTTTAGCATAGTAACCAACATCATATTATGTTCATTATGTAATAAAATACTCATGTCAAAAATCTCAGGTTCATATATAGAGTATTGACAAAGTTATCTTTTAGAATTTTCAGAGATATATATGGAGAAAAAAGTGCACCGTTCGCTTGTCTACACCTTTTGCTTATCATATACGTTATTTGATTTATTTTGTACTATCCCAAATTCCGAGCTCGGATATTGTGTGTTCATCCTAAGGCACGTACTGGTATATCCGGAAAGGGGAATCGGTGGCATAGGAATGGGTATCAGTAGCCTAGAAATGGGATCAGCAGCCCGAGGTGGGCTCAGTGGCTAGGAAGTGAGTTCAGGGCTCAGGAGTGGCCCAGAACAAAGCTCACCTGCTTAGGCTAGCTTAGGCTAAATGTGTCAGAAATGAAGGGTCTGGCAATGGAAGGTTCTGGCAATTGCTAGAACCATAGATTTGTAACCATTGCGACAGACGCGCAATTGTAGCCGTGCGAAGCCACACGGCTTGCCACCATTCACACCTATAAGGGGGGCTCTCTGGCTTTGCCAGAGAGCCGAGGAACAAGCAATACAATCACGCAGTTGCAACCCCTCCAATTCCACAGAATCCAGAGTGCAGTGCTTCTAACAAAATGTGCCGACTACTACTTGGGTTACATTCACGCACTACTAGCACAAATTTTCAAAAATGGGACCCATTTTAGCGAATTTAGAGATAGGACTAATTCTGGGCTCCCTTGGCTAGAGTTGAAGCAATTCAGCATGCTGCGGCGCAGCCTGCCGAAAATGGTAATTAGGGAGAGAAAAGCTGAGCCAGTGAGCAAATTCTGAGCAGGGACTGAGCCGAACCTGAGCCAGGGTGAGCAATGTCATGTGGTCGAGGTACGAAAAAGGAAATTGCGTGAGCCCAGATTCGTATCCCATTACATACATTAGCTAAGGGCGTTACGCAAACTGAAATTACAAACATACGTATAACAAAGGGTAGAGGCGAATCGTAAGTAAATACAGCCACACTTCTCCCCCACAGTGCTGGCCATCACGATAAGAACTCCTAAACTATTATCAGAAACGCCCCTCTGTCCCTATTATAACGACTCATGTGTGTATCTGAGGGTGCCAGCTTCCTGTTTAGCACCTAACCATGGAGAGCGGAGCGCTTACTACCTGAATTTCCCCATCACGCCTGGCGCCATCCCCCAGGAAATCTCCCCAATGTTGCATAACATAAACTATACCAGCCTGTCCAAAAAAAACAAAGAACACCACAGTGACCTCCATATCCTTGATGCTGGTGGGTACGACACTGGGATCCCTCCGCTTTACCTTAATGAGGACCGTCTGGCCGAACTCGCACACGAAATCCAGCTTCTCCTCTTGAACAGCTTTAATGAGATAAATCTGCACATTCTTTGGCATCGTCTCCAATCCGCAGCTCGGGCGGGCATTTGATGACGTACTTGGTCCCGGCTTTTGAGTTAACCCAGTACATCACTCCGTCCTAATTGATGAACGTGTTGTCCCTGGAATGGCAAGGAAGCAGTTGCGAGAGAGTTGATGAGTGGACGTGGGGCGAGGAGAGAGAGAGAGAGAGCGAGCCCCGATGGTTTGTTTGACGGAGGGGAGGGGGGGTGGATGGAGAGAAGGTTTGCGATAGAGCTGATGAGTCGAGGTGGAAAAAGAGGGGGAGCGAGCCCTGATAGTTCTTTGGCGGAGATCGGAGGAAGAAAGGGAGTCGAGGCGGACAAAGAGCTCTGTTGTTTGCTTGGCGGAGGCCAGACAAAGATTTGTGGAGAGTGAGTTGACGGCTTGGAGGATGGGAGATGAGGAAAATTGCACCTGTATTTAAGCTTCCTTTCAAAGTACCAATGCAACCATGTTTGCCGTCGTTGACCGCTGAATCACAGAAAAGTCTCCACTCTCCTCTCGCCTTGAATTTTTTTATGGAAGCCCTGGATCTCAGGCAAACGTTCCCGCACCCCAGGTAGTGTTCTGCATCTCAGACAAAGGAGGATACTAGTAATGACCTCATTGGCTCTGTTGCGGTTCGCTTTCCTATCAATGACTCGCAGCAACCGGAGGAAAACGAAGGACCGGCGCCTCAAATAGGCAACAAAGCCTTGCTTAAGGCGATTATAAGCCAGGAGAAACTCCATTATAACCTACCTCAGCGACTGCAGCTCCACGTTGTAGTACAAGGTGATAAACTCGTTGTTGGGACCACCGGACGGGACAACTGGCCCATACCCATCGCTTCGGCACCAGGAAGAAGCACCACGCGTCGAAGAGGGTATAGATATTGGAGCGGAAGATAAGGACGTTACACGAATCGTCAGTCATAATACGGTCGTTCCATATAGCATAATAGAACGTGGCGTTATTAGCAAACTAGGAACCCTCAGTGCACAGGATAAGGTAATCACTTGGGTCCCCAAACTAATTCCCCCCCAAACCGATCATCGAACTAGGGGGGCACCCTATTGTAACAACCATGATAGATGCATTTCAACAGGGCTAAAAACAGTACAAATTAATGTCTATTACATTTTCTCTGCCTTGTAAAGCCTGTGAAGTAAGTTTGGGCTATATGTTTATAATACAAGTGGAACGTTAATAAAGCCGGGCTTTAAAAGAGTATAGGTAGCATGTTGAAATAGACTAGGTTAGCACCTGTAGACCACGTGCAAACACCCTATGCCCCCGAATTAGTATATATAACATACCGGCACATGCTAGACTAGGTTGGAAGCTGTACTGGTATCGCCGACGCGATATTTAATCCGTACCACTACTAATATAGTAGTAGCCTTTCTGGGGTTTTGTGTTGTCTTCAGGCAATATATCTCGACTTGGACAAAGAACGCATCCTCCCAATAACAGCATTTACCTTACTGACCGGCTGACTCCATCTCTTCCCTTTTGTCAGGACCTCCCGCCCCCATCCGCCTCCTTCTCTTTCTTTCCCTCCTCAGCCTTCTTCACAGCAGCAATAACCTCTTGACGCACCCGTTCATACCTCTCCTTCTCCTGCTTCTCCTTTTCTTACTCTCCTCCCATCCCCGTCCCTGTCCCTCCTTCAGGGCATACCAGCGTTTATACAAAGCTGCCACACACGTACCGACCAGCGCATAAGGGATAGCAACGACACCACTAACCAGCACGCCAACGACACTCTCCAACCCCATACCCACAGCGCCGGAGGCTCCAGCCTCCCTCGCGACGCCCTGACCCCTTCAGAGTGCGTTGGCCGTCGGGCGAAAGGACAAGGTAGGTAGGTATAGAGGGCCTTGGGCTTTAAGGTCTTTAAACACCTGGAGTCAGTCGGAAGGCAAAAGCAAGAAAAGCAAAGTATCCTCAGCGTGTAGGGCGGTGTTTTGAACTCGGAGAGCGCCGTCTGATGGGAATGCTGTCCTGGGCTTCGAGTGGTCTGAATAGAACACGTCGACCCTGCGCCGATTTTTCCTTCCTCTTATCCTTCTCTTCCCGCTGTATCCTCTCAAATTCCTCATCATCCACATCATCCACATCATCCACATCATCCTCCTCCTTTATTACCCCCTTCCTCACGGGGCGCCCCCCGACATATTCACTCGGCGGCGATGTCTCTTTCTCCCTCTTTTTTATCGCCTGCCCCACCAGCCTCTCAATCTTTTCATTCTCGCTCCCGATAGTACACCGCTCGATATAAAGTTGCCTCTGACCCCTGATGTAATGCCGCCACAGCGGCGTGTTCTGCTTCCAATTGTCCGCCCGGCTTGGGGAGCTGAACACGAAGATGAAGCCGCGATGTTTGTCGTTGGTGCGGATCCTGACCACGTTCTTTGGCAGCGAGAGGCACAGCAGTGTCTTGTGCTCAATCTCGGCCGTCGTCCTTCGTCGGCGGTGGAAGACGTTTTGCTCGATGAGTTTCTGGTAGGCGTCGGCTACTAGGGGATTTTCGAATTCGATCTTTACATAGTATCTGCGGGATTCGCCGTCCCATTCGATGTTAATGCTTGTGACGCAGGGGTGGCCGGAACAGCAGCAGAAGGAGCCGCTGGTCGTGGCGGCCATCGAGCTACAATATCAATTGGCGGGGTTGGGATAGGTGTTTGGCCGGGGAATGGAAGCAGAACCGAAATCGCGCAAGGCTCTGGGGGAGCTCTCCTCCTTTATCAATTACCGGCACGTTTGACAGTTCCTATTTTGGATCTTGGCCAGGTTCGAGGGATGGCAACCCTTCCACGCCCTGCGGGAGGTGTCAGCGCATATCTCCCCGGACCAATGAGCCACCTGTGCATGACTTTGGGTGTGGTTACACGGTGAGTTACCCCTCACTGCTACCTTACCTACCTGGCCGCTCCATCTTCAGTTGAGGTACTTTGTATTTGTAATTATATGCGAGGTACCTTACTTAAGGTAAGAGAGGTTTTGTTTTTTCGCAGTCTGAGCGAGCCGCTTGTCGTCCCCAGCCTGCGAGTTTCTCCTTCCATCCGCGCCGACCACCATGTCTCGTCGCAGACCTTCTTCGACTCACCAGGACCACGATCTAAATGGAGAAGGCGCCATCGCCTGGGCCCTCAACCACCATCGACGCAGCCTCATCTACCGAGTCCTCCCGGATGAAAAAGAAGCGCTGGGAGGAGATGTCCGGCGCAGATCGGGCTACCGGATCAGCTTGGCGGAGCTCCAGAGGATGCGCCTGCGAGTACTACAGATCCAGCTCGTCGACGACGTAGTCCAATTGTGTGGCGGCGGTGGCGGCAGCACCGATGGTCCGGGACCGAAAGAGGTTAGAGTTCCGCAGTGGGAGGAGCATCTCGAGGCTTATAGTGAGTACCTTGGCACTGAGACGAAAGGAAAAGAATAACTCACCGAGAGGGTCTCTCTTCCCACAGCCAAGGCGATCCAAGACTACGAATACATGAAGCAGAGCAGCCGCCAGTCGCGAGATCCGTTCCTCATCACCGCCGAGCGGTCCGTCGACAACTTCATTCTCAGCAGCCTAGTGCAGCGGCCCCACGTCGCGGCCCAAGACGTCATCTCCTCCGAACCGTGGGAGCCCGAGAAAGCCTCCACGCCCATCAGCGGGACGCGGCACGAGACCAACAAGGAGACAGCGCGTATGGCCTTTGTGGAGCGCCTCGCCATCGCCGTTGTCGCTGGCCTCTTCCTCGTCGGGCCCATGTGGCTGATGGTGCTGCACAACACCATGTGGACGAGCCTGGTCACGACGTCGCTCCTCGTCTTTGTCTTTGGCTTCATGGCGGCCTACTACGTCGAGGACAAGGAGAAGGTGCTGGCGTCTACCGCGGCGTACGCGGCCGTCTTGGTTGTTTTCGTTGGTCTTAGCGCCGAGTCGGGTTGATGTATCGGTACAATCCCTGTCAAAAAGTCTGTGTGCAAACACCGTTTTCCCACCAAAACTCAGCACATTGCAAACAAGAACGACAACGTTCTACAAAACTATAAAATAAACTAAAATTCCAATGTGCATGAATTTAAACTTCGTTTACTTTAGCAAGCTCCAAATTTAGATAGGTTTTATCTTAGGGATGAGGTAACGGTTTGAAGATCGGTATAACTGAAAGATTTCGCTTCAGGGGGTTTTAGCGGACATTATAGCGGGGTAGCGAAAGTGGCCTGTGCACACAGACTTTTTGAGGGTCACTGTATGGAGTGGAATATACCGCACCGTGTACCCATGTAGGTAGGTAGCTACCCCGCGCATAAGAAGGAAGGCATTCATCGGGCCCCCATGATTGTGATGAAATCCCACAAAGTATCTCCATGGTCCCTTGTAACTAAATTATTCCCATCCTTGGCGATAATACTGTTTTCAAGGTTGCCCACCAGTGTGGCACTAACAGCTTGTATACCCTACTGGGCTGATCCTATGTTGTAATACTCTTCCACGTAATAAGCTTGGTAACCGATACCTATATAACTTGATTACAATTATGGCTAATATATCTTCCTGACTTTGGGTTTATCAGTCTGAAATATTTATTCCTTTTAAATAACTACTTAATGTCGGCGCGTTTCGCTTTAAATATGTCGTGTAAACCTAGTCCTCTGGCGTTCAATAAGGCGATAACCTTGCCGGTCAGCCGTTTACGAATTACAAATTTATGGCCGTGTGAGAGAAGACGGCACATCACGTTTTCCTAGGGCAGCCATGGACGTTTAACTACCCTACTCCTTCGAAATCTAGCGACATATTAACAATGAGATCAGACACCGGAGTTTCTTTGATGCTTCCACGGGCCACGGCATCTATGCTCTCAAACTGACTATATACCTCTGGACTTGGCTCTGGGGTGTCCCTAGAAATACGTGCCTCAAATCGAACCAAGAGTGTGCAGCGCCACGTTACTGATGGGGCAAACTTGTAAAGCAATTTGCAGGGCAATCCAAATGACGTTTCCTACGACCTTCAACGAGAACAGAAAAGGCAACTGGTCGACAGTAAACCTGATAACAAGGTTTCGGCGATGAGATCTCATTACCTGAGTACCCATGGGTTCCCCTTTGACTGACGTCGACAGCCGCCTCGTCTTGGAGGGATTGGCTTGATACCGAACTGAAGAGAGGTCGTGTAGCTCTGCCTAATGGAGTCGTAGATCGTATCCCAGGTTGGTGTGGGCGCAAAGACAGGCGAAGGCCCAAAATTCCCCGAGGTGGCCGACTTACTATTCTGATACACCGACGTAAGGGTTGGATTCCGTGAATTACAATCGGCTCGAGCACGCGGGGATTAATGGGGGCGGGGGCCCTATACACCATTCAGGCACACATGAATAATATTCCATAGGGCACGTCACTCTACGACGCCCGAGTCTACTGTTACTTTCACTTATTTGCACGGGCAGTCTTTTGCTTTTTGCCGGTTTCGTGCAGTGTGTGGTTGATGGCCACACAGGTGCTACTCTATGGGGTGAGTGTCGTTTGAGTCGAATAATCGCGTCATATAGTCAAGGAAACTGTCAATAGGTACATAGGTATATACCTATTCATGATGACACCTAAAAGGCGAAGGGGGAGAAAGAGCAAGAGTAAAAAGAAATAAGGATGGGCGATCCTCAAATAGGAGTATTAGCACTACTCTGGCGAGCTTTATTTCATTGCATCATGTGTGCGAAAGTTGTGGGCGAGTGCGAGCCAATCTTTTTTTCTCGATGGAATTGTCCATAGCCAATCCCCCATACCCTTTACGGTTTGGTGCGTGTCGAATCAAACATCCCCGGACCCACCTTCCCCCCGTCCC
>Ga0247758_1002393_pt1 | contig 10258 bp, 7 predicted proteins | sample UWRJL156409C4_FD_180950 | JGI IMG/M metagenome (GOLD analysis project Ga0247758, IMG submission 180950) | Plant litter microbial communities from Arlington Agricultural Research Station in Wisconsin, United States - UWRJ-L156-409C-4 | ecosystem: Environmental > Terrestrial > Plant litter >... | reverse complement strand
GTCATCGACTGCGTGAGCGGCGATGTCTACGTGTGGGAGGAAGGATCGGTGCGAGCGCATCCCGAGGACGATGTTCCGTCCGCGTTCCCGATCCTGCCGACCGTCACGTCCGCTGAACTCGCAGGTTGGCGCGATGCCTTCGCCGAGGAGGCTGGCGCGGCAACCGACGGCGAGACGCGAGCACAGCTCGAGCATTGGAGGTCCACGGGCACCAGCAGCCAGTCGTTACCGCCGCGGTACCGCAACCAGTGGTACGGCGTTCTGAAGCGGCACGTCCGAGCGCGTTTGGAAGAGTGGTTCGCAACGCACAGCATCGAGCCGCCTGCTGATTGGATCGTGGCCACCACGAACGCGGTCGAGAAGCCCGACAACGACACGGAACACCTGCGAGCCGTGATGTTGCGTGCCGTGCGCCTCATGACGCGCGACGAACTCGACGGCTTAACCCTTCCGATCTCGGTCGTCGGTCGCCTCCTCCGATAGGTCCCGGTCGATGCCTGCCGCGAAACCTCCCAAAGCGGTGTTGGTCTACCCACGGTCGGCACCGATCAACGTCGGGCGACTCGTGGAGGAACTACGGCTCGCGATCGAGGAGCTCGGACTCACGATCGCGGTGTTCACCACCAACGGCATCCCGGCCGACCGGGACTGGAAGCGCGGAACGGTCCAAGCGCTCTCGCCGGCGCACGCCGAGGAGCTGTACCGGCTCCTCCACCACGGCCCCGTGGCGGTGGCCGGATTTGGCCGAAGCTACGTCCGGCGCGACCCGCGACGGACCGCTCTGAACGCGGCCTCCGCCATCGACCTTCGGGATTTCGTTGCGCACAAGGCGTTCGTGCAGCTGATCGGCGCTCGTCCCGATATCGCTCGCTTCGGACCCGGCTTCTCCGACTGGCGGGGAGAGACCAGATGCACCGGGATCAGCGATCCGCGCGTCCTTCCGTTCCAGACGTTCACCACCGCACGGCCGTGGCCCGAGCTCTCAAGCGAAGCCGGACGTTCGTCGTTCAACTCCGCGTACGGCGCGGGAGCCCGCCGAACCGACGACGGCAAGCGGAAGTGGAACGTCGCTACCGCGATGCACGGACATGCGGCCCCGTCAACCGTCGCTCGCCGGGAGCTCCCGCAGGGAGCACACTGGGACGTCCAGTTCCAGAAGGCGAGCCTGCTCTACGCAGCGAATGAGGTGTGGCAGGTCCCGCGCCGCACATACATGAACGTCTACCCGGACGGTGGACTCAGGGGAGGAAGCAGGGACGTTCCGTCTGCCAGACGTCTGTGGCCGTAGCCGTCTTCTCCCCCGGAAAGCGAAAATGCCTCTCAAAGAGGCATTTCGAACATCAGATCGGGCTTCTTGTTCGCGAAAGGAGGATTGCACGACGATGTAAGGCAGCCCGCTTCTCGAAGACCATGTCTTCGGGAGCCCGATTACATCGATGTTGCGTTGCCCTTGGTCGTCGCTACACCTCGTTTTGCTGAGTCGCCGCGAGCGACTCCACCGGGGGCGTACCCCCGATCACCGGTCACGATAGCAGCGCTCGGGGCCGAGATGCGAACGTTGCACGTCCTCAGCCGACGTCGACCGCGGCGCGGACCAGCCGCGCGACGCGGTCGGCGAGCCCGGGCAGCGTGTCGATCCGGTCCTCGACCACGGCGTCGAGCACCAGCTCGTTCATCCCGCCGACGAGGATCAGCGCGGCGGGGGCCGACAGCGAGGGGTGGGCGGGGTCCGTCTTCTCCTGCCGCTCGTCGACCAGGCGCCGCAGCTCGTCCGCGAAGCGGCGGTTGACCCGGTGGCGGGCCTGCAGCGCGGCCGGCCCGGCGGCGAGCACCTCGACGATGAACGTGCGGCTGAGCGCGGGGTTGGCGGCGATGACGCCGAGGTAGGCCTCGGTCGCCGCGCGGATCCGGTCGTCGTCGGAGAGCCCCTCGCGGCTGCCGGCCTCGACCAGCACCTCCAGCACGTTCTCCGACGTGGCGGCGTAGGCGGCGAGGAAGCACTCCTCCTTGTCCGCGAACTGCGCGTAGAACGTGGACTTGGAGACCTGGGCGGCGCGGACGATGTCGCTGATCGTCACGGCGACGTAGCCCTTGGTGGAGACGGCCTCGACGAGGCCCTCCATGACCCGGGCGCGGACGACGTCGGTGGGGGCAGCTCGAGCGGGCATCAGTACTGCGTGGTACAGTATCAGTACTGCGCGGTACAAAAACGAGGAACCCCATGAGCACCCCCCTTCCCCAGCACGTCCGCATCGCCATCGCCGGCACCGGCTTCTCCGGCCTCGCCGCCGCCGTCCGCCTGCTCGAGGACGGCGAGCGCGACCTCGTCCTGCTCGAGCGCTCCGGCGACGTCGGGGGCACCTGGCGGGACAACTCCTACCCCGGCTGCGCGTGCGACGTGCCCTCCCACCTGTACTCGCTCTCGTTCGCGCCCAACCCGAGCTGGAGCCGCGCGTTCTCCCCGCAGCAGGAGATCCACCGCTACCTCCAGGGCGTCGCCCGCGACCACGGCGTGCTGCCCTACGTGCGCTTCGACGCCGACATGCGGCACGCCACCTGGGACGAGGGCCACCAGCGCTGGACGATCGAGACCTCCCGCGGCACCCTCACCGCCGACATCCTCATCTCCGGGGTGGGCGGGCTCAGCGAGCCGGCGATCCCCGCATTGCCCGGCCTGAACTCGTTCGCGGGCGCGACGTTCCACTCCGCCACCTGGGACCACGAGCACGAGCTGAAGGGCGCCCGCGTCGCCGTCATCGGCACCGGCGCCTCGGCCATCCAGTTCGTCCCCGAGATCGTCGAGGACGTCGAGCACCTGACGCTCCTGCAGCGCACCCCGCCGTGGGTGCTGCCCCGCCGCGACCGGGCGATCAAGGCCTGGGAGCAGCGACTGTTCCGCCTCTTCCCGCCCGCCCAGAAGGCGGTGCGCGGCGCCATCTACGCGGCGCGCGAGCTGTTCGCCCTCCCCATGCTCCACCCCAAGCTGGCCCAGCGCACGCAGGGCGTGGCGCTCGCGCACATCCACCGGTCGATCTCCGACCCCGAGCTGCGGGCCAAGCTCACCCCCGACTACACGATCGGGTGCAAGCGGATCCTGCTCTCCAACCGCTACTACCCGGCGCTGGCCCGCAAGAACGTCGACGTGGTGACCACCGGGATCCGCGAGATCCTCCCCCACGCCGTCGTCACCACCGACGGCGTCGAGCACCCGTGCGACACGATCATCTTCGGCACCGGCTTCCAGGTCACCGACATGCCGGTCGGCCACCGGGTCGTCGGCCGCGCGGGCAGGACGCTCCACGAGGAGTGGGACGGCAGCCCGAGCGCGCACCTGGGCACCACCGTCGCCGGCTTCCCCAACCTCTTCATGCTGCTGGGCCCCAACACCGGCCTGGGCCACACGTCGATCACCGTGATGATCGAGGCCCAGATCGACTACGTGCGCAAGGCGATCAAGCACCTGAACGCCACCGGCGCGACGTCGCTGGAACCGCGGCCCCAGGCCCAGGCGGAGTGGGACGCCGAGATCGACGAGCGCGGCGAGGGCACGGTGTGGACCGCCGGCGGCTGCGCGAGCTGGTACCTGGACGACACCGGCCGCAACTCGACGCTGTGGCCGACGTTCACGTTCACCTACCGCCGCCGCGTCGCCCACTTCCAGCCCCAGGAGTACACGTTCTCCCTGCGCCCCCCGGTTCGCACGACCGACGCGCCCCACGCACCCACCGGTCCCGCCGAGCGTGAGCCGGTGGTCGCCTGATGGCCCGCGCACCGCGCCTCCCCCTCGCCGGGACGACCGTCGTCGTCACCGGCGCCGGCTCCGGCATCGGCCGCGGCCTGGCCCAACGGCTGTCCTCCCGCGGCTGCTCGGTGGCGATCGCCGACGCGGACGCGGCCGGCCTGGCCGACACCGAGGCGTCGTTGGACGGGCCCGTGCTCGCCCGGCCGCTCGACGTCCGCGACCGGCAGGGGATGCTCACGTTCGCCGCCCAGGTCGCGGACTGGACGGCCGAGCAGGGCCGCACGATCGGGGCCGTCGTCAACAACGCCGGGGTGACCGTCTCCCAGCCCGTGGCGGGCGCGGCGATCGAGGACGACGAGTGGGTGAACGCGGTCAACTTCGGCGGGGTCGTCAACGGCACCCACGCCTTCCTGCCGCTGCTCCAGGCCCAGCGCTCCGGAACGATCGCCAACGTCTCCAGCGTGTTCGGCCTCTTCGGCTTCCCGTACCAGAGCGCCTACGTCGCGTCCAAGCACGCCGTCCGCGGCTTCACCGAGTCGCTGCGCCACGAGCTGCGCGGCACCGGCGTGCGCGCCGCGGTCATCCACCCGGGCGGCGTGAAGACGAACATCGTGGCCAACGCCCGCTTCCACGTCGACGACACCGGCAGCACCGACCACGCCGCGGCCGCCGATCGCTTCGCGGCCATCGCCCGCACCACGCCCGAGCGCGCGGCGAGGATCATCCAGGACGGGATCGAGCGCGGTGACCCGCGCATCCGGGTCGGGGCGGACGCCGTCGCCCTGGACGTGCTCGTGCGGATCGCGCCCGTGCGCTACTACGACGTGCTCAGCGGCCTGGAGAAGCTGGCCGCCCGGGCCCAGCGGTAGGACCGTCCCCCGACCTGCCTTCGGTATGCGCGCTGTACGTGCATACCGACGACAGGTGGGAGGCCCTTACGCGCCGGGGGCCAGCCGCTCCCGCAGCCGCTCCAGGTCCCCGTCGTCCAGCCCGTTGGCGGCCAGCCAGGCGGCCGCCCCGCCGTGGTGCTCGTCGACGAGCTCGAGCACGCGGTCCATCGTGCCGACCCGGGGCGCGTGGACCTGGGGGTCGTGGCCCTCCAGCTCGGCGCGGTACGTCTCGGAGCCGACGAGACGGGCCATGATCGCCTCGATCCGCTCGGCGCTGGCCAGGTAGTCGGCGACGATCGTCTCGTCGTCCACCCCGGCCGCGGACAGCGCAAGCGCCACCACCACGCCGGTGCGGTCCTTGCCCGCGGCGCAGTGCACGAGCACGGCGCCGTCCGTCCGAGCGATCGCGCGCACCGACTCCACGATCGAATCGGGTCGCCGGTGCAGGTAGCTCATGTAGGCGCGCACGACCGGGGACTCGTCGGCGTACTGGCCCTCGACCGGCTCGCCCCACGGCCGCACCGTGTCGGCGTCCAGGTCGGTGTTGCCACCGGAGTCGGGGTACAGCGACCGGTGGTCGATCCGGACGGCGTCCTCGCCGACCAGGGGCCCGGGGCCCTCGAGCACGACCTCCACGTCCGTGCGCAGGTCGACGACGACGCGCAGGTCGTGCTCGTCGACCAGCCGGCGGACGTCCGGCGCGCTCAACGCCTGCAGGTTGTCGGACCGCAGCAGGGCGCCCGGGACGACCGTGCGCGCGTTGACGGTGCCGTCCAGCTCGATCCAGCGAAGGGGTGTCGTGGTCACCCCTCCATCGTGCCGGACCGGGTGCGCGGGCGTCCCGCGGGTGGGCGGGCAGGCCGTCCCCACGGCGGATCCGATGGTTCAGGAGTGCCAACGTCGGGTAGCGGAACCCCAGAACCCGCAACCCGGGACGCTGGAACGTGTCTCAGGTTGTACCCACGACGAGGCCGCGCCGCAGCATCTGCGCAGCCCCGTGGGATCTGGCCCCCGACTCTGGAGACCGCTGTTGCTCATGCGCCGTATGCCCCTGATCCTTGCCCTGCTCTGCCCGCTCGCCCTGGGGGTGATGGCCGGCCCGGCGCAGGCCCGCCCGGGCCAGTCGGTGATGTTCGAGTCCCCGGGCGCCTTCCAGGATCCGGCGGTGACCGTGCCGAAGCTCGAGGCGCTCGGCGTGTCGGCGCTGCGCGTGAACCTGCGCTGGTACGACGTGGCGCCGGACAAGGACGCGCGCGAGCGGCCCGCCGGCGACCTGACCGATCCGGCCGCCTACGACTGGTCGCGCTACGCGCCGATGCTCGACGCCGCCAAGGAGAAGGGCTGGAAGGTCATCCTCTCGCTGGCCGGCCCCGCGCCGCGCTGGGGCACCGAGGGCGCCCGTGACCACATCACGAAGCCGCGCACGTCCGACTACCAGCACTTCGCGGAGGCGGCCGCCAAGCGGTTCGGCGCCGGCGTCACGTACTGGTCGATCTGGAACGAGCCGAACTTCCGCACCTTCCTGATGCCCCAGTTCGTGAAGGGCAAGCCGGCCTCCCCCGCGATCTACCGTGGGCTGTACCTGGCCGGGCAGAAGGGCGTGAAGGCCGGATCGTCCAAGGCGCGCGTGCTCTTCGGCGAGACCGCGCCCCGGGCCGGCGCCGACGGCGTGGCCCCGCTGGAGTTCCTGCGCGGCGTGCTGTGCCTGGACTCCAAGTACAAGAAGACGAAGACCAAGTGCGCGAAGATCGCCGCCGACGGCTACGCGCACCACCCGTACGCGCCGCCGGCCGGCCCGTTCTTCGTGCCGGGCAAGAAGGACGACGTCACGATCGGCGTGCTCAGCCGCCTCACCGGCGCGCTGGACAAGGCGGCCAAGGCCGGGGCGATCACCTCGAAGCTGAAGGTCTTCCTCACCGAGTTCGGGGTGCAGTCCTACCCGGACCGCAGCGCCGGCGTCCCGCTCGCCACGCAGTCCGACCAGCGCTCCCTCTCGGAGCGGATCGCGTGGAGCAACCCGCGCGTCTCCGCGTTCTCGCAGTACCTCCTGTCGGACGACGCGACGATCAAGAGCTCGTCCCGCACGGAGCGCTACCCCGGGTTCCAGTCCGGGCTGGAGACCGACAAGGGCAAGAAGAAGCCGGCCTACGACGGGTTCCGGCTGCCCCTCGCCGTGACCTACGCCGGCAAGAGCACGAAGGTGACGCTGTGGGGCCTGGTGCGCCCCGCGAAGGGCAAGACGAGCGTGACCGTGCAGTACGCCACGAAGGGCAAGGCGTGGAAGAAGCTCAAGACGGTGACGACCAAGGCCGACACGAGCTGGACGTTCACGGGCAACAACGCCAAGAGCCGCGTGTGGCGCGTGCAGTGGAAGGACGCCGACGGGACGACCGTGTACGGGTCGGTGACGAAGGCGTACGAGAAGCCGTAGCCGACCGGCCGCCGGTCCCCCGGGCGGGGACCGGTACGGCTGGGCTCGTTCGCGCCACGGTGGGCGAGCCTGGCCGTACCGGCCCCCGCCAGCGGGTGGGGCGGGTCGGCGGGGTCGGAGCCGGCGACCCCGGCGGGCCGCTACCGCGCGGCGGCCACGGCCGCGGCGTACTGCGCGCGGACGTCGGGGTAGAGCAGGCCGAGATCGTCGGCCAGCGCCGCCTTGACGTTGCGGCTCACCTCGTCGGCCAGGACCTCCTCGTCGCCGGCTTCCAGCGCCGCCACGGTCTGGCGCGCGACCTCGGCCGGGTCGAGCTTGGGCCCTGGGACGGCGGCCGCCATGTCGGTGTCGAGGAACCCGGCGTGCACGCCGACCACGAGCGTGCCCTGCTCGTGCAGGACGGTGCGCAGCGTGTTCGTCAGCAGCCACGCGGCCGCCTTGGAGGCCGGGTACGTCCCCAGGTCGGGGAGCGCCAGCCACGACGCCACCGACAACATGTTCACGAGCGCCCCGCCGCCGTTGGCCGCCAGCACCGGCGCGAACGCGCGGGAGAGGGCCAGGGGCGCGAAGTAGTTGACCTCCATCTGGTTGCGGGCCCGGTCGAGCGCGTCGTCGGCCAGCACCGGGACCGCCTCGCCGACGCCCGCGTTGTTGACGAGGATCGACACGTCCCCCGCCTGCTCGGCGGCGGCGGCGATGGCGGCCGGATCCGTCACGTCCAGGGCGATCGGCACGAGGCCGGGCTCGGTGACGGACGACACGTCCCGGGCGCCCGCGTAGACCTTGGCGGCACCGGCGTCCCGCAGCGCGCGGGCGAACTCCAGGCCCAGCCCGCGGTTGGCGCCGGTGACCAGTGCGACGGATCCTTCGACGTTCATGACGTCCCCTTACGATTAGTGAGTAGTTTGATGCAACTAACCTAGCGCATCGACGAACCCGTCAAGCTGAGCGTCGCTGAGCGACGCTGAGATGCACCGGTTCAGCCGGCCCGGGTCGATGCGGGCCGCGGGGCGGCTACGCGCCCCAGCGCAGGGCGAGCTCGGTGCGGGAGCGCACGCCGAGCTTGCGGTAGCTCTGGCGCAGGTGGTGCTCGACCGTGCGGTCGCTGAGGAACAGACGCTCGGCCGCCTCGCGGTTGGTCGCCCCCGCGGCCACCAGCTCGCACACCTCCCGCTCCCGGGCGGTGAGCGCCTCGCCTCCGGGAAGCGAGCGCACGCCACCCGCCGTCACCGCCGGAGCCCCCGTCGCGGCCAGCTCGTGCGCCGCCCGCTCCGCGAAGCCGACCGCGCCGAGGGTGACGAACGTCCCGTGCGCCTCGGCCAGGAGCGCGCGGGCGTCGGCCCGTCGCCGGGTGCGCCGCAGCCGCTCGCCGAAGCACAACAGGGTGCGGGCCCGCTCGAACGGCATCGCCACCCGATCGTGGGCGGCGAGCGCCGTCTCCAACAGCCCGTCGAGCTCGTCGTCCGGCGCGGTCAGCGCACGCACCCGGGCGGCGGCCGCCGTGGCCCACGCCCCGCCCGTCCGGGCCGCGCCCGCCGTCAGCTCCTCGCCCAGCGCCACGGCGTCCACCGCGCGATCGAGCCGCACGCGCGCCTCGGCCAGGTCGGCCGCCCAGAACAGGAACGAGGGATCGTGGTTGCCCAGCCGCCGGACGAGCTCGCCGGTGCGCTCCAGGTGCGGTGCCGCGCGGGCGGGGTCCCCCAGCCCCAGCCACAGCAGCCCCAGCGCCTCCTCGGCGCAGGCCAGCGTGGAGACCAGCTCCAGCCGCCCGCCGATCTCCAGCATCCGCTCGGCCGCCGTCACACACGTGTCGACCGCGCCGCGATGGGCCGCGATCATGGCGACGGCGGCCAGCCCGAGCGAGTAGACGAACGTGCCGACGCTGTCCTCCCCCAGGGCCACGGCCTCGTCGGCCGCCGCCGAGGCCTCCACCCAGGCGCCGCGGCGCATGTGGAGCGTGGCGAGCACGGCGAGCGGGAAGCCGAGCGCCCCGACCGCCCCGCGCGTCCGGGCGGTGTCGATCATCCCCGCCAGGCCGCGCTCGGCGTCCTCGTAGTCCTCCATCCAGATGTGGCAGAGGGCGGCGACGCAGAGGATCTCCTGGCCCGGCCCGGCCGGGTCCAGCGTCGCGAGCGCGGGCGCGTAGGCGCGCAGCCGTGCGCGGGCCCGCTCGTGCTCCCCCAGGCTGACCAGCGCCTCGGCGTGCAGCACCCCCGGGACGAGCTGGGCCTCCGGCGGGGCGAGGGACTGCGCCCGTTCGGCGAGGTCGACGATCTGCTCCATCGTGCCGTGCGCCATCAGCGCGACGCTGGCCTGCGTGAGCAGCATCGCGGCGCGGCCCGGATCGTGGGCGGAGACGCGCTCGGCCTCCTCCTCGAGCAGCGCGAAGGCGACCATCGGCCGCCCGATCTGCTGGATCGCCATGCCGCGCAGCAGCTGGACGTCCGCGCGGGTGGCGGGATCGTCGACGCCCGGGAGCAGCGCGTCGAGCAGCGACTCGGCCCGTGCCGGACGGCCCGCGGTGAGCGCGATGCCCGCCGCGGCCAGCGTCCGCGCCGTGGCCAGCACCGGATCCTCGCTGAGCAGCGCGGCCCGCTCGAGGACCGCCACGGCCGAGGCCGGCGCGCCGCGCTCGCGGGCCTCGTGGCCCAGCGTCTCCAGGCGCGCCGCCAGCGCGGCGTCCGGGGCGTCGGCCGCCACCGCCAGATGCCAGGCACGCTCCGGCTCCGGGGTCGCGGCGGCCAGCGCCCGGTGCGCCTCGCGGCGGGTCGTGGGGGACGCGCCGTGGTACACCGCCGACCGCACCAGCGGGTGGGTGAACCGGACCCGCTGTGGATCGACGCGCACGAGCCCGTCGTCCTCCGCGGTGGCGAAGGCGTCCGCGGCGTCCGGGCCCAGGGCGGCGTGCAGGACGGGCGTCGACCCCCCGGCGCTGGCCGCGGCGAGCAGGAGCGCGCGCTGGGCCACCGCCGGGAGCGCGGCGACACGGGCCGCGTAGTCGCGCACCAGTCGCCGGCCGACCGGCAGCAGCTCGGGCAGCAGGGCCAGGCCGTCGCGCTGCTCGGCCGTCAGCTCGGCCGGCGCTTCGACCAGGGCCAGCGGGTTGCCCCCGACGGCGTCGACCAGCGCGGCCGCGACGGTCGACGCGAGTCCCTGCTCCCGGGCCAGCCGCAGCGCGTCGGGCCGGTCGAGGTC
>Ga0247758_1002392_pt1 | contig 10266 bp, 12 predicted proteins | sample UWRJL156409C4_FD_180950 | JGI IMG/M metagenome (GOLD analysis project Ga0247758, IMG submission 180950) | Plant litter microbial communities from Arlington Agricultural Research Station in Wisconsin, United States - UWRJ-L156-409C-4 | ecosystem: Environmental > Terrestrial > Plant litter >... | reverse complement strand
AACCGGCTTGTAGATACCCTCAAGCAGCGCAGGCAACGCCGTAACGCCTGAAATCGATAGACAGGGGTCTGAAGTAGCCAAGGAGGGTGGAAATTGCAATTTCAGGGGTTTTCCAAGGCCCCACTGTTGATAAATCCGCTTATTGTTGGTGATATCCTGGTCTGCAGCCGATTACTGCGATTACCTCAGCAAAATGGGCCCACGATAAGTCTATCTTATCTCCCACAGCCCCTCCAATGATTGTGGAATGTCTAAGTCTATCAATCGTCAACCGATGCGCCGGCCTTGTGAATAGCAAACACCCGTATTCCACGGCCTGTGCCTCCAGCTAGTATATCAAACACTTTGAAACGCTTGCAGAACACAAAGAAGCCGCAGGACAGCCTCCAACCGCCGCTATGGCCAGCCCAGACACCAGCTTCCGCCCCGCGCTAATCGTGGTAGACATGCAAGAAGACTTCTGCCCACCAGTAAGTTACTTCGCTGCCCTTCTACGTATACCAATGGATCGTCATCGCTCAACGCCGTGCCATGCTGCACAAGTGCTCATCCTATCGTCCATTCTCACTACGCCCCACGTTCCACAGTACATAAGCCAACCTACAGGGCACACGCACGCTGCGCACCATCATCTACAACTACCTCCAACAACATGCTTACGACCTCCATGCATCCATCCATACCTCATACCTCACCACAGTCTATCACTGCTCCCCACTCTCTCACCTACCTCCTACCCCTCCCTCTTCCTAACAAACCAACTAACCATCACCACCCCCCCTTCACAGTCCGGCTCCCTCGCCGTCTCCCAAGGCCGCTCCATAATCCCCCTAATCAACACCCTCCTCGCCCTCCCTACATTCGCCCTCCGCCTCGGAACCAAAGACTGGCATCCCCCCAACCACATCTCCTTCGCCTCCAACCACCCTGGAAAGCACCCCTTCATCGACACCTGCACCGTCACCAACCCTCACAACTCCCTCGAGAGCTACGAAACGCGCCTCTGGCCCGACCATTGCATCCAGGACACGCGCGGGGCAGAGCTCGCAGACGAGCTGGACGCGGGGCTGTTCGACAAGGTGATTGAGAAGGGGACGGATCACAGGGTTGAGATGTACAGCGCCTTTTATGACCCGTTGAAGAATCCGCGGGTGAGTGATAGTGGGTTAGCGAAGTTGCTGAAGGAGGCGGGGGTGACGCATGTGTATGTTGTTGGGCTGGCGGGGGATTACTGCGTGCGGTGTACGGCGGCGGATGCGCACGCTGAAGGGTTTACGACGTATGTTGTGGAGGAGGGAACGAGGGCGGTGGATTCGGCTGGGTGGGAGGCGTGCAAGGCTGAGATTCAGGAGGGTGGAGTGAGCGTTGTCAGCAAAGATGGGCCAGAGGTGAGGCGGCTTTTCGACGTCTGAGCTTGGAGTGGGAGGACAACGGGCGCCTCAACGTCTGGGAGGATGTATCTGTAGGCGGTGTTCTTCAATGTGATTTGAGCGCAGGCGCATTCTTCATCTGTATCAACATCTAGGTAAATAATTTGTATTGTTCGTCGATCTCTCGATACCATACAACCGATTACAGTACAACTCAAAACATTCGTGTCTCATGCAGATCATTAAGGACGATCGAGAAATACTCGGGTCAAACCTGTCACCACCTCAACGCCTCCTGTTATCCCTAGCTTCCTCCCGTTTATCTGCCAACCCGGATGACACCAGCAGCGACAAGCTTCTGGATCTTGGTCTTGACACCAGGGTTCTTCATGTGCTCAGCCAACGCCGCAGGCTCCGACTGTGCCTGCTGGAGGATGGCTTGCATCACAGGGTCTTGCATGATGCCCATAATCTGCGAGCTGCGTTAGCCTTGTTCCAAGACAAAAACTTATTTTGTAGTGAAAACATACCTCAGGGTCGCGCTGCAAGCGCTCCCGTGTCTGCTCCTCGGTCTCGTTCTCCCGCGCCGCATACATGGCCGTGAACGCCTTCTGTTGTTGCTGCTCAATCTCCCTCGAGTTGGCGCCGTTGTGATACTCATTGTCCACGTCGTGCGCCTCACCGCAAGCATCCACGGACTTGCTGTACTCGCGCATACCAAAGTATGTCTGCGCCTTGCGAATATACGCGCGGATGAACTTAGGGTCCCTCTTGATTGCTGCCTCGCAATCCTCCAATGCGCTGGGAAACTCGAACAGCTTGATGAAAGCCGCCGCGCGGTTGCTGTAGCCGCGAGGATCCTCGGGAGCACGCTTGATCATCTCCGAGTACGCCGCGACAGCACCGGGCCAATCAGACTCCTTGAACTTCTTGTTGCCCTCCTCGCGTGCCTCCTCGGCCTTCACCGGGTCAACATACGCCAAGCGAGCAGCCTCGATCCTGTTGCGCTCAGCCGCCCTAACCTTGTTGAGGACGTCGGGTGTTCGGTGCTCGCGGAGGGATTTGTTATAATAGTCGATGGCCGATGCGAGATCACCCTGCTTCTCATAGGCAGTTCCAATGCGAGCATAGGACTTGGCAAGAATCTTGAAGTCGGCATAGAGCTCCCGGCCCTCCTCAACTGCCTTGGTGCAGGTGTCGATGCACCCCTGGAAGTCTCCCTTCTCAAATTGCGCTGCGCCGAGGTTGTTCAGGTATGTGATGTCCTTGTACAGGTCCCAAGCAGCCTGGTAGTGCTTGATTGCCTCGTCAAAGTTGCGCTTCTTGTAGTTCTCGGTGCCGAGAGCCTTCTCCTTCTCGGCGGCCTCCTTGGCCTTCTTCTTCTCAGCAGCCTCGGCATCCTCATCCGATTCCGGCTCCGGCTCTGGAGCCTTCTTTGTGGGTTCAGGCTTCTTCGACGCCGGGGCATCGGACATCATCACGTCCTCCTCATCCTCTACTCTGGAACCGGACCCACCAGCAGCGCCGGTCGGGGGTGCGTCTCTCATCTCCATGTCAACACCCATCAGCACGCCAAGAACTTGGATCATCCGGGGATCGCTGAAAAGATCTTGTGCGTTTTTGGGGTTTGCCTGCATGGCCTGCAGCTTCGCCATGAAGCTGGGGTCGGCGAGATAGGCGCTCGTCTTGGGATTCTTGCCAAGCTTCTGGATCAAGTTCGGGTCGCTAAACATCTGCCCGATGCCTCCACTCGGGTCGCCAAAAGGTCCGTCTTCACCAGTTACGTTAGGATAATGTTGCGCTGTCATTGTGCGTTGATCAGGGGCGGCTTACCTGGGCCACCAGCCTCCTGCTCCATCGCCCTCTGGACGGACGCCAAATCGTTCTTCATACCAGCATTATTAGGGTCCAGCTTCAAGCCCTCCTCGTAGGCATCGTTGGCGCCCAAAAGGTCGCCCTTTCCGTAGAGCGCAGTGCCCTTCCGCCCCCAGCCCTTGGGCCAATCAGGCTTGATCTCTGTGGTCTTCTCGGCATCCTTCAGGGCGTTGTCCCACTCCTTCTTGGAAGCGTAAGCAGCCGATCGGTTGCTGTAAAGAATGTGATTGCTGGGGTCGATAGCAATAGCCTGTGTGAACTTGTCACTTCGGAAGCTGTTAGCCGGGTGATTCCAGATCACCTGCGACAAAATTTCCGGGCTGCCTAACTTACATAGCCTCGTCAAAGTTCTTTGCCGCAATGGCCTTGTTGCCAAGAGCTTTGAGCTCGTCAGCGGTCGCCATGGTTAATGTCTTGCGTGGGTAATTGACGTGGAGCGGTGTAGTCTTGCGTTCTAGTATCAAGGTCTTTGATCTGGAAAGATTTTCTTGTGGTTGTCAGGTGAGAGAGAGGAGCTAGGTTGAAGTGAATAAATTCGGTTCGGCGTCGCGGAGGGCTGCACAAGGCGCGTGGAAAGCTCTGGACATTCGATGTCTTTCGATGGAACCTGAGCTTCTCATTGGGCGGACCCCAGCAGCTTCCACCGTTACTGTGGGGTTACTGCAGACCCTTGAGGTGGGGTGCGGGGCTTGAGGCTGCACCACCCCGCTTGGACATCTTTGCGATCTTGACTGGCGCCCAATGCAGATGACCTCACATCAAGACGCGGAGAATCGAGACCCTTCCTCGGGCGACACTTTTTTTAACCCTCCTTATGCACCGGCGATTGCTTCGCACACGGGCTGGTCCAGCCAGGGCCGCGTTTGGGTTTCAGGGTTGGCCCGTTGCTAACGTTGCACTAATCGACAGGAAGCGTGGGAGGATGGCTGAGAAAGCTTATCAGCTCGGTGAGAGAACAGAGGTTTAAGACGTGTCACCCACATGCCCAGATGGGCTCCAAGCAGAGCATCAAACCGGGGAATCCCTCACACACATCAAAAGAGGGGTCCGCAGAGAGTTCTGCTGGCCTGCACCCTACCTTGGCAAACCACCTCCACCAGCCTCAGCTGAACTCGGCCAGACAATCCGTGGTTGGGAACGGTGGGTTCGGGGATCCAAGTGGATGGGACCGCTGCTTGGCAGCCGAGAAACCCGCCGAGAGTTGGGCGCTTTGTCCGGCCACCTAAAGCAAAACGCACATGCATCATCCGGCTCTACAGCTGGAAGCCGTTCAGAAATTGTGCTGGGCAGCTTTTAGTCTTTCTTAGGCGCTGCCTCTCGTTCTCTTTGTCAACAATGGTGCGCTTATATGTGGTAATGATGGTGATTTGGTTCGTTGAATTTAGCCGGCGGTACCAGCACAAGAGCGCTCAATGGGATCCAATTTGCAACAAAGCTCTCGTGTTGCTGACTGATTCAGCATTCTATTCAACTATTTCCCTATATTTTGATCTTCATACTCAGGTCTCCCGAGTCTCTGATCATATGAAAGTTGTTCTGGGCTTCGGGCTTGATACGGTCCGTCTCCTAGGCTCCTAGCAAACAGGCGCTCGCCATAAAAATGGCGGGAGATGTACGGCAAGCTCAAGTACTTTTCTCAGTTAATTTATGCTGATTCTTCGCTATTCGCTTTAGTTTCACACGACATTGATATCGCCTTGTTCGTGTAACGACGCTCATATCTTTCCCCGACCATCGCCAAATACTACGGGAACAGTCACCGGGACCGGCCTTCACGAGCTCATCGTCTCAACTGAAAATTACCTTGGCCTGATGCCAAACGAATACTGGAAAAGCGAGATATTCTGATCGACCATACCAAAACGCCCGATGAACGGCAAGCGAAGGTTCAATCACGGGACTCCGGCCGTGAAACGCTCAACGGGCTTGCGTACCTACATATCATGCGGCTCTTCCCGAGATATTCAAACACACCAAAGGCGGGCATGCTGCTTACAGACCCAAAGAACCATTGTCAAGTATCATCGTAACGAAAACCCAAGCTCCGTCTACACTCGCGAATGAATTGAAATTGCTAATATTACGTGGCACTCACTATGGCAAGACGTCTCGATTTGACAGACACTGGTTTCGTGTGTTCACAAATCCGGTGCTCCCCGGGAGGGGAATGCAAACGCCATACAAGGTAACAATGTCACGACACAAGTGTGTGTGTGGTATCCATTTTGTATCACCGAATCCATTGACGTGGTCGGGTGGCCTCCCCTCGGCTCAAGGCACGCTGGCAACCTGTCGTTTGTGGTTGCTGGTTACGTTAAATTTATTTAAATGGCTGGAGCACAATTGGCCTGGCCTCTCACGGCGTCGGCGGGGGGCGGTGTGGCCGTTGCAGCCCGTCCCAGGCCATGGCAGAGCCGCCGCAAATGCAGTGCAGCCACTCACCAGCAGGTCCGCTCGCATTTTAGCTGCCGGAGGCGAGCTGAGACCGAAGTGTTGTCAAGCTCAGCCCAAGTGCAGCCAGCCACCTGCGACAGGTGCAGACCAGTGCCGGGCCCAGCAAAGCAATTCAAATCACCAGTCACAGCGATGCGCTGGTCGGACACCCACAGCCCAAACCCCAAACCCGAGATCACCAATGCTCGCCTCGGAATGTTATTTAATTAGTATAACCCGTTGTTAGGCGCTCTGTACTGCTTCCTGTTTTGGCCCCCTATGCCGGTGCCTGATTATCAATGTGACAGCTCATCTGCGACGCTTACCTCAGAGCAGCCACTATTGTACACGATTTCCTCAGCACTACTGTGTACCACTCTGTTGGTTCGCTGTCAATTTGTATTATTCTTTTATTTGCTGGATTAAAACCCCCTTTCCCCATTTTACGGCACCCAACTTGTTGCGGGTACTTTTGCAGCTTCCACGACAACAACAAAAGACATTAGACGAAATGGCACCATCGTCACAACCACGCCCTACGGGTCTGCCCGGCGGGTCGACCACCATCGCCATCATATTAGTTCTGGTGGTGCCGAGCTTGATGCTGGTATTTCTCTGCGTGGCAAGGAGGATGCCCTGGTTCGAACCGATCCGACAGCGAGCACGCGCCGTGGTCCCCAGATTCACACGCCAACCTGGTGCAGCAGGGCCTGAATCGCTTCAGTCATTGCCGGTGGTCAAATACGACGAGAAGTTGTTCAACAGCGACCCAGAAGGGGGCGAGTCGGACGGCGCAGACAAGTTGACGACCGAGGGCCGCGCCCGTACCAGGAAACAGCTGTTGCAGAACGTCATCGCTTCTTTCAACCGGCTGGAATGGCCAGTTGTGCGGTTTAAGGGGCGGGGTTGCAAAGAGTTGGGGATGCACAAGAAATCTGTCACTGTGTCTCCATCGGAGATACCCGGGCCGACACCAGAGCTTCTGGCGAGGAAGTTGGCGATGCAAGCTTGGTATGCGTTGCTGCAGCCATGAACCGCATGATAGAAACTCACTGACTCGTTGATATTAGCGCGATCTGCACCGAGGACTTTTGCAAGGGCACTAATGTTCGAAAACTTCCTTGCGGACACATCTTTCATCCGCGCTGTATCGACCCGTGGCTGGTCAACTTCGCCGCGACATGTCCTCTCTGGTAAGTTTGATTTGAGTCTCGGAGTACCATTACTGCAAGCAGTTTTGCTAACTGTATGCTTAGCCGAATAGACTTGAGTGTTAAGGAAGCAACGAGCAGGGTGTCCAAGCCACGGCCGGCCGGTCTCCCTCGGACTTCTACCGCGGCGCTTTCTCCTCCTGCTACCCCTGCCATCGACCCGACGGTTACCTCAGCCACTGTCCCTACCACCGATGCTACGACCATCTCATCTTCTACGACCACGGCTTCTGCCGTGATTACGCCTCCCCTAACGAATCCTTCGGGTGCTAATGCGCATCCTCTGGGTTAAATTACGACCCCTGCAATCGAATAGATGTTTTTGACCGGTCGGGTTTCCTACCTATCTTCCCGTTGACTGACTCGGAGTTATGGATATGATTTGACTATTCAATGATGGATAATGGGCGGCATTTTGTTCAAAGGATGGGTTCGGCAGCATGGCATCACGGAAACTTTATGATGGCACGATTATGATCATGGGACCGAAAAAGACTAAAAGGGGTAATGATTCAAGAGACACCTGTAATTGTTATTAGTAGTAAGCCAAGGGCGGGAAGTGTTGACACTCAATGCACGATATTCGGCTCTAGCCTGTCTGTCGGGGATACAGTCAAGGTATTGTGCCAGTTGTTTTGAGCTGACAACGCCTGACATCAACCCAGGGCGACATCTAACGACAGATTTGTACTAGCGCTGACAGTGTTGATTGATAGAACCAAGCATACAGTGCGGAGAGGCAGATCTTGATGCAAGTACTCTATACGCGCTATGCCCCCTGTCCGCTCGGAATCTCATAAATCAACGCAGGCCCTTTTTCCGACCACGAGCCCCTCTCCTTCTCGTCAACCAAAATCTTGGCGAGGTCTCATCCTTCCAGCACTTCGGTTGTCGCCATGGATTTTCTGGTGGGGCACTTCACCTTCACCAGCGGGATACTTTTCACAGCTGTCCTCGCGCTGCTCATCGTAAGTCAAATTTGGCTTCCCTTCACTTGAGTCAAGACTCTAATCAACATCCCAGCAACCCCTCATCCGTTCCATCTACAACCTCACCCTCCACCCCCTCGCCCCCCTCCCCGGCCGCAAAACATGGGCCTCCTCACGGCTTCCCTTCCTCTGGGCCCTCATCCGCGGCAAACTCGCGCATGAGCTCGAAGAAATGCACCGTCTCTACGGCCCCATCGTGCGCGTCGCCCCCGACGAAGTCGCCTACGCGCACCCCGACGCATGGAACGACATCCTCCTCGCCCGCTTCCCGAAGGACCCAACGTGGTGGGCGCCCATGCCCGGCGCGTCCGTCGGCATCGTCACCTTTGTCGACCGCGACATCCACGCCGCTATCCGTCGCCAGCTCTCGCCGGGGTTTACCACGCGCATGCTCACCGTGCAGGAGGGCGTTGTCCACCAGTACACCGACCTACTTATCTCACGATGGCGCGATGCCATCACCACCACCAACCCCCAAGTCCAACCCCAAGCCGAAGTCGACGTAATGCGCTGGTTCAACTACCTCACCTTCGATATCTTCGGCGACCTCGCCTTCGGCGAATCCTTCTCCTGCCTGCATAATTCCTCCTACCACGGGTGGATCTCCCTGATCTTCGACAACCTCAAGTTCAACGGCGCCATGATCGCCGCGCGGTTCTACCCGCTTGTTGATTCCCTTCTCGCGAAGCTCATTCCTGCGTCGTTGCAGAAGGCAAAAGAGGAGCATGCACAGCTGGTGGCAGATAAGGTTAAGCGGAGGATGGAGGGGGGAGAGGGGAGGATTGATATTATGACTGGTATCCTAGAGGGGAAGGAGACGTTGCCGGTTGGGATTGTGAATCAGAGTTTTACGGAGCTGGTGGTGGCGGGGAGTGAGACTACGGCGATGGCGCTGTCGGGGGCGGTGAATTTGCTGATTCATGATGGGCGGGTGATGGAGAGGTTGGTGGAGGAGGTCAGGGGGAGGTTTAAGGCGTTTGAGGAGATTGATGTCCAGGGGGTGAGGGATATGGTGTATTTGAATGCGGTTCTGAATGAGGTGTTGAGGCTGTGCCCGCCGGTGCCGCTGATGCCGCCGAGGAGGGTTCCGGAGGGAGGGGGGACGGTTTGTGGGAGGGTTTTGCCTGGAGGAGTGAGTTTTGCCCTTTACCCCTTTTGCTTTCTTGGCCTTGAATTTTGGGAGAAACCCATTCTGTCTTTACAACGTGTGGCTTACTAACATGCCACAGACTCGGGTCTCGATAACATTCACCTCAATGCACCGTGAGCCAACCTCCTTTCACGACCCAAACTCGTTCCACCCAGAGCGGTGGCTACCCGAAGCCACATCAAACCCCAACTCGCCGTTCTTCAACGACAAACGACACGCCTCCCAACCTTTTACTCTTGGTCCGCATGTCTGCATCGGGCAGAATCTTGCGTGGGCTGAGATGCGTCTTGTGCTGGCCAAGGTGCTGTGGACTTTTGATCTCGAGGCGCCGCTGGACCTGAAGAAGCGGGTTGTCTGGGAGGACCTTAAGACGTTCTTGCTGATTGAAAAGGCGCCTCTTAGTGTAGTCGTGAAGGAGAGGGCCGTTTAGAACGGTCTAGGTTGTCATGACCGTTGGTGGTTAGCAGTTGAGACTCAAGCGGCGTGATGAGTCATCAACGACTGGTGCAAGCTGCATCAGACGGAGTCAGGCACCGATTCTGAGACGTGCATAGCACCCAAACCTCAGTCCTAAATAAAACAACAACTACCTACCACGCAATATCAATCACATCTCACGCACACCACACCACACGTGAGAAGACAAACTCAACCACCGCCCTGACATCGCAATGTCTCCCCTTCCCCAATTCTACCTCCTCCCCTCCTCCCCCTCCTTCACCTGCCTCGACCGCTTCAGCCTATCCCCCTCTCCTCCTTCCTCCCCTTCCCCACTCGGGTACCCCGACCCATCCGCTCCCGTCCCCTTCTGGCCAATCCTAACCTCCCTCCTCACCTCCCCAATAACCTCCGCTCCCTCTCTAATCTCCACCCTCGAAACAATCGCCCTCACTCTAACCGGCACCACTGCCCCGGCAACAAACCATGACCTCCTCCACCACACCCTCGACCAAAACCCCTCATTCTTCCCCGCCATATGGCCCGCCATCGCGACCTTGGCGCTGGAGATGCCCACCCTTTTCCCCTCAGGGTCCCTCCCTGTCTTGGGAAGAGATAATACGCACAGGGAGATAAGTCTGTCAAGGAGACAGGCAGCCTGTCTGGTGGTGCATCAGTTCCTGAGAACGCTGAGGGCGCCGGCGTGGAGGGGCGATGGGGCGCACGACTTTGGGATTTGGTATGGCAGGGAGCAGCGGCAGGAGAGTGCGGCGGGGGCGTACCTGGGGGCCGTGATGGGG
>Ga0247758_1002387_pt1 | contig 10293 bp, 7 predicted proteins | sample UWRJL156409C4_FD_180950 | JGI IMG/M metagenome (GOLD analysis project Ga0247758, IMG submission 180950) | Plant litter microbial communities from Arlington Agricultural Research Station in Wisconsin, United States - UWRJ-L156-409C-4 | ecosystem: Environmental > Terrestrial > Plant litter >... | reverse complement strand
GGTTCGCTCGGTTGCGATGGTGTCGACGGGCTTGCCGGCCGAGAAGCTGCGGCCGAACTCGACCATGCCCTGGGCGAGACCGATCTGGCGGAGGCGCTCGTTACGCTCGTCGTTAGAGAGGGCATCGGTGGGGCGGGCGCCCTTGGAGCGGTTGCGACGGCGCTTGGGACCGGTGCCAGTTTGCGTGTTGACCGAGGCATAGTAGACGATCTGGTTGTCGATGGTGTCGTCTGTGGTGCCCAGGCTGGGGTTATAGATGGCGAAGAAGCCGAGCTGAGCGGGCACAATGGCCGCTGGTGGCGCGCTCGTCATGCTTCTCGAGAAGCGCGGAGGTACGGGGCTCCAGCTAAGGTACGACCTGGGCAGCTAAGGCGGATGGGAGCTCTACCCAGTGGACGGGAGTTGTGGCCGCAGAAACGCTGGGTAGGTGTGTTTGCGCCGTGTCACGTCAATCTCATCTTTCGGTATTAAAAGCCGATGCACATGGCGCCGGGATACCTACGGTATAGGGAGCTCGCCAGGAGAATTCCAACAGCGGGTGCGGGTCGGGTTTGGGTCTCAGCGAGCATTGGATTGGGTCCTGAGTAAGTGTCGTCATAGCGGTTCACACAGCTCGCAGCTTCACGCAAAATGCGGGGGATAGCGGGGCTGCGACTCGGAATCGACAACACTTCAACAGAATACCTACGCCCGTTGGCAAAGGCCATGCGGTGACAGCAAGGTCTCCTCCTCGCTTCCTGAGAATGCGAAGCTGCTAACGCCAAAAAAGCCATGTCTCCACAGCAGAGGGCATACTACACATTACCTATCCTACATGAACCTTCCTATTCACAAGAACTTGGTGCAAATGAGGGACGCATGAAAATGGTGCGTTCATTAGTTAGTGTTATTATCGTTGCTTCATAACCCTGCCCTCATCCCTGCGGCAATATCAACAGCATCCGCTGCCCGAGCCAGTTTCCAAATTCACAGTGCCTCTCTCACCGACCCTGAGAACCCAGAACACCATATAATGCCCTCCCCGATATCCCCGAAAAGGAAAATGCTCTGGCCTCCGTACGCCGATCCAAAACAGAAGAAGCAACCATTTGCGTACAAGTAAAGGTTACAAAACCCAACAGTAACAATCCTTGAGTCCAGTACTCAGCATAGAAAAGTAGAGAGTCGGTAAAGGAAAAAAAGCAACGCATTTCAGGTATCATAATCGAAAGAGCCTGCCCCCGGTAGGTATATAACCGTATCAAGTTGTTGAAAGTGTTCGGAATGTTCAAGTTGGCGGTATGTTTTAGACGTTTAGACGTCAATCTCCATCCTCATTGCGACGTCCTCGCTCACGCCGCGTATTGGGCTCTTATCGCGCAGTTGGTTATCGTTGCTAGTGTCGCTCTCCTCAGAGGGGTCTTCTAGAGGTTCCTCCTCTTCAAAGCTCTCATCATCATCGTCATACTGGCAGCTTATATCGCCGTCGGCGTCTCTGTTCCATATGAGCCCATCGTCGGCTTCCATCTCGTCGTCGCCAGTCGTCACTCGAGCTGCAAACTGGTCACCAAGCCAATACCGGGCCCGTTTGCTTGCGCCCGCATCGTCGTCTTCATCCAATGCGCCTAGTCGAGTAGCCCCACGCGATAGCAGGGAGCGCGGTGTGACACGCGGACTATGGCTCATGACCGGTACGCCCCGCACGTAGAGGTAGCATACTCGCTTGAGCGCCTTGTTGAAGAAGAAATAGTGGAGCGCCCATATAGCGCCCTCCTCCTCGTCAAACGGATCGTCTGTGGGTTGATAGGAGAAGATAGTGCAGTCCTTGAGGGTCATCTCTTTGTCGATCATGGCCCACATCTGCGGGCCCCATGCCGGTGCGGCTGAGAGGTTGGAGGTGTTGGCGGGGGAGGTGCGGGCCGGGGTGACTGCATCGAGGAAGTTCGGGTTTGGCCGCACACTGTGGAGCGTGCTGTCGATGTGTGTCATGACGGGGCGGAGCATGCGCTCGCGCTTGAAGTCGGTCGGCCGGAGAACGTGCGAGAAGTCGTAATCGGGATGCGACGCATTCAGGGTAGCGATCAGATACGCAAAAGTCCGTCTGTTTGAAACCTCCTCTAGAGATCCGAATGGCGAAGAGCGACTCAAGTTGAGGCTCGCTGCCATCGAATCGCGCTGTGGAGGCGACAGCGACGCCCCGAATTTGACCAGTGCCGCATGTTGCGATTCCAACGACTGCTGAATATTTTTATATAGCTTTTTGTCCGACCCTGCCGCCTTTGTCGTGTAGAGGTCACAGCCCCCAGTAACGTGGCAATCCGGCGTATCGAAATTCAGCGCGCCGCTGACAACGTCAAAGGACGGGAGCGAAAGAAACTAGAGATCCTTCGTTAGACCACGAGGCGATACGCACCCTTCTCCTATGCATACCTTCATATTCGCGATGCGCGCGATCCACGTCTAAAAAGTGGATGGGATGGCCTGAGTGATTATCCGAAGATTGAGGGCGGAACACAAGTGGTTGTGGTAATTGTAGTGGTGATTGATGTGGTGGCTCAAAGATGCGGCGTGAGGTGTGCGGTTTTGGCTTCGATGCGTTCCAGCAATGCGGACAGACCGGCGTCGCAATCATGGAATGGTGTGATTTTGGCCGTTGTACGGACCTGAGTACAGTCCCGCGAAGCAGACGGTCCGGTTGATGCAACCAGGCGTGCCGAATTCAGTTTGTAGTGCGATTGCGCGAGGTATTGCCGTACGTTGTTGGTTTGAGAGAATGCCCACGTCACAGTGCAAGCGGTTATCGGAAAGGACGATGGTGGTAGTCTAACAGGTGATTGATCGGGTGACCAGTAAGGTTATTGGATGATAAGGACTTCGGTCCTGGAAATCAGCGCAAGGGAAAATGAACAAAGCGACCAGCGGCGGCAATCATAATGCTGCGTAGTGGGTAGTGCGATGATGAAAGAACGAACGCGGGTAAAACGATTGCTGTGTGTCGTGAGGAGTTGTCCGGTGTTGGCAATCGAGAGGGGTCCTATGTGTCCGGCTGACGTCCCAGGCCGTCTGGGCAGTTGGCCTCCAGTTGGGTGTCTGGGCGCGGCGTCATTCCGGTCCCGCCCGGTTGCATTCGGCGGGTGACCGGATTCCCCATCAACCAGGCATTGGCATTGCCTAAGCATCGGCCCATAAACGAATAAGACAGCCGCAACGCCCCACGAGCTTCGACTTGCGATGCTGGTAATGCTGAACTGTTCACAATCAATCAAAAACAGGCGGACTGCGCCGTCATCACATGCAGGTCTGCCATTCGAGACGACATTCGAGATGGCGGTCCGGAGGAGGTGCTTCGTAACGCATCAATTAGCAGTCGATCATCGCCGCAAGTACCGACATCTCCCCTATTCTCCTCGGAGCGCATCCTAAGGAGTGGGTCGTATATCCGGTCTTGCTTGGCTCAGCATCGGCAGGTCTTAATCTACAGGCCCATATCTAAGTATACGAAAGGAGTTTGCTCCTTCCTGATGGGTGTAGCCCAGCGTTTTCTGCTGTACTCCTTCGCTGCCGATGGCCGACGCGCCCCCCGCGCGGCTTTCCTCTGTTCGTCCCGTCAATACAACTGTGCGGGTTGGCCTCTAGTGTTTGGTTGCCCAGGTCCGTAAAAGTCGGGGGCAGAGCTGTTGACTGCCACTTTACAGAAGCCCTGTATCCTTAAGCGCCTTCTCAACGTGGTCTGCAGCCTGTTTCGCGCGCGTAGATGCGGTTAGCGTTTATCCACAGCCGAGTGATCTATCGCAACTGTGGTGTTCGAAACTGCCCTCTCTCAGGGAGAAAGAAAATGGGTCAAGGTACAGGATGCGAATCCATCGCCGTCTACATGATCTTCGTGACTTCATCTTCGACCTGACGAGAAAGGAGACGTGTCAGCGAGATCACTTGGCCTCAAGTGTAGAAAGAGGAGACTGCGATGCATGGCACCGCACGCTCGAAAGCGACCTACCTCCATGTCTTCGAGCGAGTCTTGCTGCGATATGCAGCGCAACACGTTCTTCTTGCTGCTTTCCTGCAACTCTCCCGCCAGCAGGAGCTCGTCGAGAATGTAATATGCCTTTGTAAAAGAGAAGATGATGTCAAGCTCGCAAACGTTGCCGTAGTACTTGTCCATCTGCTCGACGTATCGGTGGATGATCTCGAGGGTGATCAGCTCGTTGTCCTCGGACGAGCATCCAGCAATGAAGAATAGCGACGCATATCGGCGGTATACGATCTTTTGGTCTGTCATGTGAAGGTCAGCGTCATGAACTGGACAAGTGGCTGGCGCAGCCGGCAGTGTCAGCGACTGCTTACCCTTGTACTCAAGGAAGTTACACATCCGTGTCCGCCTGGCAAGGACAAGCTGCGAAACATCCTTCACAATTTTGGCCTTGTCCTTGGGCGACAGCGTAGTGAACCATTTCGCCAGGCGCTAGCGGAGCTCGAATTAGTCTGGGAGAGGGCGGCAGGGTGCGCGATCGAAACGAACCACTTTGCCCTGGCGCGAGAGAAGGATAAGGTAGCTGCAGGGTTTCAATCAGCGGCGGCGCGCGAGGAGATGGGCAGCGCGGGATTTTCGTACGTGATGGCCATGATGAAGGCCTTCCTTCAATGAAGGGGAGGTATGTCGTCGGGCAGACGGGTTGGGAGTGCCTTGCGTTAGTTTTGGCTGTCACGGAGCTGAGGTGTTGCTTTACCGAAAAGGTTGGCCACGAGATTGCCTGCAATGGCAGCCTGAGGACACAACGGCGTCTGGACCCCAGGTCTCCCGCCATTTGGAGGGGATCATTTGGCGGGGTACGCCTGGGCACCACGGCAAGTACTTCGTACCCCACATTGACTTGTGACTTCCCCCATTCCCACTTGCCTGCCATAGCTTCTCTTATTGCCGCGGCGGGGAACTCACAAATAAGCCATTAACGGCTGCCTGTGTCTGTATCAGGCCCCGCGGTCATCTCGCATGGGATCTGGGAGTAATGGATATCTCTACATCTTAGTCATGGCACAATGCGGCCCGGTAAGGTTGTCAGTTCGGCTTCAGGCATCCCCAATGTCGTCAGAGTTCACGGCATCGCAACATCGGACCGGTGAGACTATCGGATATGGCCTCAATCGCAACATCTAGATATATTCCCGCATCAAGGTGCGCATCCGAAGCGCCTCCCCGAAAGCGCCGTGATGGCGACATCTATTGAGTCCCGGGGAGGCGGGAGCGGCTGGCTGGGGCTCCCCACGTTCGCATGGATTCAGCGATGCGACAGATAGTGGTTAGCCTCGGAGACATTCACTCAGCTCTTTCATCCCACGCTCTCAGTCTCCATAATCTTTCGATCACAAGGACCTAGGCGCGGCCATATCCTACGCAGTGAGTATTTAGACTGCCTGGAAGCCCCAGATATACCGATCTCACACCTGGCTTGCCCGCTTCCCTCTCCTTCGCCGCCAGAGGTAATGCTCGCGATATCCCAGTTTAGCGGGGCTCAACCATGAATCATTAATAATACCATACCTCGCCCATTGAGACCCCGCAAAGCAATTCGCCTTGCGACTCGAAACTTTTGCAGGTCCAAATCTCGTTCTCTACGGCCACCCACGGGGCAATAAAACGCCTCTTGAGCGTACATAGAGAAAAGTACCCACGATGACCAAGTTAATCCTCTCTACCGGGTGCGTCAAGTCCCGTGCTTAGCTGCTGATTGCCTGAACGCGACCGCTGATTGCGTGATTTCATTTTCAGGAACATTGTTTCGGGCGGCCCCTCCATCATTCGCAAGCCCGGCGGATACCGGTCCAATCTCGAGCTCACGAACTCGCTGCGCAGCAACTTCCTGGCCGCGCAGCAAGACTATGCCGCCGATGCGCATCTCGGCGATGGCGCCGCAGCGATAAACGGCAATGGCAATACCAACGGCAATGGGTTTCATCACGACGGTCGCCCGCCGACTTCCGTCTGGACAGCGCAGGAGGAGGGCGCTCTTTATGTGCCCCGCATCGACTGGTCGCTAGCGGGGTTACAAGAAGAGCCGGCGCAGTACGACATCACCGTCAAGCTGTTCTTCCTCCCGACTGGGGCCGTTGCGAATCGCGCGCAGCACGCAAAGGAGGCGCTTGACCTCGTTCTGAGGGAGCTGGGCGTGAAGGAGGTCACCCTTCTCATCGTGTCGTTCCCCGGCATGTCGTTCGAGGGAGACTGTGAGTGGGAGGCCGATAAGTTGAATGCGACGCAGGGCAGCGACGAAAAGGAGGCCAATACATGGCCTGCTATTGAGGACCTGCATCGTCAGGGGCTGGTGAGGAATCTCGGCATTGCTGAATTCGGCAGCGAGAAGCTTGCCAGGTTCCTCAAGAGAGTACAGGTTCGGCCTACAGTCAACCAGATCAACATCAAGAACTGCTGCAACGTGCCCCCGCCCCTGGTCAAGCTGGCCAAGGAGCAGGGCATTGAGCTTCTGGTTCACAGTGATTGCACCGATATTCTTTCGAAGGGCACTTTGAGGGAGCTGCTCGGACAAGGACTCCAAGGTGCTGGTCTCCTGGCAGACCCAGAGACCAACAGCGATGGTCTGCGCGGCGACCTGACACCGCAGTGGGTAGTCAAGTACACCGCCGTTGTCAGAGATCGGGGCGTGATCGAAAGCAAGGGATACTTCGCCTGCGCCGACTTGACGGAAGAATGATTTTCGCCGTCGCTGGGGATAGACGGTTCGGCGTTCGGGTTGTTCGTACACCATGGTGCTGCTATCTAATTTGGGCCACGAGCGTTTTGCTGGATATGTAATACTACCTTTATCATAGGCATAGTTATTTTGCACGCACTCCGTTTTGCTAGCACGGAGCAATAGCGATTGTTTGATTCCCTTCCCGGCGCTCTCGCTCATCCGAGCATACTCCTCTTGCGCCCACGCATCCTGACATCCTCCAGCTTTATCAGCGCGGCGGGCGCCTTCTTGAATGTCTGTTTGTAGCCCTCAAGAACATGGTTAAACAGCCTCTCGGCCCTCGGATGTGTGCTCGCGAATGCGCGCTCCAAAACGTAGAGATCTACGGCTCGGTCTTCGTCCGATGAGCTCTGCGTCGCCAGACCGAAGTCGATGAGAATGACATCCCCCGCCACAGCCTCGGCCCTGGCTCCGGCGCCAGAATCGGAACTGCTTTGAATCGGCAACCAGGGCCTCAGCATCATGTTGCTCGTCGTCAAGTCACCGTGTATAATTCCTGTTCGGTGGAGACTCCCGACTGCCGTGCCGACTCGCTTCATCAGGTCGACGAGGGGCGTCTCATCCTCTTCGCGGACCGCCGGGGCGTCGTCTTCGGGCCGCTCGCCGAGCCAGTCGTTGATTCCTTGCCGTACTGGCCTACCATCAACCCACTCCATCATGACCCAGCCGGCCGCCGCGTCCAGGGCGTAAACTGCCGGGACAGGGACGCCCTCGCGGAACAGTCTGTCAAGTACCTTAGCCTCGGCTGCTATGCGCGCTTTGGTTAGCCGCGCATCGAGGATTGGGTGTCGGTAGGGCTTCGACGGTCGGTATTTGAGAGCGCAGGGCAAGCCGGATTCGAGATGCGTTGTCTTGTAGAGTCGGCCTTCGGCGCCCTGGGCGATGAGCAATGGCGGGGCAGACGCGGGGTAGGTGAGGATTTTTGGGAGGGCGAATTGTTGCTGCTCGGGGGTCGCCATGACGGCAGGAGGTGAGAAGGGTCTTGAGAGGTCGTTGAGTGGATATGATGTTTCTTTAGACTTGGGATATCTTGTTTGTTTTTGCCGGTTGCGAGTGTTGCGCCTGATTGGTGCCAAATGGCAGCTCCCGTCAAGTGGACATGCAGTTGAGTGCAGTTCGTTTGGCGGGCGGAATTTACGATAGCCGCCTGAATTTCGGGCAGCCTACCACGGCTTCACAAGTTTCGCCCAAGGCAACGGGGCACAGCAGCGGAAAGTGCGACTCCCAACTTCATTAAAACCCACGGCCCGCACCTTCGATTCAGCCCTGCATTGCATTCATTTTCTCACACCTTTCCCACCTCCCGGTGATCGATTTCTACAGAAACTGATGATGACCTTGCAAACGAATTGTGCTCGCGCCGCGCAGCAATGCGTCACGCGCTCAGTCTCTGCGCAGATGCATGAGACTCAGCGTTTTGTGCAGCGACAGGGGCTTCAAGTCCTGGGGCTCGGTCCCAGCCATCCCTAAAACCGCCAAAGGCGAAGATGGGCGTATCGCACGACGAGGAGGGCGGAGAGTGGAACAGGGTGCAGCGTCGTCCGTTGCCAAGTGGCCAATGGCGGCCACCCCTGGTCGGGCGAGTCGGTGAAGTCACCAGCGCGGGGGCGAGGTGGGTGAGTGCGTCCACACAACTCGGATACCGTCATCATTTTCGCCGCTCAAATCCCAGAAAAAGACTGCATGGACAAGCTGTCCACAGTCGCGCCTGGCCGATAACAGACGACGCGATCTGGTATGACCTTGAAAGCTAGGACATCGCCATCCCAAGTTTGTCCTCCACTATGACCGACTCTTCCGCTCGACAGTGGATCCTCTTGCTGTCCCTCACCGCCCTTCTGCTCTCACTCGCCGTTCTCGCGCAGTCCGCAAGCCGCTACGCCTCCGCATATCTGACCGCGCCGCTCGAGGTCTCAACCTTCCTGGATGCCGTCGACAGCTCGATCGCCGAGAATGAGTCGTACGACCGGGATGTCACCAAGGTGCAACGCCTCGAGGACAAGCTCCGGCTTAACCGGCTCCTCCGTGACATACAGCGGGAAGGGGACGCCTTGCGGGAAAATCTGAACTCTATGATAGTAGGGGATGAGGGCACGCAGCTCCGCATCACGGCGCGCATATTATGGGCGGGGAAGCGGCTCGAGTTGGAGGAGAGGCTGAGGCGCCTCGACATGCTGAGGATGCGCTTCCTGGTGATGCACATGGGGATCATTGCTGGAGTTGCGACTGAAGCTGCGGCAAAGAAGGAAGCTAGCGTCAAGGAGATCATGGAGAAGGACCCCGAGAAGTCGATAGCACGTTTCTCGACTCCGGCACGCTCGTCGCTGGCGCGAGTTCTCACAGATAGCATGAAGTCGAGGCCGCCATTACGCCGGCTGACAACTCAGGCGATTGGTCATCAAGACAACTCTGAGGGAAGCCATCGCAGAGGCTGGGCAGGTGTTGTCCAGGAACTCCAGAGGAGTCCATTACTACACAAGAGACACGCCAGCATCGAGATGGCCCTGGCGCAGACACCCTGAGTGTTTATTGCCTCCCCAACGGCTATTCGCTCGTTACATTCACTCGGCGTCAACATATGCCTCCCTGACCGATTTGCTACGCATCAACATCACGAACGGTTTACGACTGCCATGTCCTTGACGAAACCATGAAGGCGTTTGACGGCGCCCTCGCATATACAACACTGTACGATTTTACGACCTGATCACTCTCCGCCGGCTGACGACTCACGAAGCATTGGGTAGGAAGGAAAGAAGATGGATTCATTTTGGCGTTACCAGCATCCATACCCTGTCACCGATTATCACTTCACATGAGATACCCCCTTTCCTCACTTCATCAGTACCCCATTACACTAGTCCTCCCCCTCCCCGGGTCTAATAGATTCACTTCTGCTTTTACACGCCGTGCTGTGTGAGTTGAACATTGCGAGTATGGTAGTAGCGTTTTGGAGCGAAGAGCTGTGTGTGGAAGGGGTGTAGCCATATGTGTATCCGTAATGTTAAGCCTCCATCAAAACATGCCAAATCTGCGTTGCAACCCAACCTTCCACCTCAACAACCTCTCAGAGATGCATCCCTCCGGGCCACCACCTAGTGCGCCGCATCCGGGCCCAGGCCATTCTTCTCGCCAACTGTCGACACCATCAGCATAGCTCACCAAATAACCATCCAGCATCCAGCAGTACTTACCATTTAGCGCCACCAAAAACCGACTCACGCAGTTATAACAAGCAACCTAACACATCCACGTCATTAGCCTCATCCCATCCACCCATCACCAACCCAACAACTCAACTCACCGTAGCCGTAATCTCCACCACCTCCCGCTCATCAAACAGCCCCCTCAACCGCCCAAACGTCCCCTCCCTAACCTCCACATTCCTCGTCATCTCATCCGCATAGCACAACACAACCCACTGCCTCTCACTCAGTCCCCCCGGCACCCCCTCCTCCCCATCCACATCCAGCCCCCCCTCCCGCTTCACAACCTCCATCCCCGCCTCACTCACTCCCCCCGCGACCGCCAGCGGCGCATGGTGCATCCACTCGTACCACGCCTT
>Ga0247758_1002383_pt1 | contig 10314 bp, 8 predicted proteins | sample UWRJL156409C4_FD_180950 | JGI IMG/M metagenome (GOLD analysis project Ga0247758, IMG submission 180950) | Plant litter microbial communities from Arlington Agricultural Research Station in Wisconsin, United States - UWRJ-L156-409C-4 | ecosystem: Environmental > Terrestrial > Plant litter >... | reverse complement strand
ATGTGGGTGCGTTGTTGGCCTTGGTGAGGTCTTGGGGTTGGTGGTGATGCCAAGTTTCACGTTCACGGCGATGTCAATAATGGAAAAAAATTTCAAGCCCCTAACCCTGAAAAGGTGGGCCTGATATTCCCTATAGAAAACCCTAACCCTGTGAGGGAGGATGCACCCGTATCAAAAATGGGGGTGCACGACTATCAATTGCCCAAATCACGTTCAAATCTCCTGACAAAGTCTTTGGTTTCCTGACTCACCACCCTCCAGCTTGTGACGCTTCCAATGAATACCGAAGCAACGCAGATAAATTGTCCATTCGAGCGTCTGGATAGCGATTCCGGTTCGACTGTCAAAATTGGTAGGGCAACATGGAATGCGCGGGTGGTGTGATTGACGCCACAATGAACGAAAGCAGGGCCAGTGGTGGTACCATACCAACATTGACGCATCGTTGGTAAAAACCATGCTGATATGGTGATAACATGGCTACCAAGACCGCTCTGCTGCCGAATCGGGCCACCCTCCTCACCTGAGTTATTCCGGTGCGGTTTGTCGGGGGACCTTGGTCTCCTCGGAAGCACAAGAGCACAAGTCGCCTTACCCTGTGCTCTCAAGAATTTATTTTCGACCTCAAATCGAGTCAAATCGACTCCCCGGGTCGCCTCCACATTCGTTGGGTTGCTCTGTGTCTTGCTATATGTCCGGTTGGGCGGGTAGAGCCGCTTAATATGTGGGAACTCCACATCCTAGTAAGGTCTCGCAGTATCGGTCTAGTTACATGGACACTAATACATAAGCCACCCACAACTATAGACTCAAATCTCGACGCCCTGTAATAATTCAAGGCGACCAGATACAGAGCGCTATCTTTTATGCTCATAGAGCATCTAGTCCATTAAAATATTATTGAAGAACGATGAGTCAAAGCAATAGGATCTGTATCTCATCTATTCAGCGCTGGCCAGGCCGAAATAAGTCGCCACGTTTTCGGCTATGCTAATCGGTAATATACTACAAATATAGCATTATTAATAGCCGTGGGAGTCGTGATAGAGGTTTGAGCCCGTAACATCAGCCATGGTCTCATCATCTATAAAAGATACCTAGCAAGGATTCTTGAGGGCTCTGCTGTCTGTTCTTGATCCGCATCAACCTCGAGATTGACCAGAACGACGCGAGCCTCCGGAAACTTACAAGTGCCTTGAATCTGAAAAAAGCAATTTCTGCACGCTAATCATCGCCAATTCGCGATAGCCCTTCCAGTAAGTACTTCGCAGCTAGATATGGATCTATTGCTTACCAACTACAGATGCTCAGCGTCTATGTTCCTGTTGGTCCAGCAGTCAACTACAACGCGCCAATCCTTAAGCCCTCAGTATCTGTCTACCAGATCCGGGTCGACTTTGACGATGGAAACCAGCTTTTCATGCCGGAAGGTTACGGGCTAGGTACTGTTTGCGTTTTAGCAGCCTGGCCTTGATGGGAGAGTTGACATTCCAGTATTCCTACAACGAGAAAAACAAACCGTTCCCTTTTGCGGCACTGATTAGCCTCTGGCTGACGGCATGACCATGATGACTTGGCTCCAGGGCATGGACATAACAAAGGAGGCATGCTTCGAACACACCGCAGCTGATGGACTTGGTCAAACTTTTAGTCGTCGTTCACGCGCTCGTCGACACCACAACCACCGTATAACAGTACAGAATAGTGAGCATCGGGAGGTAATAAACAGACCTTGAGGTCAAGCCGGGGGGGGAACTGAAAATGGGCTTCTGAGGCTGTGCAGCGGCGGCGTATAGGATCACCCTAACTTAGGGAAGAATCAGGGAAAGCTCAGGACGAATCAACCACAGCCCACCACAGCTCAGGAATACAAACGAAAAAGGAAATTTCGTGTGCCTAGATTCGTCTTAGATAACTAGGCTGTTGTACTGGTTAGAAACATGGGATCTTATTTCACAAAGAGAGTGCCCTTTCCCCGCCCTAGCCATCATCTCAAACCCATCTCAAACCCTCGGCAAGCCCAGTGCCTCCCTCCTACCCGTGCTCAATGGATCCAGGTACGGCACTTCCCCAATGCCCGAAGCCCTCACACCAGTCCTGATCCCCTCCACCAGATGCGTATCGGGCTATACACCTGTCAGCTCGGCCCAACATGACAACACTCCATATTACCAACCGTAGCCGCATGCAACGTACAAACATTGCTCCAAATCGCACACGCCCCCCTCGTCCAATGCATCCGCGCCACACAGTCATGGTTATTCGTGATCAGCCTCATCGCATACTCACGTATCATTCTGTCTTCATACGTCGTCACCCCATCGATGCGGCTCACATGCAGGCCCACCCCCGCGAAAAGTGACTTCCACCCCGTGACGGGATGCGTCCTCACGACGGGATGGCTCGGCGAGAAGTCAAAGTCGACGTTCAGTGGCGAGCCGCGAGGGGACATGACTGCGTACCCTCCTTTCTCACAGGCGGATTTGAAGACGGGCTGGGCGCAGGTGGCGGTCAGCGACTCGAGGAACTTTTGGTAAGGGCGGGAGACGCGGTCGTAGATCTCGTATCCCGATGCCCAGAGAGTGTCGCCTCCCGAGGGGGGAGTGGATTGCATGCGCAGGAACGAGAAGTCGGAGGGGCAGTTTTCGAAGAGGGAGTCGCTGTGCCATTGGCGGGAGAGGTCGGAGGGTTCGTTGGCGGCCGGGCGGTCTTTCATGGTTGCGTAGAGCTTCTTTTGGGCTTCGGAGTTTATTACGTAGCTAAGCGTGTTAGGATGGAGTCAGAAGGGTGAAGGGAGGAGAGGGAAGGGGGAGGGTGGAAAATGAGGGTTACATTTGCTTGTCGGTGGTGCCGTCAGCCATGGGCAGGTTGTTGGGGTCGTTGTAGAGCGGATGCACGTGCAGGCCGTTCTCTTTGGGTCGTCCGGTGAGCTTTCCCAGCAGGTCCGTGAATTTCTTTTGCTCGTTGACGGAGAGGTCATCCTGGGGGGCGCGGAAGAAGACGACGCCGCGCTCGCAGATGGTGATGGCTAGGTCGCGCAGCTGTTCGTCGGCGTTTGGGGCGTCAAGCATCACCTTCAGGCTTGCGGTAGGATACTCGCGGCCGATGATAGGTGTGGTGTCAACGTAGTCGAGGTGGTCGATGGAGTTTCCCTTCTTCAGGGGCTCACGGAGGAGCTTTTTGGGTGTGTCGCTATTCAAGCTAGAATCCATCGTGATACTAACAAGAAGGCTTTTAGATATGAATGGCTATGTGTTCCTCAATTGTGGTTCAATATCTTGCCAATACTAGGACTCCTGCGGTATCACCAGAGGGAAAATCCTCATTAATATGACGGCCGGGCACCCTCTATCGGCGATGCGAGAACGGACGGCAGCCCCGCCCACCTCGCAACGCGGTACGAGCACTCGCTAGTCTCTATGGCTGAAGGTTTCCGGCTGCGGGGAAGCAGTTCACGGCCTTCGGGCATCTTCGGGTGCATAATTGAAAGGTCCGGATAAGTTGCCTGTTGAGGTGTGACAAACCACTGTTCAGCCACTGAAACTCTCAACAAAGCTGCTGCAAGGGTCTTAGGACGGAGCATTTTCCATAAGCGCGGTGCAAAATCCCTTGACCCAACATCCAGAACTGGTATAACAGTGGTTTGTCGCACCACAACAGGCAGCTTATCCGGACCTTTCAATTATGCACCCGAAGACCCTTGCAGCAGCAGTTAAGTCGCCATCAGGCTTACCAAGGTTGTCAGCCCGCTGTGTTATGCTTTCTTGTCCAATATTTTTCTTGGTCAGTTGAACAGGGAGGGGATGAAACCCCGCACGGCGCTTTGCAGTCGCACACGGCAGATGGGATATTGGACTTCGGGAAATAAGCATTAATACCGACGAGACATGTGCTGCAGTATCGTCGGTTTCTTGATGTCCTCAGGGCTTCTTGACTCTACTTATACACCTCAAAAACATGGCCGGCGGCGTCGTCCTAACGGCGAATCCGCTGAACCTCGACATTCGCAGCCACAAAAGATGCCTTGGCATCTGCTTCATGGTGACGATTGCCACCTTCCAGTATGGCCTTGACTATGCCCTCGTTGGTGGCTTCATGGCCATGCCCGGCTTCCTGCGCGTCTTTGGCTACTACAACGAGGCATCCGGCAAATGGGCCATCGACCCTACGGTTCAGCAGCTCATCTCCTCGCTGATGACCATTGGCACCTTCATAGGCTCGCTCCTCGTCGGTCCCTTCAGCTCCAGGTTCGGCCGGAGACACGGGATTTGGGCTGCAACACTCATCAACTTCATCGCCACGGGCATCATGATCGGCACCACTAGCCTTGGCGCTCTATACTTTGCCCGCTTAATCCTTGGCATTTCGGTCGGATGGTTTTTCACATTCGCCCAAGTGTACGTCAATGAGGCGGCGCCAGCTCATCTTCGCGGAATTGTGTTTGCCGTGTATCAAAGCCAGCTCTGCATCGGATCCATTGTCGGAGCTACCGTCGACAACAGCACGCATCTCAGTCAAGGACCTGATGCGTACCGGATCCCGTTAGCAGTCTTCTTCGCAGCTCCGACAATCCAAGCCATCGCCTTGCTCTTCTTTCCTGAAAGTCCACGTTGGCTGATGACGCGCGGAAGAGAAGAGGAAGCCAAGTCAGCCCTTCGCCGACTGCGAAACAAGAACATCGACGCGGCCCAGTTCGAAGCCGAGTTCAACGAGATTCGAATCTCGACTAAACAGCAGATGGAGCTGCGCCACGGGAAGCACGCGTGGGTTGAAATGTTCCGAGGCTCGAACCGCCGGAGGACGCTCCTCTCGATTGCTATCATCTGCTTTCACAGCGCCAACGGGTCGTCGTGGGTCAACATTTACACGACATACTTTCTTGCCGGTGCGGGAGTTGAGAACCCGTTTGGCTTCTCGATTATGGTGACGAGTATGGGGCTTATTGGCGCCATTGCTAGCTCTTTTGTTGTGCGCCATATCGATCGGAGGGTTATTGTCATGGTTGGCGTCGCGGCGTGTGGGCTGTGTCAGCTTGCCTTTGCGGTAGCCTGGACAGTGGCGCCGGGATCGGTGGCGGCATCGAATTCGATCGTTGCGTTTATCTCGCTGTTTACATTCTTCTATGTCGCTTATGGTTAGTATAATGTTCTCGGTGATCGCGTTGGGGCCAAGAACTGACATCTCCCAGCACCATACGCTTGGCTTCTTGGAGGCGAATATCCCAACAATGATCTTCGAGCGTACACCTACGGCCTTGGGACCTCTCTGAATTTTGTCGGCAATTGGTTGGGTGTCTTTACAGCGCCCTACTTTATCAACCCCGCGAGCCTGGGCTGGAATGCGAAATACGGGTGGGTCTAACTCCCGGTTTCCCCACGTTCGTCCTAGAAGATGACTGACTATCTCGCACAGGTACATCTGGTTCGGGTCCAACGTAGTTCTTCTCGGCTTCGCGTACTTGTATCTCCCTGAGACGCGCGATCGGACGTTGGAGGAGATCCACGAGATGTTTGAGGCGAATGTTCCAGCGCGCAAGTTCAAGAGTTATGTGTGCACAAGCACAATGGCTATGGCGGACTCGGCGGCCAAGGAGTTCAAGGTGGGAGATGCAATTCATGTGGATAAAAAAGGCGGCAGGTGAACAAGAGACCACATGTACGGAGTACCGAAGACGCAACAGTCCGGCGCTCGACAGGTCCTTCAAAAGCAGGAAGAGGCGCGTCTGCTTGCGTACACTTTTTCAAGGCGATTATTAGCCCCTCACCAAAGATTTGTTCTTGTGACTGTTGCCGTGTCGTCATCGGGTTGCAAATCTATGACAGATGGAGGAAGGAGCGAGCCAGCCAAGAGGTTGTCTCCTTGAACGTTGGCTTGCTCTTATACCCACCTACGGAAACAATCGAAGGCCTTGCGGTCAACTAATCTGTGGTTTGTGAGCTGGATCAGTGGGCCCAGCACCAGCGGTCGGGCTCCAACACTTTACCTTAGGTACAAAATGAAGGTACGAAAATGGAAATTTCTTGTGCCCAGATTCGTCTCACAAAACAGTGAATGCGGCCGGGCCGCTGTCAGTGAAGACTTGCAGCGCGAGGAGGGGCGGTACGATTCTAGCCTGCAATGGGGGAGCCTAGCCTGTATACCCGCGTGGCCCAATTTTGTACCTCGACAAAGCTGAAAGAGGGGTCAAGCGAGGAATTGCCATGCAGTTTGTTAGCAAGGTCAAGGCTTGGCTAGACGAAGAGTAGAGGTATAGATTCAGGCATCAGTAGTCTATTTGTGGGATAATTCTATGCTACTATTCGGAAAGTTCGGAAGGGCACTTAATGGAAATGCCAGAGTGTCGAAAGTGACCTTTAGCACTTGCCGCCCGAGAACCCGCAATATCAGTGAGTACCCTGCTGTGATACGATGGTGTTAATCTTCCCTAACTTGTTTCCTCAAATTCCAGAATAGAACGGATGCGACTCGGACAAAAATTCTCGACAACCCCTATGCAGCCAACACCACTCTATCAACGAGGCCGAACATATCCGGGCCGAGCGGCTGCGTGTGTGTATCGGGCCAGTGGACCGAAATACTGTTACCGGTGGCTGCGCCGCAGGACCCCTGTTCCTTGCGGAGCGATGTGCGGGTTGGATACCAATGACACGGTTGGTGCCTGTAATCCCTGACACTTCATCAAACGCGAAAACGAGAGATGGCTCCATTTCTTTTGTGCAAAAATTCCCACTAAATAAGCATTAAGTCTTTTTTCAACATGAACTACAATCGACGAACCCCTTGGCGCAAGGCGCGTACACATTGCGAGAGTCTCGCCTCAACGACAATTAACGGGTCCAACGGGTCACCCGAACAGCCGCGACCATGTACTCTGTAAGAAAGTCGCTTCGACTGTGGCCTCATTCTCTATTAATATCTGACAAAACTAGCTCGGTTTGACTACCATCCTGGTGTGCACCCTGAACGTCGTCCAGACTCATGCATCACCTTCAGCACAGGAGCGATCAGGAAAGCAGAACTTCCCCGGCCCGGAGTTTACCATCAGACCGACAAGCATCCACTTTACCGGACGTGATGATATCCTCCATCGCATCCATGAGAACTTCCCGTCCCGTGAGGATGTTGACCACGAGACCCATCCGGTAGTTTTACATGGTGCAAGCGGTATCGGAAAGACGGAAATTGCACTGCAATACGCACATCAATTTTACACTGAATACGAATCGGTCTTCTGGATAGATGCCACCAATGAAGAAACAGCCATCGATTCGATGCTCCGATGCCAAGAGGCTATTCTCTATCATTGTCGGAGACCAGAGCTCACGGAAACTCATCAATGTCAGGGTATCATGCACACGATCGGGATGAGCTCGCAGCCGTCACAAGACGAACAAGGGCGAGACCTGGCGGAGAAGAGCTTCCTGTCCTGGCTCAAACTCAGAGAGAACCCGCAATGGTTGCTCATTCTTGACAACCTGAATCCTTCGCAGTCCGTCGACCTAGGTTGGCCTTGGAGCATCCTCCACGCCATGGACAAGCCCTCTAGAGGGAACACCATCATCACGACGAGAGACCCTGATACGGCATGGAATCTGCATTCGGAATAGAATACCATCGAGGTAAGGAAAATAGACGGGGAGAGGCGCTTGAGCTATTACGAAGCACCTCCGGAGTCCCATTGAACCTAATTACCGCCCAAGAAAGCGCTCGAAGGCTGGTCCGACTTTTTGATCATCATCCCCTCGCCATCTCTTTAGCCAGCTTCTATATCGCTCAGCACTATCCGCCCGAATCGGTACATTTTATCATCCAAAGAATGAGATTTCATAACTCCAAGAACCGGCGTTTCTCTCAACGCGATTGGCGCAAGCCAGACCCAGTTACCGCATATATGACACTGCTCACCTGCACGAAGGATGGTCAGGGGAAAATAACACCTCACGGGGAGGGAACCGCCATGACGGATGGCGTGGCCGCCGCCGTAAACGCCACCTATCATATGCTGACCAGGAGCAACTCTGTTGCTGTCGAGATCATCGACTTCTGTGGACGTCTTGACGCTTCATCGGGGGTCTGGGAGGAGCTGTTCCTGGTCCAATACTCCAGGGGCACGCTCGAAGCGGGCATGACGGTTGCAAGTAAGTAATCAACACGAGAATTCCGCCCCTAGAGAGAGAGCACTGATGCGTTGTCTGGGTGTAAACTAACACGTTGAGCTGCAGTGAAGAAAGCTTTTGAGCTGCTGGTCTCGTACTCAATCCTAGTGAAATCGAGCCACGGGAAATACACCATGCACCCACTCATCCAACAGTGGTCAACATTGAAACTCTCACCAGACCAGCACCAGACCAGGACACATAAGGCTGGACGCATGCTCAACTATTTCGTGTTAGGTGACCCCACTCTTGCTATCCGCCAGGAAGTCCTCCGACACCATATCATAGGCCTATTCTCGACCTTTAAGGACCTACATCCGTGCGTTCCCAGGACTCCCATTGAGTTCCAGTACCTCTTTCAACAGGCCATGGACGATCCGACCATCGAACATCACCGCAAGCCGCACGATGGTAGTATCGACAGGCTTTGGGCAATGTTCCTTATGCTTGAACAGGGCGTACCGAAGCACCAAGCAGTCGAACTCACGCAATGGAGTCTTTGCCACGCGTTGAAGACCAGGCCGACCAGCAAACAACTGCTGATTACCGCTGTGGGAACCACCCCAGCGCTCTTTACAACGCCGGGTTGTATGCGGGGGGTGACGGGTCAACGGCATGGTATCGACGCGCGCTCAAGTCTCGGTCGGAAATCTTCGGACCCAACCATCCCGAAACTAGCTCGGTCATGATGAACCTGGGGCTCTCGGTGGTGACGTCGGTCACCAACGCAAGTTGTGTGGAGGGAATCGCACACATAATCCGAGCCTACCGCATCCTTGTGTCTGCTCACCACTCTCGCGGTCAGCCGAATGTGCGAGACTGTTCGGGCGCTCCCAGTCGCCATCAACATCTGTCTCCCCTTAGGCCGCGAAGCGATTAGCGACGGCCAGATCGCTCTCATGAGCAACATTCCGCGTACCTGTGACGTCGAGCCGACGTTCGATGCCGCGGTTCAGCACCCAGGGATCTAACCCCTTTTCCAGAGATGGGTCGACGTATTTCGCGCGAATCATCACGACTGCTAGACTCTGACGCTGTTCCGGTATTACGACGGAACCTTGAGCACAGCTGTTCTATCTGCATTTACAGCTGCCCGCTCAGGCAAGGGGGTCTTTTTCCCTCCTACAGTCACTGAGTTTCCTGTGACATATAGTACGATGGACGAGACGTCCTTTTCTTGGCTCAACATTGCGAGGACGCATCGAATACGTTTGAAAGGAAATATTATTAGCCTCTTGGGGGAATCTGGATGCAGTATTGTCAGGTCCAGCGCGCAGATCTGCCTCTGGCACGACATCCTGAATCGAGACAGAAACGAAGAGTGCGAGCGGAATGGATCATGCGAGGCGCGTTTCATCCCGTCGCCGTGGAAGTGGGTTGATCCCGGGCAGGATTCAGATTCCGGCGAGGTTCGTCCCAGTGCTGCGTGGCCGGTGATATCGTGGTCTAGGGCGTGTCCCAAGTTCATGGGGCTGGAGGTTACCGGTGATCTTGACGAATGGTTCCGTCGACGAAGCTTGGGCTTGCAGAATCCCAAGACATGCTGCATGCGGTTTCCGGTCAACTTTGCTATGGAGGAAGTGGAATGGGCATCTGAACAGGAACATGCAATGGCCACGGTCCACACTGTCTTGGAAAGCCTCGAGCAGATGCATAGAGGGCCTGCCCGGGAATGGATGCTGGAAGGCAGTCCCAGCGCGGATAGATTCTTCGTGGCATTTCTGCCCATGTGGCTGGATGCGATTGGGTATGCTAGAGATGTCGACGCGCATCTTGTTTTGTCGGGGCATACGATAGACCTACTTGGCCTTGAAGCGAGGCGGATGCGAAGGCTTTTGCGGGTTTGGATCGATTCAACGTTGTGTCCGGGGACACGGCAGTTTGCCCCAGGGATAGCGGTGGCTATCAAGCATATGGAGCACATGATGAGGCAGTCTCGGCTTTGCTATCTGCGGACAGATCCCAGGAGTTGGTCGATGTGTCCGCTTTGAGATGTTGACACGGCACTGGACAACGATGACGAGGGGTCAGCTTTTTTTTTTTCGGGGGGGGGGTTCTGTCGACTTGGGATCTCGGAGGGATTCGGCTTGGGCATCGAAGTGGAAATATTCCATGTTTCAACCCTTTACCCAAAAAGTTGGGAAGTGAGAAGCGTGCC
>Ga0247758_1002382_pt1 | contig 10314 bp, 9 predicted proteins | sample UWRJL156409C4_FD_180950 | JGI IMG/M metagenome (GOLD analysis project Ga0247758, IMG submission 180950) | Plant litter microbial communities from Arlington Agricultural Research Station in Wisconsin, United States - UWRJ-L156-409C-4 | ecosystem: Environmental > Terrestrial > Plant litter >... | reverse complement strand
ATTAAACACTCCAGAGAATACGAGCTTGAGTCTTGGCCAGCATTTATCTGCTCAGCATAGGCCCGACACTTGTAGACAAGTGGCACAGCGGCAAGGACAGCTTAACAGTAAACTCGTGTCATGGTTGGCTGAAAGGCAGAGGCAGAGGCAGAGGCAGGGGCCGAGTTTTGAGACTGTTGATCTGTGCTTACCTGTCTAAACCTCTGGCGACGAAGTTTAACTGCTGTGTGCCGAGAATTGAGCCCGGGTCTTGTGCCAGTCCACCAGATTGTCGAGCGTCGACCCTCTCTTGTTGTGAGCAGGTGATCCTTTTCCAGAAATCCACAACGCTAATATACACAAACTGTTCTTCACCGAGACGACGGCAAGGATTATATAACGAGGCGTCTTCATATAGCCTTGGACAACTTCTTTGATATACTCAATGTCAGCCAGACTGTTACTTCGCTTCCTAATAATAAGTCTAGGGGGACGCATAAAACACCATTAAGCGCTCACTGCGCAGCCAGAATCAATCGACAACCTCATGCCACAGAATCCAAAAATCGACAATTGGAAACGCGAAAACCCTTAGAGCTCCTCGATACCAAGATTAAAGAAGAAAGTGCGACCATTATTCCGTTCATCATAATCTTTGCCTCAATGCCCATGCCTGGGCCGCCCTCGCGGGATACCTTACGTCGGTGATTTCAGCCAAGTCCGCAACACTTTGCCCCTGAAAACTGACATCGCCTATCTCAAAATTATAGACGTTAGCATTGTCATCTGGGATGAAGCGCTGCCGCTGATCAAAAAACAGCCTCCATAGTCCGAGCCCACCAGCAATTCCTTTGATCACTTTACCAAGGATGCTGCCGAAGGGGCCGTATTGCTCGATTTGGGAATAGACGTCACCGTCGCCGACCGCCCCACCTGCTCCCGTCTGTATACTTCCTTGTAGGGCCACTATCTCCGCTTGGAGCCTATTTGTTAAGATAAGGTCGTTGCCAGAATAACCGAGCTGAATCCGCCTCAGCATTTTCCACAGCGCAAAGTCAGACAGGACATTGTTAGGTTCAAGGTGTTGGCCGCCGCCAATAAAGGGTATTTTACTGAGAACAGTCCCAACTGTATCCACCCAGCTCCCGCCATCGCGCCAGAACCGAAATCTTTGTCGACCCAAATCATAATGCACGCCGGGGATCCATTCCTCGTCGATTACCGGCCCATGCGAGTTAGCTCGTGTAGCTAGACACGGCTGAAATATGTAGAATCGGTCGTGCACAGAGACCAAATGGTACACTTCCTGCACGACTGAGGATACTTCGTTGTTGTGAAACTCGGGCCATTCAAGCCCCACGCCGCCCGTAAATGTGGGAATCCCCAACGAACCTACAGTGTCGAACAAACCCATGAAGCGTACTGGCGGTTGGAAATGCTGTTGCCGAGGAAGCTCATCTCCAATTAGCGGCCAAGAGTAGCGTCGCCGAAAATCCGCGGACTGGCGGGAATGAGGCAAGTTGCTTTCATGCTTGGACCTGTACATCTGATAGGCTTCGCAGCAAAGGTTCTTCAAATCCTGGTCGGTATGGGTCCCGCGTCTGAGAATACCGCAATTGTTGATCATTCCAGCGACGCATCGGACGGTGTAGGCGCCCCTGCTTAGTCCAAATAGCCAGATTTCGGAACCAGGTTGGTACCTGTCAACTATGAATCGGTAGGCGCTTCTAACTTCGTCACCGAGACTTTGTGCAGTGACTCCGTTGAAGAGATAATCAAGAAAGGTACTGCCCACGCCCACTCCATGCCGATACCGAGCATGCACATTGGGCTGGACTGGCGGACCTGGCGTGGTAACTTGGGCGTCCGTCACGTCTGAGCTGCTGAAATTGATGCCAAAGAGCTCTGCCAAGCGATAAATGTTGGTTTGTGTCCCTGTCTCACGACCACACCAGGTCCCATCGCACAAAATAATGATGGGCGGTATATTCATCCTGTGTCGCGTCGTATTGCTACCAGGAGGCAAATAGAATCTGAAAAAGGGAGGCAGCTGCCAGGTCAAGGTGTGTATGCAGACGCAGTCGACGGATAAGGAGCGACAAAATTTGCAGTGATGATGAGAAGCAAATGCCGGAGCTTCCATATATTTGCCTAGTTTTGGGTCCCAGAGCCTTAACCCTCCTCCGGCTCAAACCGCGCAAATCTCGCCGCGGAAATGTCGATTGTAAGCTGAGACACCTCCGCACGATTCAACCCACTCGCATTGAACAAACTCTCCTCAATGCAGGCTTTTTTCCCACCGTGGCTGAAATATTCACCAATGATCTGGGGAGCTCTTTCAGCCGCAACGCCGATTCTTGAAGACCGACACACCCTCGCAGGGGATTGGAAGAGTCAAGCCAAGAGGTGCAACCAGCCGTCACGCTAATCATCACACCGACAGCTGGCCGTCGGTACCGTCATGGCTCGAATCGAGCAGAAAACCTGCGAATGCTAGCTTTGCGGGGAGCCATGACTGGACGGAGCCACCTGCAGTGACGAAGACCAGCTCGGCGCGAGCCCGACCGAGCCACTGACGGCATCCAAGCCCAAGCCCGACACAGGGAGGCTTGATGTTGGCGAATGAGGCTGGTGGCAGTTGCGATTAAAGACGTTATTTTGCAGGACCCATGTCGATACTGGGGCAGTGATTGGCATTGAGGGGCTGTCATCTGAGCCGGTTTGGTCCCACGTCGGAAGGTGTCATGGGTGGTGGAAAACGGCGGCACTAGGCGGGTGCGGACGGCAATGCATAATGGAAGAAAAAAAGAGAAAGAAAAAAAAGAAGAAACTCAGACTTGAGCATGATACCGAGCTGTGTCATTTATACAAGGTCGCCCATTTGAATATGCGAGTGCCCAGCGTTTGAGAGCACGGGCGGCCTCTTTTTGCCACCTGACACCTCGTAGGTCTATGGCTTACGTCCCTGGGAAAAGGCTTATAGAAATACATAGCAGCTGTACCCCTAAGAACCGTAGGTCCCCTACGCTACTAAAAGGACACAACCTAACAAAGTGTGACGCAAAGGGTTTCCCATCTGCAAATATAACGCTTCGCCAGTTTAAGACTAAGGGCTGTAAGCGCCAAATACTTTCTCATCAAAGTAAGCTGGACCAGTTTCGGGGAGGCAGCTGGTGTTAGAAGACCATGCCAAACGGGCGTACAGAGGTCTGCGATTACTTCAGCCGCAGCTAAGAGCCGGGCCCACCAAACTCATAGGCCATCCTCTAGAGAAACAACCGTCACTCCTTCCTACAAATACAGACCCTCACTTTCTGACAGTTATCCTTGCAGACTACCAGGCTGTTTTACCGGCGTGACGGCATGACTCAGGTTTGAACATGTTGGTTTGACACGAAAACCACAAACCTCAATATTTCCAGAAACGTCGGGTGTGACGCTGAAAAGCAATGGAAGCGTACTGGGGGTCTAGGCTGGGCAATAGGGTCTATCTAAAGAAATACGCTCTATGTACCTGACAAAGACTATCAAGGGTGGGCTCTGATTAGTCGCATTTGGGTATGGAGAAAGCTGCTCCACGAGCTTGGCTGGGTCAGTGATCGTGCAAGCGTTTCAACAGGTGGTTGAATGTGTAAAAGTGGGAGAGGAACCAGTCATCTCTTGTCTGGTTACCGGTGTGAAGTGTTGGATGGGTTGCTGCGACAATAATCTGTTTTCATGGATGACGGGAATTGTGTGGGTTGCAAAATGCCCCGTGTATTACCTTGGTACATTTGTCATATTAGAGGAAGCATCCAATTATATTATGCCTGAACTATATTGCAATAAGTCGTTGTGGAAATGAAATGGGGCTCTGACAGAATGCGAGATAGCCAAAACGTCAAACTCAAAGGCTGCTTTGACAGCAAGAAGGCGTGCTCAGCATTGGCCCGGGGACCGTGTCTGCTCAAACTCGACCGTGGTCATGGTCCCAAAAGTACACAGCGTTCACATCCGCCTCGGCTCATCTCGGCTCACCCTCTTCATTCAATCGCCGAACACATCTCCCTAGGACCGATTTCCGCAGCTGCAACTGGTCGTTATCAATCCAAGAGGCGTGGTCCTCCCTCTCCTCCTCCTCCCTCTTACGCTTCCGTGACTTCGGAAGGGGGCCCGCTTCCTTTGTGCCGCCGCCGCCGTATTTCGCTTCGAGCTGAAGGCCCTCCCTCCACAAGAAGTCTTTGATCGAAGAACCTTGCCAGACAAGGCCTTAGACGTTTGGCGGGCCTCGACCACGCGGAGGCCGCGGCCTTGGCAGATGAAGGTCTTCACGTTAAAGAGGATTGCCCATGCGAAGCGCGCAAAGAAGTACTCGCGGGGCACTATGTCGAGGGGTCCGGCCAGAACGTTGTGGTAATCGTGCCAGTAGTTCTGGGCCGAGGACGAGATGATGTGGGTGACGAACTGGCCTTCCTTGGGAACAATGACCATGGCTCGGTCGTCGAATATGGGCCTGGATGTCTTTCCGGAGCATGATTTTGTTGCTGTGTTGGTCCGCGATGCTGGTGCTGGAGGCTGCGTCACGGCCGGCGTAGGTGGACATGGCGTTCATGGTGTACCAGTGTTGGTGGTGGGCTGGGATGACGTGGGCGTGGCCGAGGGCGGAGGGGGAGGTATATAGGGTGACGCGGCACATGGGGTCGCTTTCCTCGTCGTCGAGTGGGGGGTTGGTCCAGGATCTGGGGACTCGGCCATGGGGGAACCGCCAGTCTTGGAAGCTGGGCACGATGGGGTAGGGGTTTTGTTCATTTGTGTAACCGTCAACCATGAAATAGTACTCGTCGTGCGTCAGGACGTCGTTGAGGGGAACCGTGACAGGCTGTTTGCCCCCGGCATCGAGAGCCAAGCCGCCGGTTTCGAACGCATTGTCTGCGATGATTTGGCAGGCACCGGGGGGCCGTGTCGTGATAAATGCCCAAACCTTCGGCGCTGCGGTCGGTGCATGGCAGAGCAAGCAGGACGTTTCCCGGAGCTTCGTAACGTGGATGTATGAAATGAATGGACCTGCGCGTTTCAAATTCCCAACCTGAGCCAGACGCGAAACTGAAATTGTCACCGTCGGTGAGTGGTGCCATCTTGGAGCGAGTGAGACAGCGTGGGAGTTGGGGGATGAGGGAAATGGCGGAAGGAAACACTTTCCCTGGTGCCTGAAATATTGCCCGACAAATTAGGTTAAACTTCCGTGCGCTGGCAGTTGCCCGAGTTTATTGGCAGGAGCGAACAGGACAGTTCAAACCTTCCAGGTTGACCGACAATGTGGAGGCCCCTGATGGGGGGCCCGCCCATCCACTGATTAGTTGGCACTGGTACCTCGATTCGTTGATATTTTCTAAACGAAAAAAATGCTAGTAAGCTGTCTGTTCAGCGTATCCTAGCGTTGGGGAACTGACCTCGGGCTTGTCTCGTAGACGAGGCTCTCCTGTGCCAGAATCTCCAACGTGCGTAGTCCGTTGGCAAATGGGGGGAACTCAGCGCATTTGGTCAGCAGATGGTGCAATGGGATTAGTATGTCCAGCCGTTTTCTCGCAATCTCGGCTATCTTCGCAATGCATCTCTCTCTACTGTCAAGGCATTCCTGAGTGTGATCGAAGGAGTTGTCAATCATGCTTAGACATGAATCCGCCAAATCATAGCCGCTGAAGGGCTCCTCTACATGCAGCTTTTTTGCCTCTTCGCACCCTTTCTTGATTCTCTCTAAGTCCAGTGGTATTATCGTAATACCAAACCGCCCACTGCGCTCGATTGTGCCATCGAATTGAAACTGTGATCCCTTTGTCAATTTGAACACAATTGCACATGGTGGATGAGTTGCACCATACGTTCACCTCTGCGGCACTGGCAACGCCATAGAATGGCAGCCATCTCTTCCACCTGCCCTCATGCTGGTAGCAAGCATTCACGATTCTGTAATACATAGCTCTGTCGTCTTCAACCACAGCTTCCTGTGGAGTGGGACATGGAAGAGGGCCTTTCTGTGAGAGGGCCAAGTAAGGTGAAAACCCGTTACATGGTGGCTGAATCAATTATGGTTTCTATGAAGAAGAAGATCAAGAGTAGATACAGGAGCTGCGCAGAGCGCAGCTATGTAGGCGGAGGCCCACCTCCATGGGGGGGTGGTCTGGGCTCTCAGCCCAGACCCACTTTGGGGCCTTAGCCCCGTGACACTTTCGTTGAAGGTCCTGCATTTGCAGTATTCAGCGGCCCGCCAGTGTCCTTGTCCACAATGGTAACATGCACAACACGTATCTAGGGTGAATATGAGGTCGATTGGATTCCGATTGAGGCCCAACGAGTTGCGACTCGAGATCGAGCCCATCTTGGACCGATCTGAACCCCAGTAGCGAAGCGGTCCCCAGAGACGGAGTTTTTTCGCCGGGCGCCACGTTGATGGGGATTCGAGAGGAGACAAATACTGACGAGTAAAAGAAGAGGAAGAAGGGCTTCGGCTGCGCGGAATTTGGTGCACGAGAAGGCTTCACATATGATTTTCCGAGCGACGAGGCTCTGATCAGGCAGCAATCACTACTACTTAACCCAAAAAGGGGCAGCGTCATTCTGTGTGACATGGGCCTTCCGCGCTCCAATCAGTTACGCTGAGTCCAAATAGCAGTTACGCGTATAATATAAGACAGGCAGACTGGACAAATACAGATGCTAGGTAGTGAGTGTGAGCCACTACTACGAAGGCTGAATCCTACCGAAAGGTCTATAAGAAGAAGGTGTTGCACGCTGTGGATCGAAGGCTCTGTCGATGGAAAAAACGAGTGTGTTGATTACTTCGACGTTGGAAGCTGAGGGCTTCCAACGGTGACTCTAAATACTGCGTATAGTGGGGTGGTTCATTCCTCCGTTGTTGTGGCCTGGAATGGGCCCCGCAGTGATTCAATAGAATTCTAGCGATCGGTCCGATCGCTGGTATGGAGGAGATAGGATTCTGTGACAGAAGGATCTGGTTCAAAGTCAGAACTAACAGAAGCAACTCAATCAAGCAGCTGCAACACCATCATAATCGTACCAGGCACCGCTAGAATATAGTGGGTTCTAGGTGCCGCGTGGGTGCCGAGTGTGAGAGCAAGACGCTCAGGGGTGGAAGTCTTGCTTGCGGGGTGGCAGAGTAAGATACTCGAACAGGGTGGATACACACGTTGGCAATGCACTCGGTGATTGTCTTTGTAGTTTGTAGAGCGTAGATGTGTATTGCTTACTTGGCTAATCCAAACTCCTAAAGTGTCTGGATAGGCCAAGCTCTACATAGGAAACTCTATGAAGTTATTCTATGGTATCTCCGTACCGCTCGGAGCTGTTTTGCTCGGTAGTCCTTCCGAGCGAGACTGCTGTGCCGCCCCTGTCGAATAATTGTTGTTTCAGTCCAAGTGCCAAGACGGAAGGTTCCGGTGCCTCGTGGCCGGTGGCGTAAGCCCCCGGTCCCGCGTCCCTCTGGCGATCGCCTCGGGCGCTTGGTTTGTTGTTGAAGGCCGATGCTAAGCCGGAAGTTGCCGCCCCACTAGCGCCGGTGTTGGTCAGCGTGAGTGTGGCTCGGTTGTCAGACCAGAAGGCTCTCGCCTCCCCCTCGCCGACAACATAATGGGAAAACGGCTTGGTCGGGCCTGGATTTTTCGTTGACCATTCATAGCGGCCCTGCCATATATGGCTGTGTCTTTATCATTAACGTCAGACCGAATGCGGAAGTCCCGACGGGGTGGCAGTAGCCTCCAATCATGCCTGGCAAATTCGTTAGCTCACTAAATATAGTACCTTATGTTTCAGTGAGATACTACTTAGAGGGGTCAGTGGTGCATCAGCCAGAACCAAGCCACACTCCGGAAGCCACGCTGCAGTGTTCTTGCAACTAGAATGAATACAAACACAATCCTGGGTATTTAACCGCTATTACTGTCCTTTGAGCGAACCCACGCAGATAACCGTCTTTTCCTGTCGCCGTAGTCTGGTAACAACAATCCTCGAGGATACGGGGATCGGGGTATGTGTTAGCACGCATTTCAAGGTTAGATGGGTCGGCCTCGATCAGTGGACTAATCTGGTCCTCGTAGGTCGTCGTATCTTTCCTTGCCTCGGCGACAATGTTGCTTATAGCGTGCCTTATCGGATACTTCGGTGACCTTCTCACCGGTCTGCCCCATACCGAAATCGACGTGGAACTCAACAAACACATCCGCCCCGTCTTCGACTGGCTCCTTCCCAACCTGGTCGAGGGAACCCGCCGGCACAGATGCCGCGGAATCGAGAAGTTCCTTCTCACCGTTGCTGACACTCAGATGGCGACGAGCTTTGCCATCATCATCGCCGTTGCTGTCAAGTGGAACGATATTTCCACCTACTCGCTGTGGATGGCGTGGACGATGGCTATCTCGTTGCTGATTGTCCACCTGGGCACGATCCGCTTTTATCCTAGGTAGGTAGTCGGAACTGTCATGGCCTCGACTGCCACATATCGGCTCTGTATCGGCTAACAGGGAGGGCTGGAAACAAGATATCTCGAGCGAAGTAATCGATTCGCCATAGTGAGAATCATGCTCGTCTTCCTCATCCTCGTGGGCATAACGTTCCTTCAGCTCCACGCGGTTTACGCCCTCGCGAGCGCATGGCAGGTCATCACCACAACCTCCTCTCCTCAGTCGGCGCGCTGGGGGCTCCGCGCAGCGTGCGTTATCAGGGAGATGCCGACGCGGCCCGTCGAGCTCGAGACCTCCATCCTCTGGGCCGCCGTCATGTTTATCTACTACTTCAACATCCTCGCCAAGTTTTTCGATAGACCTCGGATCCCGAGTGGCTCGCCGCCAGGCAGCCCGTTTATGACGGGGCTAGCCGGGCCTAGGCAGGGAGTTACAGAGAGCGTAGGATCGCCACACAGCTCGAGCTTCCTTTACCGCTAGGTAGTGCGCTACATACTCCGCAGCAACGAGGTTGGACCGTTTGATAGCTACGAGGACATGCGGGAAGAACGGCAGAAATGGGCCGGGAGAGTCAAGTGCTCGCAGCTGCTGCAGCAGCTGCTGTACGTGCTAGTCGACGTCGAGGCGGCGTACCTCGCCCTCAATACCAGCATCTTTGCCGACATACCATGGCTGCTGTTCGTGCTGATCTTCTCATGGACGCAGACGGTGTGGTACTGGCGGTTTGACGGCGCTCTTGGTCCGGCAGGCGACGATACCCACGGGGGAAGTTCCATTGGCTTTGGACAGGTCATTGCGCTGTTTCTCTTGGTTATCCCGGTCATGGCCGCGGCCGAAGCTTTACTTTAGACGGCCGATATCTGCCCGAGCCGCGACAGAAACGGTAGCAGCAGCGCAGATTACAAAAGCAATGCCATGGGTCAGGCGCGAGTGCGCCTAGCAATGCACTGCTTGGCCGTCTGGTACACGCTTGTCATGGCCTACGCTGCTGTCGTCACTGGGAGCCCGTTCTTTGATGAGTCATGGGCCGCAAGCAGCGCCTTGGCAAGCGTGGCTTCGCTTTTCGCCTGGCAAGCCTATCTAGAACTCATGGATCTCTCAAAGAAGGCAGTGGATACGCTAAGAGTAAGTGTGACAGAACTGGGGGGTGTTTCACCAGGAGTCGAACCGACCACTCAGCGAACCGCTGATAGCTTCGCTCTCAGGGGTCTCGATGATCGGCCCAACAGGGCCTAATTGGACCACGCTTGCAAACATGATGGTCACCAATAACATGTTTGAAGCCCTGAAGGCTCCGCTAGGTTACAGTAGCTCCGAAGAACTTGTGATATTCGGCCCCGAGAAGGTTGGCAGGATCCGAAGGATGGAGGGCAAGCCTCCATCCTCCCACCGTATAAGCAGGGCGTGGAATCGCCCACCCTCTTTATTCGATTCAGCAGATAGAATACCAATATATTTGCCACCATCCTCGCTCCCTCGCTCCAGTGTGACATCAAGGTCATCATGGCTGCGCGAATGTCCGGCCTAGTAGGAGGTAGGTGAACTAGCTTAGAGCCATTCATAGCGTTGTCGATAACAGAGACGGTAACGAGACCAAACGTTCGAATGCTGTCCACCACGCCCGATGAGCTAAATTATACTCCATCCTAAGCACCGTCATCTTTAAAACAACCCATCTGTTTGTTCTGGCAGCCATGTCACCGGTGTTTAGAATACCACCTCGAGCAGGCATGAGATGTTAATGAAGCAATCAAAAACCAAGCAAACCCTAGAAAATCCGTATATAATAGAACCCATAATTGTTAGAAACTTCAAGTTCTGGCAGCAACGACCTAGAATACGACTAGGATGTTGAGTCCCTGTTAAACCTAATTCTCTAAGT
>Ga0247758_1002381_pt1 | contig 10315 bp, 5 predicted proteins | sample UWRJL156409C4_FD_180950 | JGI IMG/M metagenome (GOLD analysis project Ga0247758, IMG submission 180950) | Plant litter microbial communities from Arlington Agricultural Research Station in Wisconsin, United States - UWRJ-L156-409C-4 | ecosystem: Environmental > Terrestrial > Plant litter >... | reverse complement strand
CATAGTAAAATAACCTTTAATTAGCTTTATAATAAAATTATAATGCATTAAAGAATCTATAGTATTATTTTTATTAAAGTTAAAATTAAAATTTATTCATTCTTTATATAAAGGGGGAGAATAATTTAAAATATTCTCCTTTAAATTATGATTAAAATAATTATTATTATTATTATTTATTTTTAAATTATGTTTATTAATAGATATAAAATTACTCATTAAATTATATTAATTAAAATTATAGTATTAAATATGTAAAAATTAGTTGAGTTTAAATAAAAATAATTTTTTTATTAGTCGTTGAACGTTTTTTTTAATTCCGCTTCAAATTTACTAAAATAAGTAGTATTTGAAATTAACTCAATTTTTTTAAAATAATTTTATAAAATTATTGAAGGAACAAACATCCCTAGCGTAACTTTTCTAATAATCCAAGATCTAATCTTTAAGTATCTTGTGATCTTATGCCCTGCTTACGCAACTGTTTTATTAATAATAAGTAAAACAGTAAAGCAAAATTTAGCCATTAAACTTAAAAAATATATAACAATATTACTAATATAAGTAATTAATTATTTATATATATATATTTTCTCTATAAAATATTTTACCTTAAAATTATATTTGATATTAATATTTGTTTATCAAATAATTATATTTGGTTACACCCATTTACTTTTTATGGGGTCTGTGCCCCGCATAAACTGTCTCCTATATATTATAATAAATTAGAAAATAGAAAACAAATAAAGGTATTTCACTTTTATTTTAACTATTACCTTATGTTTGAAATTTGTCAATTCTATATTCAATATATAGTAACAGTAAAGCTGCATAGGGTCTTCTCGTCTATCTAGAGGTAAACTGTATCTGCACAGTTATTCCAATTTCACTGAGCTAATTATAGAGACAGCTGTTGTATCGTTATATCATTCATGCAAGACCGCATTTAACGGCCAAGGTATTACGCTACCTTAGGACCCTCAGATTAAGGCCGCCGTTTACTAGGGTTTTCTTCAAAATCAAATCTATAATAATTTAATTTATATTTCGTTAATAACCTAGTACCGGGCAGATATCACACTCAATATTTAGATTTAAAATCTTTGTGCAAAGTGCTTTGTTTTAATTAAACAGTCGTACAACACTATTTTATGCTTCTTCCTTTTTAATTGATATTAATCAATATTAATGAGCCCTCCTTATTTCGAAATTACGGAAGTTAGTTTGCCGAGTTCCTTTATAATTATTATCTCATAGACGCCTTCATAAATTAAATTTGCTTACTTTTTTCAGTTTATAGGTACGGTTATTGAAATTTATTAATATTTCTAGTACTTTTTCATTTATAAGTTATTTTTTAATAAAAGTTTATCTCATCGTTTGTATATTTATATAAAAACTTAGAGGCCGTTACTTAAATTTTAACCATAAGCTTAAGGCGAGAATATTACAAATAAAATTATTTGTAATACTTCTTTTTCGTTACTCATGTCACCATTCTTTCTAGAAATAAATTACTATTTTTTAATAAAAAAGGTCATATTTTATTCTATATTCTGCTACCTGTTAAATAATTAATTATTTAAATACAAAGTATTGGTATATTATTTAGATCCGTTGAATTTTAGATGCTTTTTAAAAAATTAACAAGTGCTCTGTTACGAGATCTTAAAATTGTGGCTGCTTCTAAGCCTATCTCCTTATTGACTTAAATAAAAACTATCTTTTTTTCACTTAATAATAATTTAAGAACCTTAATCTTTGTTCAGGGCTGTTTCCCTTTAGATATATAATCTTATCACCATATATCTGATAGTTTAAAATCAATATTAATTATTCCGAGTTTAGAAACTCGCTAGTAAAACTTTTATAGTTGCCTAATATATACAATATTTGTTTGAGATCTAATTTTGTACCTATGAATATATAATTTAAACTACCTACTTTTATAGGTTTCGCAGAAAACCAGCTATCCTAGTAAGTTTTGTCTTTCACTGCTTACCATAATTCTTCGAATATTTATGCTACAATAATTCGTTCGGACTTTTATAATCCTGATTATAGTAAGATCACTAGGTTTCGGGTCTAAAATTAAATACTTTTCATTTAAATATTTATGATTGGGTTAACTGCGCTAAAAATTAGCTTGCATTTAATTTTAACTAGGTGACCCATTATGCAAAAGGTACACTTTTATATTTATATTCAAGCTGCTTATAAAATTACTATTTCAAAAAGTTTCTCTCACGATACACTTCACTATTACTTATGTATTATATTTAGTCTTAAAGGAAGATACCTTTTTATTAAAACAATTTTAATTATTTTATTTTATAGACTTTTCTGCTTTCAATTAATTACTTACAGAATCTCATTTGATTTCTTTTATCTAAAGCTCTTAAGATATTTCAGTTTGCTTTGTTTGTTATAGAATTTATTCAAGAATTTATAACAATAAATGTTATATATAGATTCTCTAATACATAGTTAGTTATTCATAATAATTTCTTTATATACTATATATATAATATATATTATCATATCAAATTACGAAGACTCGAACTTCGAAGGTCTTTCACCCAAAGAAAGTATCTAACCAATTAGATTTTAATTTGGTATATTAATCTTACTTATACCTTTGTGAATAATTTGTTTAGAAAATGCGCGATTTGAACGCACAACCTGTTATGTGTAAAATAACTGCTCTACCATTGAGCTAATTTTCTTTTTATATAATATAAACTTATGAAAAATAAGATTTAAAGAGTTCGAATTAGAACGGATTTGAACCGATATCTGTTATCGTGACAAGATAACTCTTTACATTAAGTTACTAATTCTATGATTGGAGAGAATTGAACTCTCAACCGCTAAGTGGAAACTAGCTGACTTAGCCTATTAATCGACAATCACTAATTTTATCAGAGACGGTAAGATTCGAACTTACGAAAAAAAGATTTTTTAAACGTACTCAAGACGTTCCCTATAAACCTCTCAGGCACATCTCTAATATTAAAATCTATGAGAATTGAACTCATATTAGAGTAATTAAAAGTTACACGCTTTACCTATTAAGCTAAGATTTCTATTATTTATCTTGTTTTATAGTTATAACAATAGCACCTACCATAGCTAAAATTAGTATTAAACTAGCAATAATTAATCACATATTATAGTTAGTATACATTACATTTCCTATACTAATAATATTACTATTTTCTATAAGATTACTATCTCAATTAGAACTTGTAACATATAATTTTGTATAATAAGAGTTATTATATATAGATTCATTATTACTTAGATTTAAATTAAATATATAATTATTAAGAATATTATTATAGGGTAATATAGGTAATATTATATAATTAAATAATATAGTGGTAATTAAAGCTAAAGATATACTATTTTTTGTATTATTTTGCAATTCACTAGTTCTAATATTAATTAACATTAATATAAATATAAATAATATAGATACTGCTCCAATATATATAACTAAATATGATAAACCTATAAAAGTTAAATCTATTAAGTTTAAATAAATAGAAATAAATAAAAATAATAAAATTAAATATAATAAAGATTTAATAGGATTATTATCTATTATAGTTAGTATTGCAAATAATATAGCAAGTAATGAAATAATATTTAAAAAATAAGTAATATATCCATTCGATATTGTTTCATTTATATTATATAAAGATTGCATTATAGTTGTTTTTATTACCTAAAATTAGGGAGATTAAACTAATATTTCGGATAGATGATGATTCGAACATCAAAATCTAAAAAAGATATTCATTAGCAATGAATTTACCCTACCTATGGTAATCTATCCCTATAATTCCTCAGTGAATTGAACACTAATATTACTTTTATCAAAAGTACACTTTACCGTTAAGTTAAGGAATTTATACAAGAGTACCAGGATTCGCACCCAGATTAATAGATTTGAAGTCTAAGGTTCTACATTAAACTATACTCTTTATATAGGAAAAAAAGGAATTGAACCTTTGAAAGTTAATAAACTATTGAGGCTACAGCTCAACCCATAATACCAACATATGGAATTTTCCTTATATTATATATATGAATTATAATATGTTCAATCAATCCCGTGCAACTTCCACTACACGAACCGTATTTCGACTTAACACTAATTGGAAATAAACATATGAAGAATTTTTGTTTTAATATATACAAGTGCAATATTTATATATTTTTAAAACAAAGATAGCAAACTTATTGTATAAATTCCTTTCAGCATGTGACGAGTGGTTAGTACCAATCCAAAAGTATATTCACCGTAACATGATGATTTACGATTACTAGTAATTACTTATTCATATAGTCAAGTTTCAGACTATAATCCTTAAAGTATTATATCCTACTTTATAAGATTAGCTAAATTTTACAATTTTGCATCTTTTTGTATAGGAAAATGTGGCACGTCTATAGCCCACAATATAAAGGCCATGAGGACTTGTCTTATTCCTTTTTTTTACATCTTATTATAGATTAAATACTTTATTTATTTAAATAAAGTGAAGGATTCCGTTAATTATATAGAAAACTATAGTTTCACAACATTAACTGAAGACAGCCGTGCAACACTTGATACTAAACTAATTATTATGTACTTTTACATAAATTATTGTACAAATTGTGGTAAGGTTTTTCGTGGGTTATCGAATTAAATAACATACTTCACTACTGGAGTCAGAAACGGCCTAGTGATTTCAGTTTCTGTGTTGCCACAGTACTCTTGAGGTGGAATGTTTATACTTTCATTTATAAATGTTAAATTTATGACATTCATCATTTTCTGCAATAGACTATTAGGGTATCTAATCCTGTTTGTTACCTATGCCTTCGTCCTTTAATGTCAGTTTATATATATAAGATTGTTTTCACCCGTTACCAGTCTATATAATATTATAGAATATCAACTCTACACCTATATACTATCTTTTTAATATAAACTCTAGTAAAATTTTACTCAAATTTAAATAGAAAATTTTACCATCTAAGTACCCTTTAAACCTATTAAAGATGAATAACACTTATCTCTTACGTATTACCGCGACTGCTGGCACGTAATTAGTCAAGACTAAAATATATAAATTGTCATTATCAATTTTATATTTAGAACTTTATTAAACTTACCTTTTCGTTCTTCCAAATTGCCAGTTCAGCCTTTAGGCCATTGACCAAAATTCCTCACTGCTGTACTCATTTGTCTTGAGATTTTTTCATCCCCAATGTGATCAATTAACCTTTCAGTTTTGATTACGAAAAATTAAGCTTGTTAAATTATTACTTTAACAACTACTATTTCGATATATTAATAATCCTCTTAAATCAAATTTAGTTTTAAATTTTTTAGGTTTAATCCCTAAATTTAAGGTAGGCTTTAATATAATACTCACCTGTACACTACAAATTAATATTTATATTTAATTTGTTAAATTAGCATGTGTCAAGCATTTGGACAGTGTTTATTCAGAGCTATCACCAAACTCAAAAAATAATCTTTTATCTTACTTATACCTTTAAAAAAAATTAAGCTATTTTTTGTACTAAGTCTAAATAAACTAAAATTTTAGGTTAAATTACATGGAATTTTATTTTTTATATTAAACTATAAATTATGAATTATTTTCTATATAATACTAATAAATTACTTATAACTTTTCTAACTAAATAATAATATTTACATGTTTTTAATTAATGTAAATCTAGTCCGTCTTTGATGTATCCACTAGTAAGAACTACAAAAACTTGTGCTTGTATTAAAGCAATACCTAGTTCAAGTCCTGAAAATCCTACAATAAAAGATAAAGGTATAAACGCTGCAATGAAAAATATAAATCCAGATGTCATTATATTATAAGTAAAACCAGCTAAAATATTAAGTAACATATGTCCAGCTGTAATATTAGCAGCTAGTCTAAGTCCTAAAGAAATATTTCTAGCTAAATATGATATAAATTCTATAAATACTAATAAAGGTAATAATGCTAAAGGACAACCAGCAGGTACAAAAAGAGAAAAAAATTCTATACCATGTTTGGCAAATCCTAATATAGTAGCACCTAATACAATAGTAAAACTTAAACCAAATGTTAGTACAAAATGACTTGTAGAAGCAAAACTATAAGGAACCATACCTATAAAATTATTAATTAATATAAATACAAATAAAGTATAAATAAATGGAAAATATAGTTGACCGTTTGAAGAATTAATTTGATTTATAACTATACTATGTATAGTAGCATATAAAGATTCTTGACCTATAGATCAATTATTACTAATTAATTTATTATAATTAGTACCTAATAAAGTTAAAATTAATGTAAATATACCTCCTAATATTAAATAAAATCCTATATTAGTTAAAGATATATGTAAATAGCCTAATATAGGAGAATCGATAGTTAATAAGTCATTAATTTCGAATTGACTTAATGGACTTAAAATGTCTTTAAATAATGTATTATTCATTATTAATATGATTTTTATAAACCTTAAAAACTCTTTGTATATTTAAATATTATTTATTAAATAAAGAAGATATATATGTTCTTGATAAAAATAAACGTACAAATCTAGGTAAAATATATTTAGAAAATATATAAATATTTAAAACAATTAAAGTAAATGAAAATACGATTTCATTTAAAAAATAAAAAGGAACTAATTGAGGCATTATTAAATTAAGATAATTCTTTATGTATATTGATATATGAAAAAATTTTTTATAAGTAATAATTATAGATTATATAATAATAAAGATGCTACATAATGTAAACCATTTAAAATTATTGCAGGGTATATACCTAATATAACAGTAAATAATATTAATATAAAAAGTAAAAAAAATTCACGTTTTGTTACGTCTAATGCATATGTATCAAAGTATTTAGAGTATATTCCTCCAAAACTTATTCTGTTATACATATACATTGTATAAGCTGCAGATAAAACTATTGAAGTACTAGCTAATAGACCTAATAAGGGTAATCTTTCAAATGTACCATAAAGACATAAGAATTCACCTAAAAAGTTTAAACTTAAAGGTACACCACAATTAGATAAACATAATAAAAAGAATAATATAGAGAAAACTGGCATTATTTGAGTCATACCTTTATAATAGTATATTAATCTAGTTCCAAATCTATCATATAATACACCTCCTACACAAATAAATAAACCACTAGAAACAAAACCATGAGCTATACCTAATAAAATACTACCTTCAATTGCTTGAATAACATTACTAAAAGAACCTATTAAATATACAGCAGCATGAGAAACTGAACTGTAAGCTATAAGTTCTTTTATATCTATAGTTCTTAATGTACTGATACTTGCGTATAAAATAGTGATTACTCCTATAGTAAATATAAAGTAAGTATAATTTATATAGATTTTAGGTAATATAGGTAAAATCAATCTAAATATACCATATAGACTTAGTTTTAAAACAATAGCGGCTAAAATTATACTACCTCCCAAGGGAGATTCAACATGAGCTTTTAATAATCAATTATTTAAAAAAATAGTAGGAGTTTTAACTGCAAAAGCTAAAAATATACCAAAAAATAAGAATAATTGAATAATATAATCTATATTAATTTTAAACATAAAATTAAAATCAGTGTTACTTAAAAAAGAAGATAAAGTAATTATAGAAAGTAATAAAAATAAAGAACCTCAAAGTGTATATAAAAATAAATAAAAACTAGCTCTTACTTTATCTTTAGATCCAAATAAACCTATTAATAAAAATAAAGGAGGTAATGTACTTTCAAAAAAAATATAAAATAATAAATAATCTAATACTATAAAAACACCTAATAGTAAAGATTGTAATAAAAGCATTATAACCAAATAAGCTTTTTTTTTATCTTTAATAGAATTTCAATTAGATAAAATAGCTAAAGGAATAATAATGTTTGTTAATAATACAAAATAAATAGATATACCATCTATTCCTATATATAGGTTTAAATTGTTGAAAAAATAATTAGATTCTATAAATTGAAATTGATTATTACTATAGTCATATTCTAATAAAATAACGAGAGAGATTATTAAATCGATAATAGAAATAGTAAATGCTATGGTATTATTAGACAAACTATTTTTGTTATAATAATAATCATTAGAATATATGAAAAATATACCTAATAAAGGTAATAATATTAGTAAAGATAAATACATAAAAAAATTAAATATGAAAAAAAAAATTTTTTACTAAAATTTATATTATAAAATGTTTGTATTTATTAAAAAAATATCCAAACTATATAATAAAGAAGGAATTAATACTATAAAGGCAAAAACTATAGGTAATAATATAGTTCAACAGAAAGACATTAATTGATCAAAACGAATTCTAGGGAATGAAGCTCTAACTCATATAAATATGAATACCATTGCAGATATTTTTAATCCTAAAAAAATATTATCTATGAAAGCTATAAATATTTTATTGTTTAAAAATATATTAGTAATATTTTGAATATAAATTAAATTATTGATTTTAATTAATATATAGTTAAAAGAGGAAGTAAATAAATAACCCCCTAAAAAAAGAACGTTTGTTAGAATACACATTAAAACAATACTTGCATATTCAGCAAGAAAAAAAAATACAAATATTACTGCTGAATGTTCAGTCATAAATCCACTTACCAATTCTGATTCTGCTTCAGCTAAATCAAAAGGAGCTCTATTTGTTTCAGCTATAGAACCTATAAAAAATATTATAAATAAAGGGAATAAAGGAAAAATAAATCATATAATTCTTTGAGATTCAATTATTACAGTTAAATTTAAACTATTAGTAATCATTATTACAATAAGTATAGCTGAACTTAAAATTAATTCATAGCTTATTAATTGAGCAGTACTTCTTAGTGAACCCAAAAAAGCATATTTACTATTAGCACTTCATCCTGCTAATAATATACCGTAAGTAGCTAAAGAAGAAACAGCTAGCATATAGATAATACCCAAATTCATATCACTTATAGTTAATGAAGGTCCAAATGGTATTACAGCATAACCTAAAAGAGCAAAAACTAATGTTATAATAGGGCCAACAAAAAATAAAATTATATTAGATTGGGTAGGAGCAACATATTCTTTTAATAATAATTTTAACGCATCAGCAAAAGCTTGTAATAATCCATAATATCCTACTATATTTGGTCCTAATCTACGTTGCATACTTGCCATAGTTTTTCTTTCAGCTATAGTCACAAAGGCTACAGATAAAAGAATAGGAACCATTAGTATAATAACTTCTAATAAAGATATTAAACTATTATAAAAATACAATTTATGAAAAAATTTTTATAATATATTATATAATATATTAATATGTAAAAATAAAAAACTCTGTATATTTTTATTTATTGTCATAACAATTCCTATTTTAGAATCGAACTAAAATTTTAATATTAGAAGTATTATACTTTACCCTTAAGTTAATAGGAATATCTGTTAATTAAGATCCTCAATAATAAACAGAGATATATAAAAATAATCAAACTACATCAACAAAATGTCAATATAAAATACCTCCTTCAAAACCTAAATGATGATGAGTTGTAAAATGATAAGCAATAATTCTTCATAAAGCTACAGATAAAAATATAGTACCTATAATAACATGAAGTCCATGAAAACCAGTACCAAAGAAAAAACAAGTTCCAAATGCTCCATCACTTATAGTAAAAGAAGATACACTATATTCTACTCCTTGTAATATAGTAAAAAGTATAGCTAATAAAATAGTTAAAATACTTCCATATATAGAACCTACTCTGTTACCATTTATTAATGAATGATGAGCATAAGTAACAGTAGCCCCACTAGATAATAAAATTATAGTGTTAAGTAAAGGTAGTTCAAAAGGATTTATAGGTTCTATACCTAATGGAGGTCAAGCAGCTCCTAGTTCTACTGTGGGTGTTAATGCACTATGAAAAAAAGCTCAAAATATTGCCATAAAAAATAAACCTTCAGAAACAATAAATAATATTATACCTAAATTTAGCCCTTTTTGTACAGCTAATGTATGATTACCTAAAAAAGATCCTTCAGTAATTACATCTCTAAATCAAAGTGTCATAGATGTGATTACTAAAAATATAGAAATATATAGTAAATAATAACAATTATTAAAATTATGCATAGATAATGCAGTAGCAGTAGTTAAGCTTAATAGACTAATACTAGTATAAGATGGTCAAGGTGATGGAGATACTAAATGAAAAGGATGATCTTGAAA
>Ga0247758_1002380_pt1 | contig 10318 bp, 4 predicted proteins | sample UWRJL156409C4_FD_180950 | JGI IMG/M metagenome (GOLD analysis project Ga0247758, IMG submission 180950) | Plant litter microbial communities from Arlington Agricultural Research Station in Wisconsin, United States - UWRJ-L156-409C-4 | ecosystem: Environmental > Terrestrial > Plant litter >... | reverse complement strand
CTGCGAAGCGAGGTTGGCTGACTGAATACGAGGTTGGCAGTGGAGTCTGGCGTTCTTGGCTGTGCAGATCCACGGATGCAGCCGCGGAGCGGCTGCGTGGATCCAGCCACACTGTTCTAACCACACTAGCCGGGTTAGGGTTGTAAAAACCCAACATAGTTAAACGTAGAAAAAGCTTGCTCTTCCGTTTTACAGTGCTGGACTTCAATCTAATTAAAGCAGGTAATGGCTTTATAGAGTTCTTAAGTTTTTAGCTTTAAGTTCCACGTGGTAGCGTTATGTTTAGCGTTAAGGTAGCGCTTTTTAAAAAGGAGCTGTTAAAAGAAAGCGTTACTGTAACTAAATATGTTATATAAAGATAAAGCTCCTGTTAGTAAGTATTTGGAGTAACTGTCTGACTGTGCGGTAATGAGATAGGAAAGCGATTTTAAAGAATAACGATTATAAGGTGACATTTGCGATTTAAAAGTTGAAATAAAGTCTGTGAGGTTACGGTGATAAGAGGTGCTGTTTTTTAAAGTGCGCTTTTACATACGGTTAGCAGGTATAGTTACGTTAAAGAAAGGAAACGCTCTTATTAGGATTCTTTATAAGAAAAGAATGTTAAAGAGGGGGAATTGTGTGATAACCTTACAGGCTGTTATTTAGGCTGGAGTGGCCTGACAGATCCCCTGTAAAGGGAATAGTGTAGGAAAACAGTATATATGGTACTGTGTATTAGGTTAGGGGTGTAAAGACCTGAAGCCCTTACAACTAATTAAGAGTTATTTAGTTTTAGTAAAAGTGCTTACTTATTAAGCGTCTGTGAGACCTTAAAGTAAAAAGTGCTTAGTAATAGGTTATTTAGTTCCTTATTAAGTAATAGGTTATTAAGTAAGGTATAAAATACCTCTTATCTAGTTAGTATAGATAGTTATAGTTATATCTATAACTACTGTAAGGGACTCTAGTTCCTCACACTAATATTTAATTATTTATTTATGTCCTACTGTTCAGACTTACATCTGTGCACTATAGTGATAACGACCTATAGTGACATTGAACCCCTGTCTAGGAGTGTTAGTTTAATAAGCTATCTTCGGAACGCCCTTTACCTGTTAGCGTCCTGCTATACGTTCTGTCTTAACCCGCGCTAGTCCTCTTGAGGCCTGTGTCGGGTGCAGGTTGTAATACCTAACAAATCCCCTATAGGAGGAATAATGTAAAAGGATAAAGTACACTGTCCTAACGCACTAAGCTAGGGGTGTAAAGACCTGAAGCCTTTATAACTAGTAAGAAAGTGCTTAGTAGTCTATAAAAACTAATAATACTAAGTATTACTCAGTTAACTGCTTAGCCGTAACTGTATAGTGCACTACTAAGCATAACAGATTAAGTAAGGTATAAAGTACTTCTTAGTCAGTTAATATAGATAGTTATAATTATGCTTACAATTATCGTAAGGGACTCTGGTTCCTCACGTTAATATTCAATTGTTCATTTATATCTTACTGTTTAAACTCACCTCTGTGCATTATAGTGATAGCGACTTACATTGACATTAAACCCCCTGTCTAAGAGTGCTAGCTCAATAAGCCGTCTTCGGAACACCCCTTACCTGTTAGCGTCCTGCCATACGTTCTGTCTTAACCCGCGCCAGTCCTCTCGAGGCCTGTGTCGGGTGCAGGTCGTAATACACGCCCTCCAGGCTTTTTGGAAGAAGAACACCTCCGACGGCTAGTAGAGCAGTTGGTGGCAGCTGGTAGGATTAGGGAAGTTATAGATATAGCTAACTTCATTAATCCGCCGGAGGAGGCCGTTGAGGATTCTGGTGATGACCTTATTGACCACATTGCCAAGACCTTTTCAGAGGCTCGTGAGCCAGGGGAAGAAGACGGAGAATAGCAGCTTCCCCAGCTAATTACTACTGCGGTCGCGCTTCAAGCAGTTAACCTGCTTGTACAGTTCGAGGTCAATGAAAGGGGTTTGGATTTGCCGGCGTTAGAACGAATCCGACGAAGGATTACGGAGGTTCAGCTGGAGAGGGCTGGTTCTGGAAAACAAACCACCATTGACTCCTTCTTCTAGACAGTTTTATAGTATAATTGTAAGGCCCAGGGTCGTTTTGCTTTTGACCCCAGTGCTTTGCAATTGGAGTAATCTTTCTGGCCGTTTTTTCAGTGGTGTGGGTAGCTGACTCAGCGAAAAGTGGGTTCTCTAAGGGTAAGAATAACCTCTTTGTAAGAATAATATTCCTACCACGAGGCTGATTCTTATAGAGAGGGTTGAGTGTATGTAAATAACGGTGGTGGCGTTTTTAGCGCCTGGACATGACTTTTGACGTAGACATCCGTAGTTCGAGCAACCCCCCTCACCAATTTATTTTCGCTCAGCCGCACAGAAAGCCGAAGCCCGACAGCCTGGATGGAGCAATCCAGATCCAATCGCTCCCCCCCCTCCAAGAGCACCACAGTTGGGGCTATGCCCCGCACAATCAGAGAATCCTGTGTCACTATGGCTGCAGAACGCTACGTAATCTCACACTTCCCGCACGACGATGACTGCAGCTGTTGGATGAAGATGCACGTGATGCAGAGCCTTGAGGCACGCAGGCAGATGCAGAGGCAGCCTCTCTTCCGTCCTCAGGCACTCTCCCCTCTCTTCGTTTCTTGCCGCCGGTCCATAAGATTCTGTCGCTCCCGATATGGATCCGCTGTCAATTGCCTGTGGAGCGGCGTCGCTTGCCACGACAGCATACTCAGTACGTTTACCCAATTGCAAGACAACAAAACTCGAGCTAACCGGCGACTTTGGCAGATCTCCGTCTGGTTGTACAAATTGATCGAAGATGTCCAGAACGTCGACACAAAACTCCGCGACCTTTCCCGCGAGGTGGAACGTCTGGCCGATCTCCTGCGCTCCATCGAACGCACGACGAAGCAGTGCCATGAGGTTTCATTGACACTGGCACACCTGGATGACCACATGTGGCAGCAGATCGACAATGCCCTCGCCGACTGCAGGGACACAGTAGGGGATCTGGACCGCGTGAGCATGCGCATCAGCGGCCAGTACAATGTCGACCCCAAGAGTGTCACCAAGCTTCTCAGAAAACCCAGCGTGTACTTCCGCTTCACCGTACATGGAGATGAGGTAGCCGACTTGACCAAGAAGATCTACAAGTCCAACTGCTCCATGCAGACCGCCCTGGCCGTTGTCAATGTATCGCTCACATTTCGAACACAAGTCTCTCAGGAGTCCTTGTTTGCCGAGCTCCGGACACTGAAAAGCCTCGTTGAGACCTCGCTCATGGTCGCGAGACAGCCACCAGCCACCAGCTCGGACACTGACATCTTCGCGATGCGCCAATCCAGAAATCTGGAGAGCCTGGCCAAGGCAGCCCGGAAGTTTCACATCGATGCGAGCACCACGGCTAGCACCCAGTACAGCATGGGCGGTGATCGCCAGTCCTGCGCCTCATGGGGCTGGAGCGAAACCGGTGGCTTGACCACCGCACAGCGCCAGCGTATCGAGCAGTGGAACAATCTCTTGACGGTGGATGAGGCGGCAGAAGACAGTGTGTCAGAAAACGCGTTGTCTGTTGCTCCCACTGACAGTCACACGACCATCACGATACCTGATGCGGAGCCTCTTCCCTCGGCCGAGCAGCAGGGGAACACCAAGAGCGGTGATGACGAGGACGATGACGGCGATGATGGGTCGGACGGCGGGCTTGACTTCTCAAAGAACTTTGAAGAACTCGCCTACACAAGCTTCGTGGCCCAAGATTACAGCAAAGCCGAACAGTTTCTGCGCAAGGCCATGGAGGGGCCCGGCCGTAATGCGTCCGGCAACAAGACGCTCAAGATGAAGTTGGCGCTATGTTGTTGCATGCAAGAGAGCTGGGACCAGGCAGCCAGCATCGTCAATTCACTGTCCAAAACGAAATCGTCGGCCAATCTCCCCACATTCCACATTCTCCAGGCCATCTCACTCGCCCACTTTGCAGCAGAGCGCTTCGATGAGGCCTTCGGGGCATGCAAGACAGCTTTGAAGGGCAAAGAGAAGATCCTCGGCACGACCGCTCTGACTACTACGAGTGCCTGACTGTGTACGCCGCCATCTGCGACAAGATGGGCGATCCGATCGGGGCAGAGGGGGCCCGGCACTCGATCCCGCGGGACTGGTTCCCTCGGTCGAGCGCCGCCGTGCTAGCGCCAAAGCAGTACATCTTGAAGCACGAGACGTTGGTCGACTTGGTGTTTTCCGCGTCAAGGGGTGACGACGGCACCCAGGTTCAGTCACAGCCCGGCATGACTGCAAATACCCCCTTCATGCACGAACCATGGCCACCTACCGACGTCCCGCACCCGACGCCCTCGCTGGGATCTCCAATGGCCATCCACCCAGCACGACCGCCACCTGCTATTCCAACGCCACATGCCGTTCAATCGCCGGCTCCGCAGCCCATATATTCGAAGCCAGCACAACCGCCGTGGCAGCCTCTAGACAGACCAGCAGATCCCGCATCCCACAAATTGTCTTGGGGTCAGTCTTTGGGACCCCGCAGGAGTCCTCAAATGACCGAACAACCAGTGTCCGTCGAGAACAGTTACCGACCGATGCAGCGGGTGGAGATTGAAGAGAGCGTACGGCCAGGCCACAACATGGAGCGATTGCGGGGCCACGTGTGGACACCACCCGACACGGCGGACCGTCTGGGCGGGATGACGTTATCAAGCAGCAGCGGCCTCGGACGCAGTCTGTCGGAGTCGACGACGGCACGCACCCGGTCGCAGTTTGACCTATACAGGAACTCGTCCACCAAGCTCAACCACACGTCATCCTATCTTTCACCTAGAGACCCGGTACAAGGGATCCCGCGAGCCTCCCCTGTTTGCCACACAGAAAGGGGCACCGGACACACACCCCCTCGCCACTCTCCCGTCTTCTCCATCCCAGATATGGAGAACACAACCTTGAGCGGGGGGAAATACATCCAATCTCCCGTCTTCATCGAAGATATGGAGAACACAACCTTGAGCGCGGGGGAATACATCTCGACTCTCGAGGTGGCGGTTCAAAGCCCCTCGCTATTGAGTCCCACCTCGCCAATCTCAGGTCTAGCCACGGGTCGTATTCGAAAGCTGAGCGCATCGTCCTCAGACGTCTTGCCACCCGCGGCCCAGCCGAGAGTACGTTGGATTCCGCAAAGGGATGTAAGCAACATTGGAGATGAGACCCCGTTTTGGGCGAAAGGGCCGCCTCAATTCCTGGCCACACATGGGGCAGTAGCGACAGCTGGGAGCCTTGCCGAACACCACTCGGTCGGGATTGTGAGCCGCCCCTGGGGCACGGATGCGTTTGCACTGAGCAAGGGCAATGACGGAATCACATTGTGCGAGGTGTCTGACGCAGTGGTCGTAGGTATTTCTCCATCTCCCCTTGCTGAACTGAAATGGTTTGACGTGATTGTATCCAGGGACCCCAACCTGAAGAAGACGAAACCGGTTCGAGCCTAGGCAGACTTGGGATGAAGAAGCTCATCCGTAGGATGAAGTCCAACGCGGGCAGAGTCTCAGAGCAAAGCACCAACCCCACTGATGCCCTGCAGCCCGCCATCAACCCCTTCGACCCTCGAGTCTGGAGAAAGGGGTCAGCGACGTCGCGGACCGAAGAACGACACCTACTCCGAGAATTCGGCTTGCATTCGGGCATCATGGACGCCCTGCCCGATCAGCTTCGTAGGCTCGAGGGCGAAGTTGCGACCCATATTCGCAAGGACCACCACCAAGGCGTCGAGTTACCTTCCTCGGTGGCGGCAGTCCGAGTCAACGCAGTCGTATGCGCTTTGCCGAGCGTGCTTCTGAATGATGCCCAGACATGGAGCGCGTCGTCCAGTACCCTCGCCGACTGCCCGCTTCTTCAACACGCAAAGGCACTGCCGCATTCGCTCGCCATCATCCAGTACTTCGTCGACACGGGAGCCCTAGAACTCACAGCGTCTCAGGGCGTCGTCGTCATTGTTCTTAACTGCGACGAAACACTCGTAGAATGCACATCCCACATCTTACAACTCGTATCCAACGACCACGTCGAGGTGACCGACGCAGACGCATTGTACATGGCCGAGTTAGCCGGCGCCGCCCTCGTGCACGCCAAGTTCTCCAAATTGGCCACACAACGTGTGAAACTACTAGGCAGCCAGTTCAGGCAACGAATGGAGCAAAGACGAGTTGACGATATCGTCAGATCATGCGGTGACCAGTTCCGCCAATGTATCTTCTCCGGCTTTCGGGACGACGGCCGGGCATGGGAAGTCGACTATGATGCGGTGGAGAGGGACTCTACGGTGCGGCTTAAATTCGGGAACGATGAGATTCGAAACTGTTTCACGCCTTCGGTAACGGTGCTGAGAAAGATGCTCACGGGTTCGGTCGAGCGGGTGCGGTACTTGCATGGGGCGATGCCGCGGTATGTGCTGCTCGCTGGGGCGTATGCGAACTCGAGCTTTTTAGCGGAGAGTTTACGGCGTGGTCTTGAGGATTGTAGATTGGCTACGGAATCGCCTGCGAGCCTACTGCAGGCACAAGAAGGCGAAGATGCCTGTGCGCTGGGCGCCTTGAGACATGCGATGAGTTGTTGGGTCTAACTACCTATATATCTCGGTGTCTCAACGCCTATGTTTTACCCAAAATCCTCGTCAGCAATTTCCATCCATAGAGCACATAATCCCGAGCCGCCGCCAAGCCCCTGAACCCCTCCTTCGACGCCAAAATGCAGTGATATTTTCAAGGTACCAGGGTACTCTCGTTATTACTGCCGTAGGTACATTACCTACCTACACTACCACGTTCAACCCAACTTCCCAAACCGGCATCCCAAGTAGTCTCACACTACTTGCTACAATCCCTGTCAAAAAGTCTGCGTGCACAGGCCACCCCACCAACATCCCCCATCCCAACACCCATTCTTCAGGCGATAATTTCTCTGCCATTTTTCTAGCGATCAAAGTAGTAATAGTATCAAAATGAAGCTAAAAAGACGGCATTCAATATTTTGTATACCAGCCTTTGGCCCTGCAGACCGCACGCCGCCGGCGAGGAACCGAGTCTAAAAGGTCCTTAATAAAGTCTAGATCTATTGCATCCCACGCCTCCTTGATCCACGCTTTTGCAAGCTCTTTATCAACCTCATTCTCTTTCAGATCCTCAAATTTAGGACGTATTTCATATATTAGCTCTTTTAAACGCTTCTAAACATGCTCGATAGGGTTTAGGTCTGGGCTGTAAGGTGGCTAGTTAATAGGCTTAATACCATAGCTTGCTAAATACCCTAAGGAGTCTTTAGAACGATGGATAGATGCACTATCTTGCTGAAACAACCTTCCTTCCGCTCTGCCTGAGTTTAACGTAGGGAGTAAACCTTTTCCCAATGCCTAAATATAGCTGAAAGAGCTATATCCCTGCCTTGGGGCATCTTTATCTTTCTCTATAACGATGAGCTCGGATTTACTACCTTTCCAGATAGCTGCCTAAACTATAAACGAAGAGTAGCAGCTTGTTGGGTCTGGTTGATAAAACGGTGATTATACTTCTAATCGCTAAATCGGAAAACCTATCTAGAGCCTTTATTAGGATTGTTCTGAATAGAATATTCATCGGTATAAACTGCTTTAATAAGCTCCTGCTCTTGTGGCCTCTAGGCTTAGTAATGAGTATATCTACAGCGTGTAGAATACTTAGTAAGCTTTGGCCTTTCCGTAGAACGTTAATGCCTTAACTTAGAAGCTTGAACGATAAGTCGAAGAGTGTTGAAAGAGATGTCGATGCTATCTTGGTGGATTAGACGACGAAGTGTTTTCCACTTGATTTTCGGATCCTGACGGATATAACGAATGATTTTACGTTTATCTGCAGCGCTGAATTTTATTGGGTAGCTACTTCTAGGTAAAGAATCTAAGGTGTGGTAGTGTTGTACGTGTTTTAAGGTGTCAGAAACTACCTACTGCGCCAAAAAGCGGGGGAACCCAATTGCTCTTGACTCTGGTAGTTGCGCTTATATCTGACACACCCCCTCAGCTCTAAAGACGTCAGGGTTTGGGGCTGGAGATCTTTTTGCCTCCCGGAGACCAACCAACTCCGTTTGCCCGCACCTTGCCTTGAGCTTATGTAAGGTCAGGTGACAGATAAAATTGTTGGAAGCACTGCACTCTGGATTGCAACTGTGTGATTGTATTGCTCGTCCTCTCTCCTTGCTTCGGGCTCTGGCTGGAAGCCAGAGGCTTCTTTATAGACTATTCTGCAGGATTCAGGCTTCGTCACTCTGGTGGCTGAGGCTCACTGGCGTACTGGCAGTGCCAGGTATCCAGTCAGCTCCGCTGACTGGATACCTAGGGCCTCTGAACCCCCTTCTTTCTAACATAAGGGGACGGCTGCCTATTATTACGCTTAAAGACCTATTACGAATGGAATAAATATTATGGAAGTACGAGTTTAAAGCCTAACGACTGAGCTGGAAAACGCTTACTAACAAGGCCAGGATCTAAGCAAGCACTTAAACGATTGAGCGAGCAATAGATACGCTTTATTATAAGAAGTGCATTTATTACGAGGTTATGTGATAGTCATGTGACAAAAGAGTGGTAGAAGATTCATTGTTATTATTGTGCTTAGTTATTCTACCTAAGGAGTGGTGAGAGAGTCTATTATTATAGTTAGCCGAGTCGGAGTAATTATTAGGCCGTCTTACGGTTTGATGACGTAAGCTCGTAGACTTGGAAACTACTAGAATCTGCTAGAATACACACTAGTGTTTCAGGCTTTATTTAGTGCCTTGGCACCACACACTGGCTTTTCTAGCCAACAGTATTACCTATGAGAAAGGATAGGTTTTGCCTTATAACGCTAAACGAAGGGTTAAAGCTGCGAAACTTACTCTATTCTACTGTCTAATAATGAGCGATTGGCGGGATATTTGATGGTCAGACGAGTGCCACTTCACTATAAGCCAATAGAGCGGTAAAATTCAAATCATTCAGAAGCCTAGCAAGCGATACTGCCCAGACTATATTCATCACTAACTTAAGCTAAAAAAAGATGACGAACCAGTTAAGCGATATTATATTTAAACAGCTGTTAGTTAAAATTTTAAATCTTAACTTTATTTTTATAAAGTTCTAACTAATATAAATAGTAAAATAAGTCTTTAAACATATCGTGATATAATCTTTAAAAGTACAGTTCGACCTTGGCTTAATACAGGTAAGCAGTTCGTCCTTAGGGGAAATGGTAATTCTAGACATTAAACAGGGTAAGAGAGTAATATAGTGAAGTCTTAGAAAGAGGAACACGGTTTGAAACACTTTTTTAACACACCGCACTCGTCAGATCTTTCACCGATTAAGAATTTTTAGCGATCTGTAAAATAATATATTTCCACTAACATCTCAATATCCGGCCTTAGATTGATAGAGTTAGTGTTAGCTGGTTAGAAGCGAATTCCGCAGGCAAAGATCAACCAATTGGTAGATTCTATAGTAATGCGAATGCAGTAAGTAATAACGTCTAGGTGTCTTATAACAGGCTAGTAACAGGGCTAGACTTCGAGATACCAGTGTTACAATACAAATTTAGCTGTGTGGAGATATACCTACAGGTAGTGAGTTCGCTTTTTTTCTGGCAACCGCTTGCCAGGTCATGACCTAAGGAAGGAGCACGAACCAACTGTGGGATAACCAATCACTGGGCTCGGGATGCGACGACCCACCCAAGCCCTGACGGACCAATAAGGATGGTCCCGACCCCGGTGGTCCCGGTGCTCGGGACTAAGGGCCTCGGGACACGGCACTGGCCTATCGTGGTAGTCCTAAGAGGAGTGGTCCCGGTGCTTGGGACCAAGAGGCTCGGGACATCGCGATAGACACTAAGTAGTATAGATGTTGCACAGTAGGGTTCCACAGGCCTGTAGTACAGGCCTGTTGCTCAGAGGAAGTAGAGCGGTACTGTTCTAAACTGATTACAGCGCTGGAAGCGCTATAGAAAGTAAAAGAAGGCCTAAGGTACAGAGGCAGTGCCTCTGTATATAACTGAATGAGTGGTGTAAATTGCTTGCTTATAGAAAGCTAGATACAGGAGAGGAGAGGGCCTTTTGTAGGCTGTAGTTGGCTTCCAGAGCCTTCTATCTACTATACAGGATTGGAATAGTAGCCGTAGGCCACGTAAGTGCTTGTATGACTCACTGGGTTCCAGAGGCTTCCACAGCTCCGCTGTGGCAACTGGAATTCAGGGGGTTTCACCCCCTGATTCCAGGGGGTTCCAGAGGGTTCGGCGCAGTGCGC
>Ga0247758_1002377_pt1 | contig 10349 bp, 8 predicted proteins | sample UWRJL156409C4_FD_180950 | JGI IMG/M metagenome (GOLD analysis project Ga0247758, IMG submission 180950) | Plant litter microbial communities from Arlington Agricultural Research Station in Wisconsin, United States - UWRJ-L156-409C-4 | ecosystem: Environmental > Terrestrial > Plant litter >... | reverse complement strand
CGTTCACTTTACATTTCGCGGGGGTCGCCAGTGGGTTCAGGGTCTGTGGTGCTCAAAGCATCAACAAGTTCCGCATGAACCGGGCCAAGCAACCAGTCTTTGCTTAACATACGCCTACATGCGTCCTCGGCTTCCAATTTGAAATGGTAAAGTTCATAAGACGTGAAAATCCCACGGGGCACACCCCTCTTTACTGTCCCATAATAACTAGATCTATGTAGATACTGAAAAACCAAAACAATCGGGTGGTTGTCCTTGTCAAGGAAGAAATGGACGGCGTAGTTATATGAAAGTATACACTCTAAAAACTGACACTCGACCTGATTATTTTCTTATCCAAGATTAATATCTAGAGAAATTCTTTCACACAACGGTCAGAGAAACCAAGTCGCCGAGCTTCTGGACATCAAGTTCCCCGTACATGACACCATGCACGTAGGCAGGTCCGACAAGGACGTGTGTGCCGGGCTCTCCAGCCGGCCTCAAGACCAGCGGCACGTCCGAGTCGCACACCAACCAGATCTCGTCCCCTTCCACTGCGCTCTCAGGGCTCAATCCGATATACCCCCGTTGTGACTTGAACAGGCGGCGGCCCATGAGGGAGCGTAGATGTCGATTGTGGGTGGATAGGTAGTCAGGCTTTCTCCTCGGGTTTAGCGGATCGGCACCCGAGTAGAGCTTGTCAAAGTATCCAACGAGTTCGGTAAGGGAGGGAACGACGCCTGCCCCGTACTGCTCCTCAAATGCTTCTAGGACGGGCCATGACGGACAATTGTCCGGATTGAGGCAAAGCATTCGACATAAGCTTGATACGACAAGTTTGCTGTCAGTAATCCCGGTCTGGTCCCGATAGCGTCTGAGAATGTCATCCAGCTCCGGGCTCGCTAACAGACCGCTAAGTAGATAGTCGTGGCAGAGTCTCTTCAGGTCTGTCAAGCTGGAAGCTCCAACCTGGTCCGCCAGGATGGTTCGGATGAAGGCCTCCAGGGCAGACTCCCCAGTCAAATAACTGGTCTCGAGGGACAGGGCGAACTGTAACCATAGCGTGGCCGCTTCTGTAAAAAGTTCGGGACCGGTGTAACCGCCTGATCCACGACCAGATGATACGATACTGGAGAGAGCGTCTAAACGATAGCCTTGGGCTATTAGCTTGCCGTCAGAGGCTGATGGGGCATAAGTAGGCCCGCTAGTCAGACACTTGAAGCGCCCGCCTTTAAGATCGCGTAGGCTAACAAGAGGTTGGATAAGCCCGATGCTCAAGTCCGGTACCCACGATGGGAGACCCTCGAGTTTCCGGAACGCGCGGTCTTCAACATAGCTCAGGAGGCTTAATCTTTTGCCATGATTGATGATCTTCGTGCATGTGTCGATATACAAGGTGCGGGTTGGAAGGGCGTAGTCGATCTGGAAAGTCTCTGGCGCAATTCTGTCCGAGAACTTATGTAGGAGCAGAGCGGCGGGAGCGAAAACTTTGTCCTGAGACATGGTAGCTTGAGCTGAGCGAGATGCAACGATGAGAGTCTCCAGGGCCTGGAAAAAAGCCGTGACTAGCATGCCATCGTCAAGGCGGGAAGGCTCAGCCACCGTACCGCGCTCTGAGACTGGTATATTCCCCGAATCAAAGCAGGATTTGAGCGTGGCCATGGCCATCACGCTGCCACCCATAAAAGGCGGGTTATCCGTCCCCAGCAACCGGATGCGGAGATCAACCCAAGCCGCTGAGTACCCGCTTGTGGCTAGAAAAAGCGCCATGGTTTCGAAAAGAACCCACTCGAAGCAGCTACTGCCGCACGCAATGCTGATCTTCTTGGCGAGCACCACTTCCTGAATAACCCACAGGCGTTCCAACCACCTGCGCGCGAAAAGATGGTTAAGCGCGTGCACCTCTTCCTCGTGGAACTCGCGTCGGCCGAGCTTTCGAATCCACAACTCCCTGTTCCCCGCGCAGCCATGCATGCAGTTCGGTCCTTCCTCTTCGAAAACACTGTGGAGCCTAGGGGCAAGGGCTTGCACAACTTGGCAGCCCTGCCACGTCTTCTCATCGTCTGGGCCTAGCCACACCAGCACCTGGCTGGCGTTGGAATAGATGTGCCCCATCAGCGCAACCTGCGACGACCGCTCTGATACGTCTTCCTGGTTGATGCAGAGCCCGTCAGCCCACATGTAGGCGCCCGGGACGTTGATGGCCCGCAACGCGATCCAGAGATTCTCCGTCACATGGACGATCTGTCCGTCGCAGATGACGGGGCAATTGCGCTCTGCTGTCATCGAGTCGTTTGGCGCCGCGCTTCCCCAGGTGTACGAAAGGGCGACGTAGCCCGGTGGCGACGAGATAGGGAATGAGTGCATGGTGAGCCGGACGAGCGTCGCACTGCGCTCCACCGTTTTCAGGAGACGGAAACACCTGCTCGGTAGCGGCGGGTACTGCAAGCCAGGTTTGCCGTCGAGGGCTGGGTTTTTGAGAATGGCATCGCCAGCCTCGGAAGGGGTGTGCCATGGCCCTCCGGGCAGCTTGAGCACTTCAACAGGCATTGTGGATTACCTTTGTGGGTTACCTATGCAACGACGGCTATGCGAAGCTCTACCGAAAGAGAGGGAAGGGGAGAATACTGGCCCCCGAGACGAGACTGGACTTCCCCGCAAAAGCATCAGGGGCTGACATCCGCGGCAGCCCTCATTGGACGCCTCTGTGCAAGAATTGCTTGCTTGCCAACGCATCGCCCAATTCTCGACCCTTGAAAACAGAACAGCCAATCGCCGACCAACCAATCAGACAACATCCGAGAGGTGGCTCAAGCGACCTGGCCAGCCAGATAAACATAATGTAATGTGGTGTATCCAGTTGCGTCGGTGACATTGACATGAACCACGCTTTATGTAATAAGTTCCTCGATAACCTAAGGGGTTGGTTGAGAGTGTTTTGGTGTTCGGGGAGGGGGGATAATGGGACGCGTGGGGTGTCGGTGCATGTTGTGAATCATAATTATGAGAGGGGGGTGATGAGGATGGTGGAGGGTGTTGAGGTGGAGGTGAGTGAGGAGATAATTGGGGGATGTCCGAGGAAAGTGGAGGTCTTGTTACCTGATTACGAGCCTGGGGAGAAGTGGGCGGGGAATTTTAGGTGTGTGGTGGGGAAGGTGACAATTCTGGTCGGAAACGTGATGTACTCCAGTGTTTTGGTGGGTTTTGGCTGACTTATTGGGACTGGGATGGAGCCCAGGCGCCTCTTCGTTTGGCCCCTTACCAGCCAAAAAAGCTGTATAAATGTATACTAGATCGAGGCGGCCCCTAGCCACAGCATGCCGTAGAGCCGCTACTCCGTCGCAGCGGCTCTCACCCATGGCGTACTGCAGCTCAGGGCCACGAACGAGAATAGCAATTATCAGTGTGAGTGCCCAAACTCGTCTCATAAAACTAGGCTATTTTGTGTGACCCAGCGGCGAATTCTCGATTGACCGCTTTTGTCATGGGGCTCCCGTGCAAAGCTGGGCGTGGTGTTGAAAAAAACAGCCTGGACAATCATCCAGTTTCAACCCATCAATCGGCTCGATTCCCGTATGCAGTATTTCTGGCACTATAAGCCATATATTCTCGTAGTTTCATCCAGTGATTTTCTGAATTTTCTAGGGAGTGGAACTGAGGTAAAAGCGTCTTGCCAATCAAACAATGATGAGCTCTTCCAATGTTCTGCTTTCTTCTTGTTCCTTGATAACATCCCCCCAAATCTCACCAAACATAGCACCGTTAACCCAACAAGGCCCTATGAATGTGGAAATGTTGCTCACACTTGCCAGATCCGGCTCGGCAGCCTTTCGAAAAACAAATGGTCTCGTAACATTCTCCAAAACCCACACCTGGTCCCCAAGATCCGCACTCCCAACTGTCAGTCCCATTAAGCCCGTGTCCAGCACAACAAATCTCTTCCCATCGCACCGATCCAAAATGTCGTTGCCTAGGGTGCCGAAGGTTCTCTTGTCCGCAAATATGGATCGCAGTGGTATTCTTTCCAAGCGGCTATTGTCGTCGTTGTCGACTCGAATCGTGAACTCATCCTCCATTTTATGCGTCAATCCGCTTCGGTGGTCCCAAAACTCGCTTCTCCAACACAGCCGGGCAATCGTCTTTCTCTCCTTGTCGGTTAACACTTCCCCGTTGTACTCTCGTATGTAATTGACAACAGTTTCGAATTTTAAGGTGTTGCGGCCTCCAAAAAGCACCGACACAAAGGGTGAGCGAGAATTCTCAGATAGTTCGTAGTTTTCGGCTTCTGCGGTAAGCTGCTTCCATTTGCCAATAGGGAAAAAATCATTATCGACGCAACAAACTGCCCCGGCTTTGGTAATGGTGCCGACACGGACGGCAGGTACATAGAGGAGGGTTTGTTCTGTTGGCGCCGTTTCGGTTCCTGTGATGTCTTGCACTCTCCACGTTGGCTTGATGCTGCCAACTTGGGATTCTTCCCGAGTTTGAAATCCGGCATAAACTTTGGAGAATTCCATACCCCATGGTACGGGGGAACTTTGAACTGACCAGTCTGGTACCCAGGATGGAAGCCCGGAGATGCCGCGTCTTCTATCAGTATGGACCATTGACAGCAGCTCGTCTAAACCGAGTTCGCGGAGGAGGGAAAGAGAAAGGTTTGTGAAGACCCGATAGGCAGAGTGTTCGTAGTTGGCATCCACGTCGATAGTTCGTGGGCCGGGCAAAATGTGATTTTCGTCATTTTCGTCACTTGATGTCGCCTGAGCGAGCTGGGCCCTCTTCGCTTCTTCGTAATCCGAATACGCAAGTGGGACGACGGCGAAAACCTTGTCCCGGGGGTCTGTTGCTTCGCACAAGCGCGCGCCTTGGAGTACTCGTGCGAGATGCTGGGCGTAGCTCAAGGAAGCTAGCCACGCCGTCAGCCCTTGACGTTCCGCCTTGCTGGCGTACACAACCGAGTATGGCAGTCTGGGCCCCGCTCTTAAAACTGACCAGCGATGGAACGTCGAAAAGCTCTCCCAGTCGGTTTCTTGGCTTCCACAGATGACTATGGCCAGTCGGGCGAACTTGACCTCTTGCAGAACCCAAACACGGCGAAACCAATGACGAGAGAAAAATCTTTTCAGGGCGTGTCTTGACGGCCAAGATACGGTACTTTCTCGGCCAAAGTCCGAAGGGGCATCAAGTTCTCGTATCCACTCCATGACCGCGTCGCTATCATGGTCGCTTTCCCCAAGGTAAACCAGTACACGCGATGCGCCCTGGTAGATGCGCGTCATCAGCCCAAGTTGGTGGTTGCGCTCTTGTATCGAAGACTGATTGATGCAGATAGCGTCAACCCAGAGCGTCCGAGGGCGGTCGAGACATCGTAACCTCCGGAGGGCGGAGTGGCAGTTGGTAGTGATGCTTATGGCGGTTTTAAACTTGGCATCATTATCAACGACGCTGATTTGAGATAAGATGCTTGGGTTGCCCCATGTGTATGAGAGAGCCTCATAGTGTTGTTTGAGACAGAGACGGGAATTGACGAGATGGATTTGGACAGGTTCATCGAGTTGACCAGGCTCGAGTTGAATCAGACGGAACGAGTCGTCCAAATCGAGCGGACTACCTGCGTACTGGAAGTCTTGATCCATCGTTGGGGAGCTTAGGGGGGAAAGCTGAAGTTTGCGCTTGATGTCTCGATGTTGCGGAATCTGTCTTGGTGGTTCAGCATTCGCAGTGGTCGTCTAGTATTGGATTGGATTGGATCGGATTGGGATGGATCGGATTTTTGTGCGGGGTGATCTGACTAAGCATGAATGGCACGTGCACCCTATGAGAGCTTGATGGCACTTCGGAGCTATTCTGTAAGATTGAAAGAATTCTCCGAAGAGGGAGCGGCATTGCACTCAATCAGCCCATCAGCCCCAGGGAGTCCACTATAAAGGCTGGGAAAGTATAATCCCGAGATTTTCTTAAGAGGCACAGAAAATTACTAATGATATCTTAGAGTATTTCTAGGGGAGGCCGCTCTAGGTTAGCCAGCTCTGCTAAGGGTGGGTGGCGATATTTATCCGCTGTCAAATCAAATAACGTATTTGATAAGCGAGTGTAATAACAAAAACAAAAGCGAGAAAGGCAGGAAAAGGAGTCTGAGTACTGGTATCCGATGCTTGAATAACATGACCCACGGCACTTGTTCCCGGAGGATATGGAGGGGAGGAGGAATCAAACAGCCCGGGCTCCGCGGAGGCGATAAGAAGCCTCGTTGGGCTGGAGATGGTGTCATCGAGATGAGGCCGGGATACACGGAGGTGAATGGGTAGGTACCAACCTAGGTAGGTATTCTATTCCGTCATGTTGAGCGAGTTAAGACGGGTGCCGGGAACTAAGCTGGTGGTGGTTTCTGATAGATAAAGTTGAAAGAGGGTGACGAAGGAGCTTGAGTTAGGAGTGTTTGAATGAAAGGTATGCGCTTGATTTGTTTGCTTACCTCAGGGAGGGGACTCGCGAGCGTGGTTGAGAGTGGTTGAGTTCAGAGGTTAAATGGGACATGACGGGAGTGGAGACGAAGATGGGGTAAGAGCATAAAAAGAGAGGACTGTGGGGGTTAGCTGCAATGGGTAGGGGCTGAGATTGGGTGCTGTGCTGGGGATTGGGTAGAATGGTATCTGACCGAGCTGCTATGCAGGGACTGTGGATTGGCTAGCTGGAATTGGGGCTAGAGGCGGCGATCGATGAACTACGAACTACTCCACGCACACATATAGGAGAAGTGGTAGGTAATATGCCGAGGCACGTCGAGTTGTAGTACGAAAGGGAAATCTTTGCTCCGTGTGAGAAATGCGTTAGAGAGCCCCGCACGGATTGTGTAACTGTAAGTCAAGAGGGACTTCGGTCTCAACGTCACATCCAACGTCCGCACAGATTATGTGGGAGCGGCGAGCTGTGATGTGTTGGGCTACAGGCGTTGTGTGGTTAGGTACCTATCTTTTATCCAAGTTGGCGCTTATAGTATGAAGAGAGGCCTTGAAAGACTTGTGTCTATGATAAGATATTTCTGAGTATTGACTTAAGGGGATCTGAGCAGCTGCGGAACGAGGAGCCCGTCTTTGCTCTCCTCGACAGTAGTGCAAGTCTGCCTAGCTTCCGACCAAGGACTAGAGTTGTGGCGTTTAGTCCGCGCAGCCCATGTTCTGTGTCTATCACCGAGAGGACCCCACCAAGGACTCCGACACCTTGCAGACGCGGTTGTGCGGCCGCCGTACCGCTGGCATTGGCAGCGGTCATGATCTCGTGTTCTTATGATCCATCGTCCACGAGCCCAAGATCACGCCGGGCGACAATCTTCCTCCATCTCGGACTACTGAAATTGAGGGGCTGTAAGGAGAGGGAAGGGATAGTTGGTTGTCATCTCAGCCTGTGGGGTTGAGCGGGGACTAACAAGAGGGTAGGTAGCATTGGTGCCTACTTCGTAAGCTGAGGGTCAGCTAGAACAGGCACTGAAGGGATGCGGCAACCACCTCCGCAATATGAGGTCGTAATACCGAGGCACGTCGAGTGGAGGAAATGAATTCCCGGTTCGAGCCTCGGTCAAAACCTGGTGAAGTCGACGCAGAATGGTGCGGATTAAGCTTGGCGAACCCGAAACATTAGGCGTATAGTGGGACCCCGCCATGTCGGCTTCAGGTGATGCTAGGGTCACACGCTTGGCATTTCACAATGGTTGCGGATCACACCCTAGGCGCCCCCCAATTCCCCGATCGGGATTTGTTTGCGATTGACGCAGGGCGCTTGCCTGACCCACGGCCGCCGACCCGCGGCGCTGGAAACGTCGTATGGATGCACGGCACCCCAGGAATGCGGAGAAGGTTGTGTCGTTGTTTACAACTCTCGCGACAAAGATGCGAAATGCGACTGGTAGAGTGTTTCCCCAGGAATTATTTCGAGATGACGGGGAAATCGCAAGCTAGGACGGAGTTGGAACAAATCGCGAATGGGATGGATCCATGAGACGACGTTTTGACTCTTTTTCGAGATGTATAAAGAGATGTGAAGACCTCGACTTAGAGAAACAATAATTCCAACAACCGACTCAACAACACCATCTTTCCATCCCATTCAGTCCAACAACTCCGTCAACTTCACCCTCACCTCCCTCCAAGATGAAGACCTTCGCCTCCGCCCTCCTCTTCTCCCTCGCCGTCGCCAGCCCCATCGAGGTCCGACGCGTCGGCATCACCTCCAACGAATTCACCGCCTTCGGCTGCCGCCCCATCATCATGCTCTTCGCGCGCGGCTCCACCGAAGTCGGCAACATGGGCACCATCTGCGGGCCGCCCACAGCCAACGGCGTGAGTATCTCCCACCCTAACCAGAGAAAATTCTCTCCTATCCCCTGCCGTCTTGGCCCTTGTATTGAATCGGGAGTGTCGAGAACGATGAGTCTCAAACCACATCGCTCTTTTCTCCTCGCCCAAGAAGCTGCCCAACTCGACGAGAACCTCCACTAACCCCCAACCAACCAGATAAAAGAAATCTTCGGCGAAACCGCCGTCGCCGTCGAAGGCATCGACTACGCCGCCCTGGTATCCACCAACCTCCTCCCGGGCGGCGCCGACCTCGCCGGCATCCGCGAGATGAAGCGCCTCATCCAGAACGCCGTCTCCAACTGCCCGACCTCCAAGCTCGTCGTCGGCGGCTACTCGCAGGGCGCAGCCCTCACGCACCGCGCCGTCGAGGACCTGACTGCGGCGCAGAAGGACAAGATCGTCGCAGCGTTTACGTTTGGCGACACCAAGAACCAGCAGGACCGGGGGCAGATTCCGAACTTTCCGCAGGACAAGACAAAGATTATTTGCAATACGGGCGATGCCGTGTGCTCGGGCAGTTTGGTCATCTTGGCGCCGCATTTGGATTATGAGCGGAGGGCGCCTGAGATGGTGGCGTTTATTAGTGGGAAGTTGCAGGCGGCGGGTGTGAGGCCGAAGGCTTAGGTTGAGGGAGGGGAGGGGGTGTAAAAGGTTGTGGGATGCGATGTTGGGGATGGAAGGGGGGGCGAGGAGTTTTGATGAGGGAGCCTGGCATTGGGAGCGGTTGGTTTTCGGTTTGATTTCCTTGTCGTGGTCATGAGGGGGCAAAGCATTTCACGGGTGGGATTCGGTATCTTTTTGGTTCGTCGTCTTAGTCATAGTTGGAGTATGTGAGTGTTGTCCTGGCTTGACCCCCTTTTCTTCCGAGTCGTCTTTGCAGCGTAATTCTGGCTTCACCTTTGCAATCCCTTCTCCCACTCTAGCCTGCAGACTGGACTTTGCGACCTTCGCTGTCCGGGCCCTCAATCATAAATCCCGTCCCCTTCAGAATCCGAGGTATCCTCCCAGTCTGCGCCGGGGTTTGTGGCATCTTCTTCCGATCCTCCCCCTGGCTCAGAACCCGGTTCCGGCAATACCACCAGCTTCGGTTGATCCCATCGACCATTCGCAGCATTTTCGACCAGCAGCGGATTCATCTGGCCCCCATGTCTTTTGACGACCCATTCCGGCCGAAACACCACAGTGGCGATGTAGTAGTCAATCTGTCCCGGCCTCGACTCATCTCTCGTCCACGTGCTGCCGTCCCACGTGCTGGTGCCGGTCCAGCGATCGACCTCGGTGGCCTTCCCCGTGACATCAGCGAACAGTGCCACATTATCGGCCCTCTTGAAGTACCACTGCTCGGCCATCTGTTTTGCGATTTGGTTGACCTGACTCTTCTTCCGCTCTAACGACTCCAACTCGATCCGAAACTCGCGCACGCTCGACGGTAAACAAGAGTGCAGGGCCTCAACCCACTTGCCCTCGAAATAAAGCGGCCTGTCATTCTCCCACCACCACCAATCGGTACTACTACCCGGTCAGCCATCGCAACCAGCCTGGGAAAGAAAAATCAAGGTAATCGATAGGCAAATAAATACTCACTGCCTAACCGTAAGCGTCACCCTCTTAAAACCGAACCCCGCCCTCAAAAAGTCCGCCAACAACCGCCCCAACCTCCCCCCTTCCAGCGCCCACATCTGCGCAAACACCCTCATCCTCTCAATCTCCACCGCCTCCCCCTTCCCCGCCCCCCTACCAAACTGCTCCCTAACGCTCACCACCATCCCCGGATCAAACAGCCTTCTCCTCCTCCAACCATACTCCACCGGCGCCCGCCCGCTGCTCCCCAGCCAGTGGATCTGCTCGCGCAGCAGAAAGGGGAGGTGCCATGCCTCGGTGTACACGGCGCGGCAGGTGCGCAGGAGGCGGACGTCGGTTTTTTCGGGGGAGAAGTACGAGGGCCGGGTGTAGCATGTTGAAGGGGGGAAGCGGGATGTGGGAAGGGGGTCGGGGAAGGAGGAGAGGGCGAAG
>Ga0247758_1002373_pt1 | contig 10367 bp, 2 predicted proteins | sample UWRJL156409C4_FD_180950 | JGI IMG/M metagenome (GOLD analysis project Ga0247758, IMG submission 180950) | Plant litter microbial communities from Arlington Agricultural Research Station in Wisconsin, United States - UWRJ-L156-409C-4 | ecosystem: Environmental > Terrestrial > Plant litter >... | reverse complement strand
GTAGCTGACTACAGTAACTTAGATTCCGCGATCCAATTGCAATCCCTTCTAGCCGCGACCAGCGCCGAGAGTACAAAGCGTACAAGCTCAGTCCTGCAAGGTAACGTAACTTGCCAGACACGTGGCCTCTCCCCCTCCCGCGGGGTTCGCAGACTGACGCAGACCAGAACTGCAGGAACTCCCCCAGACACTCACAACCGCCATCCTCGCTCAGATGCGACACAGCATCAACACAATGGATCTAGACCGCGTCGAGAAGTGGCTTTTTCTGGGTACCGCTGGAAGCTGGCCGGTCGAGTCGCGCACCGAAGGAACCTGCGAGTGGCTCCTGAGCCATTCCGTCTACCAGCAATGGACGCAGCTCGAAGAAAATTCCTGCCCGACGCTGTGCATCTACGGCGCCCAGGGATCAGGAAAATCCGTGCTGGCAAATTACCTCTACGAAAACTGGCCGACAGCAAATCCGAGTCCGAGTTCCCGTCTGACGCTGTTCTACCGCTTCCACCGCTCAGCCTCATCGGTGCTGTCTACACCCACAAGCTTTGCGAGCTTTCTGATATTGCAGATGCTCCAGAACCCGACGTGGCGCCCGATCGCGGCCACTAGGGCAGGTCAGCAGCTTCAGCACCTCGCAGGACAGTTTCCCCACGGGCCGCAATACTGCGCTTTCAAGAGCATCTGGGCCGTAGTGGCGCCCTTACTGAAGGAGAGCGGCTTGGGACACCGCCCTACCATCATTATCGACGCGCTAGACGAGTGTTCGTTTGATGGTGGCTCGCTCATACCGGGACCGACTGGGTTCCTTGACTTGCTGCAAGCCACGGGATGCCGACTCGCCATTTTCACCAGGCCCGAGCCCGTGATAGTCGCTGCGGCTCGCGGGCGGAACACCCTGGACATATCGTTGGACAAGGAGCTCCTCCTGCCTGACGTCGAGACCTTTGCCAGGAGCCGGTGCCAGCAGCTCGGCCTGGGCAGCGCCGATAGCGACTGGGTCGTGGACATGGTCCGCACCCAGTCGCACGGCTCGTTTCGCTGGGCGGATCTCTCTCTGGGTTATTACTTTGCGCACCCGGTCTACAGCCTCCCCTCGAAGGGACTCACCCTGCCGCCTACTGTCGGTGACTTTTACCGCCAGTCGCTGCTGGACGGTGCCCGCACCCTGGGCCCCGACGAGCTCGAGTGCCGACGGGGTCTGCTGACGCTAGCTTTCCAAGCCCAGCGGCCGTTGAAGACGGCCGAGGTGGCTGATGCGATGTCGCTCTGGCCGGGAAGGGTCGACGGCGCCATCTCGCGCCTCTGCAGCCCGCTGGCCAGCTCCCATGGCGGCTTCTTGCACCTGTCGCACCCGTCGGTCCGGGAGTTCTTGGAGCAGAGCAGCGACGATGGGATCTTTGGCATGTCTGCCGCCGAATCGCACAACTTCCTCGCCGAGCGCTGCCTCGCTTGCCTCAACAGGGAGCAGTACCGGGAGCTGGCGCCCATACGGAGTTATCTCCTGGCCAGCTACCACGAGGATGCCGCGGTGGATGCCGACGCCGAGCCGCGCCAGGATATCTTCTACGAATATGCGTCGACCTATTGGCACTACCACCTCGTCCGGACCGAGCAAGAGCCTAGCGAGCGGGTGCTGCAACAAGCTAGCCGCTTCCTCGCCAGCCTCCAGTTCGTCTACTGGTGCGAGGTGTCCCGACGGCGATACGGCGGCAAGCTAGTCGGCGTCAACGGCGTCCTGGCCGCCCTCTCGACATGGCACAAGCCGCTCTCGCCGAGCCAACAACAGCAGCTGCCGCTGGACGGCTTCCTGGAGGAGCCCTACACACTGGCCGCAACGGCCCTCGAGCCGAGCCTTGGCGAGGGGCCAGGCAATGATGATCACGATGCGTGCCTCCCGTGGCTCGCCCGCATGTGTCTTGGCGACTTTTACTTCATCCGATCGCACTTTGCGCAGGTGGCGACGACGCGCCGCGCCGTCTTCGCCGGCCTGCAAGCCTGCCTCGGGCCGCAGCACCCGCTCACGCTCACGGCCAAGTCCGGCGTGGCCTACATCAGCATCTATTCGGGCAAGATGCGCGTGGCGAACCGCATGTACCGCGAGATCGCCACCAGCCAGCGCCAGGTGGCGGGGGAGCGGTCCTGCCGGTTCCTCGAGGCCCTCCTCTACCAGGGCCAGAGCGAGATGTACATGACCGACTATGCCGCGGCGGGCATGACCTTTGCGCAGCTGTCGGCCGGGGCGCTCACCGTCCTCGGCCCCGACGACTGGCGCTATCTGGCTGGGCGCTGGTGGTACGCGCAGACCTCGGCGCTCGCCGGGCAGCTCGAGCAGGCGCTCGAGACGTGCCAGTTCGTCATGCAGCAGCGGTACCGCCTCTTTGGCCGCCGCGACAGCTTCGGCCTGGTCGTGCAGATCACCGTGGCCGAGATGCAGCTCCTCCTGCGCCCTGTCGACGGCCACGTCGAAGCCGTCCCCCTGCTGGAGGAGGCCGTCGAGTGGCGGCGCGACGTGTACGCGCCGTCCAACATTGCGCGGATTGATACGGAGCTCGCGCTGGCCACGGGGTACCGCGCAGCCGGGAGGCACGATGCGGCGCGGAAGCTGGCCGACGAGATCGAGCAAGGCGCCGGCGGCTCCGAGTATCTGCTCCAGTCGCAGTTCGAGCGCCACTGCCAACTGTGTCACCTCCGGGGTCTTCTCCTCGCCGACGCCGGCGCCGTCGACACGGCGATCCGCCTGTTGCAGGACAAGGTCACGCAGGCCGAGGAGGACCAGAACAACCGCGCGCTACTGTGGATCCGCCTCGACCTGGCCACGCTGCTGCGCCGCCGCGGTCGACAGGGCGATCGCGACCAGGCCGCAGCTAACTTTGATAGCCTGGTCCGCGACGTGTCCGGACACTGCGACAGCGGGTTTTTTAGCGAACCGGACCCGCCACGGCTCTTGGAGGTGGCGGAGAGGGCGTTGATGCTGCTCCGAGCGAGGGAACATGTCCAAGCCCGTGGCTTGCTCGATGCCGAGGGGCTGGAATGGCGGAGGCCAGAGGACCTGTGGCTTTGGTGGGGAGGTAACTACTGCAAAGACCTCTTGGTGATGAGGGACCAGCCAGCTGATGATAACGAGGATGCTTGGGATAAGACGAGTTCGACTGGGGTTACCATGGTGGATGAGAGCGAGGCTGGCTATACAAATGGCAGCATACCGAGGCCGGCATCCTGGAACCTGACGATGCCTACCGCGTGGTTGCAGGCGGCGAAGCAGATACTCTTTTGAAATATTCACCCAGTTTCCTTCTTAAACCAGCTCGCGTTCCGGTGCTCTGCTCTCTCCTTCCCTTGGAGCAGTGGCCATTCTGGGGCTCCCCGGCGAAGAGTCGAAGATGTGCAAGGGGAATTTATAAGAAATCAAACTAGAAACCTAACATCTAGGCCTTCTTAAAGTCTAGTCTGCAACTGGTGTCAGTGCGTGCCTAGCTGAGCTTTATCTAGATATTAGCATAGCCGTTGCTTAGCTAGTAGTAACTAATCCACTATGCAGAATACATAATAACCTGTAGTAGCGAAGACTCTACTATAGATAAGGGGACCGTACTGGACTACTACTGTCAGTTAGAAAGCGCTACACACTGGATTTAGTAGATTTAAAGGAGTTACGACTGCTTAATTATATTACTTCTAATTGCTTCTGTTATAGCTCTCTCGCTTTATTAGAGAGCTTACTATTATAGTTGTGAATAGTCATAAATAGTGTGGTAATTATAGCCCACACTAGCTGAACTGGCTTTGTTAGGCTAGGTTAATTATATATGCGATTTCGTGCTATTTCTTATATGTTCCGCTACAGCGCCTATAAGCAGTGCGCCTTACATTTAAAAGTCTGGAAACACTAGTTAAAACGCTACTTTTTATGCAATCTGCATTCTTACTATATTACCTCCTCTTTTAAATTATAAGTCTCTAGCTCCTACACACCGCTCTATCCAACTAAGACCTTACGATGTAGCGTTTTACAGCATTTCCACATATAATGAATTAATTAACTAGCGTGTAAAGGACTTATCTCTAGAAAAGAGTGTTAATTGCTCTATCTACTTTATATATAACAGCTTTTATAGTTTATAATGTACTTAATCGGCAGAGGCGTTACGAGGCGTTGTAAGGCAGCACGTAGCAGGTAAAAGGGTAGCTAATAAAGCGTAGCTGTATAAAAACATGTTAATTTAGCTAGTGGTTTGGATAAAGTGAATGTTGGCTTACCAGTGTGAACTTTACTAAAACATATAAGAAATAGCATTAAATCACATATATAATTAGCTCGGCCTAGCTTCGTTGGTTTAGCTCACCTAAGCTCCATTTAACGCAGGTGCCCACACTAGAGCTTAGCTTTACTAAACTCTATTCAGCTTAGTTATCCATATCTCCATAGTGTTCTAGCTTTTAGTAAGACCTCCTTTCTCTCTGACAGGGAGTTACTAGTTCTACAGCTTAATTATATAACAATATTCTCTTAATACCTTATTTATTAGCTTTTTATAGACTGTAAAGCCGTCTATCCCATCTATGCAATTTTTTAAGCTCTTTTATTTTCCTTAACGAAAGAACTCCTTAACGCTCTTCTTTCTAAGCATTATAAGTTATTAGATACAGCACGGTATAGAGCTGATTAAAGTTAAGAGTAGTGTGGGAACAAGTAATAAGGTGTTAACTTAAGGTGTTTGTTTAGGCTAACCCTGTCGTTCTTTTTAGGCTCTGTGTGTAATATTACTGTAGCCGTTTATGTATATACCGATGCGTTCTCTAGCACATGCCACCGTTAAAAGGGGCCGCGCCGCGCGGTTCTTTAAACCGTGCTTCTTTTATCAATCATCAATCCGACAATTTTCACTATAAAGACCTTCTATTAAAATCCTAGTAAAATTCTAGCCCTTCGATCGAAAGAAGATAACCTGATCTACAGTTGCGTTTCTTTTATTATTCCATACTAGACTCCGTTCTATACCAGGCACTGTTATATACTAGGTATTGTTCTATATTAAGTACATATCTGTTTTTTTATGTCAGTTATATTTATATCCCTCTGATCGGAGGACCAGTAGTCTGGGAGTTAGCCTTTCAGGCTGATAATAATATTCTGTAAGTGTGGTTCTCTTTGTGGTTTCTTCCCTGTTACGCCATCGCACCAGTTTAGTATAGCTTAGAGGGTCACTTACTGTATAAGAGGCACAGTACTTACTAGATTAGAAAGCTGTAAGTAAGCAGTTAGCTTAAGAAACATAATAAAATAATAATAATGCAAGGGGGTCTTATTTAAAGGTTTAGTGTTATAATATATATAGCTAGCCTAGCTATAATATACGTATATATAAGGAAGCTGTAAAATCGTTTAATTTATCTGTTTTTAATTCAGTTATTATTATTAAACTAATACGATAGCGTAATAGGGAAGAAACCATAAAGAGAACTATACTTACAGAATATTATTATCAGCCTGAAAGGCTAACTCCCAGACTATTAGTTCTCCAATCGGAAGGATAAAAATGTAACTAACGTAGAAAAACAAATACGTACTTAGTATGGAACAAAACTTAATATGTAACGGTACCTAATATGGAACAGAGCTTAGCATAGAACAATAAAGGAAATGCGACTGTAGATCAAGTTATCTTCCTTTAATCAAAGGGCCAGAATGTCACTGGGCTTTTAATAGGAAGTCTTCGTAGTGAAAATCGTCAGATCGATTCTTAATTGAAAGACGTATGGTTTAAAGAACCGCGCAGTGCAGCCCCTTTTTAACAGTGGCACGCGCTAGAGAACGCATTGCTATATACATAAACGGCTATAGTAATATTACATATTGAGCCTAAAAAGAACGACAGGGTTAGCCTAAACAAACGCCCTAAGTTATTATTTCCTAATGTTATAGTTATGTAATTAACGATAGTTTAGAATTAGTAGTAGAAAGTAGCTAACTTGCTTATCTGGCTAACTTGCTTATCTGGCTAACTTGCTTATCTGGCTAACTTGCTTATCTGGCTAACTTGCTTATCTGGCTAACTTGCTTATTACACACGTTAATAAAGAACGGGGAGTTAGGTATAAGAAGTAAGGTATAAGGGGGAAAACAATGCGGTAGTTAGTAAAGCGAATTAGACTATTTATCTAGCCGAGCTGGGAGCAGAATATCGCACGGTAAGCAGTAGAATAGATCCAAACCGCCTGGGAATAGGTATAAGATATAGCAACTTTAAAAACAGAATCTCAAAACTGTAAACTAATATACTAGCTATGGAGCCTACCTCTTAGTCCTTATATTAGTGTTTGGAAAAGGAGACTCTTCTTAGAAATGGGACCCTCCCTAAGAAGGCCTAAAAAAGGTCCTTATAGAATTGGGTAAAGTTGAAAATTTATAAATTGTGTGAGGCGAGCTGGGGTGAGCCGAAGCTGAGCCGAAGCTAAGCTGAGGGGAAGCGGGCCTGATTTTAGGCTAACTGCTCTCGGATAAGACCTATTGTTTTTTTTTCGTAGCAGGCTACCTAGGTAGGCACTGATGTATGCGATCAACTTGGCCAACTAATTCTTAAGCCCCGGCTTTGCATCATAATAACTATAGTACACCCGCTTTGATCACTGGATTGGCTGTCGTCTACCTACCAGTCCTCTTCCGTATCCTCATCTTGGCCTCCATTGGCGGCACCCTGACCATGCCATACCATTTGTTCCTCGGCCTGCTCTCCTGGATCTCAAAGTCATAGTTCATCACCACGTGCGCCAAAATGAGTTTCAGCTCATTCGCAGCGAAGAATCTCCCCGGACACGCGTGTTTTCCATGCCCAAAAGCGAGGTACTCCTTGCTCGTGGTCGCAAACTGCTTCCCCGCGCGCTTCACATACCCGACATTCTCGTCGCTGCGCTGCTCCGAGAACCGGAACGGCTTGAACTCGTGCGCATCCGGGTATGTCTCTTCGTCGTGGAGGACTGTGTAGCTCGGGACGGCAACCGTAGTGTTGTACGGGAGTTTGACGCCGGAGGGCGTAGTGACGCCGTCCTTGGCGACGACTCTGCGCGGGATACCGATGGTGACGAAGGAGTTGAGGCGCGCCGACTCGCGTAGCACGCTGTCGAGCTTTTCCATTTTGGCGAGGGCGCGTTTGTTCCACTCGCCGCCATGCTCGGCGAGGACGGATTCGATCTCCTCGCGGAGTTCGTCAATGTATTCTTGCTTCGAGGAGACGAGATCGAGTAGGGCGTGGGTGATGCTGAACGAAGAGGTATGGATGGCAGCAAAGTTGAGGAGCATGATGCGGCCGGAAAGGGTGCTGGTCTTCCACATGTATGGGTCGCCGCTGGTTTTGGCCTGGTGGATGTTCCACTGCAGGAAGTCGTTGCGCTCTGGTTCGGCGGACTTCTTCTCGGGGTCGCGCTGGCGCGCGTCGTAAGTGGAAATACGGGTTTCTATTTCGCTGCGGAGAACGTTCTCGAACTTGCGCGTGGTGATACGAAGCGGGATGGTCAGGAAGAAGGCCACCAGAGGCCGTGCGGGCTCCCATACCGCTCGAAGAATCTGGCCGGTAATGGGAACCTGCCGTGCGTACACCAAACTAAGGCGCAGGAGCTCCGGGTCACGGCATTTGGGCTCGCTCACGAACACGCGATTCGTGACGCCGCTGATGATGCGGGTCATCGTATCGTAGATGCATATCTCCTTGTAGTCAGGGCCGCTGCCCCAGTGCTTGTCGACGCTCCAGGCGGTCTCGTCGGCGACGTCGGGCACGAGGTTGCCGGTCTGGTTGGTGAGGGTTGTGGTGATGAGGTGGTGATGGACGGGGTTGGTGACCAGGTATGGGTCCACCGACGTATACTCGAACTGCAACGAATCTAGGACCTCGACGTGCATGCTCAGGATGGATTCGGGCTGGTCGGTAATCCACTGCGTCTCGGAGCGCGGGAGCAGCACCCGATCGCGACCGCTGCCTGCGAGGGGCAAGATTGTTGTCTGGCCCGCGAACTCGGCCTCCGACTGTATAACGGCCGCCTTGAAGTCGAGCGCATTGCGCCACCGCGCCTGCAACAGCGGAAACCAATCGCTCTTCTTTGCGCCGACGATGGGAAGCTTCGGGAGATTCTGCGAGCTGAACAGCGCCAGATAGATGACGTAGCCGACGAGCAGCACCGCCGATCCGAGCACCGTCGGCCGTTGTATTATCTCCAGCAGCGCCATTCCGTGCGTTTCCTTCAGCAATGGATGCCTTAGACGTCGTCCGCAAGTAATGTTGTTCTCTGCGTTTTTTGGTGGCGTTCGATTGACTACAGGAGGTGCAAACGCCGGTCCTCTGGGCGGTCGTTGAGGTAGAGCTTGGGTCTTCGTGCCGCTACGAATGAGTCGTGCCGAGGAAGGTGCGTCGAAAGCTGGGATGGAATGAGGAAATGAAGTTGGGCTACAGTGAGGGGTTTGCTTTGGGGATCAACTGATATCCGTTTCAGATTGCTCGAGTCGAGCTGCCGCTGCGACTTCTCCAAAGGCGGGCCAGTGGCCAGAACGCGGGCATTGCAGTGAAACACCCATTCCCTGCTCCCGCGTTGGGACAGTGGCAGCCGAGATGTCGTTGGCCACTCCGTGGCTCGCAGGATGCATCGCAAGCAGTACTAATTCTAGCGGGGCCGATGTGCCATTGTCAGTCATGAATGGGGAAGGCGTGGGTTGCTCTTGGAGCCGGAAGGAGATTAGGTTGGGGAACTTTGGGAACTTTGGAGAGGGGCGAAAGCGGCCGACGCCAATGCCGCCCGCCCCTTCTATGTCGTTTCTTAAAAGTTCCCGCTAGCAGTGTGCAAACAGAGCATCGTTATTGCGCGACGAGATAAAATAACAGGAGCGCCAGATGCCAACCAAGCGGCACGGGACTTTTGGATGCGACGATCCCCGCAGCTGGCTTGGCCGATTCTATTGGTGAGCAGTCTGATCGATCATGATCAAAACGGTTGGTGGCGTCGGCACATCCGCAGCCGAGACTCGGTCCCAAAAAGGCGCGATCCCGATGCGACCCTCTGGTTCACTTCTGCTCCCGTCTCCCACGAACAACGCCAAGCAATGAGATCGAGAATTCCATTGCTTGGCGTTCCTCAATGCCAGCCCTGAGTACAATTACATCCGCATCCTTGTTAGAAGCTGGAACTGACTCTTCAATTGACAGGATGGAAGAAGTCATGTCATTTTCGACCGATCAACGATTCGACATGCCCAGTCCGCATGGTCTCACTACCTACTGCACCGTGACCAACGACCCACTCACGGAACTCGGGTTGCGCAGTTGGTTAGCTCGGATTGCCAGCCACTTTGAGGGTGTGAAAACCCAACTTGAGGTTGCCTTCTGTCCAGTTTTGATCTCGATGACAGCATGAATGGCCCGGGAGCCACATCCGAAAGCCCAAAGTGCATGGGGTGCTGGCTAGAGTACCTGTACTAGGTGGTGTGGTGAACCAAGTCAAGGAGAACTATCCCTTGACATCACCATGGGCAAACTCTCGGCTCGCGAAGGATTTTTCTTTTCACGCCCTCACATCACAGTCGTCGCGATGCTGATGACACTTGAGATGTTGCGACAGACCGCTAGACTCGGAATCGATACAACTTAATCGCGCAACCCACTCCAACCTGTCAGACTCAGGGACGGTTTCACTCCGTCCCGCTTTTGACCTTTTGGACTCAAGGAAGCCTGTCTCCATTGAAATGGGCCAAGTGGTAACTTGGCGGGTGCCGAGGCCAGGCAAATTGCCGAGCAGCGAACCAAACCGGCTATATCGACGCTGTCAATGCCAAGTGTCTCGGCCATTCAACCAACTCCGTATTGCCCAAGCTAAGGACGTAAAAGCATTGACTGACAAGACTCGGGACGTGTCCTCGCCACAACTCGGCCGCTATATCCTCCGCCCTAGCCGTGGTGGAAGGCAACGTTGAACTAGTTGTCCCACAACTGTCCAGTGTGTCTTGGCAACATGAAAATCTCACATTTTTGCTAGGTTTGACACTTGCTCGACATTGATTCGGAACAATTTTATGTCTTAAAGAGTTTGCGGCTTCACAGAAACGATATCAGAGCAGCCAACTGAAGCCAATGTTGCGGCGCAGTGGCACACCTTGAGAGATTGGTTACAGTCAAAACATTCAACACCAGTCTTGGTAGCCGGGTCGCAACACAATAACGGACTCTGTCGAAACCATGGGCCTATCATCCATTCTCCTCACTCTCACCCTCTTACGCCTTCCCTTCTCACAAGCCCTCAAAGCACAATGTGACCTTTTTCCACCCCCCTCCCTCTTCCCGCAACACACCAAACTCCACGGCTCCGCAATAATCGACGACACCACCCCCTTC
>Ga0247758_1002371_pt1 | contig 10388 bp, 5 predicted proteins | sample UWRJL156409C4_FD_180950 | JGI IMG/M metagenome (GOLD analysis project Ga0247758, IMG submission 180950) | Plant litter microbial communities from Arlington Agricultural Research Station in Wisconsin, United States - UWRJ-L156-409C-4 | ecosystem: Environmental > Terrestrial > Plant litter >... | reverse complement strand
GGAGGGGAGGAGGGCTGTGATGGTGGAGGGGGGGTATCCGGTTTTGTAGATGGGGGAATGTGGTGGAAGGGAGAGGATGGGTTAGTGTTTGTGACATATTTGTTATGAATGTTATATGAGACGAATCTGGGCACACTAAATTTCGTTTTTTGTACACCGCCCACGTGACACTGCTCACCCCGGCTCAGGGCCGGCTTAGGGCGGGTCGGCTCAGTGTTTGCTCAGGATTTGCTCAGGCTAAGTACCATTTTCGCCCAAAAATTACCCACCTACCCACGAGTAATTCAATGGGTACCCATGGGTGATTTGAGGGCCTAGCTGCAGCTGCCATTTCTGCAGGCTGCGCCAGAGATGCCAAGCGGGGATTTCGATAGGAGGCCTACACTTCCCCGCCCGCACCTCCCACTTTGCTTTAGTGTTTTTTTCACGTTTCCACACAAAACGCGAAGCTGTCTTTCATCAGATGCAAGAACTACGACGCAGCAATCTCATCAAGATTTTGGTCTGCTTCTGACCGTCTTTCTCACCGTTCCATGATGTTGAAACACAAGCACGAAAACAAAGAAGACGGGGAACCGCCCGCTTACCGCGGCAACTTCCGTCAAAGGAACCCCCGTAACTCCGTAACGAAGCCCACCTGGTCACCGCCAAGAGAGACAATGCAACGATATATACCCCTCTAAACCCCGATAGACGTGAGATTCGGCTCCTCACTCTCTCCAGTGCTGCTCTTTCGGCATCCCTGGAGACGGTGTCCCTCGAAGACAACCCCGATTATGTCGCCGTGTCTTATGTCTGGGGCTCCGGGATCACATTCTTCCCCGTCAACGGAGTGAAAGTTTCCATCACCGGAAATCTCCAGGGACTTTTCACCCATGTCAGTTGTTTTAGGGCAAGGCGCATCTGGGTTGACGCTCTCTGCATCAATCAAGCCGATCCGGAAGAAAAGGCTTGGCAAACCGGTCTCATGGCCACCATCTACAAAAGAGCCTCCTGGACGTTTGCCTGGTTAGGCAATGGCAACGACGACACTTCCCAAGCAATGCTTTCTCTTAGGAATATGACGCACAAGCAGTTCCTGGAGGAAATTAGTCTGGTCGAATCAGAGGCTGAAGCTCTAGCACGGCGACTACGCAGAGAACAGGAAAACCCGGCTCCACCGCCACCCTTAATGCAGCCTCAAGCAGGGGCAAGGCACAAAACAAAGGATAAAACAGTTGCTCGGGCGTCTCGGTCAATACCGCGCCCAGAAAAGCAAAGGCGCCAAACAAAGAAGGAGGAATTCGTTCGATTATACCGGTCGTTGCAACGCGAAGGCTTCATCATTGGTGGCAGCAAGAAAGAGACACCAGTGTGGGCCATGCATGGTGGGGACGGAGATGGGTCATTCAAGAGGCCTTTTATTCCCGGAATCCATGGATGTGCTGCGGCGTTTCAGTCCACATGGACAAGATTGCTGAACTCGCTGTCTGGCACAAATTCTATGTTGCGGACCACCCAGATGCCCACGCTGTGATCAAGGACCTCTTTCGAGAGTGTCCATTCTACGACCTTCTACAGCAATGGAAATACTTGCGGGCCGACCCCTCGTACATAGGCTCCCGCTTCCGACGTGGATGGGCCTCACTCGCAACCCCAAGCAGACCTTAGATAGAGACATGGTTTTTGGCCTTCTCTCTCTCTCTTCGGCACGAGGCCAGCTTGGAATCAAGCCAGACTACCGCATCCCGGATGATCTGGTTTTCAGGCGTCTCTTCATCCACCTCACCAAGGTTTACGGACTAAATGCAATCAGGTTCAAGCCATCGATTCAGCTGGACTTCTCCCTTCCATCGTGGTGTGGACCATGGAGTTCCTCCAATCCCAAAGGCGCAGTCCTTCGTTTCTTAGGAGGGGGCGGTGTGGAAATGTTTAACGCTTGTGGCGGGACACAGATGTCTTCGCGGTTTACTAGCTTTGCCTCACCTCCTATGGGTCAGGTCAACGTCCCTGGACTCAAGGGACCCGTTTACCGCTAACGTGGCCGCACCCTATGCAGTATGGTGCATAAACTGAGGAACACACTGGAACCTCCGGATGACAACTTTAATCGAGGGTCCAAAATTGGGCCACACGGCTGTGCAGGCTAAGCTCACCCATGGCTCACCCTAGCTTAGGAGCGGCTCAGGGTCACGCACGTACATGGAAATCGCTGAGGGCAACTTTAGGGTAAAACATAGGGATGTTGTTGGGCCGGCCTATGTTCATGGATTTATGTGGAGTTGGTGGAGGTTACCCTTCTTGAGCAAGTTAGAAACAAGCCAATGCGACACATTGAGAGATTTAGAGCTGTCTGAAGTATACTAGGGACACGCAGCTCTTGAATTTGGCAATGTGCACAAATCCTTGGAACTTAAGATATGAAGGATGATTGTTTCATAGTTTGTCATTTCAGATCGTTACATTCGCATTTGGCTACTTTCTCTGTCAATGTTATATCCCTTCAAGCCACCAAATTGAGAAAAACGAAAGGCAACAGACAATACAAATACCGGCAAGTCCTTCAGATAGCACGCATTGCCATATATGCTCCCTGAAGCGCAGACAACTCATCGCTCGCATCCACAGCACAGCTCGCCATAGGGACCTCGTTCTTATCCGTGCTCTCCATCTCCTTCCTCAAAATTGTCGCCTGCTCTAACAGAACCTTCAGGAAGATACTCTCCTTCAGCTCCTCGGGGATCTCAACCTCGACCGGGGCCTCCTTGGAACCCTCAGTCGCACCCTCAGTAGCAGCCGCCTTGTCATCTTCCCCCACAATAACCGGCTCCTCGGAAGTCGTCGACCCCTCAGTAACAGGGTCTTCAATATCAAGCCTGTTCGACGCCTTCCGCGCCAGCGCAAGCAACGACGCAATGAATAGCTCCTTCATGTACGCAAAGCTAAAGTCACTCGAGATCTTTGCGATAATGGGGCACAGCGCCTCGGGGAAATCAACGATCTCGTTCGGCTCCGAGAACTTGCGGCTCCAGTACAGGGCGTATGCCAAGCGAGCTGCTTCATTCGGGAGCTTGAAGTGGTACTTGCGGTCGAAGCGGGAGGGACGCTTGGTGATGGCGGCGTCGAGGCGGTCGAGATAGTTGGTTGAGCCGATCATGAGGATTCCATCATTAGACTCGAGACCGTCAACCTCGTTAAGGAAGTAGCTTCGCGTCTTGGGGGTAACCAGGCTGTCGAGGTCCTCGAAGACGAGGAGGCAAGGGGCCATGGCTCGAGCCTTCTTGAAGATCTGCTGGATGGAATACTTAGGTCCGTTGCAGCCGTCGAGCGACTTGACGTAGAGAGACGGGATAGGCTCGTCTCGCTTGGCGAGGGAGTTGATCAGGGCCCGGACCGAGACCGTCTTGCCGTTGCCAGGAAGCCCGTGGAGGATGACGCCTCGCTTCCAGGGGACGTTGCTAGCCTGGTAGATCTTGCGGGTGTCAAAAAAGTTCTGGACGTCGTAGATGAGGCGGTCCTTCATGCCGGCCTCGAGGATGACATCGTCCCAAGAGGAGCCGTCGACGCTCCTCCAGAGCTCCTTGGACTTGGTCCAGCGCACGTTGTCGAAGACCAAGATTTCCCCATGAAGGTCCTTGGACCACTTGCCGCATTCCAGGAGAAGGGCGTCGGTGGACTCGTTGGTGCGCGCACCAGGGGAGTCAGGGTGGAGGACGTAGAGGAGCTTTACGTGGCCCCAGCGGGCGACGTAAACAGCCTGATAGACCAGGAAGTCGATGCCGCGCCAATGGTAACGCCAGCAGCCGAAGAAGACGTCGTCCTTGACCTTTGCGTTGCTCGTCTTGAGGCGGCTCTCAGGGGCATCGTACATGCGGATGACGTGCGAGTGGACATCCTCAGGGGTAGCCGTGGCATGGCCCGCCTCGGCATAATCCAGGAGGTCGCAGGACTCAGGATTGGTTTCTGTGACGTGATACTTCGGGTATGTGTTCCGGAGGAAGTCCAAGGTGGTGAACTCGGTGTTCTTCTGTGGGGTGTTGTTGTGCAGCCGCCAGAGGTCGTAGGCAGACTGATGGTCGTGGGCGTCAGAGTCAAACATTGTGAGTTGCGATATTGCGTGCTGAGAATCCAGAAAAGATGTTTGAGTCGATGACAAGAGGAATGCCGGTAGAAGAAGCTCCTTTCCCCTTTTTATATTCGTGGTTGTCACTCAGGGCAGCTTCATGACAATCCTCACAGTTGCCTTATTTGCCAGTTGCCTCGCCGTGTGGTGTGGGCTCGCACCATTGGTCGTTTCGCAAATGTTGCGGCACAAATCGGTTAAAAGTCCTGCGTGACACTGGGCTGGCTGCAACATCCTTCTTTGGGAACACAGGATTGCATGATTGGCCCCTTTCCAGGCAACACCGCCGCCCCACTCACCCCGAGCGGCAGAAAGGATCGGTCTCGACCAAACTTGACTCAAATGATCTTCGTTTTTCTGCCTTGTCGACGTCAGCAAACCGCAATCACGACGGAGTTTGGACATCGACCACCCAATCAGAAATGCAGGTGTGAAGGCATCTAATAGGGGGACACCCCTCATTTCTTAGGGAGGCACCCACGCACAGACCATTTTAATAGGGGGGCACCCCCCCACAAATCGTATGGTTTCCACCATTACTTCAATAATGTGAGGTCTTTTTTTGCAGTAACTCACACCTATTATTGATGCCAAACTATAATCTACATGATTCTCAGCATTACTACAAGGCCGCGAGGTCTGGAATCTATTCTAGTATTACTATTACAACCCTAGCGAAATGCCTAGAAACAGGTGTTTCCATTACTCTGCGCCCATCGCTCTCTCCGTCACGTTGACCGTGCGGCCACTCCTAGTCTTCTTCGCAGGCCTTGCAGGGACCAAACCCATTTCTCCCACCTGTTCGTCGGTGGAGACGCCCGTTGCAGCCCGCTTCCTTGACAGAGTAGCTGGCTCCTTGGCTAGAAGCAAAGAAGGCCGTGGGCGTGTGTATGTGCTAGCCAAATCTATTACATAGTAGATTGTATCGCGTATAGGAGCCGTTCTTCTTTCCTCGGCCATTCTCCCTGACAACGGCAAATCCCTTATCCTTCGCTCAGGCGTTAACAGCGGCCTGTAGCTCATCGATCGTGGCTACTATGATTGTCGTTGGAGGGTTAGGGATAGCCTCATCCTCGGAGGTAGGCTAGTTGTCGTCGCTATCAATATCACTCCATTCCGGGTGGTATACCGCCTTACCGGAGTCGTGGCCGGAGTTGCTGTCAGATTGACTAAATGGAGGCAGTTCCAAAGGCCAATTGACGTGCCGGTCGATTGGTACAACACCCACGGCGTTCAAGGCACCACGCAAACGCTGAACTGAGCTCTCACGCGAAGGTTGAGGTTCAGAAGGCTCCTAGGGCTTATGAACTTCGTCAATATCGATATATAGTACGGCTCGCCGTCGATATCACTGTATTAGTACGGCTCGCCGTCGCTGTCGCTGTCGGGTATGGCGGTCTGCCCTGCATTGGCTGACATTGCTGTAGGAGTGCAAAGACCGGAAGCCCCTACGACCAATCAGCGTGTGCTTGGTGGCCCACCCAAGTGACGACCACCAAGCACTCCTGAGTGTGGTGCTTGGCTCCGACTGCTTGGTACACCACCAAGCAGTTCTCACCAAGCAAGGTACAAGTTACCTGTCGGTTAGCTAGTATAGATACCATCATCGTGCCCACGATGAAGCGTGGGGATTCTGGTTCCTCACGCTAGCAATTACATTGTTCATTTGTGCACTACTGATCAGTCCCCGACTGTCCCTTATAGTGCAGCGACCTATAGTGGCATTGTATCCGCGTCTGCGAGTGCTAGTCTCATAATTTAGTCTTTGGACCCCATTTCGCATTGGCGTCCTGCCATACGCTCTGTCTTAGCTCGATCAATCTCTCTGGGTTTCTGTTTTAGGGGGTATTATAGGGATGGTGTCGGTTGAGGATGGGCATTGGGGCGGAATTGAGGCCTGTGGAAGATATGGCGACATGGGCGAAAGGGTTACGGGAGATGTGAGTGCTGCGACGGCTGTCGGGTTTTTAGCCATCGCTACAGATTCTAGAGAAAAAGGCGTGTAGCGATGTTGCAGCCCGTGTATAGATGTGGTGTGCAACTTGGCTCCGTTCATCCCAATCCGAGCTGCCCTCACGGGAACAAGGAGATATTTTACTTGTAAAGAGAGATAAGCCTGTGCCTCTAGATTGTTCCTTTGGTTATGCTGCAAATGACAGTTTGGGGAACTACCTGGCAAATGGAAAACTAGACCTTAAAGCCTCCTTTTATAAAAATATAATGAAACTCAGCTCTTACGACCATTTTCATTTGTTGAGTTAAGCCTCCAGTGGTTAGAGAAGTAATGCGGAAATGGAAGAGGAATCCCAAGACTCTTGATTTTTTAAAAATGGGACCAGTTTTGACATTTTTGTATATGGGACCAATTCTGAGCCCACTTGGCTGGAGTTGAAGCAATTCAGCATGCTGCGCCCAAGCCTGTGGGCGTCCGAGTTCTGGGACCCCCGTTGTGGCCAGACTGCGCCGCTGTTTGGGGCCGTTGAGCCAAAGACAGACTACGCGCTATCTACTTTCCATCCACAGGAACCTTTAGCTGGGGGACTGAAAACGGACCTCTGAGACTGTGCGCCGGCCACGTATGGGATCACTCTAGCTCAGGAAAGAATCAGGGAAAGCTCAGGACAAATCAGCCACAGCTCACCCAAACTCACCCCAGCTCAGGAATACAAACGAAAAAGAAAATTTCGTGTGCCCAAATTCGTCGCAGATAACCAGGCTGTTACCCACTCTCTGAGCCTGTATATGTCAACAAACACCCTTTGCCTTGCAAGCCATCACCACCTCGCATCCATCAACCCCCAGACCCATCTCATCTAAAACACACACCTCCAGCCACACACTCATCTCCCTCCCAACCAGCGCATGAATCCTATACCTCGCCCAGCTCGACAACCCATCCTCTTCAAGATCCTGTTTCAACCTCCCCGCAAACCCGCGAAGGAGGGTATTCCCCCCTGACAGTACCGTGTTCTCGTAAAGGTCCTGTTGGATAATTAGTGCTATCGCACTTTGAGATGCAGTCGTTGATGGTGGGGACTAGAGTAGAAAAAGAGAGAGCGAGTTCTGGCGCAGAGAAGGCTTCGATGCTGTTGAATGGGGTTGGGCGCCAGGCGGGGTGAGGTCGTCGCCGTAGCGGATGCGCGCTGCTTCGGTGAGGTAGTTGGTTTGGGCGGTGTAGCAGCAGCTGTCGCGGGCGGTGGCGAGGGTTAGGGGTTGTGTTGGGGTTAAGAGGAGGGAGTGATGTTTTGACCTTCGGCCTGAGCCATTGTTTGTGAAATTTGATATCGATCGGCTGGGGTGCCCAATATACCGCTGGGATAGAGTCGCTGAAATTCGTTATAAGAGACGCTTTGACAAGGATAATTTCGGTGCCGAAGGGGGACAGGTGCCCCAACGTCGCCGAGGCGCAGGCTTGGGCAAGAGATATGGCTATTTCTATATGATGAGAGGTGCAGATCTCTGGATACCTGGCTAGATGTCTTTCCGATCCCCGCGGCGAGCCAAGATCATAAAAATGTGGCTCTATCAGAGGAAGGAAGCGCACGGGGTCGTCAGGACTCGGAGCCGAGCTGGAAGAGAGCGATGCCGACCGCGTAACTGCATGTTTTTTGTTTACCCTATATGGGAAGCAGAGTAAATCCCCGATACCCAGTGAGAAAATCCCTAACGTTAGTTGGTAAAACACTGTCAAGCAGATTACTAGTCTTCTGCGTCAAATAAATTCATCTTTCCTTACATTGAAAAGAATAGCAGCCTCTTGGCCACAAAGTAGATCCAGGTTAGCGCAGCGTTATTTCCGTCCGGAGCACCGACATAATTTCCCGAGATAACAGCCAAGATCCAGTCGCTAAACAGCAAAGCCAGAGTGCTATTAACAAAAACCCCCAGAAAGAAGTCCTGGCGAACCTAGCTGGCGGTTCGACTCCGACGAGATCGCTTTGGATTCCTCCTAAACTTCTGTCGTCCCAATAGTTGACCACGAGCCGTCCCATAGAGAATACCACCAAGCATACCACCCCAATAGCTGCAAAGGCGAGGACAAGATATCGCACCCCAAACCAGTCCCATTCCTTCAAAGCCAGCGAAAACAGCCCTGACATTCCAATCACACTACCTACTAGACCCATAACCAAAAAGGGCCTGTAGCGTTCCAACACGGGCTTTCCAAGATCCATATTTGACTGCGTCCTATCACGATTCACAACAGTATAAGAATTCGGCATTTTTACATTCTCCTACCTGTCCTGATATGGGCTCACCAATTTAAGCTCGTACCTGGCCGGCTTGTGCGGGTCCTCATAGTAGTTCCTCTGCTGCTTCTGCGGACTTTCGGCTCTCGGTTTTGCGTGCACGTGCCTGGCAGACATCGCGCTGATGAGAGCGAAGGAGCACGACCAGACCATCTTCCACACCGCTAGCAGCACATACTACCATTCGGCGCGGCAGCGGACCATGACGAAGATGGTGGTGGCGGCGGTTCCTGCGATACCAGCGGCCGAAAGGAGTTTGTCCAGCGTGTAGTGCTTGTTCTCGCGCCACGGAAACCAGGGTGTGCGGTCGAAGAACAGGCAAACTGTGGTGTAGATTGTCAAGATGTGTGACACGGTGCCGACGGAGCCATAGGGAAGTCCATAGCACTTGATTTGGGCGAGGTGGGTGTCGTTTTGCAGCTCCATGTCTGGAACTAGTTCCCTGAATTGAATAAGGTTGGGCCCCAATACCTCGACAATCAACAGATTCTGTCATATGGGCCGATAAGTGGTAATTAGGAGAGCGGGGAAGAAGGCGGGCAAGCTGGGCAATTTGAACGACTCGGAATCGCAGTTTGGGCAGCTGATCGTGGCTGTGCTCCTTAGCTTGGGCAGACTCAGACGCCATAGCTAATAGTATTGTCCAATGCTAAGGCACTACATGTGGAGACAAGGCGGCAGCGGAAAATTTGATCAGCTGGTGGTCAATAAAAAAACAGGCACTCACAACAAAGTGACCCACATACATTCAATACGGATTACATCTCCGCAAAAACAGCAATGACTTCAACTGCCGGAAACAAGCTCCAACACCCTCCGAAACTGACAAGAAACTAGTTAAATAATATCTGAAAATTGAGTGACGCTATCAAATTTCCTCGTGAGTTTTTGGCTTGATTTTAGATGTTATTTTGTCGTCGGAAAACACGACAGCCCCCTTCTTTTGTTGGGCACGAGATAGGGAGATGCTCTGAGCTTTGGGGAGGAAAGGTCTATCTTGTACATCTTGTCTTGTCCCTGGATGCCGCAACGCGCGGCAACACAGCGGGGCCATCTGCAGCGAACTAACTCGAGATTGGAGCATATATCTTCGCTGGCGCAGCCATGCGCGTAACGCCGACAAATGGTATCTAGTTGAAAGAGATATGCACTTGCGCTCATTGGCGATCCTTGGATCTTGGCGACGAACAGGATCCAATCGACTTAAGTGAATTGCGAGCACCTTTTGACCTGAGGCTAAAACTTATGAAGTCTAGGTACTTAACTTATACTTCCCCTATCAACTAGACTCCCGGTGAACATAGCTCTTATGCGGTATGAGAGTAATCTCTGGCGTCCATGACTTCTTTGCTCCTTCCGAGGCCACCTCGGCAGCTACTCCATATTCCCGTCCTCCTCTACGGTCACCTCGATAGAAAACCTAGCTGGGCCCGATGTTGTGCTGTTCCCAGGCTCCCTTCGCAGTGTCACAACCGCTCGTTGTCTCCTGTATCCGCTGTCATGACGCGTCAGATCCACGGTTGCCGACACTGGTGAAGGCACATCATCGTGACATGACATGTCGACAACATCCTCGCGACGGTGGTGTCGCTCCCCTGGGCCCCCGGCCTCCCAGGTTCTACAGGCCTCGCACAGCCAGAACCCGGGAGAAAACAAGCCACCGCGTGGATTTCTGTAAAGACAGTAGACAGTAAACGAGCTGCACTTAGTAGGCTTCTTGGATTTGAAGAAACAAGACGCCCTACATACGTCATGCAAGACAGGACGAAGCGTGTTGAACGCCTTACTCCACCGTGCGCTGGCGACATCCACTGCGACGGGGTGAAAGTCCTGCTGGAGTAACCTAGCCGGAGTGTGTAGCCACAGCAGTTTTCTGGCGGCCGCGTAAGATTCCTGGATTGTCAACGAGTGCGAAACTTGAAACATATGTTGAATTCAACGCAGTCAACCAAGAACACAGTAATTACCGCCATCAAGTCTTGTTGTATTCAGGGAGCCGTCCTCTCAGCCAAGCGAAGCTCTGGTGCTCGGCCGCG
>Ga0247758_1002368_pt1 | contig 10412 bp, 7 predicted proteins | sample UWRJL156409C4_FD_180950 | JGI IMG/M metagenome (GOLD analysis project Ga0247758, IMG submission 180950) | Plant litter microbial communities from Arlington Agricultural Research Station in Wisconsin, United States - UWRJ-L156-409C-4 | ecosystem: Environmental > Terrestrial > Plant litter >... | reverse complement strand
AGCACATTTGTATCTCCCGCCCATATCGACGGCAGCGGCTCATGTGTATCGGGAGCCACATTGGCCGCCTTCCGGCACTTGCCAGAGCTTGGTACGCGAGGCAAGCCCTGCGCCGCGCTCGTATAGATTCCCGCTGGGTTACCAGTGGCAAAAATGCGCGACCGAGAAGAAAAACCCCGGTGTGCTTTCCAAAGCCTTGGCATTCTCACAGCAACTTAATTTGAAACCCTTATGACGAATTGTGCGAGTTGGTACAAAAGCTACCGACTGACAGCCGGCTGTTCCAATACACTAAGTTAGCCGGCGAAGACCAAGCATCGTATCGTGTGTACTCACGCGGCGCGATCGCGAAGACTCCAACCGTTAGGCACCTGCCCAATCGAGAATCGAGAATCCCACACATGCTCATTCCTGCCACTCGTCATTCGGCAGTATATGGGCGGATCTAATCAAGGAGATGCTCTTGTCTTGATCTGCAGGGTGGTACAGCACACAGCAGGATGTACTGTACTTTTGTATTCCTCCATCAAGCTCCACGTGTGAATTTACTTCCTCCCGCTAGCCGAGCTAAGAAGCGAGAAGTTTTCGACAGTCGACATTCGATATGCCGCGTTCGAATTTGAGACAAAATTCCATGTTCAGTCCGTTGGCTATTTCATGTTCCATTTGAATGCCACGGCATGAACGCCCGAGAAACATTCAACCCGAGCGGCCATCATGATACCACGTTCCATCGTCCTTGGCGGATATGATTGCCTTCCTTTATCACTCGAAACCTGATGAGATAGCCCCCAAGGCTCGGTCGTCTATAAAGAGGCGCAATCTCTGCTGCCCAGCTGTTTGTTCCTCATGTCGCCGGCACTCATAGAACCCTACTAACTTCTACTCGGGCCATCATAGGTTTTCTCGAAGCTGATCCTTTTGACACAAAACACCACCCCTTCCATCTACCAAAAGCCACAATGTCTTCTTCCCAGCCAACCACCAACAGTAAGAACACCAGCCCCCAAGACCAGTCTGAAGACAAATGCTCATAGGACCCCAAGCCGGAAGCAGCGGTGGCACGACCGGCGGTACGACCGCTCCCACGACTGCTACGAGCGGAAGCTCTAGCAGCTCCGGAAGTAGCTACAGCTCCAGTTCCAGCTCCGCAATGAACCCTGCGATGACCCGGTACCTGGGAGAGTCTGGCGCCTGGACGGGATATGTTCCCCGCTGAGAGTAGTGGCGTCAGTAAGTCGCGGCCCACAACCATTGGTCGGATAAGTCGCTGACTAGCTTGCAGTGTGAGATGCAATTTCTCAAGACAAGCTACTACCCGACGGCCTTGGCGTGCGAACCGAATCGAGAGATTTCGTACGGTGTTGGTACTAGACAGGGAGGACTCTTGTTTTTGCTGTACGGATATCTCTGACTGGGCCAGCTGTGGATGACTTTCTGCTGTGTCCTGTTCAGTGTCTCCTTCTGCTGTAGTCTTCTTCAGACACTCGCTTGCCAGTATTGAAGTATGTAGTTGTCTCGAATGCAAATCCACGTGGCCACTGGAATCTTGAGACTTCAGTGCAACCATAATCTGGCGGACCTTTCCTTGATGGACAATGCGAAAATCGAATGTAGTGCCGACGACTTTTGCGGCTGGTATCCGCACTTAGGCCAGGAAGGGATCAACGGAGATGACGGACAGTGGATACGACATGTAGGAACTCCATTCGGGCCCGAGATGTTGTGAAATCATGTTGATGAAGTAGGCGCCTGATGGCCCAACTTGCCATTGGTCTCTGCTGTAGTGGAGCAAAACACTCCAGTAGGCCAAGAACACGAGAGCCTCTGGGCGTCGTTGAACGAGCAAATTAGTGAATTCGTCTGGCGCGGCCACGGACCAGGAAAAGATCGCCCAGTACCGATTATTCTGGGCTGGGTGGGCGCACATAAGATCGAATCCGACTTGTAGGGTCCGTATAACGGTCTCACAGGCTTCCAGCGTCGGTGCGTCCAGGTCCGTAGTCTGAGAGATGAGATCCCGTAGGGGGTCGCATTCGTTTCCCATCCCATGAGCAGTGTTCAAGGAGGCAGCCCACATGAGGAATCCCTTCATCCCCGAGTCAATGAGGAACGGCCATGCCGCATGGACAATGAGCTTGATGCCGCTGTGTATTCTGACGAATTCGAGATAGTGTTCCAAGAAGAGATCAAGGTCGGTTTCCCGTTTCGCCAGCATGTCAATCAGCATGTGACGGCCGAGTAGGCTTGCAAACTGAATAATAGGCACACAATTGACATTGTCAATCTTGACACTCGACACGTATTGATTGTACATGGAGATGGCCTTGGTCTGCAAGGTCACAGCGTAGTGAAGGTATTTTTCGGCCTTCTCGGGCTCCACGATGGACAGGCGACGGGCTGAAAGAGCGAGGATTTCGGTGAGATAATACGGCGCTGTGAGCATCGAGGCACTGTTCAGCCTCTCGGAGTAGTCTTCGAGCTCTCGATCCAAGTCTGGGAAATGGTGGGAGACTTTGAATTTGATGATTAGTTCCATGTGATCGAAGTTGATCTCGGCGGAGGCTACAATGCCCTGGAGGTCATCCGCTGCAATGGGGTGTGCCGGATGAGAGACGTGGGGGAATCCAGGAGCGCTGTCGGCACGGCCCGGGCTGAATCCTTGAGATGGGCACGGGGTGTCATTCAACGGCGGAGACGGCCGTTCCGGCATGTGCGGCGCCTGGTCTTGCTGTGTATTCGGAGGGTAGCTGCATGGCCTTTCGGAAAGCGTGCATATGATGCACCTAGGACGCTGTTCATCGCACTAGATATCGCCGCCAGAGAAGGCTAGTGGTTAGCCAGATCCCTTATGATAACCGCGCATGCAGCCGCGGGTGGCTCATCCTGCTCCGCTATCTCGACACGGTCTGTGGGAAAAGCGGTAGGTGGTGGATGGGGAGGCAGAAGTACCTTCACATGACGCCTTTTACACTCCAAGCAGCCTGCCCGCGACTTCTTATGACTTCTGCGGAGCATATTGCTGAGCGAGCTTGGTTTGTGTAACCGCGGCGTGGTGTGTCACGGCTCGGATGATGTTGGCGATGCGAGAGCAGTGATTGGCGAGAGTCTGACTTGTCGCATACGAAACAGGAGATTCGCATCTGGCAGAAATCACAGGAGAGCCCGAGATACTAGTATCTGAGTGTCGACAAGCTGCCGGGGCTGACTTGTAGGGCTGGATACAGGGGCAGTAGCTGCATCTAAATCCGTTTGGGATCGAGGCCCGTCTCCACAAAGTTTGTCTCTGATCGGTAATCAGCTCCACCCAAAGCGATAAACAGCAAATCGGCTCCTGCCACCCGCTTCTAGTCTGAGCGGAAAGCCGAGAAACGCTGGGGAAGGGACAGGTTGGTTGGCTGTTTACCGCTTTGAGACTCGGCGATTTTCGCGAAGTGGGTGCTCGGGGGCTTGGCTGCTTAGCTAATACTAGGGACACGAGCCGTGGACAGGGGCTACCGAGGAAGGCACCAAGGCCCATCATCCACTCGAACCACTCCATCACAGCAGCATGTCTAGGACTCCAGTCCAGGACTCTAGTCGATTGAATGGCCGCCAGTTTGGACGAGCGGAAGCTTTTGGAGTTTGAAGGACGAATCCCGATATACCATAGTTGACCAAAGGACAATCGATCCATGCATATGGATGGATGTGTGAGCCAATTGGGGCAGACGTCCTGAAATGCGCCTTGCCATGTGCCGGGTAACCCGCATCCCCTACGTCACAGCCTCCAGCTTCCGACTCCCATCTCGATCTTGAATAAGCTTTTCGGTGGCCTTTTCGGCTACAGAATTTTGAGAATGCCCCAAGTTGGGGGGATAAAGCCGGCAGAAGGAGCTGGGGGAGCAGTAGGAATGGGCTAGCGCTTTGAGGACATTTTAGGGATACTTCAGGCGCGGTCTGCAGAAGCTGTGCCATGTGGCCTATTTTTTGTCATAATTACTAGAATTTGATTTTCAATCATTGGTGCTTGTCCGTCCGCTCGGACGCGCCACGCAGGTGTACCTGGGGAACAAAGGGGCCTCAGACTCATATTACCAAAGAGGGAAGTCCCTGAACCGAAAAGCAAAAGAACAGACCCTGTAGAGAATGATTTGATTTAGAAACGGGCTCCCGCCCCGATCCCGTTTTCAGTCAGATAGGCGGATCAGCCTAGGCCCATGCCTTGGCCATTTTTCTGTTTTTACCTAGCTTCCAGGGTTACCGCTTGATGATAACAGGATGCACAGGTACGCTGCGCGAATACTCCGGCGAGAAAAAAGCCCTCTGCCCAGTATAGGATATGCGGCGCCCTTGTTTGGGAATGAAATTCGCAAACAGTTCAATTTCATCAGCACCTTTTCACACCCGATCGGGCTTTTCGCGCAGATTCATGGCAGCCCCGGTGGCCTTTTCATTTCTCAAAATCTAGGTTCGTTTGGGGACTGTTCTCATTTATTTGACTGCTGGCTCACTAAAGCCACCCGGTCAGATAAGACACCTACCTAAGTGGGTAACCATTTCTCAAACACCACGAAAGCTTACTCACATGGTCGCAGAGCTGAACACGCCGGGTGAAGGGCCTTGGACATAGCCAGTCCATATCACAGGCAGGCTTCACATCGGAGTTTTTGTGTCTTGCAACCACCCAGCGTGGCTTTTTGAGACTGAACCCGTTTCGCACAATCCTCAATTGCTCCGACTCGGAAGATTCTGTCACCCTCGAAGCTCCCGAGTTCCTTGGAAGTAGGTATTCACGGGAGGCCCTGAACCTGGTAAAAAGGACAATCCGGTCGACAAGAATGTTTTATCATGGAACACTTCTGTGTAATCTCTGTGCTGAGTCTTGAAGTGACACCTGCGGGATTCCATTCCTCGTGCTACCGTCGGGACGGAGTTGGTATCACAAATGAAATCGGTAACACCCCGAGCCGGGGAACAAACATACAACCTGGAAGCTAACTCGAACACAGCATTGAAACGGCCACCTAAATCAGATGGGGCGCCCATTTTTCACAAACGTGAAATGAGACAAGGTGAGAGCAAATACTAGTACCTTAGTATTTTAAGTTCGAGGCTGATTCATGAACAAATCGAGTTCTCGGAAGCCCGCGATCACTCATCCAACTCATTCAGGACCCTTGCGTCTACCGGCACTTACTTACCGTGACCTACTGGTAGGTGCGTTGGTAACGCATCCCTGTCCTGCTTGCGAGGCCTTTCCACATTCTCAGGGGCCTTCAAATACATGTAGTGATCAAGGTATGTCTAGTGCCAGCCATGAGGTTGATAGGGCGGCGGGAAGTCCTTTTGCCACCTTTATTTTCGCCGAGTCATCGATGCACGGTAAACAGTATCCCCTTTTTCGGCGCAGCCCAGTGACCTCAGTGTGCCTTACACTGCAAATTAGGATCCCCATATCTCAGTCATGCGCTTTTTGCAATTGGTAGCCCGGGCTCCGGGTAACACGATTGGCCCCATTCCGCTGCTTTATTTAAAAAATGTCGGGTAATTCCTGCCAGCGGTGCATTGCGGCCAGAATCCCAAAATTTGGCGGGCGACGGCTGGAACGGTGACACTCGGCCGCCTCCAACCCGCAGCGGGGCCTCAACCCCCGACCCCAAGTAACCACGATTTTCGATCTGTACCTACATATATCACGTTGAACAAATCACGCACTAGGTTTCTCCTTTGTCCCATCTGTCAGTCGTAGGCTGCCTGCGTCATCTAGCCGACCACAAGGATGCAAGTTGCCGACAAACCAAGATTTAAGTAGATCCGTCACTGCCCGGCCTCTCCGTCACGCCTTCCCCGACCCATGCTCTCTACAACTCAACACCTGACATCATGCGCTCCTTCATTTTGGCCTGCTTGGCCGCTACCGCCGCCGCCGCGGCAACCAAGGCACGCTACATTCTCTATTTCGACCAGTGAGGATACATTACATTCCCTGGGCAAAATCAAAGTTGAAGCTAATTCCCGCCAAGATATCACACAACCATTTTGCCGGACAAGAACGTTACGGCAGGCATCACACATGTCATCATGGCATTCGCGAATTCCTCACTCTTCACTACCGATCCCGGCGGAGAGTATGTACCGTTTAAGCCCGTCTCAGCCGTCCGAGCCATGTTCGACTTGGGGACCAAGGTCTGCATGGCCATCGGCGGCTGGGGCGACACCGACGGCTTCTCCGCCGGCGCGGCCACAGATGCTTCGAGGAAGCTGTATGCCAATAATGTCGCAGCAACAGTCAAGCGGCTGGGATACGACTGCGTCGATGTCGACTGGGAGTTTCCCGGTGGGAACGGCGAGGACTACAAGAGAAACGGCAACAGCAACAAGATCTACGAGATCGAGACGTTCCCGCTGCTGCTCTCCGAAATCAAAACGGCCGTTGGTAAGTGCTGCGAGCTGTCTATCGCCGTGCCGGCCCTCGAGCGCGACATGATTGCCTTCACGGCAATCAAAGTGCCCGCGATCAACAACGCTATCGACTTTGTCAACGTAATGACTTACGACCTCATGAACCGCCGTGACAACAAAACCACCCACCACACATCGCTCACGGGTTCCCTATCCGCCATCGAAACTTACATCACACGGGGCTTCACACCCTCCAAGATCAACCTCGGCTTCGCATTCTACGCCAAGTGGTTCACCACGGCCGCGGGCCAAAAATGCGACAACCCTATCGATTGCCCAACGGATGTGCTCGAGGATGCCAACGGCGCTGACACAGGCAAATCTGGTGCCATGACCTTTGAGTCGAGTAACTTCGCTTCTGTGCCGACGGATCTCACCGACTCGCCTGACGCATCATGCGGCGCCGGGACTCACTATCGATGCACGGCGAACAACTGCTGTGGCCAGTACGGGTACTGGTAAGTTTTCTATTCTGCAGAGAAAAAGACCTAGACACGTACTAACAGATCTACCAGCGGCACCACCCCCGCCCACTGCGGAACGGGCTGTCAGGCAGGATACGGCCGCTGCGAGGGAGTTTCTACCAAGGACTCGTTCACTAAGGCGCTCGCCAACCCCAATTACGACAGCGCCAACGGCGGTGAATGGTATTGGGATGCTGACGCGAGCATCTTTTGGACCTGGGACACGCCCGAGATCATTGCGAGAAAGTTTTCTGAGATCATCGTACAGAAGGGGCTTGGCGGTGCGTTTGCGTGGTCGTTGGCTGAGGACAGTCACGACTGGAGCCGCTTGCTTGCGCTGCAAAAGGGGGTGAAGACTTTGTAAGAATTGCATTGGACGGAGTATTGTGTTTGAATTTGAGAAGTACGTTAGTTACTTCTTAGCATGCGTAGAGTTGCTGGTACTGCTAACTGCGGAGTTTTTGTGTGATTAAGCTCAGGGTTCCCTTCATATTTAAATGGAAAGTGGAAAGCCCGCCGTTGATTTAAAGTTTGATGATCCATTCATGATATAAAGCTTTGTAGTATCCGTGTCCAATATTGCGTCTACCTACCTAAGCAGTTAAACATGGGCCCCGGGAGGGCCACAAGCCGAGCTCTCCGCAATGGTATATACTTGATCATAATCATAGCACAACGCACCCGTAGCACCGCACCCCTTGATGTTCATAACGTCTCCAACAGTTAGGTCCGCACCATTGACGCCCATCGTCAGCGGGAAAGCGAGCGTGACATTCGGCCCCGAGTAATCCATAATCAGCTCCGGTCCCGAGATCTCCATCAACCTCGTTCCCAGGTTGACCCTCTGCCACGACCACCATAGGCGATCTAAGTTTGCATGGTGTAGGAAGAAAATCGGATCCGCCGGTGACACATACAAATCTCCAATCTGGCCCAGAGATCCACCAACTCCATAATGACCACCGCCATGCACACCCGACAGCTCATAATCAGGTCCGCCTTCCATGGTCCGGGCAAACAATCCAAAGTCCGGCTGGCAGAGTGTCACCTGGGTCTGATTCATACCGAGATACCGCCCCGCAAAGTACGGGCTGAAATCACGCTTCAAGCACTGCGGGTTGTAAGTGACGCTGTCGGCAGGGCCGAGATGCACCATGTCGCTGATCCCGGCGAAAGGGCCGGTTGTCACACAGCCACCGCCGGTGCGGCCGGGAACTGGAGGGAAGAAGGAGTTCGGGTTGCTCGGAACGAAGGGGCCGTTACCGCCGAAGCCGGTGGGCGTCGAAGACGGGCGAGTTGGCGAAGCTGGACGAGGGCGTGTCCAGCGTCCAGTCCCAGTAGGGCTGGGCGCCTTTGTAGCCGCACTCGGAGCGCAGCATGCTCTCGTAGATGGCCGTGTAGTACCGGTGCCACGGGAGGAAGTGGCCGGTGAAGTGAATCTGCATCGTCTGCTGGATGTGCGTGTACACGAGGTCGTCGTACCGGGAGATGACGCCCGAGTTGGGGAAGGCGGGCGTCAGCGCGGGCTTGGCGAGGAGGCACTTGACGGCGCGGAGGTAGTCTTTCTTCTCGGGAGCTTTGAGGGTGCGCCATTCCTTGCGGATCAGCGGCCGGATGGCCGGGGTGGGCTTGGTCGGGGGTGTCGGCTTGGGCGGTGTGGCGAGAGCTCCGGTGAGGAGGAGGACGGCCGCCCAGAGGGTCGGGTTCGTGCACGCAACCATGGTGAGTGGCTGTGGGGTGACCTTGGGATGGGATGAAGGGGGGAAACGACGGGAGTGGATGTTCTTCGGTAAAGAACTGACGGAGGTAAAGAGCAGAGGGGAGGGAACAATGGTGGGCGGATCCTCCTTAAATACCTACCTACTTACAATGCCTAGAGGCTTGGTGGATGTGGGCTACTGTTGAGAGGTTAGGTGGATTTTGAGTCCAAAGAAAAATTCAAAAGTAGCATCGCGAATACGACGCTGTGGCCTGGCGCATGGAGTCCCAATCTCGACGACAGGAGCACGAGTGGGTAGGTCTAGCTGGCAGCTTGTGGTAACTCTCCGACTGTCGCCTCGCTACCAGAGGGTTTGGTCTCCACCTCGACGGTTACACAACGGTTCGGTGGATTGGTTGCAGCAAGGGCCTTGGGTCAAATGTGGGGAGACATCGTGGAGACATCGTCATTACCCCTGAGCGCACTGTCCCGCCGTTCGCGCTGAAAAAAAAAAGAGAATGTCTAGGGGTACAGTACTCTTCGGCCTCGGTGTACAGTAGCCCACTTTTCTTACTATACATAACCCTAACCCTGCGCATCAACCCCGCAGTCGCTTCCACGGTCGCATTCGCAATCGCACTTGCAACTGCGTTTCAATTGAAACCAACGCGAAAAGGCTCAAATCAACCGATTCTGCAATAAAATTACAATTGACTACATACTATTAATCGCTAACTAAGCTGTTTCTTGCTTACTAAGCGGCCCTGGAGCCCCCTGAGCCTGGCTTAGGCGCCTGCAACCGCGTGACTCGCGTTTTCTTCGCGACTCCTGCTACGGCCGATGCCTTCTGGGTTCCAGAGGCCGTTCTGGGGGCTCCTTTAAGCTTGCTACTATTCCCACCACCTCTTGCGCCGCCTCTGGAGGCAGTGCTAGACGCTGGGACTGCTGAACCACCGCCTACAACCGTCATCTGACTCCCCTCTAGAACAACACCCTCCCACTGCGATGGGTTGCGTTGGATGGAGGCCCGAACTCGCCCTCCTCGGCTTCCTCTGCCCCTGGCCGGCTAAGTAGCTGCAACCTCGATCAAGTCACCAACTGGCGTTGAGGGTGTAGGTTGAGCAGGGGGTTGAGTGGCCGGAATAGTCATAGTTCGACAGAGGCGCGATAACAGCTTCATCGATGACAGCAGGGTCGTCTTCACCGTAGGCATCGACCTCGGGGGTCGTAATCATGCGCGGCATCGCGCGGCGGGCTATTCTCGGTCATCTACACACCCAGTTAGCCCGGAAAACGGTGCGGCGAACGAATATTTACCTTTGGGCAATGGAAGCGAAAGACCGCGCAGCGGCCGAATTGATGATTTGCGTGGTTATTGGTGGAAAACGCGATCGCGAGTGTGGCAGAATCAATTGCGGTCACTGGTCTTTGAGTGCGTTGATGTGGGTGATGCGCAGGGTTAGGGTTATTTATGGTAAGAAAAGTGGGCTTCTGTACACCAAGGCTGAAGAGTACTGTATACCCCTAGACATTCTCAAAAAAAAAACATCGCGGTTTGTCTGACAACGCAATTACTTAAGGCAGTTTCAGACCCGTCCTAAGAGTAATCTCGCTACCACTTGGCTACCACTCGCACGATGGGTAGTGACAAAAATACATTCAATAGCTTGCTCGTAGCTCGCGGGAGGACCGGTAATGGTCCGCACCCATGGACCGTTGCATCCGCCTGTCTAAAGGTATCAACATCAAGACACTCACCCACCTCACACATCCCGCGGGTTTCTTTCTCACAACTCAAAAAAAAA
>Ga0247758_1002367_pt1 | contig 10412 bp, 16 predicted proteins | sample UWRJL156409C4_FD_180950 | JGI IMG/M metagenome (GOLD analysis project Ga0247758, IMG submission 180950) | Plant litter microbial communities from Arlington Agricultural Research Station in Wisconsin, United States - UWRJ-L156-409C-4 | ecosystem: Environmental > Terrestrial > Plant litter >... | reverse complement strand
TAAGAGAGAGATGCGGGGACTTGGGATCATCTTTGTGTGTCTCGTAGGTGTACTTGACAGGTGAAGCCTTCCAGACGCCATAATCTTCGACAGGCATGATGTCGTCAATGGCTCACGTGAGGGATGATGTGTGTGGAATCGGTCAGTTGAGAAAAGGGGAGAAAATGGGTGAAGAATGCCGACGGGTCGCCCACTCCTTTGGTAGCATTTGCCACTTTATACCCCAGCACCATCGGCAGCTGCGCCTGCCAACAGCGAGGGGCAAACGCACCACGGGCAACACCTGAGGTCAGACCATCAAGGGTGCAGTTGCGGTTGCAGCTGCAGCTGAGATGCACTTGCCAATGGCCTGGCCCCCTGATGGCTTGCCTGCGACACCGGTGAGATTCAAAGGCTCAACCGCTATAGGCGGATGAGCGAGCGACGCACGCCACGATCAAGCCAAAAGCTCTGATGCCCGACGAACTGCTCTTCAGCCGCACCTTCAACACGCATTGCTGAGCCAATCGAGGAGATAGACCAACACACACGCAATCCAGCACCAATTTTGGTTGCTTTTCTCAATACGCTTCATGGCATCAGAGTCTGCAAACGACCTGGACATGTTGGCCAAACTGTTGTCAACCATCACGCCATCCAGCCCGCATTTTGCAACAACCTCCATCGACATTCGGCGGCGCACGACTCCACACCCTTACACTATCCGTCCTTGCTCCTAGAATACTTCACCATTTCAAACAGATAGGGCCCACCTCTGCAATCTTATCAATATTCCCAACCACGCATTCCGTACATCAGAGTATCAATATGTCGCCATGGCTGCCATCGCAGCTGGACAACGCAGTCTCAAATGGCCTGAAATTTTCACCTACCCCCGTCCTCTCGCCGGAAAGACGCAGAGGCAGCAGTCAATCTTGGAACACCTCGAATTTTGGGGTGTGAGCTGACTCTCAGTGACGACAAAACGGATGATGACCCAGGTGCCGCTTCTAGCAGCGATGATGGTGCAAATTTCGATGGCGATGGGCCGGAAGCATCGAAGCTCGTCCTTCCTACCAAAGGAGATCGCAACTTGGAGCTTGGGCTGCCGCTAGTGAGCAACATAGTGGCGCCATACACCAACGACAGATCGATCAAACGCCGCATAAAATATCACGCACTTCACCCGGTCAGGAAGTTCATGAGCCCCATTCGCGGACCGGAGCAAAACCGCAGGCACTTCGGCGAAGAAGAGGTTATTCCAGCCTATTTCCAGAACGAAGCGGCGAGAGCAAAGATGGCGGGGATGAGGCTGTGGATAAGAGGAGGTTGATGTACGGATATGTGATTCCTATCGCCTGGATGCCCAGGCTGAATAGCTCAGGAGATATTCGATTCTAACCAAAGTCTGATACTAACTACACACCTAATATAGACTAGAGATTCATAAGAGTTCTGGCAGAAAGTACTACTATCTACAAGCAACATGCTCTCATTAGGCTATCTACGGCGCGATTGATACCTATCTGCTTTGACTCGAAATCTCGCGATTCTGTGGAGGCCCACCATGAAGACTGGAAGCAGACTGACCTTCTCTGGGATCCATTGTCTGCCAGAACATTTAGTGTTAACAGGGCTTTTTTACTCCGATTCAGTCCTAGGGCTTTCATTCAGTTCCTTGAACAGATGAACAACATCTGGTGAGATATACCTAGAATGCATCAAAGCATCACATTAGCCACTGAGTATCCATCCTCATCCACGGCCGCCTAAGTTCTAACCGCTGGACCTTGAACAGTGGCTGAAGCTTTCGATGCCACTGTAGCGCAACTCCCACCGACAATAGGGGTGCCAGCAGTCCTATTCCAGCTATCACCAAGCGGTAATACAGGGTGTGCTGGAAGCTGAGGTCGCGGTAAAACGTGAAATCTAGAAAGTCCATGTAATCCGCGTAACCACCCCAACGCACACCGTAGGTTGGGAAGAGTCTGCATCCGTTATTGCACACGAAACGCATCGCAGAAGGCTGGGAGGGTCAGTGTTAGCTTGCGCATCTTGTAGGATCAAGAACTCGTGTGAGGCGCTCAATAGACTTACTTCAAGTACAATAGCGCATGTGAAGGCGAGCCACGCCAACGACACGAAATTGAGGATACGAGTAGGTGTCTTTCCGAGACGACGTCGTCCCCATGGACAAGCGGTGATATACCAGGACATGGAACTGAGTATGCCGTATATGAGGTAGCTCAGGGGCAGAACATCAAACTTCTTGTAAGACCAGGGTCCGTAAACTACTGTGAGTGAGGCGAGCGATAGTCCAAGGAGAACGATGGCTTCGGCAGCAAGTGATGTGACAATCCACGGCCAGGAACGCGAGCTGTGTGCAAGTCGGTAACTTGCCTTGTTGGCGAGTTGGTCGTACTGGCGGATAGGGCAGATCGTCCGAACGGACTTGTAGCCTATCTCTGCCGTGACGGCCGAAAAGAAGTCGTTGTCGAGACATCGCGTGGCACGGTGGAGACCAATGATACCAGTTGCACCATTGACGTGACGAGGGTGTGGTTGTAGCTCTGTCTGCCACCACTTGATGGGAACCTGCGAGGGCGACCCCTGAGTCGCCCATTCGCGTACAGCGTCAACATTGTGTATCCATCTTGATATCAATTCCCTGTGAGTAACAACCTGTTAGCGTACGCGAAAGGGGTCAAGCTCAGGAAATGTAATTAGGGGGACGTACGCCGACCGTTCCGAGGAAATGGGGTCCCTATGGACGACCGAGAAGACGACAAGGATAGGCACCCAAGCGAAGAGTAACCCCAGAGATAACATGGTTGCCGGCTGGTGTTCATCCCCGAGGCCGCTGAATGCCAGTGACAGTGACAACCCGAATGCCAAGAAGAAGCCGCCAAGACTGAATATTATCGGAATGATCCCCCGCCGGCGCAGAACACGCATCTGGGAAGCAAGACTGTACAGCAGTTGGCGTGTCAGTTCCATGTCCGGGCACTCCTCTGCGTCCATGGCACCTAGAGGTCGAAACAGACCGTAGAACATGGTGGTTAACATATCGCGTCGTTGCTCTTCCTTGGTGTTGAGTTCGAGTTGGTTGAAACAGGAGAGCACGTAAAGTGCGTCGGTCCAAGCCTGGTTGGGCTCTTCGTTGTCGACCAAGAGCTGGGCCTGGATCAATGTGTATGAGTTGAAAAAGAGCGCCATTAGCGCCGTCTGTGGTGACCCAAACCAGCTTATAATGGCCGATACTGTCGATCTGAGTGTCTTGCCAGGCACCGTCTCAAATGGAAGGCTGAGGAGGATCGCAAGAGGAAAGAGCCATGTTGCAATGACAGACGGAGAAGTGCTGGTAGTGTTGAAATATATTGCATAACGGTTACCGCATATTGCTGGACAGTCGTAGGTATCGAAGGGGTCCTTCCAAGGTCTCAAATCGAACATGATTGACGAGCCACTGACCGGCCCGTAATAAAGGTAGCTGTCGAAGGTATGGTTGGAAATGTTTGAAAAGGACTGTGCACCTCCTAGGACAAGTCGTCGCACCCTGGACCCAGGGGAAATCTGTTGACTTGACGCCATGCTGTGCGTTTCGTCTGGGAATTCAAGCCACCCTCCTCGTCTAGGCCTCGCGTGAGGATTTTTGGGATCGAGACTAAGGCTTGCGGGAAGTAGTAGTCGAGAAGCAAGCAGCTGGTTCAGTGTCACCATCGAGCCATTCGGTATGGGACTGGGTGAAGCATAGTTGGCACTGGGACTGGTAGAGGCTGCAGTCCGCGAACCCCGGCCTCCTAGATGCTCTGTGGCAATGCCCTGTTGAAGGTGGCCAACTTTGGCATTTCTCGAGTTGTGCCATTCTGGTGCGCCGAGTTTGACGATCATAGCGAGCACGATGACCGCCCCGATGCCGGCGAGTACCGACAACCGACGCAAGCGATAGTGCTGGGGGTTTTGTGCGGCTGAGGCTTCATCCGTGGACTTCTGGCTGACGGATCCTTGCGACTCGTTGTCAACTTCCTCATCGTGACCAACATTTTGAGCATTCCCCTCTTGCTCGCACGGAGGCCATTGTTTCTTGGCAGCCACCGTTCCTTCAATGGAAGGGTTATGAGGCAAACTGATCCCTCCAGGCGACGCCCCAGGAACCGTGCTGCAAATATCCGAGACCAGCTGATCAATCGGGATCATGTGTGCAAAGGGCTCGTTTTCGTAACCCGCTATTATCATTCCAAGCAGGGTGCTGTCACGAACTACCCAGGCCCCGGATGAGCCCCGACCTGTGGAGGGGTAAAGTGTTAGAGAAACGTGAGAGCGGTCGATGAGCGATAACGAGGGCGGACTTACTAATTGGCTCTGTCAACCGAATGACGTTTGTCCATATTGCCAGACCGCAAATCTCTAGGCCGCCGTCAAGGCGAGGTATCAGCGTGCCGGAGACGAGTTGCCGAGGCCCAAGGATTATGCCCGCGCGGCCAGAATCGCGGTAAATCTCCTCGCCGAGGGCGATGGAGTCGATGGGAATGATGCTGCCGTCGTCAATCTCGTACTTGTTGGCCCACTCTCCAGAGGCGATGCCAAGGTCGATCAGGGCAAAGTCGGGGTTCGGCTGATCAGGGGCACTAGGGTTAACATCACGGCTCGAGGGTGAACAAAAACCCCCCTCGCCGCCGATCGTTCTTAGGCCACCAAAGGCCGCCACAATTGGTTCGCAGTCGGACCAGCGTGATAACAGGTCTGGCGGAGTGGATGCCTGTGGCCTGAGCCTGTATGCAGCATACTCGGCATATCTATCAGCGTCGATGTCGTTGCTTTCACTTTCCCCCTCGTGGTCATCGTAGTCATCGCAGTCCGTGTCTGATTCCGATACTTCTCCGTTGAGCTCTGCAAGGCCAGTGCGCCCACAGGGCGGTCCCCTGTGCTGCTTCGCGTCCAACATGCAGTTAACAATGCCGTGTCCGGATGTTAAACCAAATCGGTGTCCGTTGATGGCAATCACCCCGCCAATGCGCGAATACCGCTGTGTCAGCACCGTCGTCCCATGTGCCACAGTTGTGCGGCATTCAAGGCCCGTCGCACATGAGGCGAACTGTGGTTTTTGGATCTGAACTCGAAGCCGCGAATCGCAACTGTCGCCACACTGCGGCTTTTGACCAGAATGCGAAGCAAACAGTTCCGCCGCGTTGCTGACCATAATCTCGCCGAAACCAGTGCTTCTCGTCCACTGGAGACATGGACTCTCTCGGAGTGCCCGGTCCACATGCCGTCGATGCCCTTTGGAACAGCGTATCCATATGGTTGGCGACAGAGTAACCGACTTGTTGTTGGCCTTCCCCGTCATTCGGATGCTGACCGGCTCGAAGATCCAGTCGTCTGATGTTCGACGCCCTGGCTTGCGCCGACGTTCTATGTGTTGAATTCAACGCAGTCAACCAAGAACACAGTAATTACCGCCATCAAGTCTTGTTCTATTCCGGGAGCCGTCCTCTCAGCCAAGCGAAGCTCTGGTGCTCGGCCGCGCTGCGGTTCCGTGGCGCCAAGGCGCGATTACGTAATTTGACACTATGGCCTTTTTGATGCCCTCCAAGTCCTTCTCGAGTCGCCATTTGATGTCTCGATCAAAGATCTCCAGGGCCTCTGAGGGAACAGGCATCGGATAGGGGTTGTTATCCCAGGCGACAAAGACGTCGCGCTCGACGTTATAAATCTTTGGAGAGGAGACCTCGAGAGGGCCAATGTCATACGGGCCACGCACTCCTCCCTTCGCGCCACACTGGTCTTGTTGGGAGCTGAAAGACGGCTGGGCTGAGAGGTATCCCTGGAATTGGTGTTCATCACTGGTAGTAACACTTCCTACAAACAGTGAACGAAATAGAGTTGGGAACCACGCCTGAAGCCCGCTTTTGAGCGTAGTCTGGGCCATGATGCATGCAGTGAAGCAGTCCGGCCGCGCATGGAACAGAATAAAGTCGGTGACGGGCAGAATTCGCATTATCCTGCACCCGGCGCGCTGCGCGCTGTTTCGGAGCACTAGGCGGAGGAGCAGGAAAGCAGCAGTCAAATCTGAAATTGAGGAGGAAACTGGAGGATGGGAATTTGAGCTCGTCAGCTCTGGAAGGAGCGAGGGTCCGCCTGCGGAGGCAGCAGCTGGCCGGACCGGGGCGCCAATGACCCCTGTTGTGTGTTTCAAAGAGGATTGGGTGGCTGAGCAGCGCCGTCGTCAGCTGAAGTCTGGGATCGGAAGAGACGCGACTCGCCGATCGGCATCCGCCGAGCTGCTGCGGTTCAAACTGTGAAGGTTGAAAATGCCTTACAGGAGCGCCCAGAGCCTTGCCCAACGTCAAAATTTTCTCTCAGTCTAACGCCGAGATTCGGACCCAGCTCGCAGCTTCTGCTCACAGTGCCATATTTGCGCAATCTCTAAGTCAACCCACAAATGCCACAACCATAGGTATGGACGACACATTCTCGATCGCCCGATTGATCTGGCCAACTCTGTCCGAGACGGGCTTCCAAGCAGAGCAGTACCAGCACTATGTGACGGATCTACTTAGGCAAGCAGCGGACATCGAGCGACGGCTTTCTTTACGTGAGGGGGCCGCCCGAAGCGCGATCCGCACAGTCGTCGAGGGAAAGACCCGGCACTGACAGCAGCACGGCTCATAACACACCACGGCGTGCGAATCAAGTGGACGAGCAACCTTGCGGAGCACTTGACTCTCGATCAGGGAGTGCTCTGGGTCTTTGAGCATAAGATTTGGGCAATAAACCACCTTCGATACCCCGACTCCGCACCCGGGATAGCAACCGACGTACTGGAGGAGCTGATGTACACGCTCAGTCTGTTGTTCCCGCTTCACGATGCCCCAACAACGACATTGCTCGAACGACAGGACATGATACTGACGTTTTATGGGCTTGGCGACTACGGGCGTGCCCGCTCGACGGACTGGGCCCGGTACCGGTACTGGCGGGCCGAGCTTCGCCAACTGAGTGCTCTGCTAGAAGAGGCCCCTCATGGCCTACAGCAGTTTTGGCGTGCGGGGCCAGAGCAGCGGAACTTACTCAACCTCACGCTATTTTGGATATCGGGTGTTATGGTGGCCATCTTGACCATCGTGAGCTCCGTGTGCGGCGTGCTCTCGGTCAAGTACTCGATGGAACAACGGGATCTCGCGTTGGCGCAACTGCAGGTTGCGCTGGTGCAAGTCTGCGCTGATGAGAGCGCCGCGGCTAGGCTGCCGCAGTATTGTGGGTGAAAGCTGTGGAATATTTCTGACTCTCCCTCGGGCACCGACTGGAGTGTATGATGGTGTCCCGCTACCACTTTGCCTGGGATAAGATGGTCCCAATTTCCTATCCAAGAATAATATCCTATGTTTCCACCTGCTGGCGGTGCCATCCCTCCTTCCATACTCCCCCAATCCCCCTTCGGTACGCAATACTGTTGCTCCCATTCTCAACCCATAGTACATTGTAAAACTCATACTCTGACTCTTCTTTAATTTCATCGATAAAGCCCCATTCCCGGAGGTGAAATTCCTTCAACGCTTGTGACCCCGCGCCGCCTGTTTTCCCGCCGGATATGGCAATCACTCGCACAACTTCGCGCCCCTTCCCAACCTGGATCGTAACTCACCGAAGGCACCTTCAACAAGCCGACAGTTTCATCTGAAGCGCCGCCAACTATGAGATATTCAACAAAGTCGGCTGTTTCTTCTTCCCAAGAAAGGTGAGCCCAATCTTCTCCGGCACAGGCCTTCGCAGGTCGCAAATGAAAGGACGCACGCATTACAGAGCCGTGGAGAAACCAGTCCCAGTCCTCCTTTGTGATCTTTAAATTACCCATGTCGATGTCAGGTATGTTATCGGCACTGTCGCGCTCGTTTTCCATCCGATGGAGCAAATGGTCCGTTCGGTTGACCAAGTCGGTCTTCCCGGTTGGCTGCACATTGTACCACCTCACCAACGGGTATAGACTGATTGATGGCGGATCCTCCCAGATATCATAACTACTCAGGGAGCCAATCACGCATCCTTCCCAGGCCGCCCACGACCAGCTTGGGAAAAGCAGTTCGTTACTTTCCGGTGCAACAACACGAAGTTTGCCGCCACGGCGAGGCTCCCAGAGCATGGCGAGGTCGAAGAACATGGCCGGGAGGCCGTGCCGAAAGCCGCCTTTGTACGTCTGGCTCAGGACTTCAAGGATACCAGAGAAAGCCCGGAGGCCATCGGCTTGATACGTTAGCTTGCGGTCGGAGTACTGCGCGAGTAAACCTTCGTACTGCCGGTAATCAGGCAGTAAACACGGCGTGAGTTGTAAGATGAAGAGTCTGTGAAAGGCCCCGAACGCCTGCGGTGTGTCCTCTTCGTACCATAAATTATCGCGCGGGATGCCCTCAGGCTCGGCCGCAACGCCTTCAGCCCAGACCGAGGCCATGCACTGCCAGGCAACAGAGCCGCAGAAGAAAACCAGCGCCATCGTTAACAAGAGGCGTTCTTGAAAGATCCAGCCCCTTCGATACCATGTCGTATAGTTACCATGATTCTCAATGTCTGGCCCCGGACGCACACGGCAATTGGGGCCAAGCTCGAGAACGAGAGGAGGAGGATACAGCTGCGGAACGCCAACGCCTTAAAGGCCAAAATCAGCATCCGCGCCATCAATGGCAATCAGGGTGAAGAGCGAGTGGGTGTAGATGGACGCCATGGAATCGACCTGGTGCGCCTTGCTGGCCTCGTCGTCCTGTATGATGCAGTGTCGATCGACCCAGAGATATCTCTCCCCTAGCTCCCGCGTGACCCTGACAACATCCCGTATGATTCGGGGGAGTCGGCCGGCAACGTTGTCGCTCCGAAGCGCACCCGGCACCTGCAAACTTGCGAAATTTGCAATGCACGTCTCGAATGGGTCGGGAAGGGAACCCCGGACATAGCTGAGTGCGATGTACCGTGGCGCGACTGGGAGCTGGACGAGACAATGATCTTGGACATCAATGAGGATGATGTCCAGTGGACGTGGTCTTGAGGAGACCGGGCCACAGTCAGTGTAGTGTTCGTCACAGTACCGCAACCATTCCTTTGCCGAGGCGGTATCAATACGGGCCGGGTCGATTGACGTGAAGTGAGTTGTCTCTGGGCTGAGTTGCGGGGAAGGGAGCAGCTCGAGGTGGTGTATAGAATGATCCCAACAACTGTAGTCCTAGCGAGGTGATTTAGTAAATCATGTGTGAAGACAAACAAGTTATATAAGGTACCCAGCGGGTGAGAATGACCGACTCACTGTTTGCATGAGCAATCGCTTTTGCGGGTATATTTGAAGCGGCATCGGGCATGTCGGACCGAGGGGTGACATTAGAGCCCTCCGAGCAAAATGGTCGAGGACGAACCTGCAGTTCGGGCAGTCCGGACAGAAACTCTAGACGAGCCTTGAGACTTCGACGATATCATCCCCAACGGCCATCGCCGCGCTGTCGAGAGGGCGAAGTATAGCGCCTGGGCGATGAATGCTACACAAGTCGAATCTCCTACACGCAGCATACACGCGTGATTTCATACCATGAATCCTAGTCCGGCCATCCCATGACCTCGACATTGCTCCACGCCAACCTAACCATCGCTGGTACCCTCCTCAGCGTAGCGAGCAAGCTTGACGGGCTAATTGCGGACTTCAAGGTCATCTCTGACACATCTCGTTGCAGAGAGCCGGGCGACGTCTACTATATACATCTGTATGTGCACCCTCCCAAAGATGGAGTGACAGAAGACCCAAATAAAAGTTAGATGGATGTGAATTAGACCATAGGTCTCGTTGTAGTCAAGGTCGTACAATGGGAACCCTTGACATGCCGCCGTGTTGGGGCGGCATATTTCATAGAAAAAGAGACACCCAAGCTGGCCTGGATTTGCGGGCAAGAGGAGCGGACGATCAACTTGGTTTGATTGCATCAAGACAGTTGGCACCTGTCCGTCAAATATGAGCATTTCACCACAGGTATGGTAAAACAGTATTCTCATGGTTTCAATCAAGCACATGTCGGTCCAAGAAGTGCAGTCGTCACATTTGCAGTCGTGCTCAACAGACAAGACTTGCGCAAGAATACAAGCTTTATCTTTAGCCCATCATCGCTGGACCGGGTTAATCGTCGATATGTATTTGTGATCTATATTGTGTACGTATAGGGATTGTGACAGCGCCAGCATGTATAGTCGCTAGCCGCAGTTGGCAGTAGGCAGCAACCTGAGAGACTTACCAACTGCCGAGCTCCCAGCGGTGCACCTAATACCGGCCTCTAAACCGACTCAGAGTCATACGATCCCCCCGCCATCCTGCTCTCTAATCTCATAGCCGCCGTAACCTTGTCCACCTTCGTAATGATTGTCCGCGGATGATAAACGTTGAAAACAACCGATACTAAAAACATCAG
>Ga0247758_1002366_pt1 | contig 10414 bp, 9 predicted proteins | sample UWRJL156409C4_FD_180950 | JGI IMG/M metagenome (GOLD analysis project Ga0247758, IMG submission 180950) | Plant litter microbial communities from Arlington Agricultural Research Station in Wisconsin, United States - UWRJ-L156-409C-4 | ecosystem: Environmental > Terrestrial > Plant litter >... | reverse complement strand
CACCACAAAACCGTATCTGCTCAACGGTATTCAGTTGCACCCCCCAACAACAAACCTCACAGTCTGCGTTTTGCACCGATTGCTTCTCGAGGCACCGAGAAGGCCTGCAACCACCCACTCCCTCGTGTTGACTGTCGCGACGCGACACCACCGTCAAGATGGGTTCCGGGGACCTTAACATGAAGAAGAGCTGGCATCCTCAACGCTCTGGGAACATCGCCGCGACGCAGAAGGCTGAGGGCGAGGCGATCGCGGAGCGGAAGAAGCTACAGCTTCGTCTTCAGGAGATCGAGGAGGAGCGCCGGAAAGAAGAGATCCAGAAGACACTGGAAGCAGCCGGCGGAAAGCGAAAGATAGACAGGGTGGAATGGATGTATGCTGGCCCGACCGACGGCCAGATGGGCGATGCCGCTGAGAGCGAGGCCTACCTTCTCGGGAAACGTCGCATCGACAAGCTTCTCCAGGACAACGAAGTCAAGAAGCTTTCGAAACAGCTGAGCCAGGATAGCCTTGCTGTCGTTCCCGCGATTAGCAATGCACGAGATATTGCTGCAAAGGTCCGAGATGACCCCTTGCTAGCAATCAAGAGGCAGGAACAGCAGGCATACGAGGCGATGATGAATGACCCCATCAAGAGGCGGCAACTACTAGCTTCTATGGGTATCGAGGACCCACAACAAAAGACAAAGCGAAAGGAGGAGAAGCGAGACAAGCACCGCCATCACCATCGGTCTCACCATCGGGATGACCGAGATGACAGAGCTCCGCGCCGGCGCAGATCAGACTCTAGAGACAGGTCGCGAAGTCCCCGGCCCTCACGTAGCCCGCCCAGGAGGAGGCACAGATCGAGAAGCCCCCGGGGCCATGATGACGGCACAGACGGACGATCCAGGCGACGGAGGGATTCACCAGACGGGAGGCGATATAGATCCCTTTCAGATACACCCCGAGACCAAGGCCGGGATGGGGAAAAGCATGATAGGAAGAGTGGTAATCAGCCAAGTCGGCGAGACGGCACGGTGAAGGCGGAGTCTCGATCACCGTCCCCTGCGCCGCGCAGGAGAGATCGCTCCCCAGAGCATGATCGTCCGATACCCCGATCCTACGAAGGGCGGGGCGGCGGCCGAGAGAAGGGCCCATACCGAGCCCGCAGAGATTACAACGAAGATACCACGCAAAGACAGAATGTGAGAGCTACCCCCAATACTGGCCCTGACCAGGACCAGATTGAGCAAGAACGCGCTCGCAAGCTCGCTGCAATGCAAGAGGCAGCCACAGATCTCGACAAGGACCGAGAGCGCCGGCTCGCGGCCATTGAGGAAGCTGAGCGGGCACAGCGCGACGCGGATGACCAGGTGCGCCTGCGTAACAAGAAATACGGCGGCGATGCGGGCTTTACGAACAGTTTACACAGCAGGGCAGCCGATATGAAAGTGGCTGAACGGATGCGAGCTCGGTAAAGGACAAGGAATAAAAGGAAAACATCGTGGCCGAGATACGATGTGTGTGTAGGATAGCGATACATGTACCCAGACAATTATGTGTGATTCGAAGAGCAGGACCCACAATCGTTGTGTAAGCGGCGTTCGTTGTGGTTTTCGGATGGAATAAAATGGGGTAGCACAACGTGGTGTCACGAATTCCCAGTTTTGACTGATTCACACTTGTCGATCTTCCATGCAGAATAGAACCACAGACTCTGGTTTGGGGGTGGATGGTAGGTAAGGATCGTCCGGGCCCGAAAAATTAGGCTATTTGAGCCGCATCATGTTTCTTTGAGGGGCAATGCAGGCGAGTTCAAGGTAGATGGTCTAGGCAATCGCACCTCATTTAGCGATGAGGCTCTTCTTGTTCTGCACGTGTATCGTTTGTGCGTGTTGCCGGCCTTCAACTCATCCGACGTATCTCACTCCGTCAAGGCTTCGGTCTCGAGGGTATTGTTGGCTTGGATGACGGGCTCATGTCGTGCAGCAGTGAGTTGGTGGCTTGCAGAGGTGAGGGAGTGGCGTATTCGTAACTGCAAAGAGGGAACTATGGGGTTGTATGCTGACGCTGTCCCCCCTCGTTCTTTCGCCGTGTTCACATCCAGGAGCGGGCCGAATCCCAATGTCAGAGTTGCCTCCCCTCCACTGGTGGGTTGCATTCCAACTCTGATGCGCGACACACCAAAGCATGGCGGATTTTGTCAACTGAGGGCCCACGCTGCCAGTTGGCGCTCAGCTCATCATCCGCTTTAATGGGTGGAAATAATTAGGCGCTTCATGTGCAAAAGGGGTGGTGGAATGGAGGAATGGGATTTAGCTCCGCCAGAAAAATAGATATTACCGAGTATCTGCAGGGCGCCTGCGTGTCTGACTCGGGCGTCAGGGTGTCAGTTACCTGTCTCTGACGAACTGTTCAAGACCCAGTTGACCACCTGGTCAATCAATGAGCTTCTGCCCTGGCTCCCCCGGTTTCGAGCTTGTCCGCTCAAATGCAGTCTGTGGCCAGGACGGCACCGTGGGATTTGCATAGCAATCAAATAAATGCTTTGATCTGGATAAGGCATTGTGGATGGTATGGCCTATAAATCAGCTTTCAATGATAATGCTATCCAACTATACCCAGCCTGGGATCGTGGTTGGGAAAAGGGCGATGTCTAAGCTTCTTCCTGCGCCGTCAATTGGTGACCTGATGTGGGTATTGATTGCCCCACTGGCCGACGCCTGCGCCGTGGCCCTTCGTTCGCTCGTGCAGCCGGATCCTGGTCGATGCGTTAGTGCTTGCGCTTTCAATTTCATTGACTTCATCTCCGGCTCGATTCCGCCGCTATCCTTTCGTTACACCTTTACACTTTTTAGGCCTTTCCACACTTTCGTTGCTCATTCTTGTCTTCTTCGTTTTGCCCTTCTCCTAGATTTTCCGGAGGCGCGCACGCTCACTTTTCGAATCGAACGCGACTACTCCAGCTACCCGCCGATATCTTGCGCGCGTCTCAAGCTTGGTTGTTTTCTCTGCGTTTCGTAACTGCCAAAACGGTTTGGCTGTTGTCCCGATATACGCGTACAGTGACCTCCCGACGCATTCTATCCTGTCACCGCAAATCTTGCCCGAACTACGATTTCGAAATATCCAGAGCGCCGAAAACAGGACTGCCTGGCGGATCGCTACCAGTTGAGCGAAGCAATTGAGTCCATCGGTTCTTGACTATTACAACAAGATGCCTTGCGGAATAGGGGGCTCCAAAACCGTGCAGCGCAAGCTCGTCTTGCTGTGAGTCCTCCGTTGTCCCCTCAATACGTATAGGGGAGAGCCGCAATCGCGGTTGATTCCCGTCGCCATGTGATATTCGCGGGAGCTGACCGAGCTTATCCATAACAGCGGCGATGGCGCATGCGGAAAGACTTCGCTATTAAATGTCTTCACAAGAGGGTAAGTCGGACCGTGGTTCCCTTGGGCAACTGGCATAAGCTCATCGATCGCCAGCTACTTCCCGACAGTCTACGAACCCACAGTCTTCGAGAACTACGTCCACGGTGCGTCGACGCCCTCTCCCTTGCCATTGTCCTTGCGCCTCTGACTATAGAACCCGCAGACATATTCGTTGATAATGTCCATATCGAGTTGTCGTTGTGGGACACTGCAGGCCAAGAAGAGTTTGACAGGTTAAGGAGTCTCTCATATGGTAGGGCTGCCTCTCGGCATAGGATCCCCTCGATTGTGCGCAGAGAACGCAGCTGACATGCGACATAGATGACACGGATCTCATCATGCTCTGCTATTCCGTCGACAGCAAGGACTCGCTCGAAAACGTTGAAAGCAAATGGGTGGGCGAGATTGCCGACAACTGCCCAGGGGTAAAACTCGTCCTCGTGGCATTAAAGTGCGACCTCCGCGAGGCAACGGATGAAGAAGAGGACGGCGCCAACGAGGATGGTGCCCCGCGAGAGAAGAAGCCAATGATCAACTACGACCAAGGACTGGAGGTGGCACGCCGAATTCACGCCATGCGGTATCTCGAATGCTCGGCTATGCGCAATAGGGGAGTTAACGAAGCTTTCACCGAAGCCGCCCGGGTTGCCCTGTCGGTCAAGAAGGACCGCGAGGATTCCAAATGCACTGTCATGTAGACAGCCGAATACTCTGAAGATCGACGGTGCATCACATGCTGGCAATCTGGAACAAAATGGGGACCGAGCCAGTGCCCCGACGAATTCGCACACTTATTTAGGCCTCAACATTACCACCACCATCGGGCGTCGGCGTCTCATTGTTTTCGCTATCACTACGATCAGTTTCCGGCTTTCTGGTTCTTGTTTTTGGTTCCGTTTAACGCGGACCCGAGCTCCGCAGCTTCGGGAAACATATCCTTTTTTGCGTTTGTATATATTTCAATTTCGGCTTTAGTATGAGCCTAGCGAAGGGCGGCACATGTTGCTCCTGTCTATTTAGAGACAGATGATTTGGACTCGATGGGAATATCCTGAGGGCAGGGTGGGGGGCCTATCCCAGCCCAGACAGACGGACCGGTCCTGCTCCCTGATGTCGCAGTTGGGGGCTCACAAAACCACGAATGGGTGAGCAAGGGCGTTGTAACAAGGTGGCGAAAGATTTCGGGAGCTTGGGGTTTATATGTGTTTTAATTCAAGGGTTCTTCGCCACAAAACTGCACTCGAAAGTCTATGGCGTCTTCTCCGAGGAGATTGCGCCATCTCTGCTTCGATGATGCTCTCTGAGGAAGAGGATCCCATGATTATCGTGTATCCTCTTCAGCTTGCCGGTTTGACTGTTTTGCTATCTATGGCAGGGTGAGAACCAGGATGATGGCTGTACCTAGGGATCTCCGGGGAACTGAGGGGCGGCTACCCCGCGGAGGTGCCGTGGCCGCTGGCATTTGGTGCAAGTATTCGGAGCGATAACGGCTGATAACGAAATTAGAGGATGGCGTCAGCGGCCACTAGAAAAGTTACCCTCACAATGAAATTTCTGTAAGTCGAGGGGCGAGCTCTGACTGGCCAATTCCGCACTTACAAAGAGCTGGGCGACGATTGACGGAGATGCACGAGTAAGGGACAACTAGATGACGGCCCCGTCGTGGCTCAGATAACCCCTCAACACCTTTGATGCTCATATACGGGTTCCATAGACGAAACCTTGGAACTGGCAAGCTTCACATCTTCTTTTCCAAATCAAACAATCTCCCCCCAAGCCACTTCTCTTCTCGGAGGTATCCACCTCATTGGATGCCAGTGGCATCTTCGCGCAATGGAATCCCTTCCCCTTTCCCCTGCATACCACACCTCTCTCCTAACAGCACAACACTGCCGTGGCCACACCCACCTTATCTTGGGCTCTAATCCGCTCGCCGCCTCGCGAGCGACGCAGTCTCTTGCGTCCGGTGCGAAACCCATACTTATCGCCCCGATCCCGGCAGCAGACCTTCACTATGCCGTGGCCGCACACATCGCCTCGGGCGCTGTGACTCACCTCGCCCGCCCTTTCCGGGACGAGGATCTTTTGACGCTCGGCCGTCCCGAGGTTGACACAGTTGTCGACGCTGTCTTTATCACCAGCGCTAGGGACCCGCTCGCGCCAGCCGTCTCAGCCCTCTGCCGCCGGTATCGTATTCCGGTCAACGTTGTCGACTCACCCGCACTGTGCACCTTCAGCTTGCTCAGCACCCACGTTGACGGCCCGCTGCAGATTGGAGTCACCACGAATGGCCGCGGCTGCAAACTTGCGAGCCGCATCCGCAGGGAGGTGGCCGCTGCTTTGCCAGAGGGGCTGGGCAGCGCATGCGCCAGGCTTGGGGGCGTGAGACGGCGCATTGTCGAGGAGGACTGTAAGGCCCGCGCTGGCCGTGCCGAGATCGCGGAGGACGAAGGGGTAGATGACTCGGTAGAGCAGACAGCGGCATTCAACAAACTTATCACGGATGCTGACGCCGATGCTGCCAAGACACGACGAATACGCTGGCTGGCCCAGGTCTGCGAATACTGGCCGTTGAAACGTCTCGCAGCCATCAGTGACGCCGATGTCGCTGCCGTACTGGAGTCCTATCAGGCTGTGACTGGGGCGGATCTGACAAAAGTCGACGGTTTCAAGCCAACAGACGGAAGTAGCACGCCGCCACCGCGTCCCATCGGCCGCATCATACTCGCCGGCAGCGGCCCCGGCCACCCGGATCTCCTCACCCAGGCAACTTACAAAGCCATCCAAGCCGCAGATCTCATCCTCGCCGACAAGCTCGTTCCCGCAGGAGTACTTGATCTCATCCCGCGACGTACACCCGTCTCCATTGCGCGAAAGTTTCCTGGAAATGCCGATCGCGCCCAGGAGGAGCTCCTCGAGCAGGCTCTGGATGGAGTCCGCGAGGGGAAAACGGTCTTGCGCCTCAAGCAGGGCGACCCCTTTATCTACGGCCGCGGCGGCGAGGAGGTCGCCTTCTTCCGGGCCCACGGGCTTGGCGAGCGTGTCACAGTCCTGCCCGGCATCACAAGCAGCTTGAGCGCACCGCTCTTCGCTGCCATTCCCGCCACGCAGCGTGACGTCGCCGACCAGGTGCTCATCTGTACCGGCACCGGCAAAAAGGGGAAGGCGCCCGTGCCACCTGAGTATGTCAAGAGCCGCACGGTGGTGTTCCTGATGGCGCTACATCGTATCGCGGGGCTGGTAAAGGAGTTGACGACCCATGCTCCTGAGGACGAACATCGACAGCAGGATGAGAAAGCAACTGATACTCCCAGGCCGACTCGGGAACTTTGGCCACTTGATATACCCTGCGCAGTAGTAGAAAGGGCAAGCTGTCCAGATCAGCGCGTGATGCGTACGACGTTAAGACATGTTGTCGAAGCGATTGAGCAGGAGGGGAGTCGACCCCCCGGGCTTCTCGTCGTGGGGCACGCATGTGAGGTTCTTTACACCTTTGAGAAAGGGCAATCTTGGGTTGTGGAAGAGGGGTTTAAGGGGCTGGATCTAGGTCTAGAATTCACGCTCAATCTTGGGGAAGCCGCTCCGAAACAGATCGGGGACGACAAGGCCATCGCAACGACGTCATAGACAACTGCCAGTATTTTACATCCAACACTAAATCATGTGTATCATCTATGGTTTTTCACTTCCAGTAAAATGAGTCCGATGCTGCCATAACGCCATTGCCCGCTCAATCCTAGCTCAACACACTCCGATTTGGTGTTCGAGTACTGCCGAAACCTCATCAAACCTTGTAGACCATTAACAAAACGCGCTCGCTGTAGTTGACCAATGATGGAATGTAATCATTGTGTTAATTCGAAGAGCTGTCGTCTTCAACCTCTTCGAAAAGCACTAGCACGGTGCCCGCTTTGCAGATATCCTATTACACAATTATCAGAAAAAGCTCAGTGTTGGTCTTGCAGTCAAACAACGTACCCCTTCCTTGTGCGCTAATCTCTTGATTACACCATCCTGCGGCGACCGGATGACTGTCTCCATCTTCATCGACTCAATCCTAAACGACACAACATCTGTTAGCCGGCCTAACTGGGCAGCTCACTCAAGCTAAAGGGGATACTCACACAACCAGCGCAGACCCCTTTTCTACTCTTTCGCCCTCCTTTACTTCATTTCTCAGGATCTTGCAAGGCATAGGTGCCACCACGCTCGCCGCTGCCTCCTTCAACCCGAGAGCTTTCTCGAACCATGCTGGCTCAACTAGCTGTAGCTCTGTCTTCTCGCCCAATTGGAACACAGTAACGTGCTGTTCCTTCGCCGGGTTCTGCACGAGGGTCGAGTCGATTCGCGCGAGTGGAAAGAATGTCGTCAACTTGGCCTTGGAAGTCGCAGGATCGGGTTGCGACTCGCAAACGACATTCTCGAACACGGTCGGCTTGTCGCTGCTGCCCTCTCGAACAACGACGATGTTAAAGAGGTTATGACCTTTTTGTGTAACAGAGGCTTGGACCACCTCTCCTTCCTCTGTGCTGCTATCATCGCGCGCACGGAAGGAGAACATACGCTCGCTCTGGGTACTCGCTTCGCCAAAGCCGAGTGTTTCGCCATGAGGACCGCTGGCCAAATCCCTAGACGCCTGGCTGATCTGCGAGTTCAGCAAGCCCAACGCCGCCTGTGCGAAAACTTCATCGCTTGTGTGCCTTGGATGGAACAACTCATCCCTCCACTTGTCGATAAATCCCGTCTCAACGTCGCCCTCGATGAACGCAGGGCTGCGGCAGAGTCTTTTCAAGAACTCAATATTGGTGCTTAGTCCCACCACCTCGTATTCCCGGAGGGCCAACTCCATCTTCCGGATGGCCGTCTCACGGTCCCTTCCCCGGACTATTAGCTTGGCAATCATACCGTCATATGCTTCTGAAACAGTGTCGCCCTCAACAAAACCTGCGTCTATCCGCACGTCCTCCGACGTCTGGGGAGTAGAAAGGTGTACCAGCTTGCCCGAATCCGGGAAGAAGCCCTTCTCAGGGTTCTCGGCGTATATCCTGGCCTCGATGGCGGCACCACGTTCGTTGATTCGCGCCTCAATCTCCTCTTGTGTGAGCGGCAACCTCTCCCCGGCAGCGACTCGGAACTGCCACTCCACTAGGTCGGTGCCCGTCACCATCTCGCTGACGGGGTGCTCTACCTGTAGACGAGTGTTCATCTCCATGAAGAAGAAATCGCCCGTCTCCCGATCCAGAATAAACTCGACCGTCCCCGCGCCGACATAGCCGACTGCCAGGGCTGCTGTTCGGGCCTTGTCCCAAAGGTCCTTCCTGGTGAGGTCGTCTAGCAACGGCGCGGGGCTTTCCTCGAGGATCTTCTGGTGTCGCCGCTGTATGCTGCAGTCTCTTTCTCCGAGCGCAACACAGTTGCCGTACTTATCCGCGAAAACTTGCACTTCAACATGGCGAGGTCGCTGGATGTATCGTTCCACCAACATCACCTCACCGCCTTCGCCAAAGCTCGCCCGCGCCTCTGCCCGCGCGCTGCCCAGCTGTCCCACAAATTCCTTCTCTGTCTGAACAATTCTCATCCCCTTGCCGCCACCGCCCTTGACGCTCTTGAGGAGGACCGGAAATCCAACTTCGCGCGCCCTCGCAAGGAGCTGGTCCGACTCCTGTTCGACACCGTGATATCCCGGCACGCATGGTACGCCAGCAGCTGTCATGATTTCCTTGCTACGGGCCTTGTCGCCCATTTCGGCCATGGCACGAGCCGGGGGCCCAACAAACACGATACCAGCGTCTTCGCAAGCTTGGGCGAAGGCCGGGTTCTCGCTGAGGAAACCATAGCCGGGATGTAGGGCCTGAATGCCGTGCTGGCGGGCGAGGGCGACGATGCGCGGGCCATCGAGGTAAGATGACGAGGAAGAACCGAGGGCGAGTGAGTTCGCGCTACAGCGGGCGTGCTGGGCTTGGGCGTCGACATCGGTGTATAGCGTTGTCGTGCGGATCCCCATCGTCGCGGCTGTGCGGGCAATACGCAGGGCGATCTCACCGCGGTTGGCAATCAAGAGTGAAGTAATTGGTTTGACATTGGTCGTGATGCTGGAGCAGGCGGCATGCGTTGCAATTGGCGCTGCCGTCGAGGGATAGATCGCGGGTGATAACCGAACGGTCGGCGTGGAGCCAAGAGCGGGAACCCGAAGGCGGCGAGAGGTACGTTTGATGGAACGCATTATTGGCGTCTCGGTGGGTTTCTCGCACTCTAGTTCGATGTATCGGGTCACCGCTGAACTCCAATGGCTTAGAGACTGTTGACAAAGTCAGGGCAAAGCAGAGCGACCGGAGGGAGTTATGAGGGTGTAGATCAAGGGAGAGGCCGACACTAGCCGTTGCCCCTGTAAGCCGAGAGAAGAGGGAACCAACCTCCCAACACGTGCCATCAACTCGTGACTCCGGAGCCTCCTAGCTACCGTTATTTTCTAATACACTGAAAAGACGCCATAGCTCCTGATTTCGGAGAAAGTATTAAGGAATAACCACCCCCGTGCTCTGTGGTCGATGGCAGATGAGCCAGGTGCCTACCAAATACAGCTTCCCCAGCTTCAACGTCATCGTTGACAGGGGTGGTCCTCCAACATGAGATGCCCCGCATCTGTTTAGTAAGCCCCTGCCAGACCAAATGACAGGGGGGTAGATCCCCTGCGAAGCCCCTCCACATCACGACCATCTCTCAGCAACAACACTTCTGAAATCTCTCAAGTCAATAGTCATTCTGGGCCCGATTCTCTGCGTGTTAGATGCAAAAGGTCGATAAATCAGAACGAAAGCCGCGCCACTAATCGCGTATCTACGGTTCTTCGGGCCTGGAGCCTGCCCTGCAACAATTGCACCCAGCATTTCCGCAAGTTTTCTCTACATCAGGCCGACCTACACGTCGGTCCGCATCCAACAATAGTTCACCTCGTCCATAATGGAGCACCAAATACCGCTCAACCACGAGGCATCAGCCGGCG
>Ga0247758_1002365_pt1 | contig 10421 bp, 9 predicted proteins | sample UWRJL156409C4_FD_180950 | JGI IMG/M metagenome (GOLD analysis project Ga0247758, IMG submission 180950) | Plant litter microbial communities from Arlington Agricultural Research Station in Wisconsin, United States - UWRJ-L156-409C-4 | ecosystem: Environmental > Terrestrial > Plant litter >... | reverse complement strand
GGCCGGCCGATGATGTGCTGACCGATGTCCGCCGCGGCTTCGTCTCCGCAGCGCGGGCGAAATCGGATTACGGCGTAGTCATCGGCGAAGATTTCGTGATTGACGCGGCCACGACAGCGCGGCTGCGCGGGGACATGTCGCGCCAGCGCGTCATCACCGAATTCGGCCATGGCGAGGGGCGTATCGCTTTCGAGCGCGTCTGGACACAACAGCGCTACTCCGCACTCACCCGTATTCTGAGCGAGGTTCCGGTAACCTGGCGTTTCTTCGTCAAGCACGGTGTGTTCGGCGCCCTCAAGGGCCAGATCGCACCACCCGACGGTGGCGCCGCCGATGTCTACCGCGCCTACGAGACGATCGTCGAGCGCTTCGAGGACTTGCCGCGAATCCGGCCGAACGAGGGCATGCGCGCTGCGGTGGCGGCCGAGTAGCAAACGGTGGCCGACTTCTCCATGATACAGGAATGAGTGTTGCGATGACCGAGTCTCTGCTGTTCAGCTCGTTTCGGCTGCGCGCCGTCATCTTTCCAAACCGGATCGTGATCGCCCCGATGCAGATGTATAAATCGGCGCCAGACGGTTTGGCGAACGACTGGCATTTCCAGCACCTCGCGAAATACGCGATCGGCGGCGCGGGCACAGTGATGACGGAAGGGCTGATCGTCGATCCGATCGGCCGCAACACCTATGGCGACCTCGGCATCTGGTCCGACGAACACGTCGCGCCGCTGCGCCGGATCACCGATTTTCTGCACCAGCAGGGCGTCGTGGCGGCAGCGCAGCTCCACCATGCCGGCCCGAAATCGTCGCGGCAACGCCCATGGGAAGGACTCGGTCCGCTTGGCGAGGCGGAGGCCGCAAAGGGCGAGCCGCCGTGGCAGCCGGTGAGTTCGACCGATTCGAGCAGTGTCGCCGGCTGGCACCGTCCCCGTGCGATGTCGGTCGCCGAGATCGACACGCTGGTGGCTGCGTATGGTGCGAGCGCGCGGCGGGCGATGGCTGCCGGCTTCGATGTGATCGATATCCACGCCGCACATGGTTACCTGATCCATTCCTTCCTCTCGCCCGTCGCGAACCAACGCAACGACCAATATGGCGGCGACCTGCAGGGGCGCATGCGGATCGCGCTCGAGATCGCGACCAGCGTGCGCGCGAATTTGCCGGATGGCACCCCGCTGTTCTTCCGCCTTTCCTGCGTCGACTGGCGCAAGGATCTGGACAACCGCACCGATGGCTGGACGATCGAGGACAGCTTCGTCCTGGCGCGCGAACTCGCGGCGCGCGGCGTCGATTTGATCGATTGTTCTTCCGGCGGCATCCGCGCCGAGAATTCGATGATGGACTACAAGAAGACGCGCACCAAGCTGAAGCGCGGCCATCAGGTGCCCTATGCCGAAGCGATCCGGCGCGAGGCCGGTATCCCGACCATGGCGGTCGGCGTGATCCTGGATGGGCCGCAGGCGGAGGCGATCCTGCAGGCCGGGCAGGCCGACCTGATCGCGATCGGGCGCGAGGCGCTGACCGATCCGCATTGGGGCCTGCACGCGGCGCAGGCGCTCGGCGTCGATCCGGACTGGAACAAATGGCCGCCTTCCTATGGCTGGTGGCTGCAGCTTCGCGATTCGATCGGCGTCGAGGCCTGAAACACGGGACATCACGATGGATCTTCGGCTGGACGGACGTGTCGTGATTTTGTCGGGCGCCGCGCAGGGCATCGGCCGCGCCATGGCGCATGCTTTCAGCAGTGCAGGCGCGCGCATTCACCTGACCGATCTCGATCCAGTGGGCCTCGCGGCGGCAGGCGAGAGCCTGTCGGCGCCGGTTCATGTCTGCGACCTGTCCGATCGCGAGGCGGCGCATCGCCTGGTCAGCGCCGTGATCGCCGAGGAGGGACGGCTCGATATCTTGGCGCTTGCCGCCGGCGGGGTCCGCGGCCAGGTGGGCCGGCCGCTCGAGGAGATCACCGAACGCGACTGGCGCGTGCTGTTCGAAGCTAATGTCGAGGCCGCGCTTTGGCTGTCTCAGGCAGCAGCGCCGCATTTCAAGACGGCAGGCTGGGGCCGGATCGTTTCGATCGCGTCCGGCGCAGGGCTCCGCCCAAGCCTGACCGGCATCCAGGCTTACACTGCGGCGAAGCACGCGCTTGTCGGCCTCGTGCGGCAGCTCTCGCTCGAACTCGCTCCGCACGGCACCACGGTGAATGCGGTTGCGCCGGGCTTGATCCTGACCAATCCGGCGACCCACGCGCAATGGACGGCCTACGGCGCTGAAGGTCAGCAGCGCATATTGGATTCACTGCATACCCGTCGCCTCGGTGCGCCGGAGGATATCGCATCGGCCGCTCTGTTCCTGGCGAGCGAGCAGGCCGGCTGGATCACCGGCCAGATCCTGTCCGTTGATGGCGGTCGTCTCTAGCATCGCCGCACCGGCCCACCCCATAGGAGATGAGCGTCATGATCAAACGGGATCCTTACTGGTGGGTCGAGGCGCCGCTGGCGCAGACCGTGCCGCAGCCCGTCGACACCAGTTGCGACGTGGTCATCATGGGGGCCGGCTACACCGGACTCTCGGCTGCGATCACGCTGGCGCGGGCTGGACGCTCGGTGCAGGTCTTCGACCGGCAAAAGCCTGGCGAGGGCGCCTCGTCGCGCAATGGCGGCATCACCAGCGGCAATCTGCGGCCGAGCTTCGCCGAGATGACCAAACGTTTCGGCGAAGCCCGCGCGACCGCGATCCTGGCCGAAGCCAAGCTCGCCCGCGAGGACCTCTACCGCTTCCTCGCCGAGGAGAACATCGATTGCGATTTCAAGCTGGTCGGCCGTTTTGCGGGCGCTGCCGCGCCGGGCGACTATGACGGCCTCGCGCGTGAAGCCGATCTGCTGCACAAGACGCTCGGCATCGAAGCCTATGCGGTCAAGCGTAGTGAACAGCGCGAACTGATCGGCACCGACTATTACCATGGCGGCAATGTCCGCATGGACATCGGCGGGTTGCACCCTGCGAAATTCCATGCCGAGATGCTGCGCCTCGCCCTCGCGGCGGGCGCGAAGGTGCATGGCGAAACGGCGATCCTCGGCATCCGCACCGAGGGAGCGGGCTACGAGGTCGCAACCGCGCGCGGCACCGTGCAAGCCGGCCACGTCATCGTCGGCACCAACGGTTATACCGACGCCGCCGATCGCTGGCTGCGCCAACGTCTCGTTCCGGTGCGCAGCCGCATCATCGCGACGGTACCGCTCTCGGCCAATCTGATGGGCGAGTTGATGCCCGCCCGCATGATGTATACTGAGACGCGCCGGCTCCATTACTATTACCGGCCGTCGCCCGATGGCACGCGCATCCTGTTCGGTGGCCGCGACGGCACCATCGCAGGTGACGCGGATTGGCCGACCAGGCATTTGAAGACCGCGCTTGACGACATTTTCCCGCAACTGGCCACCGTGGAGCTCGACCATAGCTGGTTCGGCTATGTGGCGATGAACCGCGACATGGTTCCGCGTATCTTCAGCCGGCGCGGTCTGCGCTATGCGGCGGGTTATTGCGGCTCGGGTGTCGTCTGGGCGCGCTGGGCGGGGCAAAAGGCTGCCCTGCAGGTGCTCGGTGACCAGGCGGGCCAATCGGCGCTCGATTTCCGACCGCCTAAATTCGTGCCGCTCCTGAACGGCAAGGCGTGGTTCATGCCTGCGGTCGTAGGCTGGATGGCGCTGCAGGACCGGCTTGCGTCGCGTAAGGCGGGATAGCGCGCCTGCAAGCAGGACGCTGATGCACGCTTCGGATCAGGCCTCCGCCCGTCGCGGGAAGATCAGCATATTCTCGGGCTTGAAGCCGAGCGCGACCGGAGAACCCAGCGCCGGCAAATCGTGCAGGTCCGGATTCGGCGCCATCGCGATCAGGATCGCGCCGCCGCCGATATCGACATGATAATAGGTAACCGCTCCGGTATAGACCATGTGGGCGAGCGTGCCCGGGATAACACTGCGATCTACCAGACCGGTGGGATCGACCACGACCTTCTCGGGCCGGATCACCAGATCGACGGCGTCACCGGCCATGATCCCGGCGCCGCTCGGCACCGTCACGACGTGGCCGGATGCGATCGTCACGCGCGTGAGCGCGCCGTCGATCGAATTAACCTGGCCGCTCACCGAATTGGTGAAGCCGATGAAGTCCGAAACGAAGCGGCTGCGCGGGCGCTCATAGACCTCGGACGGCGTGCCGATCTGGACGATCCGCCCCTCATCCATCACGACGATCCGGTCGGACAGCGTCAGCGCCTCCTCCTGGTCGTGGGTGACGAAGATGGTGGTGACGCCGACCTGGCGCTGGAGCTGTTTGATCTCGACCTGCATCTGCTCGCGCAATTTCTTGTCGAGCGCCGCCAGCGGTTCATCGAGCAGCAGCACGCTGGGCCTGGTCACGATGGCGCGCGCCAGCGCGATGCGCTGGCGCTGGCCGCCGGATAATTCGGATGGACGCCGATCGCCGAACGCGGCAAGCCGCACCTGCGCCATCGCCGCATCGACCTGTCGGCGCACCTCGGCGGCGGGAAGCCGACGCATGTTCAGGCCGAAGGCCACGTTCTCGAAAACCGTCATGTGCGGGAACAGGGCGTAGTTCTGGAACACCATGCCGAGATTGCGCTTCCACGGCGCCAGGCCGTTGACCAGCGTCGAGCCGATGCGGATCTCGCCCGCATCGGGATTTTCGAGCCCTGCGACCATGCGCAGGGTGGTGGTCTTCCCGCAGCCGCTCGGCCCGAGCAGACACACCATTTCGCCGGGTTCGACCGCCAGCGAGACACCTCGTACCGCAGGCACCTCGCCGTACCATTTCTTCACACCGGCGAGACTCACGCCCGCGGCGTCGGCGGCGGTAGACATGCTCATCTGACGCTGGCCATCAAGATTTGAGGGTACGGTCGATCATCGACTTCAGGCGCGGCATCTCGGCGCCCATTTTGACGAAGTCGGGATGGACGAGCTTTGTCATCGCGTCCTCGGACGAGACGATGGCGGGATTCGACTTCAGCGCATCGGGGACCTTCACCCGCGTGCTGGCAGGCGAATAGAAGCCGCGCTCGACCCAGGCGAGCTGGCATTCGTCCGATAGCCAGGTGTTGAGATAGCGCTGCGTCAGCTCGCTCACTTTCGGTGAGAAGCCGGCGCACACCTGCATGTGGCCGGTCCATTGCACGCCGCCTTCCTTCGGGATCGTAAACGCGACGTTCTTGCCCTGTGATTTGGCCATCGCGGTCCAGGAGCCCCAATGCGGCGCAAGCCACATCTCGCCGCGGCTGACGAGGTCTTCCTCCGCCGTGGGTGAGTTCACCCACGCACCGATGTTCTCCTTGTGGGGTGCCCACGCCTTGATGCCGGCCTCAATATCCGGCCCCTTGCCGGTCACGACGCCGGCCATGATGTAGGCGTCGTAATAGACGTCCCACATCGACACGCGGCCCTTGTATTTCGGGTTCCACAGATCGGTCCAGGATTTCGGCTCCTCGACCTTGTCCGGGTTGTACATGATCCCCCAGGGAGACAGGTGGAACGGGATGCCGAAGCCGCCAGGCGTGGCGAAGCCGGCCGGCAACGTCGACATATTGGGGACGAAGGCGGGGTCGAACCGGTCCCACATCTTGTCGTTGATACCGCGCTGCGCGAACAGATCGTTCACCATGGCGCCGCTGACCACCGGATTGCTGCGCTGGGCCAGCATCTTCGGATAGGCGACGGCGTTCGAGGCGGCCTCGAACGCGATCTCGGTCTTCGGATGCGTCTTCTTGAAGAGCGGCAGCGTCACGTCCTTGAGGATTTCAGGCACCACGCCCGGCTGGGACAGGATGGTGAGCTGGGCAACCTCGTCGCTGGTCGCCTGGGCAAGCGCCTCGGCGAACTGCCCGAAGGCAAGGCCGCCCGCGCCCATCGCGACCAGGCCGCGAAGCACTGAGCGGCGGCTGGCATGGCGGTCGAAGGCGCGCAGAATGTTGTCGGTCTCGTCTTGGCTCATGGAAATCCCCTTTGTTTCAGGTCGAAGGACGTGGTTCGGGTCAGGAGAATTGCTTCCCCAGCCCGACGAGCTTTTCGATAATCAGGATTGCGATCGACGTGATGACGAGCAGCACCGTCGAGATGGCGGCGATGGTCGGGTCGAGGCTGAATTCGCTGTAATTGTACATCTCGAGCGGCAACGTCATCAGCCCGGGTCCGACCAGGAACATCGAGACCGTGAACTCGTCGAACGAGATGATCAGCGAGAACGTCGCGCCGGCAAGCAGGCCGGGCCGGAGCAGCGGAAGGATGACGTACCGGAAGGTCTGCCAGCGGTTCGCGCCGAGTGTGTAGGCCGCCTCGTGCAGCGACTTGTCGATCTCGAACAGCGTCGCAAGCGAGGTCCTCAGTATATACGGGAAGATCAGCACCGTATGGGCGAGCGCCAGGCCCCATACGCTGCGCAACAGCCCGAGCGGGCTCAGCATCAGCGCCATGGCAGCACCGAACACGATCGCGGGGAAGATCAGCGGCGTCATGAACAGCAGCAGCAGCGTCTCGCGGCCGGGAAACTGGAAGCGTACGAAGCCGATCGCCGACAGAATACCTATCACCATCGCGATCGCGGTCGAGATGCAGGCGATCATCGCGCTGTTGAGGAATGCCGATCCGAATTCCCGGCGCGCCAGGATATTGCCGAACCAGCGCAGCGAAAAGCCATGCGGCGGAAAGGTGAGTGAGACATCATTGCTGAAAGCGAGTGGCACGACGATGACGATCGGCAATGCGAGGAACAGCAGGATGAGAAGGACGTAGGCCTTCAAAGCGCGCTCGCCGGTGAGTATCTGTGTCGGGTTCATTCCATGCTTCCCCTCAACGGCGCGAATGGCGGCGCAGGAACAGGCCGTAGAGCAGGAGCACGATCAGTGTGCCCGCGGTCAGCACCATCGCGACCGCGGCGCCTGTCGGCCAATCCACCAGCACGACCATCTGTTCGTGAATGGTGACGGCGAGCACGGCGACCTGGCCGCGCCCGAGCATGACCGGGGTCACATAGGCGCCCACCGTCAGGCAGAACACGATGACCGAGCCCGACGCGATCCCTTGGACCGAGAGCGGCAGCGTGATCTTGAGAAAGTTGCGAACCGGGCTGGCGCCGAGCACGGCGGCGGCCTCGGCATAGCCCGGGTCGATCTTACCGAGCACGGTCGCGATCGACAGCACCATGAACGGGATCAGGATATGGACCATCCCGACCACGACGCTCCAGAAACTCTGCATCAGGCGCAGCGGCTCGCTGACGATTCCGAGCCCGACCAACAGCGCGTTGATCAGGCCCTCATTGCCGAGGATGATGGTCCAGCCGATCGTGCGCACGATGATGCTGACCATGAGGGGCGAAATCACCGCCAGGAACACCAGGTGCTTCCAACGAGAATTGGACCGCGCCAGAAACCAGGCGATGGGATAGCTGAGCACGGCCGTGATCAGCGTCACGACCAGCGCCAGCGAAAAGGTACGCAGCGTGATCCGCAGGAAATACGGATCGGTCAGCGCGGTTGCGTAATTGGCGAAGGTGAGGGCGGTGGGATCGGGAAAGCGGTCCTGGAACGAGATGGCGAGCATCTTCAGGAAGGGCCAGACCAGCCCGACCCCGAGCAGCGCAACGGCCGGCGCCAGCAAGGCGACGAGCGCGGCCACGCGTGCGAGATCGGCGCGAGCCCGCGGGCGCCGCTCGATACCGTCCGCCATGCCCGCAATCGCAACCGCCATTCGTTCGCCCCGTTTCGTTGCGGTCAATCGGCCTCGTCCCGAAGGACATCGGGTGTGGTGTCAGGCGGCATGGTCGCGCGCCCATTCGACGACCTGCGCGTGGGTCGCGAACCAGACGTCGCCCTTGGACTTGGCGTGCCGGATCAGCTCCTCCAGGATCCAGATGCGCGAGCGATAGCCCGAAATGTGCGGATGCATCGTCAACTGGAACACGCCGCCATCTTCCCAGGCGGCGTCCAATTCGCGGCGGAAGATGTCGAACACGTCGGTCGGCGGGGTGTGGGGCCGCAGCGACTGGAAGCGGTGCATCATGAAATAGACCGCGTCATCGCGCACCCACTCGACCGGAAATTCGATGACGCCGGACGGCTCGCCTTCGAGCAGGAGCTCGTAGCAGTCCTCGTCCGCCATCAGGGACGAATCATAGAGCAGGCCGAGTTCCTTTTCGATCTTCAGCGTCGAGGGACTGAAATCCCACGAGGGAGTGCGCAGGCCGACCGGCCGCACGCCTGTGATTTGTTCGAGCGTGTCGGTGGCGCGAAACATCAGGTCGCGTTCGGCGACGTAAGGCAGCACCGAATTGAGCTCGTGGATCCAGCCATGGATACCGATCTCGTGGCCTTCGGCTACGACACGGCGCTGCTCATCGGAATGCAGCAGTGCCGCGACGGCGGGCACGTAAAAGGTCGCCGGCACGTCGTACTTTTTCAGCATCGCCAGGATGCGCGGGACCCCGACGCGGGCGCCATATTCGCCCCACGCCAAGCGGCCGATGGATTTGCCGCCCTCCCGCAACTCATTGGTCTCATGGTCGCTGTCAAACGAGAACGCGACGGCACAACGCGCGCCGTTCTTCCAGGCCGCGGGACGCAATGGGCGTCCTGCGCGCACCTGATTCACAAGACCGCGCCAATGCGGCTCCGGCCATTCCCATGGTTGCATATCGGCAGTCTTGTTCATGTATCCCTCGTCTGCGGGCTGCGAAGCCCGATGTTCAATTGATCCATTGGCCGCCATCGACATCCACCACCTCGCCAGTGATGAAGTTCGGCTCGACCGTGGCCAGGAAGGCCACCACCACGGCGATGTCCTCCGGCGTACCGATCCGGCCGAGCGGAATCGTCGCCTTAATTGCCTCGCGGTGCGCCGCGATCAGCGCCCGCGTCAGATGTGTTTCGATCGAGCCCGGACAAACCGCGTTGACCGACACGTAAGGCGCCAGCTCCTTGGCCAGGCCGCGCGTCAGCCCGAGGATGCCGGCCTTTGAGGCGCAATAGGCGAACTTGCTCACTGCGGACGGCGCGCCACCGGTCGTCGCACTCACGGACGAGATGTTGATGATACGGCCGCGCTTGCGCTCGACCATGCCGGGCGCCACAGCCTTGCACCAGTTGAAGCAACCCTTGAGGTTGATCGCCATGGTGCGGTCCCATTCCGCCTCGGATATCTCAAGAATGGGTTTCGGCGCCGACACGCCGGCATTGTTGACCAGCACATCGATCCGGCCCCAGCGCGCCATCACGCCAGCGGCAAGTCCCTGAACGGCGGCGTGGTCGCTGACATCGCCCGGCACGCTCATGGTGGCAACGCCGAGCGCCGCCAGTGCCGACGTCGCCTCTTCGAGTTCTGCGCTGCCGAGATCCGACAGCGCGACGCGATAGCCGCGCTTCGCCATTTCGGTTGCGGATGCGAGCCCGATGCCGCGCGCGGCCCCAGTGACGATCGCCACGGGGAGGTCCTGTGTCGCCATGATGCTCAGACCCTCCTCATTCCCGATCAGGATCCCTCCGGTCATCGCACGGAGGCGCCCGGACACCGGTGTGCAATTAGTGTTGCGTGTCTGGAGATTTCTGTAAAGATCATTTCATAAGCTCCGCAAAGACATTTCGTGAGCAGCCGAGCGCCGCGTGCAGGGCTGAAATGGAACCGGGAAGTTGCGATGGCTCTTCTGGAGCGGCTGGAAGTCGAACAGGCGCATCTGACGGCGAGCGAGCGTCAGATCGCGCAATATCTGATCTCGCATTATCCGCAGGCGATCCTGGGCTCCGCTTCGTCGATCGGACGGGCGACCAAGATCAGCGCTGCGACCGTTGTGCGCTTCTTTGCCAAGCTCGGCTATGAGAGCTTCGCTGAAGCGCAGGAGGAGATCCGCCGCGAGGTGGCGCTGAGGCTTAATTCACCGATGGACCGCATGGCCATTGTGGACACCAACGCTACCTCGACGGAAGCGTTTCTCGCGCGCTTCCATGCCTTGGAAATCGATAACATCAAGGCGACGTTCCAGCAGATCGATACCGGCAACTTCGAAGCTCTGATCGCTTGCATTCTGGCAACCAAGGGCAAGATCTACATTATAGGCGAGAAAAACAGCCATTCGATTGCCTTTCTGATGTGGGCGCATCTCAATATTTGCCTCGACAATGTCGTGCTCGTCGACACCGGGGAGGCGATGGTGGCAGACCGGCTGTTGTGGGCAAAGGCGGGAGATCTTCTGATCTGTGTAAGCGTTCGCCGCTATTCACCGAACGGCTTGCGGGCGGCTCAATATTTTCGCTCGATCGGTGCCGCCGTGGCGGTTTTGACCGACAACGCGCTGTCGCCGCTCATGCCCCACGCCACGTTCCGGTTGCTGGTTCAGACCGCCAGTGTGTCGGTGTTCGAT
>Ga0247758_1002364_pt1 | contig 10424 bp, 9 predicted proteins | sample UWRJL156409C4_FD_180950 | JGI IMG/M metagenome (GOLD analysis project Ga0247758, IMG submission 180950) | Plant litter microbial communities from Arlington Agricultural Research Station in Wisconsin, United States - UWRJ-L156-409C-4 | ecosystem: Environmental > Terrestrial > Plant litter >... | reverse complement strand
ACGCGCTCCAACACACCCCGCCGCTTCCACGCGGGGGCCTCCTCAGCTCCCCCCCTTGACCCGTACATCACGCTCGCTCAGCGAACACGATGTACGGCTCGTCGGCGGCCGGGCGCGCGGGCAGCCCGACGACGGGCCCACAGGCCCGGGATGCGGCGTCCCGGTAGCGGGAAATCGCGCGAGGCGAGGGACGAGCCGAGCGCCCCGCGAAGGGACGCCGCGTCCCGGGCCCCCCAGCGCTACCGAGAAGAAGAAGAAGACAACGGGCACGCGACCGTGATCGCGTTGTCCGTCTCGTCCGCCTCCTCGACCTCTCCGGCGGCGTCGACGGTCAGGTCGATCGTCGTGCCGGGCGCGCAGCGCGGGCCCTCCAGGAGCACGATCGCGCGTTCCTTCGGGTCGAGGCCGTCGACCAGCTCGCTGACGGGACCGGAGCCGGGTGTCGACAGGGCCGTGGAGAAGGCGCCCGCGCTGGAGCGGCCCGTGTTGCGGACCACGACGCGGTAGTCGGCGGTGTCGGTGCCCGTGGGCTCCGCGGTCACCGTGGACGGGACGAGGTTGGGGCGCAGGTCGGGTTGGGCGCAGCCCGCGCTGCGGCGCGCGGTGGTGCGCACGACCTTGCCGTCGGCGTCGCGCCAGCGGAAGTGGACGAGCGCGCGGTAGACGCCGGGCCCGACGAGGCCGACGACCTTCTTGCGGTACACGAACCCCGCGCGGTCGGGCTGGGACTTCAGCCACTGGCTCCACTTGGGCAGGGCGAGCTTGACGAAGCCGTCGGCGACGGCGGGGTCGGTCGCGCCGCTGGCCTGCAGGAGCTCGAACCGCATCTCCATGCGGGTCGCTCCGGCGATCTGCGGCATCGAGCCGACGAAGACGGCGCGGCCGCCGGTGGCGTCCTTGCCCGGCTTGCAGGACTCGACGGAGGCGGAGAGCGCGACGGCCTTGCTCACGCGGGGCTTGGCCGCGGCGGACGCGGAGGTGGCGCCCACGCCGAGGGCGGGGACGAGCACGAGCAGGGCAAGCAGCTGGACCGGACGGCGCATACAGCCATTACAACGCGCGAGGGGCCGCAATGTTGCGGCCCCTCGTCACGACATGTGGAGCCGGTCACAAACCGGCGGGCTGCTAGGTGAGCTGGTACAGCGGGCCGTCGCCACCCTCGGGGGTCGTCAGGCGACCGCCCTTGGCGGTGATCGCGCCGCACTGCACGCAGTTCGTGTAGTTGACCGTCACGTCGACGATGCCCTCGGCGGGCTCGTCCTCCGGGATCTCGTACACGCCGGCCGGGCACATCCACACCCAGGTCTCGGCCACCTCGCGCGGCACGCGCTTCTGCACCCGGATGTGGTTCGGGGCGTCGTCGCGGGTCGCGTTGCCGGTGATGAACACGCTCGAGAGCTTGTCGAACGTGTACTTGCCGTCCGGCTTGGGGTACGAGTCCTTCGTGTCCCCGATGAACATCGGCACGCCGTCGTTGCGGTGCCACGCCAGCTTCCCCGGGGGGAGCTTGCCCTTGGTGATCTGCGCGAGCCCGGAGATCGGACCGCCCTTGATCAGGCCCTGCTGGAGCGGCTGACGGCCGTTGCGGACCTCGTAGAGCTCCTTGCCGATCGAGGACTCCTCGACCGCCTGCTCGTAGGCCTCGATCGACGTCGCGCCGATCTTCAGCGCGTCGACGATCGTCTCGCCGGCGAGGATGCCCGACTTGATCGAGTGGTGGACGCCCTTGAGCGCCAGCGTGTCGACCATGCCCGCCGAGTCGCCGACCAGCAGCGCACCCGGCATCGTCAGCTTCGGCATCGACCAGTAGCCGCCGCCCGGCAGCGCCTTGGCGCCCCAGCCGACCCGCTCGCCGCCGTCGAGGATCTTCTTGACCAGCGGGTGCGTCTTGAACAGCTGCAGCAGGTCGTGGACCGAGGTGGTCGCGTCCGCGTAGTCGAGCTCGACCACGAAGCCGATCGAGACCAGGTCGTCCCCGGTCTTCTCGTCCTTCATCGGGTAGATCCACGAACCGCCGACCTGCCCGTACTTGGACGAGAGCTTCAGCGGCCACGGACCCATCGTGTGGATGAGGCGGTCCAGCGGCTTGGTGACCTTCCAGACCTCCTTGACGCCGAGCTCCCACACCTGCGGCTCGCGGTCCTTGCCGAGGTCGAACTCGCGGATCGCCGCGCCGGTGAGACTGCCCCAGCAGCCCTCGGCGAGGACCGTGAACTGGGCCTTGATGTCGGTGCCGGGCTCGAAGTTGCCGAGCTCCTGCCCCTCCTTGCCGCGGCCCTTGTCCCCGGAGCGGACGCCGACGACGCGCCCCTCCTCGATGATCAGCTGGGTGGCCGACGTCTCGGTGAGGATGTAGGCGCCCGCCTCCTCGGCGATGCGCTGCTGGAAGCGAGCCAGCGCCGACACGGAGACGATCTCGTTGCCGTGGTTCTTGAACGGCGGCGGGGTCGGGATGCGGACCGATCGCTTGGCGGTGGGCGTCAGGTAGACGGCCTCCTTGTGGACCTCGCCGAACGCGAAGCCCTCCTTGCGCCAGTCCTCCCGGGACAGGTCGGGGAACAGCTCCTGGAGCGGCTCCGGGCGGATGACCGCGCCGGACAGGTTGTGCCCGCCGCAGGTCTTGGCCTTCTCGATGACCGCGACCGGGACCTCGCCGAGGCGTTCGAGGAGGTCCCCGCCCGCCTCGGCGTCTTCGGCCAGGAGCTGGAGGATGCGGTTGGCGCACGCCAGCCCGGCCGTGCCACCGCCGACGATGGCGATGCCGACCTCGATGATCTCGTCCTCACCGTCGAGCCCGTGCTTGACGAACTCATCGGGGGACTGCACCGGCGGCGGGTATGCCGCCGGTACCGCCTTGCCGTTTCCGTTGCTCCCGGCCATGGCGATCAGCTGCCCTTCTTGGCCTTCACGGCCTCGGTCAGCTTGGGCAGGATCTTGTTCAGGTCGCCCACGATGCCCAGGTCGGAGAACTCGAAGATCGGGGCGTTCGCGTCCTTGTTGATCGCCACGATGTTCTCGGAGTTCTGCATGCCGACCTTGTGCTGGATGGCACCCGAGATGCCGGCCGCGAGGTACAGCTTCGGGGCCACCGTCTTGCCGGTCTGACCGATCTGGCCCGCGTACGGGAACCAGCCGGCGTCGACCACCGCACGGGTGGCGGCGACGGCGCTGTTGCCACCGAAGGCGGCCGCCAGGTCGTCACACAGCTTGAAGCCGTCGGCGTTGCCGAGGCCACGTCCACCGGCGACGAGGACCGAAGCGCCCTCGATGTCGATGTCCGCGCCGCGCTGCTCGCCGCGGGTGATGACGGTCGCCTGCGTGGAGAACGGCGAGAACTCGACGCTGACGTCCTCGACGGTCGCGCTGCCGCCCGTCTTCTTGATCTCGAACGCGTTGAGGCGGCCGATGATGATCCCGACGTCGCTGCGGTAGTGGACCTGCGAGATCGCGGTGTCACCGAGGATCGGGCGCTCGGCGACGAGCTTGCCGTCCTCGACGCGGACCGCGGTGACCTCCATGACGACGCCGGCGCCGAGGCGGGCGGCCAGGCCGGCCCCGATCTCGAAGCCGAGCAGGCCGCCGCCGAACAGCACGTAGCCGTAGTCACCGGAGCCGACGATCTGCGCCATGGCGTCCACGACCGGCTGCGCGAGCCCGTCCGGGCCGTTCACGCGGAAGACCTTCGTCGCGCCGTACTCGCCGACGGAGGCCGCGGCCTCGTCGCTCACGCTCGCGCCGACGATGACCGCGTGGGCCTCGCCGCCGAGCTGCGCCGCGAGGGCGGCGCCCTCGGACACGGCACCGAGGGAGTTCTTGTTGATCGCGCCTTCGTACTCGAGCGCGTAGACCAGGATGTTGGCCATCTAGATCAGCTTCCTCTCGTCGAGCCAGGCGACGATCTTCTCGACCGTCTCGTTGGTGTCTTCGTCCTCGATGATCTGACCGGCCGCCTTGGCGGCGGGCTCCTTGGAGCCGCTCCAGTTGGCGGCGGAGTTCTCGCGGCCGACCTTGGAGCCGTCGATCTCGACGTCCCCGGCGGTGACCGTGTCGAGTGGCTTCTTCTTCGCGCCCATGATCGCCTTGAGCGATGGGTAACGCGGCTCGTTGATCGCGTCGCCGACCGAGATGACGGCGGGCAGCGTGATCTCGACGGTGTCGTAGCCGTACTCGGCCTGACGCTCGGCCGTGAGCTTGTCGCCCCCGACGTCGAGCTTGATGACCTGGGTCAGCGAGGGCGCCTGCAGGTGATCGGCCACCACGGCGCCGATCGTGTAGCACTCGCCGTCGTCCGACTGCTGACCGAGCAGGACGAGGTCGGGGTTCTCACGCTTGAGCGTCTGCGCGAGCGCGTAGCCGGTGGCGGCCACGTCGGAGCCCGCGAGGCTCTCGTCGGACAGGTGCACCGAGCGATCGGCGCCGAGCGACACCGCCTTGTGCAGTGCACGCACCGCCGAGTCGGGGCCCATCGTCACCGCGACGATCTCCTCGACCTCGACCGCTCCGCCTTCCTTGATCTGCATGGCAGCTTCAATGGCGTGCGTGTCATACGGGTTGAGATTCTTCTCCCCGTTTCGGTCCATGCGCCCCGTCGACGGATCAATCCGCTTTTGGACGGCGGCGTCTGGCACCTCTTTCACCAGGACGCAAATCTTCACTTCGGGCCTCCTATGGGCAAACGAACGTACGGAATGGTACCCGTCGAGTTGACTGACGAGTCAATCGGGTCACGATGCCGCTCTGCGACAGCGATCCCCGACCAGCACGCGGAGGGGCTAGTCCCCGACCGCGCTTCGGATGAAGTCGATGATGTCCTGCGTCGGCGCCCCAGGCGTGAAGACCGCGGCGACACCGAGGTCCGTCAGCTGAGGGATGTCGTCGGCGGGAATGGTGCCTCCCACCGTGACCACCACGTCGCCGGCCTCCTGCTCACGCAGCAGCTCCACGATCCGCGGGACGAGCGTCATGTGCGCGCCCGACAGGATCGAGAGGCCGACGGCGTCAGCGTCCTCCTGGATGACCGTCTCGACGATCTGCTCGGGGGTCTGGTGGAGCCCCGTGTAGATCACCTCCATCCCGGCGTCCCGCAACGCGCGAGCGATGATCTTGGCGCCGCGGTCGTGCCCGTCCAAGCCGGGCTTGGCCACGACGACGCGGATCTTCTTCTGCGATACGGAGACAGACATGAGATGGCGCTCCCGGGGAAGCGGAGCCGGAGTCTAGTCACGCTTGCGTCGGCGTGACGTGTGCCTCTGCGGCGCCTAGGGACAGCTGGTGTTGGACTGTGTGCCGTCCGGCAGCGTCGTACGGCAGAAGATCGCGCCGTACGTGGTGTAGCCGTTGCCGGTCGCGCCCGTCATCACCGCGTCGGTGAGGTCGGTGCGGTCGAGGCGGCCGTTCGACAGGTTCGTGCCGCGCAGGTCGGCGCCGATGAACGTCGCCCCGTAGAAGTCGGCGTTGTAGAAGTCCGCCCCGCGCAGATCCGCGTTGGCGAAGTTCACGTAGGTGCGGTTGCCGTTCGTCAGGTTGACGTTGCGCAGCTTGGCGCCCGCGAAGCTCGCCTTCCAGATGTTCGAGTTCCAGAGCGTGGCGCCGGTGAGGTCGGCGGTGGAGAAGTCACCCTCGGTGAGGTCCAGGCGCGTGAGGTCGGCGTTGCGCAGGTCCGCCCCCGCGCACCGGGCCTGCTTGACGAGCTTGCAGCCGGCCACCGTCGGGGTGGTCGTCGTGGGCGTCGTGGTGGTGGGGGTCGTCGTGGTCGGGGTGGTCGTCGTCGGCGTCGGCGCGGGCACCGTGACCGTCACGGTCACCGTGACCGTCTTGGTCGGCGCCGCGGTGGTCGTCGTGCCCGTCCCGCCGTCGTCGTCGTCGTCGCCGCCGTCGCCGTCGTCCTCGTCGGTCCCGATCCCGGACTCGTCGTCGTCGCCGCCGGCGCGCTGGCCGCAATTGGGCTTGGCCACCTTGCCGTTGGGCATCGTGGTGCGGCAGAGGGTCGCGCCGGCGATCGTGTAGGAGTTGCCCTTGGCCCCCTTGAGGTTGGCCTCGGTCAGGTCGGCGTGGTCCAGGCGGGTGCGGGAGAGCTTGACGCCGCGCATGTCCGCCCCGCGCAGGTTGGAACCCCAGAAGTCCGCGTTGTAGAGGTCGGCGCCGCGCATGTCCACCGCGCGGAAGTCGGCCCGGGTGCGGTTGCCGCTGGTGAGGTTGGCCTTGTAGAGGTTGGCCCCCCGGAAGTTCGCCCGCCACGTGTTCGAGGCCCACAGGCTGGAGCGGCTGAGGTTGGCCCGCTGGAAGTTCGCCTCGGTCAGGTCACGGCTGGTGAGGAAGCGGCCGCTGAGGTCCACGCCCTCGCACGGCGCCTTCTTGCGCGGGGTGCACTTGCGGCCAGCGGCGTGCGCCTTGGGCGCGGACTTCGCCGACGCGGACGCCGGGGCGCCATGCGTCGCGGCACCGGCCATCGTGGGTGCCACCAGCACGGCCGCGGAGCCGAGCAGCGACAGGAGTACGGACCCCCGCATGGGCGACATAGTGTCAGTTTCCGCGTATGAAGCGAGTAGGTACGCGTCAGACGGCGGTGCGGCGGGTGACCGCGCGGCGGCCCACGCCGCCGATCAGCGCCAGCCCGGCCAGCGCGGCGCCGGCCTTCAGCTTGCGGCCCAGCTGGTCGAACCGGATCTGCTCCCACCCCTCGGCGGCCGCGATCCGGGCCAGCTCGGTGTCCGGGTTGACGACCACGGGATGACCCACGGCCCGCAGCATCGGCAGGTCGGACTCCGAGTCGGAGTAGGCGTAGGACCCGGCCAGGTCGATCCCCTCCCGCTCCGCCAGCTCGGCCATGCGGGCGGCCTTGCCCTCCCGGTAGGTGAACGGCTCCAGCACTCCGCCCGTGTACGTACCGTCCTCGCGCACCTCGAACCGCGTGCCGATCGCGCCGTCGAAGCCGAGCACGGCGGCGAGCAGCGTGGCCAGGTCCTGCGAGGCCGCGGTCGCGATGTAGACCGGGCGCCCGGCGTCCTGGTGGCCGTAGGCGATCTCCAGCATCTGCGGGTACACCCGGGGCAGGACGCCGGCCACGACCTGCGGGGCCATGCGGCCCAGGTCGCGCTGATGGGCTCCGTCGAGCAGCTCGCCCGCCGCGTCGCGCACGCGCTGGGTGCTCTCATCGGTGGAGCCCTGGAGCCGGAACTGCAGGCTCTCGGCGGCCATCCGCGCCATCTGACGGCGGGTGAGCATGCCGGCGCGACGGGCGGCCCGGGCCCAGTAGAGCCCGGACGAGCCGGCGATCAGCGTGCGGTCGAGGTCGAAGAACGCGGCCGCGCGGCGCGGCGCCCCCTCCACGGGGGCGCCGGTCCGGTCCGGGGCCGCGTCCTGCGTCATCGCGTCGGGACTAGGCCTGCGGCGGGACGCGCACGATGATGGCGTCGCCCTGACCGCCACCCGAGCAGATGGCCGCGACGCCGAGGCCGCCGCCGCGACGGCGCAGCTCCAGCACCAGCGTGGCGATGATCCGCGCGCCGGACGCGCCGATCGGGTGACCCAGGGCCACCGCGCCGCCGTTGACGTTGACGCGCTCCGGGTCGATGCCGAGCATGTCGATCGAGTTGAGCGTCACCGAGGCGAACGCCTCGTTGATCTCCCACAGGTCGATGTCCCCGGGCTGCAGGCCGGCCTTGTCGAGGGCCTTGAGCGAGGCGCGGGCCGGCGTGGTGGCCAGGTTCGCGTACTCGTTGGCGCTCTGGGCGTGCCCGACGATCTCCGCGAGGACCTCCTTGCCGTTCGCCTCGGCCCACTCGTCGGAGGCGAGCACGAGGGCGCCGGCGCCGTCGTTGACGCCCGGCGCGTTGCCGGCCGTGTGGCTGCCCTCCTTGCTGACCAGGCCCGGGAGCTTGCCCAGGGCCTCCAGCGTGGAGCCCGCGCGGGGCGCCTCGTCCGTGTCGACGACCGTGTCGCCCTTGCGACCCTTGACCGTCACGGCGACGATCTCGTCGTCGTAGAGGCCCTCCTCGCGGGCCTTCAGCGTGCGCTCGTGCGAACGGAGCGACCAGCGGTCCAGGTCCTCGCGGGAGATGCCGAGGCTGTCGCCCGTCTCCGTGGCCTCGTCGAACATCTGACGGCCCGAGAACGGGTTGGTGAGGCCGTCGTTGACCATCGCGTCGAGCGCCGTGGCGTCGCCCATGCGGTAGCCGAAGCGGGCCTTGGGCAGCAGGTACGGCGCGTTGGACATCGACTCCATGCCGCCGCCGACACCGACCTCGACGTCCCCGGCGCGGATCGCCTGGTCGAGGATCACCGCGGCGCGCAGGCCGGAGGCGCACACCTTGTTGACGGTCTCCGAGGAGACCTCCTTGGGGATGCCGCCGGCGATCTGGGCCTGGCGGGACGGGATCTGCCCCTGGCCGGCCTGGAGGACCTGGCCGAACACGACGTGGTCGACCTGGTCGGGCGCGACGCCGGAGCGCTCCAGCGCGGCCGCGATGGCGACTCCGCCGAGCGCGGGGGCACCGAGGGTGGACAGACCGCCGCCGAGCTTGCCGATGGGCGTGCGGGCGGCACCGAGGATGACGGTCTTGGGCATGGGTATCTGCGTCTCCGGAATGAGGGGAAGGACCAGCTGGAACGGCAGACGGGAAAGGGTACGGGTCGGGGGCCACGAGCGCGGTCGTCCCGTCCGTCGGGCAGGATGGACCCCCGTGCGCCGCGCGATCGTCATCTGGCTGGTCCTGTTCGCCGCCTACGCGGCGACGATGCCGCTGAGCTCGGCCCCGGGCGACCGCTACTCGTCCGGGGAGGCGCGGGTCCTCCTCACGACGAAGTCGATCGTCGACGACGGCGACATCGACCTGCGCAACCAGTTCCGCGAACGGCAGTGGCGGCAGTTCACCTCCGGTCCGCTGCGCCCGCGGGCCGAGACGGTGACCGCGGGACGGCTGCTGGAGCCCCTGTCGGTCGGCTTCCCCGCCGCGCTGGCCCCCGCGTACGCGATCGCCGGCCCGCACGGGGTGGAGCTGTTCCTGGCCGGGCTGCTGGCCCTGGCCGTCGTGCTCGGGATCTCGCTGGCCCGCCGGCTGGTCGACGATCCGTGGGCCACCTCGGTGGTCGTCGTCCTGGGCCTGTCGCCGCCGATGCTCGCGTCGGCGACGACGGTCGCACCCGAGGGGATGGTCGCCGCGCTGCTCGCCGGCGCGGCCATCCTGGCGCTGCGCATCCGGGAGGAGACGCGGCTGGTGTGGGCCACGTGGTGCGCGACGTTCCTGGCCCTGCTGCCGTGGATCGGCCTGCGCTTCGTGGTGCCCGGTGCGGTGATCGCCGTGCTGCTCGCCCGCTGGCTGCGCCGGCGCCGGCGGGGCCTGGCCGGTTTCGTCGCGCTCGAGCTGATCTTCGTCTCCGTCGTCGTCTACCTGACGATCCACGACCGGCTGTACGGCGGAATCACGCCCGACGCCGTGCTCCCCAGCGGCGTCACCGGCACGGGAGCCGACTCGTTCACCGAGTACCTGCACCGCCTCATCCGCCCGCTCGACCTGTGGCTGGGCGCCAGCGGGCTGCTGTGGTGGGCGCCGGCGACGGTCCTCGCGGGCTTCGGCGTGTGGCGGCTGTACCGCTCCCGCCGGGAGCGGCTGTGGAAGCTCGTGCCCGAGCAGGTGAACCTGGACGTGACGGCCGCGATGTATCTGACGCTCGTGCTCGCCGGGGCGGCGGCCGCCTGCCTGCTCGTCCCCGCGATCACCGGCGTGTGGTTCCCGGCCCACGACGTGGTCCCGGTGTTCGCGTTCGGCGCCGCCCTGGCCGCCTGGGGCGCGGCCCGCTTCCGTCGCGTGGCGATCGCGCTGCTCGCCCTCACCCTGGTCACCGGCGTCTGGTTCCTGGTCGGCGGGCTGCTCGGGGACGGGGTGTCGCTGCACCCCGCCCACGGACCGCTGCTGCCGTGGGGCGGCCTCACCGACCAGCTGCCGGACTGACCCTTCGCGTGGCCGCGACTTCAGCGGCCGCGGAGGAGGACCTTCGCGGCCTTCGTGCGGGTCCCGGCCGTGACGACCGCGTCGACGCGGTGGCCCTTGCGGCCGTAGCGGGCCACCGTCTTGGCCGCCTTCTTCGACAGCGGCACCCGCACCGTGGCGGTGCGGCCGGCGGCGATCTTCACCTTGGCGGCGCCCAGCTTCGCCTTGCCCGCGTTCAGGCTCACCGTCCCGCCGCACGCGCTCGCGCCCTGGGGACAGGCGAGCTTCAGGGCGACGACCCGGCCCTGCAGCGTGACGCGCACGGTCTTCACCGTGGCCAGCGCAGCCGCGACGGGCTTCGGGGTGGTGCCGCCGGGCTGCGGATCGCCGGTGCCGGGCGTCTCACCGCCGGGGAGCGGATCGGACGGGCCGGGCTGCGTGCCGGGGTCGGCCGGGGCGGGGTCGGCCGGGGCGGGGTCGGCGGGAGCGGGGTCC
>Ga0247758_1002363_pt1 | contig 10428 bp, 7 predicted proteins | sample UWRJL156409C4_FD_180950 | JGI IMG/M metagenome (GOLD analysis project Ga0247758, IMG submission 180950) | Plant litter microbial communities from Arlington Agricultural Research Station in Wisconsin, United States - UWRJ-L156-409C-4 | ecosystem: Environmental > Terrestrial > Plant litter >... | reverse complement strand
TTGGTCAGCCCACACGAGGCGACATGAGGTGGAATGGGGAGGATCTGGAACCAGGAAATGGGGAGCGACCAGGCTCGCAACATGAAGAAGTGGCACGCCAAGAGCGCTGACAGCTGCCACCCGCTGCCAACTGGCCAATTTTACCTCCCTTCTCAGCGCATCCATCCTGCCGTGCATTGGCCGCCTGCAGCGATCCCGTATTCCACTAAACGCTCATTTTCGCGCTCAACCAAGCAAGAGCGGTACCAAGACACCAAGATGTTTTGCCTCCTGAATTACGGCAACCGTTGCATTCGAGGTCTGCGGTTCTGATCTCAGCCCCTGCGCCGTGTGACCTCAACCCCGATTTTACGTGCAGGTGCCATTCCGTTTCACAGCATCTTCACAAGCCGGGGAGTCCTCGATCGGAGACCACCCCGCATTCGGCACCCCAAGCGCTGTCTCACCCACGATCCCGGCTCCCGGTCCAACTCGGGGGTCGGTGGATCTGCCCCGTCTTCCGGGTCTCAGCATTTACTGACTGTTGTACGGACAGTACGCGCGTTGAGGATGTTCGAACGTCTCTATTCCCACTTCGTATCTACCTACACTAATTGTTGGCAGTCTTGTCGTTGTAGTAATGTATCTGACGCCGCCGTCAGCTCCAATCGCCTCACACTGCCCTCGACAACCAGAAAAGGAACTCACTGTCTGATCCGCGCATCCGGCCGGCGTCTGGTACGAGTACGCGCCCGTGTTGATGAACAGCGCCTGCTTAGCGCATACAAGCCACGCCCCGACATTCTGCCTCTTCACGCTCGCCACACTCCAGGTCAGGGCATCTCCCTGCCACGCAAAGGCGCCAAAGGGGCTCTTGGTCGTGTTGAACCACGTCGCGAGCGTGCGCGGCGGGTTGGCCTTGTCGGCCGGCTCCTCAACCCACATGTACAGCGGCGGGTTCGACGCCTTGTTGACGAGCTGGCCGGACTCGATTGCGAATTGGCCTGCCGTTGTGTGCGAGTCGAGGATGGCCGTCCCGGGCACGTTGGCCGGCTTCGTCTGCAGGTACTTGTGGTAGTTTGGTGCTGCGACGGCGCGGATCCAGTAGGAGCCGGATTGCAGCGTTGTCGGCGTTGGGACGCCGGTGGCCTGGGGCATCGGTGTGCCCATGGCACTCCCTCCGAGGAGGGCGGCGATGACGACTGGCTTGACCATGGTGTCCTGGGCAGAAACCGGTAATGTGTCAAGGGAGTTGATGCAGTTACAGGTCGACGGACGTCTGCTTTCCACGGTATTTGGCTTGATGAGATTGGAGAGACCGAGATCAACCTTCCCATCTGGGCCATGGCTGTGGTTTTAAAGTAACGCGTCCAAATCGCTCCCCCGCATTGTGTGAATGGCGGCTCGGAGGAACGAATCGAGATCCGGGGCGCCATAGGTGCGCAATACTGGCAAATTTAATTGCCGGCAAGGTCGCATAGCGGCCCCAGATTTTACTTTGCTGTGGAATCTCTCTTTCCGTCCCCATTAATTTGTCTAGCACCGCTGGGAATTGAGTTCGGCTGTCTTGATGGGGAATCATACCCGGGTCACCGCTCCGGGTAAATCGACGTCCACCTTACTCTGGCAAGCTAGCCATGGATATGCGCTTTTGTGGTGCAGTCCCTGACCTTTGGTATTGGAGAAAGCGGCCAAACTATCACATGGGCATTCTGGCAATCTTTTCATCCGCAAATGGTGTAAGAGAAACCTGGTTGAGCGCCAGGTCCATCTTGCCTCCGCTTTGCTTGACAGGATCAACAAGCATTGTATTGGAACCTTGGCGGAATACTTGCTCCCCGGAACAGTTGCACTCACTGTGTATTTGACGAAGTCGGGCTTCGGTCCTCTGGCGACGAGCTTTTCTTCTATCGAACCCCAATGAGAGGTTCATGTCAGTGACAAAGGCAAACTGCATCTCGAGTCTTGATTGGCGGGGAGCTCAAGGGCGATGCAAGTGCGTAGTAACACAGAGAGGTGGTCGAGTTGAGGCCCAGCACAATAATAACGGTCCAAACCCAGAGCTCAAGTCGGCTCGTTCCGTCCCCGTTTCACATTGAGTAGGACGAAGAGCGGCCATGAATGATAACCCTTTCAAGCCCAGTCAAGCCGCTGTCTATACGGCTCAGGTCAATTGTGAAGATCACGAGTCTCCTAGCTAGCGCCTCTGCCGTGTCGAGCCTCGCTTTCATTGTAATTTTCTTTGTTGTGACTGCAGTGCCACAGACTCGAAGCTCTGGAAGATTACCCGTTCCGGATTTGTGTCTGTTGGCAATGGTACGTCCCGCTTGGTGATGCCCTCCTTTGTTTCCGTCTTCTTTCATTAGCGACCCGCGGCATGGAAGGATTCATTTGTGGCGAATACGCAGTCATGTCGTCTTTCCAGATCTCACCATCATCACCGCCGCCGCCAGAGAATTCTGGCTCCGAAAGCAACACTGACACTCAGTATTTTTTGGTGTTACATGCGCCTTCTTTCCCATGAAGCGCTCAATCACCGACGTGTTGCGCCTTGTCTGCCTGCTCCTTGCTCCGTTGACTTGCCATGGATATGGCATTGGCGATGGAGCCTGGGTTCACCCCGTGGAGACTGCGTTCGATCCATGGGAATCCCATGAGCAGGTTGCAAGTCCCACCCCTACCGCCACCTTCAAGGACATAGCGGCGATGCCCGACTTGCAGAGGAGGCAGGAGAATAATCCCCCCATCTGCGGCTATGGCTTTGGGCTCATCGGTCTGTGTCCAATCACTGCTTGAAGAGGGAACTGTTCATTTGCTGACGTCGAACCCCTTACCAGACGACCTAGCTACATGTCTCAGTGACCAAGTATGCGTCACAAGCACCAACTACGTCGGCTGCTGCTACCCCGATGGTAAATGCCAAGACCGCAAAAACCCAACGAGCTGTCTGGACTATACGGCATTCACCGGAGGATTATGTGCTCGGGCCTCGGCTGGAACGATGTGCTGGTACGTTCGCAATGCCAACCCCCTGAAAGTCTTCGTTGCTGACGAGTCGACAACGGTGCAGCTCCTTATCCACACAAGACTTTTGCAACACCTGGACGTATGGCGACGTCCAAAGCCTCACGATACTCGCGTGCGCCCCACAGCCAACAGCAATAGTCCTGTTTAGAGCTGCTGAGACCAACCCAACAACAACGCCGCGTTCAACGGCCCGCTCTTCGGCAACACAACGCCCCTCATCACCAACAACCCTCTCATCAACAACAAACCCCTCCAAATCAGTCTCTTCCACACCAGCTCCCTCAACACCCGTCCCTCCTCCTCCGGCACAAACCTCAAGTCCCCGGGTAGGCACAATCGTCGGCATCGTCATCGGCATCCTCGCCCTCCTCGCCGGCATCCTAGCCTTCATCCTCATCCGCAGACGGAACCAGAAGAGAGCGGCCGCCGCAGAAGACTCGGGAACCGACTCCCGCAAGCGATTTGCCGTCAGCACGCTGGGCGAACCACCCGCCTACAACCAATACAGCCCCTACGGCGAAACTGCACCCACAACATTTCCGCTAGCTCCGGCCCCAGCACCCGTAATGACGAGTCCGTCGCACACTGCTGCTGCGGGTAGACAGACGTCGCCTGTATTGATGACGCCTAGTCCGGAACCGAAGCGGTTTCTGGGCGGGCAGTCGTATTTCTTCCAGAATGCGTGTGTGGCTGAGAGAGAACCGCCGCGGGTACTGATGTCGCCCCCGCCGGCGGAGATGCCTGCTGCTGAGCCGGTGGAGAGGGCGGGTACGCCGGTGGTTGGGGCGGGAGCGGGGGAGCGGGGGTATGAGCTGCAGGATCGGAGGTATAGATATCCGCGGCCTGGGCGGGGGATGATATGATAGAGTTGCATATCATGAGATACGCGTAGACAAGATTTCGGGGGTATTTGTCAGATCGGGATAGGGTTGCGGTTTGTACTTCGGTTGGAGTAGACGGGCGCCTCCGCGGTGATACGGTGGGGCTTCTCATGTGTTTGTGGATAAATCGGTTTGTCCGTCGTTTATATCTTTTAATTCTCACGGTTAGAGATCGACATCTCACAGCAGCAGGCTTTCCCTGTCGCCCAGTTTCCCGCAGTGAAGATTAGAAGGGGCGTCCTGTTCGCGCGCCGCAGCAGTACAACGCTGGGCGAGATATATGTGCAGGCATGCAAGGGGGCCAGCAGCCACGGAGGTCGCAGCGGCATTCAGAATGGTAACGTCGAGGTGAACTCGGCAGGCGATCAAGTACCGGAGTGTGTATTGTGGTGGTGAGCCGGTTGCAGACATGTAAGTCGTTAAAGCACCGAAGTATAGAGGCCGGCCCCGACGCGCTCTCTGTCGACGTGCCCTGTGCAGATCTTGTCCAGGTAGTTTAGATACCAGTGCATTCTGGCCAGCTTGCCGGGCTAGTATGCCTCCCGGTCGGAGTCTTGTTGGACGATCCATTCCGCCAGGCCTCATCCCAACTGTTGGTTTTGCAATCGCGTCTGTCGGAGGGTTTTAGCCATGCCCTCGTCCGGTTGTTTCTCTGGGCCCCGGCCTCAACCGTCGGGACAATGCGAGTGTCGTTCTCGTTATCTCCCTAGTACAGACGCAGTCTCCATTAGTAACCTATCGCCCTTCCCTTCATCACAGCCCCAACGACTCACTGCATTGCAATACACCTGTGGGGTCTATCTCGGTTCTAATACCGAAAAGTCAAAGATGATGTCGGTCCCACGCTACAGGAATTTGTTCGCAAACTCATCATGCTTCCAATACGTCCCCCAAGTATACTCTGTTGACGAATTTGTCCTCTGGCGCTGCCACAACTACCGGTATGCCTTCTCGTAACAGTCGAACCTTTTTTGTTTCTTAGCTGCCTTCTTAGCTGCTTTGGCTAGCTCCCCGGCACATTTTTTCTCGGCCCGTCGCTTGCATTCTTCTTCTTGTTGCTGTCGCCCGAGTTCGAGATTGCGGCGCCCGGCGACCAAAGGGGCGTAGGAGAAGGCGCGCTGTCGGGAGAATGCGCCGATGCGTGGGAGACGCGGTTGGGATGGGTCGGCGGTAGGCGGGTCCGCGATGGTGGAAAGTTTGGTAGAGGGAGTGTTGGGTGTTTTGGACTTTGAAGTTGTGACGGTAGCAGGCTCTATCCTGATCGGTGAGTTAGTCATCTTAGGGGGATCGCGGGCTCCTGGTGTCTCTTCCATTGCTTCTTTGTTGGAGGAGAAGCATGGTATAGCTTGAGGACAACCCATCATGGGAGGAAAGTAGCAGGGGAGAGACTTTGGGAAGAATGCTTCAATTTCTGGCCCGGCGGCTGCTTGGTTGCGGGATAGTTTCGAGAGGAGGCGACAAATCTATGGCGAGGGGGTGAAGCATCGGCAACAGAAAGGCGCGGTTGGAACTATCGTGTCGGGGCGTGAATGTGTGCTTTGGTTATGGCGCCTGCCGCAGAGAACGTGGGCAAGAGGATGTGCAATTCACTTGAGCAGTCATGGTGGACAAAACGAAATCATTGGGAAACAGGGAGGGATTGTTCAACTGCTGGATTTAGGGTTGTTGGGATCACGATTCGCTGCCATATATTTAACCTCTCTGACTGCATAAGAAGAAAGAGCGTGATCTGAAGATAAGCTATCAAGGTTCCTGGTTACGGGCTATCAGATAATGGGATGGAGCCTGTCAACCCTGTGACCATATTGGGCCAGTGAAGCTGCAATCTGGGCATATACAATCGAGGCGTCTGGTTAATAACTTCTCCCTACCATAGACCACAGGAAAATAAGTCCAGAGGGTGATAGCTCCTTAATACGCCCAGAAGCTAGGTATACACTGGCAGTGCCTTTGAATGTCGCAGTCCTTAAATGACGATGGCCCGGGTATGTAAGTTTTAACGTAACTTGCTCACGGGATGATCCGTGTGTTTGAAACCCAGTTAATCAATCAGGGAAGCAAGCACAATCAAAGAAACACTCAGGGAAACCAGTCTATTTATACAAACCGTCAAGACATGGCCTGGCTAATGAGGTACCTGGACCAAGAGCTCCAGAGGGGCGGGACTCGAACACAGTGTGCAGTGCGCAAAGTCAGCGCAGTGAATGTAAGGTGCCCAGGATGGAAGGACGCACCGGAACTGTGGCTAACCTAAGCTTTGCAAATCTCTATATTTTCACAACCACGCTGCTTTCCTGGACGTTGTCGCACAAGCCTAACCGTTGTCAAATTTGACCAATAGAGAGCAAGCCAGCCCCCCCTCCCGCTGCAGCACCACTCTGATCCTGGTTTCTGCGCATCCAGCCCGGATATATCTTGGCGCCCATCCCCCATGATGTCCTTATTCCCCAGTCATGTCGCGCACCGCGTTCCCCTGCGTCACCGCCCCCGGCCTGTCGACCAGCTCTCTACAACAGGAGTCCAAGGATATGGCCTCTACAAGCCCCCAATCAAATACTACAGAAAATAGTGAGAAGAATTGGAGCACCGCAGCAAACAAACCAACTGCTGAGGCTTCAGAAAAGGGCCCTGAGGATGCTTCAGCGTCAGGCCCGGATATCGAGAGCAGCACCACGCTCCATGGCTTCAGGCTCTACGCCGTCGCCATCGGCCTCTACTTCGGCGCGCTGATGATGTCTTTGGACATCAGCATAATCGCCACGGTGCGAAATTCCCCTTTCCTCGAGATCCGAACTCTGCTCGACTGACACAAATCCTTGTGCCATTCTGGCAGGCAATCCCATCCATCACCACAGAATTCGGCGACACGTCGCAAATCGCATGGTACCCGGCCGCATACACGTTTGCCATCTGCGCCTTCACGCCCGTCGCCGGGAAGATGGCTTCCGCTTTTCCCCTGAACTGGGTGTACCTCTCTTTCTCGGCCGTTTTTCTCGTGGGAAGCATCGTGTGTGGTGCGGCCCCGACGTCTAGCGCCTTAATTGTTGGTCGCGCCATCTCGGGTCTCGGGGCCGGCGGTGTTGCGAGTAATGGACTTACGATTCTCGTTACGATCGCTCCGGTCAGGCTGAAGCAGGTATTTGTGGGCATGGGTGCCGCCTGCTTTGCTGTTGGCCTGGTGCTTGCCCCCGTTTTGGGTGGAGCGTAAGAGCTGTGTTTCGTTTCAATTCTGCTGCCCTGAAAATATACCTGACGAGTCGGTGTAGCTTTACGCAGCGACTTACTTGGCGGTGGTGTTTTTGGTAAGTTTACCTGATTTTATCTTGTTTAAAGTCACACGCAGCCTTGATGTCAATACTTGCAGGATTAACCTCCCATTTATTGCCGTCACCATCGTGGTAGTCTTCCTCTTTTGCAAACCGCCGCCACCTCATGGTGAAGCAAAGAGTACATCGTCTCGAATCCAAGGTTTGGATCTCCTAGGATGCCTCTTGTTCGTTGGATCCATTTTCATGTTTCTCTTTGCCCTTCAGAGAGGAGCAGAGGGCACTTGGAACTCACCAACAGTTATTGGCCTCCTCGTTGGGTCCGGTCTCACAGCCATCCTATTTACAGTGTGGGAATACCACAAGGGCGATGATGCTATGATTCCCGGAAGTGTCGCAGGGAGGAGGACGATAATATGTACGACTTTGTTTGCGTTCTTTCACCTGGGGTCGATCACAATCGCGACTTACTACCTTCCGGAGTGGTTTCAGGCCGTGCAGGGCGTGGACCCCCTCGAGAGTGGTGTCCGGCTTCTTCCGTCAGTGCTTACCAACATCGTTGCGGCAATGGTGGCAAGTGGCATATGTGAGTCGTGCCAATGCGATGATGCTTGCCGAGCTAACAGCGAACTGCGCAGCACGCCGACTCAAGTACTACAACTACTGGTTCTTCCTGGCGCCGGTCTTCCTTTTGGTTTCGTGCACCCTATACACGCAGTTCACGGCCTTCTCAACGCCATCAAGTCACTGGATTGGATTTCAGATTATCCAGGGGTTCGCTGGTGGTTTCGGCATGCAGTTTTCCACGCTTGCCACACAGCTAGAGCTCAAGGATAGCCTCGAGCTTATACCGATAGGCATCGCACTGGTGATGTTTGTGCAATACCTCGGGGCAACCATCCTTCAGACCGTTGCCGGAGTCATATTCAATCGCATTTTGAGGGGGCAACTCACCGGGCGTGTGGGCCTGACAGAGGCAGAGGTAGGGCTGCTGCTTGAGGGCGGAATCAGGAGAATACGAAGCATCGCTCAGAAGTATTTCCCGGATAAGCTCGAACTCGTCGTGGAAGCGTATAACTCAGCCATCACCAAAGTGTTTGTAAGTTATCCGTTCCTCGCCATAATCTGGAGACACTAAGCTGTGGGGGCTGTCAGCTAATGACAGGGAATAGTTTATTCCTGTTGGAGCCGCTGTGCTGGCGCTGATTTTAGCATTCGGCATCAAGTGGAATATAATCGAGGGGACAAACCAAGAAGTTACTCCAAGCTCTGAGGAGACAGACGCCAAGGACTCGAGCGCATAACATCGACTTATGGCAGCATGTCCAACGTTATCGGAACATTTATTAGCCATCTTTATACCTGATTTTATACGCCCTCCAAAGCTCAGACGACCGGCAGTATCCCCAAAACCCCGCAACGCCAAACAGACAAAATGAACCCAAGCCATGTGCCTTATTTGTCCCTCGGGGGATCGCGGCAATCATATCCTCAGTACAGTACAATCTAGAAGCCTTCCAGGTTCGTTTTCAAGTGACAAGCAACTGGGACAGACCGCACATTCACCCCCGACAAAGCCAGCGCCACCAAATCCCTCCCTCAACCCCCGTTCCCTCCACATTAAAACAACCCCTCAAATTCCCTCCTGCACACCCGCTCAATCCTTCCGAGCCTGCTTCTTCGAGTACCTCTTATGCGCCCCGGGCACCGTCACCACACTAACCTGGTAATTCTCCCCCGTCTCCGCCACCGCATGCACAACCACATCATCTCCAAACGGCCACTGCCCCTTCTCCTCGTCCGCATCCCGCTCATCATACTGCGAAAACCCATGCTTGTCCATCTCCGCTAGCGCCATCCGTGCCGCAGACATGGCGTCCGCCCGCCGCACATAACAGCCCTCGATCTCGGTGGTCTGGTACGCCCCGCTCTTGTCCTGGTTGTAGTCCGTCTTGGTCTGCAGGACGTAGTGCAGGTGGTTGAATCCCTTGGGGAACTTGAGAGTGTGCTCTTCTGTCTCCGGGAGGTTCTCGGGGTTGGGGGTTGTGTCAAGGCTGATGATGAATTCTTGGCCGGCGGGCGCTTTGGCGTACACGAATACGCCGTCGCCGTGCGTCCATTCTGAGAGCGGAGTGGTTGCGCGGGTGGCGTAGGTGGTGAAGTCCTCGGGGGCGTAGCCCAGGTCTTCCAGGGCGACGAGGGAGAAGGCCTTTGCGGCCGGGAGGGTGGTGTGCGTGCCGAGGACGTAGACGGTGCGGGTGGAGCCGGAGGTGTCGGTGTGGAAGTCGATTACGGTGAGGAGGGTGTGGAAGAGGAGGTCGGGGATGTTTCCGTTGGCGGTTTCCTCAGCCATGGTGTTTATTGTTTTGGTTTTGAGTGTTTGTATTGGCGTTGTTTTGGTTGTGATTTCCGGTTATGGTGTTGATCTTTGGTGATGGAGGGGTAGCACCAGGCTCGATTGATTTTGAGAGCTGGGCTGTAGGGTATATATTCGCTTGGTATGCCGCCTCACATGTAATAGTGATATTCGAAAAGCGTGACAGTAAGGTGAGAGGTGTCAAGCAACTGTCGCACAACAGGGAGGTGGTACGATGCCATGATCGCCTTGTTCTGGGGTCTGACTGATGGCTGCATCTGTCATGCTTTGATGCAGTCTCCGTCATCGCTAGATCATGCACGCAAGGCTTTCAATCGAACTCCTTGGAAAATGTCTGAACTCGCAATACTCGTACATTTGGTCACGCTATGCAGCGCCCGATAGTGATGTGATTTACGGCCCAGAACGACGTGGTGTGATTGTTTCCCCGTTGTCGGACTAATTATCTCGCCACCCATTTTGCGGTGGTATGATATGACACTGTAACCCTTCCGTTCGGGCAATGCACGGCAATCATCCGGAATGCGGAGAAGGCCACCTCCATCAGGTACCAGTGATTCCAACAACGGTCTTGCATGCAAATTTTATAAGTGGATCGGACAAAGCCATCCATTGGCCGATGATGCGCATCCACTGATGATGCCGTGTTGACATCAACGCGGCGAGCACTTTGATTGTCCAGGACAATGCGGAAATCTTACGTCCTTCGACGCAACAGACACTACCAAACCACAGCTTGCAAGTCCCCATTCCAGCAAATTACCCAGTATTGACAGCTACTGGTACCACCGAGAGAAAAAGATGGCAGCCTACATCACCCGCCGCCTACCGCACCTCCCCGCGCCCCGAAACCTAACCTCGATCCACGACGACGGCGTCAAAACCACCATCATCCCCC
>Ga0247758_1002361_pt1 | contig 10432 bp, 14 predicted proteins | sample UWRJL156409C4_FD_180950 | JGI IMG/M metagenome (GOLD analysis project Ga0247758, IMG submission 180950) | Plant litter microbial communities from Arlington Agricultural Research Station in Wisconsin, United States - UWRJ-L156-409C-4 | ecosystem: Environmental > Terrestrial > Plant litter >... | reverse complement strand
GTGAGGAGAGCACCTGACGAAAGGCTCCTGCGCTCCAGCCTAGCCTGGAGCGGTAAGGCGCCTGCGCGCCTGAGCGCCAAGAACTGCCGCTGCAGTTCGACAATCGTCGACCAAGCGTCAATATGAAGAGCAGGAGAGCGAGAAGATCGCGAAGAAACTGCGCACTGGCGCTTAAAAACAGTGGCAAGAATGGCAGACAGGTATCACTAGGTACACAAACATCATTTATTTTGACCCTTGGAGGGCACATTGAAGCTGGGTTTGGACTGGGAAGTTGCGAGGCGCAAGGCATGGGCTGTAAATGGACGTTTGGCTGCGATTGGGCGTTGACGGCGGGGAAAACGGATAATAATATCTTTTACTATGGACTGATAACGCTATTTTTGGGAGTCTGAGATTCTTGCCTGCCTGCCTTCCTTTCCTTCCGGGGTGTGAAATATGTCTCCTGGTTGCCAGAAAAATGTGATGATTTTGCTGAGGGACTTGGGCGCGCCTTCCGTTTTCTTCGTGCATGGGCCAACACTCCTGGTTAATTCAGCCTGCCCTCTTCGGAGACCGCTCACAACAAACAAACCCTGCCTTAATTTTCTTTCCATCCCATCCCCGCTGCAAGTTCGCAAACAAGACACAGAACGTCGTAATGGCGACCTACAGTTTCGATTCGGATCGCGAGGCTATCGTGGTTAGGATGATGATGCGCCCCATTTTGAAGAAAGGATTGGGCATTTCTTCCGCTACCGAAGCTGAGAAAACGATTGGCCAGCGAGTTGCGGAAGTTTCCTTGATGTTGATCGAGAGCGAGGTGTCTCCAGACCAGGTTTCGGACGAGACGCTCGAACTTCTGGTCTGGGAGAACATATTTGTCTCTTGCGGTATGTTAGCCATCGGCGTTCCCACCATTCCGGCTATCCCATTGGAGCTGACAGGAAGTGTCCACTGGCACTCCTCAAATAGGCTAAAAGTTCCCCTTCCAGACACAGTTAGACCTGGCTTCTCTCCGGGACGACGTCGACCCCTCCTATCGTTCCGACTTCTATGCCGCATTACATACAAAATACTGCGGGCAGCTACACGACTTCCGGAAGAAGAAGGCAGTTGAGTCGACAACCAAGAGCATCGCTGCACTCACGCGTAATCGCCAGACAGAAAAGGCCATCAAAATTAAACGTGAGAACAATATCGGCGACACCAACAATGCCAGTGTCCCTACGAGCGCTTCCCCGCGTGCTTTTCCCGAGTCTGCAATAGTCTTGGCGGCAAACTCTCAGGTGACTCCCACAACTGGCCTCTTCGGCTTCGCTCCCGCTTCGATTTCTACCTCGGCAAGAAATACTCCAGTATCAACCACAAGCAATTTGTTTGGCACGGCCCCTGTGCTGACGAGTACTCCTACCAAGCGCCCTGCCGAGAACCCCCTTGGTGCCAACATCTCCACTCGAGACGGCGACGATGTTCCGCCGCAGAAGCGCAGCAAAACCCTATTTGAAGATTCACCGGACTCTCCTAAATGACACGGCAACCCAAGGTCAATTTGGTAGTTTGGCCTGCCCTCCGGCTTTACGGAAGTCGAGCTCGGCGCCATGACCGGATAGCACACGAGGCTGCTTGCGAAGGAACGGTGATCGCTTGTCTGGGCTAGAAGATGCCGGTTCAACGGTTGATTGGGCTGCTTGGTTTCCAGGTTGCAGAGATACACAGATAAACTCGGAGGTTAGAATGGAGCCAGGAGAGGACAACATGTTTGAGGATGTTGCAAGGCACTGGAAGGTGGAGGACGGGAACTTCTCGATGCTGGATGACCTCAAGACCATGAGGGATTTGGTGGAATAGCTCAGAAATGATATGTGATACTCTCCCGCCACTGACTGGTCTGTGATACGATATGTCGTTGGTCGAGATGCGGTGAGCCGTCGCCTTTATTTGACGATGTTCAAGAAGCTCGCCACCAAGAGGAGCCGTACCTTACCTGATTGTTACATTACAGCCTCGCCCGCATTGTGAAATGCCTCAACTCGGTCGAGACTGGACGTCAGAGAATGCAGGAACGTATTTCCAGAGCGGGAGATGGACCATATACGAACTAGGTACCTCCATGGGTTGCGTTGACAACATGAATGCACTTCCGTCATGGCTGAGGGTCCCCTTGCTCTTGAACAGGGCCTTCGTGGCTGTTCAGAGGTCTTGCTTTGGACCACGTGATCCTCAATCCCAACCCTTCGATGCCCCAACTCTTGATCCCACTGCACAGCAGCTCAGCACTACCCCGCAACCTCGCTCGCTTCGACCCAAAACACAAGGCTGCCAAACACAAACAACAATGGCAGACTCGTTCGAGCACGACGCCAATCGCAAGGAGGCCATTATCGCCATGATGATGCGCCCGATTCCTCAGAACCGAATGGGCCTCGCCTCGCCAGAGGATGCCGAGGAATGCATCACCAAGATCGCGAACCTCGTCTGCAAGTGGCTATGGGAAAACGGCGTCCCTCCGAGCGTTGTCTCGCACAAGACGTTTGAGCTTCTTGTCTGGAAGGACATTTTCGCCTATTGCGGCGTCAGTATGTCTATGTTGACAGCATCTTTATCACATATTCAAGTTGACCGCTAATTATGTACCAGACGAGAAGTCATTCGCATGGAACAAGGAGTTTGAGGCGTCCTGCCGCCCGGGCGTCCAGACCGCCTCCGATGAACCGACCAAGTACGATGAATTCTGCATGAAGATAGATGGAGGGGTTCAAGATGAGCGAGAGGTGATTCTCGAAAGATCGAGAGCATCTAGCCTCCATATGCTGACGAGCCCTCCCGTTGGCGCTGCTAAGGACTTGGACATCGCCCACGATTCCAAGCCGGGAACAAAGACGATCATACTAAAAGTCCCCAAGAAGTCGGAGCCCGCCACCTTGGCGCCGTCACCCATCCATGACTCGGGTTACACTCCTGGAAGCCTGAGATCCCTTGAGAACAAGTCGGGCGATGTCTAGCCATTGTTCAGACGATTTCGCCTTGCAGGTCGGACGAAAATCGCTGGGCTGCACACTTCAGATTCTCATCGCAACCCCGATCGGTTAATTCGGACTTTCGGATTTCTGCCCTGTCAACTTTCGACGGCTGGGTTTGGCCAGCCATGGTGACAACGGGTAACTGGCCGGGGCGGACATTGAAGTGAGTGGGAGTCCGTGAAGGAGGGCAAGGCTTGCTATCTTCTCAGCACCCAGCTGTTTTTGCTTCCCTACAGATGCGGATACCAGATCATAGGTAGCAAGATAGAGGGAGCTTGTACTTCTCCGATCACATGAATGACAAGCAGTCAGCAAAATTCCCGCTACCTTAATAAAAAGGCCGCAGTTGGGTCCGAATGTGAGGTGCTATGGGACGAGAGGGGTTATCACTCCAGACTTGATTATGCAGTGGGACCTGGAAATTAAAATAAGGTGAACTACGACGTACTTCTTTTGAGGTGACGGTGGCGAAGCCTTTGGATCAGACGAGAATTTCGTGACATAAATATCACAACGCCGCACCACTGTTGGCTGTAAGACTTCCACCTTTCACTACTCGCAACGTTCACGGTCTTTCGCCTTTCACTGCTCTAACAAAGGTTCGCTAGAATTTCCAAGAGCCCCGGTAGTACTTCCAATAAGCTCCCATCATCGCCTACAGCTTTAGTTATGTCCCACTAATCGGGACGCTCCAGACGATGACGACCCCCAACCTCGCCACAACGGAGGGAGGCCCCTCCAAGAGTGACTCAGAAGCCAAGGCGACCGCTGTCCCCCCCACCACCAACAAGTCTAACAAGTCCGCGGCTTATTGGATTGACCTCGCTAACAAACTTTCGGGCTATGATCCGACCAAACTACGCCCGCTGACACCTTCGACACCCGGCTCTACCCCCCGTATGGAAGTCTGGGAGTTTGGATCCCCCACAGTAAATGTCATCGACGGTTACTTTCAAGTGCATTGGCATGTCTTACGCTTATTTCCTCGCCCGGGAGGCGAGAATTGAGGAGCGAGAGCGGAAGCGGAAGCTGAGACGGCTGTGAGCACTTGGTCTTTGCACTGTGTGGTGATATTCGGGACGGCGATTCGGTCAGCAAGCGAGGTACCTTCAACCTGGTACTGAGGGAGGAAAACAGAGGAGGATGCGGAAATCACGGCTCTCTTTTTGGGAGTTGGTTACATTCGGCCTGGCAGGGGGAATGGGCACAAATAGGGTCTGATTGATAGCAGCATTAATCTCAATTCTTTGACCCGCTCATCAGTTTGCAGCTGCATGGCTTTGATACTCGACCAGCTGCCTTGGGTATCGCGCGTGGGAGCCCATGTTTGTTTGAAGACAACCAAGACGAACATGGCCAAATACGGTGTTTTGAGAGTTGAAGATTGCTTTCATCACTGGCAGACTGAGAACCTGAAGACTCCAGTCAAGAAAGGGTCACTCAGCCTGTGCGAAAGATGCCTTACTAACTGTCAAGGCAACCTGTGGCTTTGATACGCCGTCTCACATCCCGGAAAGGCCTCGGTCCATTATCGAACGGTCGTGCCTGCGGAATCAAAGGCCCTCCACGGTGCAACCAATATTGCCATACCAGCACCGGACTGTGTGAGAATCTCACCAACTCATTTTCGCACGGAGAAACACAGATGCAGCAGCAGTTGATTCAGCGTGTGTTGATGGTGAGATCGGACGAAATCCGAAATCCAGCAGCTATGAAAATGCCAGCCCAGCGACACCGCCTTGACTCCAGGATTTCGAGCTCCCACAACTGACAACGTCAAGGACTGCTCACCATTCTCTCACTCAACCCGAATCTTCGTCACGCTCCGACCGAGGGCATTTGTTGGTAAGCTTGCCTCTTCCTGCAGTTTTTAGTAGTGTCGCATTTACTAATTCGAGTGCGTACAGTAGAAAATAGGATCCCGCCCCGAGCAGAAGATGGATGCTACCATTCGGAAGGAGGACATCGTCGCCGCGATCGCCGCAACCTCCAACCCGCGCGCCTCAGCCTCCAATAGACGCCCCAATGCCAGCGCCATTGACGCCCCCGTACGGGCCGGCCACATGACAGGTTCGGGAACGTGGTGGACAGCCGTGCCGACGCGCTCGACTCCTGGCCTCGTCACTGGTTCAGGCACCAGATGGACTGCCAAGGCAACGACTTCCACGCCGAATTTTCCCTTCGCCGGCCCGGGCCGCAACGACAAAAGCTTCACGGGACCGAGTGCCCAGACCTTACAGAAGACGAATTCGACAAAGGCTGGCGGTTCCTCTAAGGCTACTGGCAGTGCTTCCGTGAGCCGCACCTCTCCAGTTAAGAAGTCAGTCTGAGGTAGCCGTCAGGATACCGCAATCACAACAAAGAAAACGTGCAGGGAGGAACGGGACTTGGGGAGCGGGAGGATGAAGTTCATACATTGAACGGGGCAAAATCACTGCAGGGGAGTTGGGTCAAGCCGTCACGGCAAGAATGGGATTGATAGTTACCACATACCCGACATGACCAATATCATTGCTTTGACCCGCCCGGCAATGTCATTTTTTTTGACCCGCTCGTGCCTGTGCGATTCGATGCCTGAACCAGTCTCCACACACACTTCAGATATTTGTAAAATCTAGAACCCACCGTGACAAAGACCATCACCAAGCCGCAATGCGGCCCAACCTTTCTGCTGGGCCGCGAACTCCGATCGACTGATAGATGAGCTATTTTTTGGGGGGACGGCCCGGAGCTTTGTAACTGCCTTGACTGAACTTTATGGCCCCGGGCCGGGACTCGAAGAGGCAGTTGATGGCCAAGGCAGTAACCTTCGACACCCGCCTCCTCCCGTGCTCGGGCATAGAGGCGGCCGGTGCGAGTTGAAGGCATCGCGACGGCCTCCGCCCCCCAAATTTCCCGACTAGCACTTGCCAGCCATCAGAGGCATCAACAAACGGACACAGGTGCGATGGGAAGATCGTGAAACTAAGATGTGACTGCATTTGCAAAACGCTCGGCTTTGCAAGCACTTTAAAATCACCAAAACACTATTTGCACATTCCTGCCTCGTCGCGCGTTCCTTCCCTACCATCCCTCTCGCTAACGGCGATCGCAGCAGCCATTTCACTGGCAGTGCCAGTGGACCGCGTGGTCCGTGACAACAGCGAAGACTCGGATGACCCACGCGACATTCTCTCACGCTGTCAAATGTCAGGTCGGGTTCATCACACTGTCAATCAGCAGCACCTGCTCGAAAGCTCCGCCTCGGAAACACCATACATGACCCGCTATCTCGCTCAACCGTTCAACCGCGGCGCCACCAACCTTGGTCTTGCCAGTCGCCGGAAACAGCACGATGGCACTCGATGATGAAATCGCGCGCCAGCTTGACCGCGAGCACATAGTTGCGGAGATGCTCGAGGATGCCGGTTTTCGCTCGATGGAGGCCGCCGAAAGGCAGAGGACGATGTCGTCCATGCTCTGCTGCGACTGGCTGTTTCAGAGCGCCGTTCTACCCAGCTACGTCCACCACGAGTACTTCGACCTCCTCGTGTTCGAGAATCTCTTTGCTCGGTGCGGTACGTTTTTGTCCGACTTATCGGAATGTAGGCTTTGCTTTGCCGATGCTAACCGGGACTTCCAGGCAACCGAGGTTTTCCACCCAGCTGGGAGGCCGACATCCAGAGATTCCAGCCCGGACCCACCTTGCTGGCCCTTCAGGAGATGTCCACGACGTACAAGGCGTTTCACTCGAGCCGCATCCTGAGGATCAGTGAGGAGAGGTTCGCAAAAAGAGAAGCAGAGAGAAAGGAAAAGGAGGAGGCAAAGAGGAACCCGAGGAAGAAGAAACGAAGAATGCGTGGTGCGAAGCCCAAGCTCGCTAATAAAGAAGATCTTGAAGTGATGACGGCGATACACAAGGGCTCGGCTTCTGCGCCAGACGGCCGCCCCCTTATCCGCTCACCCGCGGCGGAGAGTCCCGCCATCGACTATCCCACCCCGAAAGGCTCTGTGGTCGGCGGTCCCGCGACAAAGGTTTCCCTCCCGGGCGGTTCGGTGGCAAAGAGGAGGCCTATCCGCGGCTATCCTATGCCAGAAGGTTCCCTCTCGGGCCATTCCGCGGCAAAGAAGAGCCCTCCCATCGGCTATCTCGACAGCGGCAACTTTATTCTAACGGGTACAGGTACCAAGTGGACGGCCAAGCCGATCAGCTCAACTCCGCACGGTCCTGTCGCTAGGTAGAGGAGTTGTTATCGAAGGTGGGTAGTTCTGTGGTTTTTAGAGTTCTGACGCGGCAGTGTGACCGTTGAAGAGCGGGGGAAAAAAGCCGTTTCACTCATGACAATCACGTGGGAAAATATCTTTACTTTGCATCCGATGTCTGGCAGCGAACCTGTGTAGGCTTTTGAACAGGGCCAGAGTGATATTGGAAGAGACGGGCCGCAGCGAGTCGGGTCGGAATGACATTGACGGGAAGCGGACGGCGCCGCAGAAAAATCAGGAGTTTCCCATGCCAGATCACGGTTGCGCGTTCGTTGGGTACGAGTGCAAGTGTCATGCAGCAATGCTGGTCTTCCCCACGGGTCAATGTTGGTGCTTGGTGTCTCCACAGAGTCCATTGAGGCTCTCAGATTAACCTGTGACTTCCAAGTTCCAATTAAGTGCCCGGCTGATCTCGGTTCCCCGAGTTATTCATTAGGTAACCTTCCCCACAACCCAGGGGCCGGTGTTTACGCAACGACCACTGGACATAATGTGGGTGGCTAAGATAAATATCAATGTCAGTCTCCCAAGGATGAAGGTCCCAGGCCACTCTCCCGACAAACCTACCATCAAATCGCCAAGTCCCAAGCGGCCTCGACGGTCTAAACACAACAGTTATGGAATCACACAACCCCGACACTGAATCACCGCAGCTTGTTAGCACAGATTGCGAAGATGCCATGTTTTCTCAGCTCTTGCATGCTGCTCCATTCAACGGGGATCTCTCGGCCGTTATTTCTCGGAGCAAAGAGACAGCTAGAGAAATCCTTGCCGCGCTACGCAGCGTCAAGGTCAACACCGGCCGAGTCAGCCTCGAACTTTTGAACCTTCTCGTCCACCATGATCTCGCTACACTCTACGGTCCGTTATCCACGCCTTAGCGCAACGGCGTTGCGTAGAGACCAAACCAACGCTTACTAGATGAACAGACATCGAGTTCCCTCGCGACTTGGCCAAAGTCCTCAACGAGTCTCTGGCCTTCGTCTTCGACAAGGACGTGACTAACGAGCAGGTACAGCTGTATCGACGCTTCTACGAGAACGATGGTCAGAAGGCCGAAGGATACTCTCCTAGTGCCGAGGACATCAATAAGATACGGAGGGCCAAGCTTAGAGAGAGGCGAGTCAGGTTTCGCGAGGCATTGAGCCTTATACTGCCAGAACTGAAGGCATGGGTAGCCCGACGCCCCGGGACATCGAAATCCCACCTCGCCGAGACCGAGCCAAGCCCGAGCCTTGTCACCGGCGACAGCGAAAACCCCTCGGACGAAGTGGTACCGCCAGCCGTAAAGGCATTCCTCGCCCAATACTTCCCCGGCCTAGCCGTTGCGAAACGCCATGGAGCATCGACATCCCAGAATCCCGAGGCCAAAAAGCCCACCTCTAGTCCCGCCACCGACAGCAAAACCTCGTCGGGTGGACACGTCCCGCTACCAACAAACCCATCTGGGTTTGACTGGAATCAGAAGATCAGCCGCGAGAGACAATTGCGCATCAATCGCAGTGTTCTCCAGAGGCAGTATTTCCTCACTCACGCGCCACCTTCCCAGCCAAACTCAGTCACTGCCTCAAACCAAACCCACACATCGGAAGCATCTTACCGGCCAAGTCCCGGTGTGCCGCCAGCGCTGCTTCCGCCGGTATTATATCATACACCCAGCCCAAGAACCCCTCGCAGCCCCTCCCTCCCACCCCTGAGAATATCTCCGTCCCTCTCCCAAGCACCGCTGCCATACCCGCACGCAGGCCCATCTTATCCTCCCCTGCCCCCCATCGCCGACACGCCCCAGTTCTTCAACCCGGACGGGCCTGCTCCCGCCATGGCCCCTTGGAATGCCAATCACCCATGCAGGTTCCATCCCCTGGCCCCACAGCGCAGAGCCCCGTCCCCAGCGAACCTACCCTCTCCGGGCCAGTACTCCAGCACCGGCCCCGGCATGACCCTTCCCGGTATCGCTACATTATTGAATCCCCCACTCCCACCCTGGGGCCTGCCTGCCCAGCGACCGCAGTGGACGGCCCACCCAGGCTATGCCGGCCCGAGCACCATGTTCCCGCCGCCCGAAGGGTACGGCAATACAACAACGAACCTGGGACCGAGATTCTCGGGCGATTCGGCGGTTCTGCGGCGGTTTTCGAGTGATGGTCCCGGCGGGGCTATGCGTCTGGGCTATCCCGGGTCGGTGACGAGAGCAGCTGGATCCCTGAACTGTACTGGGGCGGGAGGAGGGACACAGGAGGAAGAGACGGAGGACACCGAGGAGACGGAACGTCAGCGGCAACGCCGGGCAGAGGTGCGTGCGGCGATGCGTATAAGTGCCATCATTTCACCGCCGGACAGCGACACCACGGGAGGCGGATCGCAGAGCAGAGGCGGATCGGGAGGGGGGAGCATACTTCCTCGAGGAAGAAAGTTCAACGAGATTTCTGGAGGCGATGAGCTCGACGATGAGTGGGAGGATGAGGAGTAGGAGGTAAGAGGGGGTTTGGTTGCTTGGATGGGAGGGGGAGGTAATTGTAATGGTGGGGAGTTTTTTTGATACCCGTCTGTGTTTGAGCTGACGTTGCTTTTGCTTCTGCTTTCAAGAATTGTTAGTTATGGGTGTGGGCTTTGCGTGGCTTTTTGGTCTGAAATCAGGCAGCTGACTGAGTTGGTGGAGTTTGCGCTTTCGTTTCCTTTCTTTCTTTACCTAGGATTGTCTTTTCCTTGGTAGAGTTCTTTCTTCTTTACCATCATTTTTTTTTTTTCGGGCGTTCAACGCGATATCCAGTGTACGGGCGAGCCATGATTCCCCTTCAAGCGTTGTTTGTGCCTTTAGTTTTAAGCAGGCCCAGGTTGGATGAGCATTTGGGTTGTCCTGGTTAGTTACATGAATTGATCTGAAACATGTTCAATTCTCTCTTTTTCCCACCTACTCTGACCGTATCTGCATCTGCACCTGCCTCTGCAGGAATTGGATCACTGCCAGTATTTTCGTTTTCTGGCAGTGCCCCTCCTTCCTCACAGCAACGTCGACGCGCTCATGACGTCCCTGCCAGTTTTGCCAGCCGCGCTCCTGCCACCCCACCTGTCAAATTACGTAATCGCGCCTTGGCGCCACGGAACCGCAGCGCGGCCGAGCACCAGAGCTTCGCTTGGCTGAGAAGACGGCTCCCTGAATAGAACACGACTTGATGGCGGCAATTACT
>Ga0247758_1002359_pt1 | contig 10440 bp, 13 predicted proteins | sample UWRJL156409C4_FD_180950 | JGI IMG/M metagenome (GOLD analysis project Ga0247758, IMG submission 180950) | Plant litter microbial communities from Arlington Agricultural Research Station in Wisconsin, United States - UWRJ-L156-409C-4 | ecosystem: Environmental > Terrestrial > Plant litter >... | reverse complement strand
GCATACGATACCCGTCTACTGATTGGGCCGGTTCCCAGTAGCGAGGAGAATTGCATCGCCGTCGTTGAGATGGAGGGCCCGATTGGGGGGCTTGCAGCTCGCTCAACTTTCATTCTCCCAGTTTCTCTATGTCCGTCAAGGGAGCGAGTCAAACCTGCCATCTACTAAAACTTTGGGTGTTTTTGGGATCGTTAAGCAAATACTCACAGTACATGTTGCTAGGTCATACAATTGTTATCTGATGGAGCCATCTCTAGTGAGTCGGCCGAAGTTGATGTCAGTTCGAGAGTCAGCCTTGAATAATTCAATGATATTAGATATTGTATATGAGGCGCAGCAAAGAGACGAGATGATGTGGTATTTACAGACATTTACCCGGCGGGGTTGGGAACCGGAACGGCTCCAAGGGGGAAAGTTCCAATGTATTTATTTGCCTTCCCCCCCTCGTGGTCACATCTTCGAGAACTGAAAAGTTTAAGAACTCGAATCGGTGCCAATAAAAAGTTAAATAAACCGAAAATCTGTCACCAAGGATAAGAAGACCCCAAAAATGGCTCCACGCTTCGCTGCTTTCTTCCTCAGCATCACCGCGTACTTTGGTGCCCAAGCTACGGCGCAGCTAATTACATCCACAACATCAGCACCACCAGAACCTCAACACACGGCAATCTATACGATAACCCTTGGAAACTTCGAGGCCATCACGACTGTAGTCGTCACGCTGCTCATGCCGCGCCACCACACCGGCTTCCCCAAAGATGGCACTCCGGTAACGGGTACGGCCATCTCTCAGCTCTCGGCCGTACAACCGGGTGGCGGAATGTCGACGTGGTCCGAAACTGCCGAGCTCTACTGGACGCTCACCGGAAACAGCGACTCAAGATGGCCCGATACAAAACGGCCGAGATTGAGCCTCGATACCACGACAGTGCTGCAGTCGAGCTACATCGAGAACTCCTTCAGTACTACAGATTATTACGACTCCCAGGGGATTCACATGCGTTACGTCTACACCAGGCTGCAGGAGGTAGAGTTGGCGGAAGGCGTGGGCCCCAAGTACCCGGCGACTATCGTACGGCAGGGCAAAACTCTGCGCGGAGCCGGCGGTAGCGGGGGGGTCGTGGGCGAGGAGCCACATTCGTGGATGACGGCTGAAAGATTTTTCACCTTGACCACCATGGTCCAGGTATCAGCGCGGCCTACGCCATGAGATTCCACTTTCGTTGTTGACGATGCGTCTTGCGTTGCCTTTTTTGGGCGTAAGGGTGGGGGCCCTGGATGGTATCTATATCAGAGGGCGGGTCGAACTTCCTCCGGCTGCCCACCTGGGTTGCGGTTAGCAGGTAGAATCTCCATTGGGCAAATGAGAGTGTGGTGAATTACCTATCTAATCACCATCATCAGCATTTCAAAACTCCAGTCAAGGTGTTGCAGATGCTGTGTATTTCCATCGCTTCTTAGCGTGGATGGACTTGGGACGGCTCCTCGAGCAAAAATTGGAACCCGTTTATATCGCATCCGCATTGTGCGATGAAAGACGGATTGAAGTTGATATGGAGATTAAGCAGATAAACACGAGAGAATTCTCATATGTGGAATGTTTGAGAAAACCTAGCCCCGCAAATCCCTGCGTTGGTGTTTGGCGAATTGCAACATGGCGGCGCAGGATCGCCAGCCAAAAACGCAAGCAGCCGCGCCTTGTTCAGTGTGTCACACAGTCTAGTGTGTGAGAAAACTCTAGGGCACTCAGAGTTGTCGTCGCTATTCGTGGTCTTCATGCCGTGAGTGCCGTTAGAATTCCGAACCGGGCTCGGGGCGACGATGTGTTTCACGGATATGAGGCTGGGAAAGGAGAGTTGCAATGAGAACTCCACGCCTGTGTCAAATATCGTCGTGCCAATTGAGTCTAGTCTGCCCCAGACCGCCAAGTGGCGAAAGAGTTGACAGGTGCTAGTAGCCAGCTCGCACCTTGACCTTGGGTGATGACGCCCCTCGCGCCGGAATCCCACCTTGTCATGTCTCATAAACCCTCGCGACTGCTGACATGTCTATGTACACCGATGCCGTGATCCGCACCACGGCGACCTACGAAATCGACCCACCTAGCGAAGGGGAAATACGTTAGCGGCTCGAATCTGTTCAGGCTATCGGATTCCCTTGTTTTGTCGCGTTTGAGGAAACGACATTTCCAGGCTGATGGTGATAGAGCCCTTTTAAAAGTCAAAGTGTAGGTTGGGGCAAGCTCCCATGTCAGGTTGTTTGGATTTGGAAGCATGGTCCTCACGTGATCAAGTTACCCCACCATCAGCGATGACGACGACGCCGAATCCTAACCCAAGCCGAAATTTCAAGTATCCCCAACCCTCTGTTCTCACCTTGTCGCTGCGTCGAACACATCAGCACCCGGAATGGATGCCAGTAATGAAAATGACGTCCGCTCAGAGGTCACTGCAACGTCTGGAATCACCGCTCATACCCCCGCCAGCGACTCATCAGACAGCGAGTCTTGCTTCCGCTACCGCCCTCTCTCACACGGCCATAAATTTCTAATTCGTGAAAGGCTGTCCGGCAAGGTCATCGCCTATATGAGCGACGACGGGCTAGGCTTGCAGGACATGCTCAAAGCGAAACGCGCCGACATTGAATGGTTGTGCATTGAGAGGAATGGATATTTCGGACTGCTGAACCCAAAGTCAGGAAGATATATTGGCCATAATGGTAATCAAGTGATGCGGGCATCGGCTACCGTGCTTAATGGCTGGGAGTGTATTACGACGCGGGATCAGCTCGTTGGGGGATACAAGCTGTTGGTGCCGCACTGGTTTACAACCTTGAGAACAGTTGTTATCGCTGAGGATGGGAACAAGCTGGTTACAAGGGAGCATGGAGATACTTCATGGGATTTCATCACGATCTTGGAGGCTTGATGAAGATGCTTTCCTTCTTGTGGGCGGGGTCTAGTGTTGCGGCCGTATGGCATGGGCTTTGCATTCTGCTCATTTGGACCCCCGGAAGAATCAGAAGAGGATGGCCTCGCCGTAGTAGGCTCGTTGTGGTGGTGCACATTCCGTAAGGGGGCGATAGCTTTAGCCTCGACCAATCTTCTCACATCCGGCTCCGCATAGATAGCAAATATATACATACACCCAAGTATAACTGTTGGGCAAAAATGATCAAGTGACTATCTAAATCGATAAGGTAGCAACGACTTGCAAAGTTAGGACCATCGCATAAGCCACCACACAGCAGCACTTGCCGGCATAGTTATAATTCGCCAGGGAATACCAACAGATCAGTCTTTTGGGAATTGCGATGACACGTCAGTCTTCGGGTGAGTGACTTGGCTTATGCACACTAACATGCAGCTAAAGCTAACTTTTGCATCCACGTAGCGTGATGATGGAAGTTTCCCTCTATAGCAGGCACGGCGTCGCGAATTTTGCACGATCAACTTTTTTGCATCCTTTAACCCAACTTCCGCTCTGACTATTTTCACTCCCTTTAAAGGCCCTTAGATCATCACAGTCGGCTTAAGTTTCTCATATTATCGCCCATTTTGTTTCAAGCGGGCCCCGAACACGAACCGAAACATGGCCCTCGAAGTGAGTTCCCCACCCATAGACTCTCGTCCAGAAAGACGTGAGGCCGAAAGGGCACGCGTCACAAAGATCAGAAAAGACAAGGGTCTCAACACCGACCTCACCTCGGACGATGTGGCAGCACTCGAAGCGTCGCTCTCCATGTCTATAATCTTCCTCCCCGCGTTCGGATCGCGCCTTCCTGACATACACCAGTCTCGCAACGGAGCTCTACAAGCAGTCGACGCGCTTCCTGATGGAGCTCTTGCAAAAACGCCAACGATTGCAGATACGAGGTGTCGGTTCCGACGATGAACCAGACTTTTCGGGCCGGCCGTCTTCGTGTCGACTACAACGAGGTCGGATCCACCAGAGGCGACTTGGAGGCCATCTGCCGCGTTTTTCGAAGCACCAAGCTCCGGTCGGGCGGTCAGATAGGCAAAAGGGGACCGGGTTCAAGCCGCTCTTCCGAATTCATGCTGCCGCACCTTGACAAAAGGTTTGCTAACGACCACACTCCCAGGTCGCAAAGCTCCTCGAGCGCCACGTAGACGAATATGACGCTAAAGCTAACTGGAAAAGCTCGCTGAGAACACGGGCGGAGTACGAACCGTACGAAACAACATCCAAGTTTAACTCCTCCTTCACCCTAACTAGCATGATTCCCTCCGTCGCCAATTCGTTAGCCCCTTCCCCGAGCCCGGAAATCAGGGATGAACAAACAACTGACGGATGACGGTGTTGTCCGGTATCACGCTCAAGTCCAGGCTACCGATGATGCGCCTGACGCCCCATTTATTTTTGGCGCCAAGTGTGTGGAAATAGTGAGTGTATCTTGACCCTCCAAATTTCACCGGCTGTCGACAGGAGCTAATCACGCCTTCTAAATGCGGGAACCTTGGAGCTTCTAGACCGCGCTGGCTCCGCCTCGCCTTCGCCTTCCATCCGCTTCCTTTCCTGGATTCCCTCCTGGATCACCAACAGCCCCCAGCACACCATCACCACCTGGCATTGCAGTGCCGCCCGCTTCTCCGCCTGCAGTTTCCTTAAGCTGGACATTCGCATCGGCACGTCAAACTCCATCCTCACCACCACTACTTTCCTAATCGACACGATTAAAAAAGTTGACGTCTCCTCCCCTTCCTCACCTGATAGAATCCTCTCCTGCCTGCAGGAATTCTTGGCCATCATGACCACACTCGGGTCCTATCTCACCGGCGAACTCATCTCAGACGTAACATGGAAAGTCCCCATTGGCGACGCCGAATGGGACCTCGACTACCGCACTTCGTACAGGATTATACCAAATGCCATAAGATCGGCACCCTACACATTTATGTGCCTTTTACACCTGATAACTTTCTTATTTTATCTCCTTTAAACCCCCTTTCCAAATTAGGAACGTATAAGTATAGGCTAAATGGGTTTAATAAGATTAAGATATTATAAGGGGGCTCTTGTAATGACATTGATGGGGCGATGCGGTATAGGGCTAGTATTGGGAATTGACCTAATTTCTCCATTTCTCTAAAGTTAAGAAAGTAATAAAGATAAAGATAAAGCCGAAGCGAACAATACTTATCCCGAGCCCTGATCTTTATATAATCACCTATACCATAAAATCACGCATACCTTATGCATCATTTACTTTCCAAAACATAGCTAGATTGGAACATGCTGACCCTTTTGCTAGAGTGAGGGTTGTTCCTTCATCGCCTTCTGAAGCTCTTGATACGTATCAGCTAGAGCGTCGAGTGTCTCTGCCGTGGCTGCGAAATCGTTCTGTACCAGGATATACTGGAGCGATCCAACGAGACGTGATTGTTTGCCCATGATGCCGGCAGCATCACGATATCCGATCTGCGCGAGACAAGTTGCGCCATCGACAAGACGGCGCGCACCGACACGCACCGCGAAGTAGACCATGTGGGCGCGCAGCCCTGCCGTACAGTTTGTCTGGATCATCCGCGCGAGCTGCTTCGCAGCCGTTCCGTTCCCAACCGACCCAAGCGGCATAGCGTCCTCGCCCGCGCCCGCCCCGTGGGTCTCCATCGAGAGCCATTCCCGTGCGGGACCGAGGGATCTCCGAATCATATCCTCTTCCGACACGTGCTCCACACGGCGAAAGTTGGCTCGCAGCATGTATGGCTTTCCGTAAGCGATGCCTGTAGCCTTCCAAGCCTGCATGAGATCTTGGACGGGAAGCCTCGCGTAGGGAAATCCATGGGGATCATGCACTTCCACCTACTCATCATCGCCCGTCATTCTCAGAACGACGAGAAAGTGGTCCGCGCCAGACAAATTCTCGCTATCCGGATGATAGCGAAGCTGGCTCATATCTAGAGGTCCGACAAAAGCTGCGCCGCCGTCGCCGCTCAAGGCCTGCCGGAGGTTTTAGAGAGCGTCGCTGGCGTCCTGTCCGACTCGGAGGGTGGAATCCCACCCTGCCGCGCGGAGGGCGAGTTCGATGCCTTTGACCGGATCCCACCCGTAGGGATCGAAGAAGGCGTCTTTGCCTCCAATGATTTCCATGCCGAAGGGGCTGCTCGTGGCGAATTCGAGAACCGCGGGGGAGGGCGAGTCGTCCCCGAGCATCATGGCTAGGCAGTTGGCGTAGCAGTACGGGCCTGAGTCGATATAAGGGGTGTGTTCCATGTTCAAGTAGGGAGTGTGTGTTGATAGTGGTGCTGGAGGTGGATTCGCTGGGACTCGTGTGAGGATGAGTGTTTGTTACCCTTGAGACACTTGATGGATTCCGGGGGAGGGGCACGAATACCTAGGGATAATTAAGCGATTATTGACAGCTGCTGTATTCCGAGTTGCACTTGTTGTGCGGCTCGGATTTTATCGGCTCCGCCCTCGGGGGGGGTTTTTTTTTGTCTTACATGCTTCCTTGAAGTTCGGATGCACCAGTCCAGTAGGTGCGACAACTTGATTGGGCGGTCCGCAAAGGTGCCTGAACTCACTCACCTGTTGAGATGCGCCGGCTTACCTGGCGAAAGGGTGGATGTAACCATATTACTCAGTAGACACGGCCCCGCACTAGCCAAGAGTGACTTCAAGGCCAGTTTTATCATACGAGGGGAGCGACAAAAAAGCCGTCCGTCGTGGCCATTGCCTGGAGGTGTGGTAACGAGTGCGAATTATTGCCAAAGCCCCCGTCTCGCACTGTAGTCAGAGCTCAAGGGAGGAGGGTGCCTGCCCCAGCCGCACCTGCAGACGGGACCACCCCCCCAGTGCCCAAATTTTCCATCGGAGGAGGCCACAAATGACCAAACCCTTTGAAAGAACCAGCACAATGGTCGCCAGCGAGCCATATTACCGGCACACCCCGATCGACTCGGCGAGGGGTGAAATCCGCGTGCTGGTGATTCTCCCGGCCGTCGCGCCCGTCACCTGCCGCGTGGAAGTCTGCTCCCTAGCGTCGAACCCCGAGTACGACGCCATCTCGTACACCCTGTTATCAACCGACGAAAACAACAACAAAAATAACAACAACAACAATAACACATCCGCCGGGCCCGAGGATAAAAAAAAATCCATCATCGTGGATGGCGCACACTTCCGCGTGTCAGTCAACGCAGCCGACGTGTTGCATTGTCTCGGGCGGCGGAAGTCGACGCCCTCAAGGCCAACGAGGGTATGGATTGACTCTGTCTGTATCAACCAGGAGGACCCCTCCGAGAAAGCGCACCAGATCCTCCTCATGGGGCGAATATATCGCCAATCCCGTCGGGTCCGCGTCTGGCTGAATGTAGGTCCGTGTGGGGATTTTAGGACGCATCCCTGGTGGACGCGCCTCTGGGTCGTCCAGGAGGCTGCCCTAGCTAGGCGCCTCGTCTTCATGCATCGAGATGGTGTCGAACGAACGTGGCGGGCGACGGAGAAGAAGATGATGACGATGCAAGAAATGACGGGCAGGGGAGTAGTAAAAGACGGCAATTTCGCCATCATTCGGCGCGCGCGAGAGGGATATGAACAATATGGCACCTGGGACCCGAGCATCCACGCACTGCTATACGCCTTGCGTGGTCTCGGCTGCGCGGAGCCCTCGGATAGAATCTACGCCGTCTTGGGACTTGCACCGAAGCTCCTCGACCTCGGTGTTGTTCCCGCATATGACGCCCCTGTTGCGAGGGTACCGCTCTACGTCGATCTCGTCCGGAAGATCATCAAGGGGATGGGAACTCTAGAGGTGCTCAACTGTGTCCGCGAGTGGCGCCGCGGCGATCGTGTTGACGAAGCCATGTCGGGCCTACCCTCCTGGGCACCGAACTGGTCCGCTCACGACGGTCGCGACCCAGAGCCACTTGTCGAGCTGTTCAAACCGAGCGCCACACCCGGGAGATACAGCGCCGCGAGGCTACTGGATGCAAACCTTGGAAAGAAACCCGAAGGCTCTACGCTTGTTCTGGGTGGAATCCGGTTTGATGAGGTGATGGAACTCGGCGAGCCATGGTACAGCGATGGATCTCCGGTCTGGCGACGTGACCACGGCGTCCTGTCGGGGTGGGCGGGCGTCGCTCTCTCACCGCAGCCTCTGTGTCCGTATACCGAAGGCGACGGCAGCGACGACAACTCGAACGCACTGAGCAAGGCGCGAAAGGAAGCCCTCCTCCGGACGTACATCGCTGATTATGCCTACGAAGGCGGAAGCGCACCACGAGAACACCTAGAGACGTATGTCGAGGCGTGGTGTCACCGCGCTGGATGGACGATGCCTCATCCCAACGGAACCGACACCCTGGAGTCATACCTACACAGCAACCTCGCACGGCAGCCGCGCATAAACGACGTAATCACAGGCGCGAAACCAAAAGGGGGTTTCATCCGCGCCGCGCTGGGCGCACGCTACTCTGCCCGCCATAGGTTAAAGGGATATATAACCTACGTGGAGCGCATCGAGAGGGCGTGCTCCAACCGTCGGCTGCTGGTCACCAAGCGGGGGTATGTCGGGCTGGCACCGTGGAATGCCGAAGTGGGAGACGTGGTGGCCGTTCTTCACGGGGGAGATACCCCGTTTCTTCTCCGCCCGGGCTCCGAGCCGGGCGTCTATTCGTTTGTGGGCGAGGCCTTTGTGTATGGGATCATGGCGGGCGAGGCGTTGGCTTGGGAGAATGCCGCTGCGGCTGCGAGGGACTTTCGTATTGTTTGAGGTTTGATGTTTGATGGCGTTCTGGATTGTGTCGCTGTGAAAGGATTCCGGGTCGTGCTTCTCTGCGGACATGTGTGCATAGGTTTACAGGCACCACTCCCAAACTAGCTAGGTAATCGATAAAGTGAAGACTATTCTTGCCACTGGTACTTGCACTAACGGGCGCTGAGATTACGGGAGAGCTTGGCGAGTGTTTTGCCAGGGGCAGTAATGAAGTCATTTATGTGATGCCAGATCAGCTACCTTTCACACCGCCAGTTAAGCCTAACGTCTGTAAAGCTGTCAGCGATGCCCTGGAGAAGCTTAAGGTCCGGATCATACCGAACACGCGCGTACGGCGGTGATAAAGTCAGTAGGTGGTCAGACGACGCTCGAGCTCATGTCCAGTGATAGCAAGACACAGACAACCGTAACAGACAAATGCTTCCCAGTCACAAGCGGGCCACCGCTGCACACATCATGAGATAAGCCATTCTAATTAATATCCTTAATATTTATGATATTGTACTCAGAAAACACATTAAGCTGAGGGAAAACTCCCCTTTAACGGCCTGCAGCTAGAAATCCCAATAAATACACAAAATATATCCTAAAAAAAAAACACAAGAAGCGTAGAAGAAAATACTAAGCGAGAGATACCGAGAAATGACAAAGAAATCTAGGGCCCCCTTAACCCCCCCATGGTACTAATTAGCTATCACGGCAATAAACACTACCGTACCTACGCTTTCCGCCTGAGCTGTACCTGCGGCTTGCGGAAACCGATACGAAACCGCGGAACACGATTCATTCGGTTAATGACGCTGGACGGCATGCGCAAGACTGTCTCACGATAGAACGTCTGCGAGGTGAAGTCGTACGAGCAACCAATGGCACGCTGCAAGCCTCCCTCGGATGCGCAGAGGAAGAGACATGTTGGAGGCCGCGTTGCCTCAAACAGGGTGACCTCCATGGAATAAGTATCGATCAGGGTAAAGATCTGCTTACCTGTTAGTTCCATGCACAACTACTAGACGCATGGCAAACACAGATATTCTCCTCACCCTCTTGCTTCCCGGCATCGCCACCTTGGCCAACTCTACCTTCTCCCTCACCAGAGGGTCCCGGCACGGATCAACTCCGACGAGCTCTCCATAACCGTTAAGATAGGACCGGCTTAGAGGGGACCCGTTTGTCGACCATGCCATCCTCCCACTCGCGCACCCGAATATAGTCCTCTCAGCCGTCGCCGGGCTCATGTATCCCTCGATGCCAAATAAGGCAGCTTCGACGTTTCGGAACTTACCACCCAAATAAACTCGGATCAGCCACGGCATGCACAAGAAAGCAATGCCGCCAATGCCCACGAGCACAAAACCGCCGAAAGCTTTAGTGAGGACGCCAATCAGAATAAGCCACCCGCTAAACCTTGTGAGGATAGCGGCAAGGATTCGCTTCCACGAGTCCAACTTGACGTGTATGACAGGATGAAGCGACTTCCACCGGATGCTCGCAGCGTAAGCACCGTCGAGAATGATGTTGTCGTTGTCGCAAACACCAGCCACCTGCACATACGGGGCCACATCCCAAGCCAAAGCGCCATAGGCGTCTGACATGTAGTGCCAGGCTGCGTGCTCCCCGTCAGGTGGCAACATGCATAGGTAGCGCTCCAGGAGGCAGTCGGAATCGTTGGCAAGGGAAAGACGAGAAAAGGCCTGGAAGGGCGTG
>Ga0247758_1002358_pt1 | contig 10443 bp, 5 predicted proteins | sample UWRJL156409C4_FD_180950 | JGI IMG/M metagenome (GOLD analysis project Ga0247758, IMG submission 180950) | Plant litter microbial communities from Arlington Agricultural Research Station in Wisconsin, United States - UWRJ-L156-409C-4 | ecosystem: Environmental > Terrestrial > Plant litter >... | reverse complement strand
CTCTAGGCTGAAAGAAGTTGACAAGAGCTACTTGCTGAAACACCCCTTTTGCCTTCCATGCATTTGAACAACTCCAGAATGCTTCTTGCATGACGTAAAGCCTCGTGTTCACTGACTTTTCTCGTTGATACATTTGAGCTAGCCGTATTTCAAAGTTGAATGAAAGAGTCCCGCTGTTCCGGCCAGAAAATCTAGACCATAACCTAACTTCCAACCTTGTTTCTGTTTGCTGTAGGCTCCGAGTTCTCTTTTCACAACGTGGCCGCACCATGGCGGTGTATTCTGGCCCGGCCATGACCTCGGCAGTGTGTCATAGGAATTGCCAGTGCTTCTGCACCTGACAGCCGCATCATCAAGTCCATGAGGTGGACTTTGAATTTGAGTACGGGCCGAAGTGTAACCTACCCCTTCGGTCATCTGACCCTGAGTCTCGTGATGCTACAGGCGGCGCCTTTGCACGCCAAGTACCATCGGTCTACTTGCATCGAGAGATTGAAAGATCCCACTCGGCATAACACAGTGGCATTTGTGCAGAGTCAAGGACAAACGATGCAGAATGAAAGATTGGCATGGTTAATTTCTTGGATCATGCAGATTAGGTTATATACAAGGGTACATGCCAATTGATGCCAACCAACCACCCCTTACAAATGAACACAATCGCAAACAGCCTCCTTTCATCGCCTTCATCAACGTCATAACTCTCTTCAATTATGTACTCCGTTGGGGGTATCCTTTGTTTTGTAATTTCTCAACTTCCCCTATTATCCTATCCGATGTCGAGGAGCTCGCTGCGCGGCACGTGCAAAAGGACTTTAGACGGTCGCAGTCTTCTCAGCCGCACGCTGCGAAGCAAAGGTGGTAGTAGGCTTCCAGCCAGCCGACGTCCGCGGGGTGGTCTCCTCCATCATCTTGTCGACCTGCTCGAGCGACAGGCCCTTGGTCTCAGGAACGAGGAAGTAGGTGTAGACCAAGGCGCAGGTGCAAAGACCGCCCCAAACGAAGAACACCGACGACTTCAAGTTGCCACGGTTGGTGCCGACCATGTAAGGCGTGATGACAGCGATAATGGTGTTCCAGAGCCAGTTCGAGGCGGTCGACAAGCCGACGCCACGCGAGCGGATCGGCAGCGGGAAGATCTCGCCAATGACGATCCATGCACCAGGTCCCCATGTCGAAGCGAAGAAAAAGATGAAGATCGCAATGAAGGCAATCTGCGCATTCACGGCCGAGATGTTATCGGCGATCTGGATGTCTTCAACGCCGGGGGAAGAGACCGTATGGGTCTTGTTGAAACCGACGGTAACACCGATGATGGCGACGAGGAACTGGCAAATCAACATGCCTAGAGCGCCGTAGAGCAGAATGGTGCGGCGGCCCCACTTCTCAACAGTGTAGAAGGAAATGGGCGTCGAAAACACGTTGACAATGGTGAAGATCATGGAGATGAGGAAGGTGTTGGTGATGGCGCCGGTCGACTGGAGGAAGGGAGTCGAGTAGTAGAAGATGAAGTTGACACCGGTCCTAGCCAATTGAATTAGTTTACGCCCAGCAGCGATGCACGGCAACAAGGAAACTCACCATTGCTGCATCATCTGCAGAGAGGTGCCCAGAATGGTCTTGCGGAGGTTGGAGTTTCCATTCCACAGCGAGCCCTTGAAGCAGTTGGCCCAGCTGCCAAACCAGGTGGTGGAGGGAATCAGCTGACGCTCGTACTCCTCGTTGGCGACAATCTCAGCGAGCTCGGCCTGGATGTACTCGGAACCCTTTTCCTGGCCACGGAGACGGGCGAGAGCGTCGGTAGCAGCCGCAATATTGCCGCGCTTGACGAAGTAACGAGGCGAGTCGGGCAGGAAGAGGAGACCGCCGCCAAGGATAATGGCCCAGATGAACTGAATGGCGATCGGGATGCGGTAAGAGCTGGTGTCCTTCCTGTCCTTGGTGCCGTAAACGATGCAAGCAGCAAGCATGATACCGATGGTGATGCAGAATTGATAGCCGGCGACCAGAGCACCACGAACCTTGCGGGGGCACTGTGCGAGGAAATTAGCATTGTGGGCCGAGAGCTGGCATGGAATGGTAACTTACGATTTCAGACATGTAGAGAATAACAATGGCGGATTCGAAGCCGACACCGACACCGGCGATGAGACGACCAGCAACGATGGCGCCGAGGGGATCACCGGCGCCGGTAACCATCTGGATGGCAACACCGATCATGTAGATGAAGCAGCCCATGATGACGGTCCATTTGCGGCCGATGAAGTCGGCGACATCGCCAGCGATCACAGCGCCGAAGAAGGTACCGCAGGACAGGATAGAGACGATCAGAGAGGTGTGGGATTCGCTGACTTCCTTGGCGCCGACGAACTCGACGGCATCGATGAAGATGCGGGAGCCGAGAACACCGTTGATGTAACCGGAGTCATAACCGAAGAAGATACCGCCAAAGGACGCGAAGGCGCAGATCAGGTAGGCCTGCCAGGTGACAGGGGCCTCGATGCGCTCGACATCCTGGGTCGTGGCGAGGCCGTGGATGTGGGCCGCCGACGGAGCGTTCGTCTCCTTTTCGATCGCTGCGTCAGACATGCTTGCGGTTGTAGGGCTGTCGACCGTGCCAAATGTAGGATGAGGGCGAAAACCTTGGGGTGGTGAGGAAGTGGAAGCACAACGGCCAAAATAGATGAAGCCAGCAGCCGGGAACCGCAGGTCTTTATGAACTCTGGGTCGGCGCCCTTTGGATGGAAGGTACCACGGCACGTACCAGGCCGTACCCTGGGTGCGGTCCGTACGGAGCGAAGTACTTCCTCTGCAGTCTCCACACGCCGTTGCCCTGTGTTCCAGGTTTTGGAAGCTTGTTCGACCCCTGCAAAGGGTTAGCGCCGCCTGACCAGTCAGAGGCGGCGGAAAGCTAGGGAAAGGGCGATTACCCCCGACTTGGCAAAAGCGCGATTCTTGGGGTACGTATTTCGCCGCTGTCTCGCCGGGGTCGCGTGCATTTTCGCTGCGGGACCCAAAAATGGTGCCTCGACCTGGTCCCGCCATGCTCTCGGCCTCATCCAACCTCTGGGAGCGATGGACCACAGGATGGAGCATTGGAGGCCGGGCAACCCCGGCTCCATCTCGAGCGCTGCTTAGGACGTCTGGTCCATGCAGAATACCGCCGAGCTGCTGCGGGACACCCTGCGAGACTGCAACGCTCGACGTCGAGCAGCAGACGCCGGTCCAACGGTGGAGGCTCTCCAAATGGTGCTCCATGCAGCGACACCACCTCGCGCCAACACCGTCCGCCCGCCACCCACCACAGGTCCCGACCTCACCTACCTACCCGCGACCGACCCGCCAGCCGCACTCCCACCTCAGATCGCCTGCAGCAACAAGTGCTCTCGACAGCCGCGGACTCGGGCAGGCCCGGCAGGGTCATCAGGCAGCATAGCCCAAGATAAATTGGCCGAGTCGGACCGGTGTGTTGCATTTTGTGTTGGCCGCTGAGGTTGGTGTTTCGATTCGCCCACGGGAGCTCATGGGGGGGTTACACACCAAGCCGCGGAACGGATCTGTAATTACGGTACAATACAGCCTCCCATATAGCACCCGATGGGGCCAAGTCTCGAAGGGCCTTATTGAACAACTTTGCACCTCTCTGCGCAGGACTCGACCCCCAACATGCAGGACATGATGCGCGGAGCGCGCAATATCGCGGCGTCTACAAATGTGAGGTTCTGTCGCCAGTCTGCGGCGAAAGGGCCCCCGGTCGCCGGCTCCGCTTATCGCCCTCTGATCTGGCCGAACATTTCACCTAGCGACTTCAAGTCTGATGTTAGGCTTCCCCGCCACGGGCGCTAGCCGGCGCGAGCGGCCTGCCACGCTCGCTTGAGCTTCCGAGGCAAGTTCGGCAAACTGCCAGCCTAGAACGAAATGAATGCTTCTCCCTGGCGCCCTTGTTGCCGAACCAAGCCGATTGCCAATCGTGAGGCTCCCCGTGACGTGCCTCTAGAATGTGGCAGCCACGATCCCTTTTTTTGCTTTTTCTGCATCCCCTGCGCCTGACGTGCTTGCTTTTCATTGTTCTCGCCGCTAATGCACTAGACCCTTCGACCCCTCAGCGCGGCGCGGCAAAGGTGCAAGACAAATTCGTCAACCGTTTATGGCACCTGAACGCCAAACTCCGTAACATTTCCATTGTTTCGGTGTTTGTGACCTCGGTAGACTCACAAAGGCCGTGTTCGCCTCCCGCGCTGCCGCCTCTCAGCAAACGGGACGATCATTTGATCCCGATCCACGGTCCCGGTTTGTTGCCAGTTGGGCGGGCAGGTCCAGAAGGTGGTCAGTAATCACGGGGAAGCCCTGCATAGGAAAGTTCGCTGCTACCGCCCGTCTGGCTGCACATGTCGTCGAGGCGTCCTGGGATACGTACAGCTGTTACAAACAAATACATTGTCCAATTCACCACGTCGCTGCCATCTCCTCGTTCGAGGCGGTGCCAAGGGCCAATGAGACGATTCCCAGCGGCCCCAATTGCAGGATCCGGTGGAGACGCCTGAGTGGCAGGTGCCAGGAGGAGTCGGCTAAAAACGGTCCTTTTCTGGGGACTTATTTCTTGAACAGGTCCGCTTTGCTTCCCCATTGCCTCCCCCATACCCCATTCAGCTGTCTCCTCCGCCCCCCGCAGGTACTCCGTTCCCCGTGGGCAACCCCGAGCTGATGTTGTACTGTGGCAATTTCGTCCGCCCCATCGCATCCATCTTGTGCGGCTACCTTAATTTCAACAGCCAGGCAACTCCTGCTTCAATTCTGCTTTGCAAATGCTTTGCAGCTTGATTGCAAAGCTCGGCCTTCAAGCATTATCACGTTCGAGCTGCCCCTCCTTCCCCTCAACGCTTGGCTTGACTCCATCGGCGGGGGCTTGGCACCCGATGACATGAGTGGCTGCGATCACATCGCTTCAGCAGGGTTCCTGGTTGGCCATGGGGTCTGGGGAACTTTCTTAGGGTGCTCTTTCCCCAGACCATGCTCTTTCTGGCAGCGCATGGATGTCATCCAAGACAAGCCACACACAAAATTTTCTTTGGAGCTTGACCCCCAGCCGGCGCGACTCGCAACGTCACTGGCGCCCTATCATGTCACGGAGCACACGCATTTCCAGCAACAGCGACAGCGGCGAGGCCGTCTTCCCCCTTTGCGGTCTGTCCCCGAGGCGCATCACATGGCATCGGCCGGCCGCTTGATGGCACGTCTTCGGGGGCACTCTGCAGTTTCGCCGGCTGCTACTGCTGCTGCTACTGCTGCCAGACGTGCGTGCGTCCGAGGTTTGCTACCGTCGTTTGCTCGATATCAAACGTCTCACACCACTTCGAGAACTCGGCTCCGCAAAAGCACCGGCGACCCTCCGTCTAAGCTCCACCGAAACGCCGTCGCGCCCCTCTGAAACTCTCGGGCCCCATGCTCCAATTTGTCGTGTCATACCAACAGGTGCCAACACCTATTTGCGTCCGCGCCCGGCTCAATTTGGGAGCAAATCCTACCACGAGGGTCGGAGGTAGCAGCCAAACTTGAATGTGCCAGGTTGGCTGCAAGACCGCGGCGCCTGATTCGCTGCCACGCCAGAAGTCCTCAGATCGCCTGCACGCGCGCCCCTCCGATTCTGCTGCTGGGTTCCGGCAAAGACACAGAACGGCGGCCAACCGTTTGCCCCTATCCCACAGCTCGATCCCAAAGCTCACGGCCGTGGCCCGTCGACCGCACACTCGCACACTCGCACAGGGTCATATTCCTCCAATGTCGGCACAACGTTCCACTGACCCAAACTGTCGACCAACAGCTTTGACCTGTTTTGCAACCCCGTCGCGCCATCGCCATGCGCGGTGTAGAAAAGGCAGGCATAGTACCTACCCATTGGGCTTTGCTGCCTGCAAAGTATGTCAGCGCCAACAGCCAGACTGCAAGCAATAACAGACCCCGCGCGCATGAGTATCGAAATGTGAGGCGCGCCACGTCCTTTCGATCTTTACACTATCTGCAAAGGCTGACGGAATTGGCGGCTGTTTGTTCTGCCAGATGCCGTCCGACAAACGGGCTGGAAAAAAATTGATGGCGCTCGTTGTCGGGTGCAGTGGATGGCGGCGGCAGCTACTAACGAAAACACTCCTCGTCGGAGGGCAAAACACAATTCACCCAGACGCGTCAGGCGACCGATCGTCTTCTGGGCGCTGGAAAGTCGACGGTAGCCCCATTAGCTGTTCTTCATCTTACTGACCGGCTCAGTCATCCTCTGCTTTAGCTCCAGGTTTGCGACGGCCACGGTCGCCCAACGCTTCGTGGTCCGACCGCGACCGCTGTCCGTTCACCAGTGGCGCTGCAGAACGACCTGGTGACCTGCGGAGAAACCTTGGGTGCCTCAGTCAGCAGCGGGCGCCTGCTATCTCCAAAACGGCATGACGCCTCAGCACCAATCAACGGCTGTGTTGATTGCCAACGGCTGGGCATTTGTCTTCAGAGACCTCAGATCCAGAGGCTGAGGGTCGGGAATACCAGAGAATGGCTTGCTCACCAACTTCTCGTACCCGCGATTTGGTCCTCGATCACCCGCCGCCGCTCAAGTTTTTCCCCGCAGACGGCCGCTTTTTCTCGATGGCGGTGGCGTCGAATGCTTACGGCACCCTTGCCAACACCTCGTGTGCCAAGGACGGCCTGGGGCGGCACAGCGGACGCCAGGCCTTGCGATCACTTTTTTCCGTTCTGTTTCTTTCTTGAAAGGGCAAAACGGGTGCGGGGCATCGGAGAAAAGCTTGGTTGGTGGCGCACCCATCGGCAGACACACTGACGACCGACCGAGGGAGCCTAACCTATTGAGGAACGGCGCGTCTGGAGAACGAGATCAGCGATGTGGAAGCTCGTCGCTATAGGCGAAGGGGGCGGAAGGATCAGTATCCGTATCCTCGATCCTCCAGCGCTTCGTCGTCGTGAAGGGTCAGCGCCAAAATTACAGCGACATCTAGCTCGGGCACCGTAAGATTCGCCCGACCTCCGGTGCGCAGTGTCGGTAGCCCAGCGCCCCGGCTGAACGCGCACAACAGAGTGGATCGCGGTCGGCAGATGCCCAAACCCGCTCCCGCCTCCCGCGTCCACGACAAGCGCTGACGGGAATCAAGAACACTAGGTTCAGGGCGCGCACAAAAGACCCCCATCTCCCACTGCTCGAATGTACATGAAACGATCGCCGACACGACTTGCCGCGAATCCCAATAGCAGTACCTCATAGGGATCAAGTACGGACGGATACAGGCTTGCTGTGGCACCATAATACGGCCAGGCTATTATTGCACGTGGCTTTAATTGCCCATCTTATCGTGTCACTCTCTCTTTTGCCAGAATGCACCTGGCCGACTGGGCGGCACGCGGTTCGGCAGGGACAGAGTAGCAGTGCCACCTGCAATCCCACGGTCGTACGGATCCGTGGTACGCGGTGCGCAAGGTGGAGCACAAGGGATCCCACTCTGCCTTGATAGAGATCGGCAATTTCGAGGCTGCGTCGCCATTCCGTCCGATGTCCTAGAATCATTTCATGGCCGAGACTCGTAGTTGAGAAGTGAGTCAGGGAGTTTCTGTATCACGGCTGCATCGTAGACTCTGATGATGTTGGGGAAAACGGTGAGGTTTTGTGCGAGGGCCATTTGAGACAGCCACTGTGAGGTAGTCGGGACTGATCGTGAAAGGTAGAAATCGTCACCCGCATGTTCTTATCCCATCGAAAGTAATCAGGTTGAGAGGTCACGAACGTTGCCCAGCGAGGATACTCGCCGCCCTCGCTCGCAGCCCTATATGCACCTTGATGGACAGAAACACAGCTTTTTTCTTCCGTTACTCGCCGGAGCCAAGGTACCAACGTCCTGTTCATCATGCATTTGGAAAACCAAGACTAGGCAGCCTTCACGCTCGGAAATCTGCGAGGAACTTGCACAAAGTGTAGAATTTCGAGCGAAGAGGACAAAAGTTGTCGTCTTGGCTGCAGACTATGTGTTTGGGCATCAAGGCAGTTGAAATATGCATTAGCATCATGTAACTTGCATTTTCAAGTCCGTTATCGGCCAAGATTGTCTTGGACTTGAGATCGAAACACCCCGAGTCTGACAAACACTGGCATTGAGAATGCAAGGTTGGATTGCGTGACCAATGTATGAATACCCAGGCACAACGCCAACTGGAGTGTTTGATATCGACTCTTAACTCCACAGGCGGGACTGCGAGGAAACAGGTCATTGCCTAAGGGATATCGAGATGCTTGGAACGACGCTGATTTGACGCCCGGCTTTGGGTGACAGCCTTGTCGCTCATGAGAGTTAGGTGGTGCGCGGCTCGACGAGCGGGGTTCAGCTTGTGCACGTCACATTCCGTAGGTATCAATGGAATTCTGTGGCCAAACAGGGCTGCGCCTTTGAAATTCCCTTTTGGTCACACCACCATCGACTGTCATAGGCGGAATAACGAACACCCCCTTCTTCGGAATTGAGAAGCTGCCATAAAAAGTATCTGCGCTTTCTCTTGTCACGACCTTGTGATTGGGGCTGAATATGTGCATCAGAGATAGAAGCCTTGCTGTTGCATTGGGAATTCGAATTACATTCAGCTGCCTCTTTTCTTTTCGGTGAGAGGTTCGGCATATTTAAGTATCAAGAAACCACATGCTGCTTCCCAACAATGGATATGTCGAACTATACATACTTATTTAAGTTGAGTCTGTTCGAGGCGTTGCATTTGACCCTGAGTCCCGCAAGTTGAAAGGGAGTTGGTTGGTTTTGTCTTTTAGACAGTGCAGCAACTTCAACGCCCCATTGTCAGAACACACCGACCTTCTGGGCCCTTATATCTACAAAAACACTTTCAGCAACTCGGAGGCATGTCTAGTGTCTCTTCATCAACCTCGAGCAAAACGGAAGTATTGTCATGGCTCTGTCAACTAGACTTGACACCACGCGCTTCAAGTTCTAGAAACAACCACCCTCACCCTTCACCAAGGAGAGGCTTCTATCAGGATATTTGCACGAAAAAGGAGTCCTCTCCACAGCACAACAATAGAGGTGACAACAATGCCGAGCCCTCGAATTCACAACTCCGACTCTACAAAGCCGACATTCGTTTCGAGACCAACCACTGCTATCTGGCTTCATCCGACGACTTCATCCCTTCATATCCGTCAACCCTTGATAACGACTCAGACCTGAGGAAGGAGGAGCACATATCGGGCGTTGATTGTGATGTTGATCGTTGGGCATGATTCACTTTGGCTGTCAGTGAGTAGTGCTTGGACTGAGATACTGTAATATCGTACCGTATACCTATGGAATCTGAGGTTTATGGGTGCTGATTTAAAATGGGGCTGCATTATAGGGTTGGTTCAGCTGCCTGGCTGTGTGCTTTGTGTGCTTAATGGGATGATTTCAGGGTATAAGCAAGGGAATGGATTTCACATTGAATAGTTCCTCCAAAGAGTACCTCATCTATACCGCCGACTATCACCTTTTACGTGTTTGTATTTTTGCTGAGTATCATACGGCAAACGGCAAATGGGGCTGCAACGGATGTGCGTGTGTGTGTGAGTGACTGGGAGGAAGGGAGAGGACCACCAAGAGGCATGGCGGCCCCCTTCCAGCGTTTAGGTAGGCAACGACGTAGCCGCCACCACAGCCCTTAAAATGGTATATATCGAACGGGAAACACCCCAGAATGAGACACATTCTCGCAAACAAAGGCACTTCCAGATTATATTATCTTCAACCACTTTGATCTGAAACCCCTTTCTCGCTTGCACCGCTATGCCAAAACCTCCATGTCTACCCACGCCCCGGATCCTCAATGGATCAAGCTTCGGTACTAGTACCAACTAGTCGGCAAAGCCATTACAGCAGCAACGCATCTGATGTCTCTCACGCTCACAGAAACAAGTCTGCCTGGAATCAACAACACACGTCCTCCAATCTGTGCGTCTTCCTGCCCTTCATCTCCTCCAGCCCGGCTAACTTTAAATGTTGACACAATAGACCATCCCTTACTCTCCCCAAGCAATCAGGATCCATGCTGATGTCTTGGGCGTACGAGGCCCGTCGTGAGGAGTTAACACTGGCGGAGCGGCTACAAGCCGGCTCAGGCGGTGGCATATTACCAAGAAGTGAAGGAAGGGGGTTTGCTTGAAGTTCATCGCAGTGGAAATCAAGCTTGGAGTCTGGTTTCGTTTTCCTTGTACTGGGGATGTCTATTTGTACGGTATCCTCGCTTTATCCAGATGATCTATACTTCAGCAGCGAAAATTCCTTGGTCGTAAGCCATGTGGTATGCCTCTCACCGGATTGAAACGCATGGTCCTGGCACTGCACATGTTTGGCCTCTCGCTCGCAGCCCGCCAATACCATTCGCGGTACCGTTCACGGTACCGAGGTAGTGTTGTGC
>Ga0247758_1002355_pt1 | contig 10475 bp, 14 predicted proteins | sample UWRJL156409C4_FD_180950 | JGI IMG/M metagenome (GOLD analysis project Ga0247758, IMG submission 180950) | Plant litter microbial communities from Arlington Agricultural Research Station in Wisconsin, United States - UWRJ-L156-409C-4 | ecosystem: Environmental > Terrestrial > Plant litter >... | reverse complement strand
CAAAAAAAACATACAACACCAGGGATTCGCTGGTCGTCACCGACCCAACTACTAGTCTGGCCCTCACTGGCTTATCTATGGGAGAGCGGACGGGATCCCGAGTTCTCCAGTGGGTATGGTCGTATGTGACAGTTTGATGTTGCCGTCTTGCTTAAGGCAGGGGAGGGAGCTGGTGCTTGGGATGGTGTGTGTGATGCCGCTTGGGCTGGGTTTTATGACTGGTGGTATGCTGGCTCTGAAGTTACAAGGGAACTTCAATGCGATGCTGTGATGAATTGGTTCATTATGGCCGTAGTTGGCCTGTCCCATGCCCTAAACCATGGCGCAGAACAACCTCCAACCCCCAAGCAGAGCCCCGACATACCGCTCACTCAACTCACATCCACGCAAATCTGCACACACCTGAAACTCCCAAGCCAACACATGCAATTCTCATCTATCACCGCATGCTCCGGCACAGTAGTAGAGTACACTTCTCCCCATCCCAGGCATAGTACACATCTCCTTCCCTCCTTTCTCCCCTCCCATCTCCCTCCCCCCCCTCTCCTCTACACACATCACAACATGCCTCCCCCTTAAGCCGATAACCGACTCCTATTCTTGCTCTTCCGCCTCTCCAGCATCTTCCGCCCATTCTTCGTGCGAATCCTGCTCAAAAACCCGTGTCTCCGCTTCTGAATCAGCCGGCTGTGCCCGGACATGGTCGGCCGTGGCGCGAAGCGGACCTGCATCGCACCCGCAAAGGCAGGATGCGACGTGACGGAGGACTTGGGGGTAACGTCGGCGATGGCCTGCTCTGCGGTGGTGGTGGTGGCGGTTGTCGGGGGAGAGAAGAGGGTTGGTTGGCGGAAGATGGAGGCCGTTGGGGTGCGGGATTGGAGGGTGGGACGGAGGTTGGGGAGATGGGAGAAGGATCTGAGAGGGGGTTAGTCAGTTGGTTTGTGCTTGAGGAGGGTGTGTGGGTGAGGGAGGGAGCTACCGTGTGGAAGCGGCGGTGTTCGCGATGCAGCGAGGGACGAATTGCGAGGCGGAGCTCGGCCGGAGCGCCGCCCGGAAGAAGGGAGTGGAAATGGCGAGTCTGGGCATGTTGGCGGATGTGAAATTTCTCGTGCGCCGGTCGCGAAGGAGCCCAGAATTCGCTGAGTCAAGGTGCGCCGGCAGCAAGTTCGTGCTTTTGGTGAAGTTGCGATTTGGAGTTGAGCCGACCCCAGATCTTTTTTGGCTTGGCGGCCAGCTGGCGGCACTGATGACAGCTGCCAGGCAGCAAACCCCGAAGCAAGTTGCAACAACTCTGACAGCACCACATCGTCTTTCCGATTCACCGATGAAACTCGTATTAAAACATTATAGCTACGGCAATACAGAGTTCTCAACACCTATCTCTTGGTTAATCATGTCTTTCTGGGGCCGCTCCTGGTCTCAGATCGGATCTTCTACCGGAGGGTTAGGGTTCTAGTGGGTTGGGCGTAGAGATCACGTCTTTTGGGGCAAAGAATTGCAGTACGGCTGGGAAAATGCAAGGTTTGGATGTTGTACATTGACGTATCTTTTGCTACCTGGTCTATCGGGACAGGTCCTGGATGTTCCAATCGAAAGAAAATGAGATCTCTACGATAGCCCCTGTCGAGCTTCACTCGACGCGGTAGTGAGACACAGATTGTCGGCAAATCACGCAACCACGCTGCCGTCCAGCGTTCCCGTTACATTCCGCAAGAAGAAGATCGAGGGACTGCTATCCCTCAACTCCTCCCAACTCAAAGCTCATCTCTTCCGGTGGTAGTCGCCACATCGGTCTTCTCTGCCTCCTTGATGTCCACCTTCTCCTTAGACTCCCACTTGAGGGCCTTGAGTCTCTCAGAAAGAATGGGATGCGAGAAGTGATAGCTGGCGAATGCCCAGTCGGCATCCATGGTGCTGAGGTTTTGGATCTGGAGCTTGATCAACGAACGGGCCAAGTCGGCATTGTATCCCAGCTTGTTGGCGAAGGCGTCAGCCTCAAATTCGAAGCGACGGCTCAGGATGTTCATCAAAAGCTTGATGACGGTATCCAACGGCCCCAGAACGTCGGAGAACAAGAGGAATCCGACGATGATGGGGTGTTGAGCGGTGAAACCAAAGTCTGAGTAGAGAGACTTGTTGTTGATGAAGACCGAGAACAAAGAGAAGATATAGAAGAAGTGAATCTGTGGCTAAGTTAGCTGGGTTTCTTCTTTAGTTCTAAGCCCAAGACGTACCTGAGAGATGCCAAACAGCTTGGTGGTATGGCCCAAGCTCCAGTGTCCGAGTTCGTGGGCGAGAACGGCAACAACCTCTTGGGTCTCGCTCTTCTCAATCAGAGTGTCATAGATGACGATATGCTTCTTCCAGGGCAGTCCAAAGAAATAGGCGTTGCTATGCGCGCTGCGCTTGCTGCCGTCGATGACGTACAGCTCATGCAGCGGGAACTTCAGCTTCTGGGCGAGACCCTCGACATCAGTCTTAAGCTTGCCTTCCTCCAGGGGAGACAGCTTGTTGAACAGGGGCAGAATAGCAATGGGATAGATGGTAATCATGAAGACCTGGAGAGCAGCGCCGAACATCCAGAGATAGTAAAAGAACTGGCTGCCAGTCTTCTTGATGATGGCCAGGAAACCGGCCAGGATGGGCGGGGCGAGGACAAAGGCAACCAGATTGGACTTGATCATATCGGTGATGAAGAGCTGAGGTGTCTGCTTGTTGAACCCAAACTTCTCCTCAAGAACGAAGGTATGGTAGACGCTAGTTGGGAGCGACAGGGCCTGGTTGAGGAGCAGGAAAGCGAGGATAAAAACGATTGACTGCGAGATCTCGCCGGTGAACCGAGTGGGCGCAAAACGAAGGAGGAGGTTGCCGGACCACGACCACAGCTTCGGAAGAATGTCCAATTGGTAGAGTGTGATGTTCTGGATTTGGCCGATGAGGTTGTTGACGAGCTGGAACTTGGCCTTGGCACGCCCGTATGCCTGGCTCTTGTCGAAGACGTCCTGCGACACCTCAAGCTCCAGAACCTTGGGCGGCTTCGTCCGCTTCAGAACTCCATACTGGCGAAGGCCTAGGTACCCCTCGAATAGAAACTGGGCGACCGAGAACCCGATGATCAATCGCTTCCACGGGAACAGGGGTCGGTCTAGAAACCTCGCGAGGCGCTACCAAATGGCAACTTGTCAGCGATGCGCGATCGAAACAGGAAGGCACTGGTTGCGCTTCTTACCTGAAAAATGTCCATCATGGCGAGATTATGCGCGTCTCTGCAAGCGCTGGCTTCATGTATGAAACCAAGCTCGATGCTGGTGACAGAAGTTGGGAAGGTGAAAGACAGAACCTCTGCCGCTGGACAAGCAAGCTGTCCCTACGGATTATGCGCGTCGCAAACCACCTTGCAGGCAGCAGAGCGGTTGGTGCGGGGACAATACGGCAATCTGATTGGTTAAAACTACCCGACCTATTGTCCGTGGGTACTTAGTACTTCGTCCCCCGCAGCCATTGCCACGCTCAACTTGAATGACAGAGCACAGGCATATCCTTTCACGCCTTTCTTCATCCTAAGTTTCCTTTTAAGCTTTCACCGGAAGAGGACGAGCTGCCCATCATGAGTGGTCAACACGATTGTCGTATCCTACAGTCATAATCTGCTTACACATTCCGCTCCAGCCCGCTTCCATGCTCAAGAGTGGGGCATGTCCCCGACATTAGAGAGAAACTGCAGGACACTGTCAGTTAGGAGGATCCCGAGGCTGAAGCTACCCAGAGAACTCCATCATATGGACCTTATTGGCATCATGGAAACAACAAGTGAAGGGGTGTCTCGTATAGTGGTCAGTACAGTTCGTTGTGGTCTTCCAAACCTCCCCCGAACAAACCCAGGTTCGATTCCTGGGACGCCCACTTTCCAGCTTCAGGGTGACTAGTATAGTGGTCAGTACAGTTCGTTGTGGCCCTCAACCTCCCCCGAACAAACCCAGGTTCGATTCTTGGGTCGCCCAATTTTTGCCAGTCATCACGTCCGTTCAGGGGGGCACAGCAGGGGAGTCCTTCACGTGTGGCTGATAATTGTTGGGGCGTTGACACATGGAAATGTAAGTGTATTTGTTTGTTTTAACTACTGTCTCGGAATTCGCATGTTCGCCCTTATTCGCTCCAGCAACTCTTCACGGGTATTGGAACGGTGGGGATGGAGATTTCGCTGGAGGTTCTCGGTCAGTGGGGAGCCCCTTTTCGAGGCTCTTGTCGCTAGAGTGCTCAGAGCGGGAGACCTACTGCGCGAAGCCAAGTCCGCATCTGGCTTTCAGACCAAGTCTCTGGATCTCCTGTTGGGTTGGACTCGGCAGGAAACATGTCTCCTCCCCAGATTGCCCAGACAGCAACACCCGTCACCAAGCCCGAAAATGCTGCGAAGGGTTAGCAAGATGGTTCAAATCCGACCAGAGCTTCGTGTAAGTCTTACCGAGGAAGGCTCCCTATTTGACGTTAGCTTATAGAAGACAAATCTCCGGGCAGAAACCACTCACCCTTGATTTCAACGCGTTGTCCAGTGGCGTAGGCATTTTCGTGGAATATCGAAGTTGTGTCGTTTATATTATGATTATTGCCAAGTCAACACACGGAAGCCGTCTCAGCGCAAGAAGACTGCAATAGCGCACTTGAAATAGTCTCGGTGGCAATATCAACGTCGTCGAAATGCTTGAGCTGTCCTTACCAGGGAAGTGACGATGACGCCACAGACACGCGTCAGCCACACGGGAAGACAGGGGTCAACGCGGGCGACCCACTCAGCGGACAATGTGGGGTAGCTTAGCCCAATTGTTTTCGACCGCCCGCCGCCGCCCGCACAGAAATATTTCGAGGTTGCCAAAATTCACCCGCCGACATCCCAAATCCAGATTACCTCGGAAATCCATCACATCCGCCAAAATGCCTCAAGAAATCGCCGATATCAAGAAGGTGCGTTGCGCTGGCGTAGAGAAGAAGCTATAGGGGCATTATTGACAAATTTGGTGCATTACAGTTCATCGAGATCTGCCGGCGGAAGGACGCTTCGTGTACGTTTACTGTCTTGAGAGACTGGGCACCGAGCCCAACCACCTGGGGTGGTTTGCGTCGAACGAATTTCTAACATGACGCTCGCAGCCGCCCGGATCAAGAAGAACAAGAGCAGCAAGCAGATCAAGTTCAAGGTCCGCTGCCAGAGACACCTCTACACTCTGGTCCTCACCGACTCCGAGAAGGCCGACAAGCTTAAGCAGAGCTTGCCCCCTAGTATGCAAACCCGAGTCTTGAATGTCAGAACAGGTGGTTACTGACACCCAACCCACAGGCCTTCAGATCAAGGAGGTCCCCAAGCGTAACAAGCAGAATGCTTCGGCATGAAGGGCTTTTATGAGCTATGACCTACTATTGATCTAGGGTGCAGATCGGATGACGAAGAGAGGGCCTGGCATCATGGGAATGCATTTGCCAGCCCAGTTCCGGCGTTTTGGGAACTGGGCTCACGACGGCGTCTCGGGATTTTGTGGGATGATGATTGGAACATACAGGCCTAAGGGCAGGTAGCTGATGCCTCAACGAACTTCGGAATTCATCAATCAACCCACTTCTGTCCCTGAGTGCTGGAGGAGCATGTCTACAAGAAGCGCTTGTAGTGCTTGCTGTCTGCCTCCCGTGCAAGCTGTTTGATCTCATGGATTCGAGCCGCCTCGGGGGATTGGCTGAACTTCGTGTGCTTCTCGACACTCTCCCATCCGCTAACCAGGACGTACTCAAGGCGATCTTCCGATTCGACATCTACACGCCAGCCACCCCTGACCATTCGGGGAGCCGCGGCCTTCTTCAACAGATTTCTAACAACGCTTAGCCTGTCTAGGAACTCGTCTTTCTTGTCCGCATCGATGAAGAGGCGCTCCACGCTAATCGCAGGGCTATCAAGCAGAGCGGCCGACTCTCCAGATGAGTCGACGGGGATGTTGCGAAAGATGGAGGAATCCAAGTGGAACAAGACCATGTCGTCCGGGCCGCTGGTGAAATAGCTCCCCAGCGATGTCATGACCGCGGTATTCTCTTCACTGCGGATCCATTTCCAGTGGGCCTCAACAGACTCCCAGTCTGCGGTGATCATTATCTTCCCAGGGTCTTCGATTTGTTGAAGACAGTGAGATGCCCGCTCTGCCAACGTGGACGGAAGATGTGGGAAGTTGGCGATGTGCCAATCATTCTGGATCTCGAGGCCCCGCTTGGCTGTGTTCGTGAAGGCCGAATCAATGTCCCCGGCGGCGAGGCGGAGGATGGCAATTTCGGTGACGTTCATCGCGGCTTGTTTGCTGTTTGCTACTTCACGTGATGGATTACAGTGTAAATGTCGACTCCGTGTATTCTCCCACGTGTTTGTCCGAAGCCTTGGATTCGGTTTTACGTGTCAGCCGGTGCCTCATGAGGCATCTCTCTGCTGACGTGTTTAGGTAGCAATACGGTGGACCCACAGCTGAGGAGTTAGCCGGCAATCTGCCGTAACTTCGTTCACGAAGCAACTCCTGCCGAGGAGCCGGAGTTATCCCGCATGTGAAGCCCGATGCGCCGCCGTCTCATGTACCTCTCGATGACCTCAGACAGGACTGCGCGCCAAGGACCACGACGACGACATCGGAGCTCAGAAGGGTATTACCCAACAGCACTGCTCGTTTCAAACACCTTTGACCCCGCCCCCAAACAGTGATACGCACCTCGACACCCTCGATAGGCATGAATCTGCCCAATACGGAGACAGCAACGCACATATGCGAGGGGCTGCATTCGAGATAATAACCAGCTCAGCAGGTTGCTCATAGCGAACTTGGCTAATAGCAAGTGCATCTGCACATGTCCCAGGCGCATCAGCCGTGTTCTGTACGAATACAGAGTCGTAAATTGGTGCAACTCCGCATGCCGTGTCTGCGCAATCACGGCTAGCTGGTTTCAATAACGAACGAAGCGTAGAGAAGGGTCGCCAGTCGGTGAAGGGACGGCCGAAGCTGGGCTCGGTTGATGAAGGATGCTCAGGTGGTCTGCTGACCTATTGAAGACTTCAATTCGATTGGGGTTCCAGACGACGAAAGTGGCGACGGGAGGAGGGGGAGCAAATCGGCGGCCCCTGGCGGTCATGTAAGGCCACATCGGGCCCCCTGTCGACAAGGTGGGCAGGTTTTCCAGTTCGCTGGGAATATCCACTGCCAATCAGCGTGCTTCCAGAACATGAAATGCCACCCCGCGAAGCTTGCGTGGGCTGCCATCCTTGTCCAATGACAGCAGCTTTTTTTCTGTCCAACGTGCGGTTCTTGAGGTCGCTGCCCCAACGCTTTTTCGTCAAGTGGTCTCCATGTCCATCTGAAGTGCAGATAATAAAGGGGGATTGTGATACCTGCAGGTGGCACCGCCGCAATCGCTTCTCGTTCTCCATTCCCGTTCCAACTTGTTATCTCACGTTGGAGCAAGACACCTGGTTCACCTGCACGTATTACATTGCGTACTCATACACGGTTCGGGCCACCCAGATCCAGGGGCTGTGCTGTCGCTCCCCACCCTTCACTTTCTGGTTCCTTTGATTAGATGGCAAGCTACCTCCCACTCCGGAAATAATACCTTACCTTCGTCCTCCTGCTTGCGACTTAAGCGCCCTCAAAGCTCGTCATCAAGACTACAATTGCTCTAGCCAACTCTTCATATCGATACTGCAGTTGCTTCCTAGGTCTTTGCTCAACTGGATCATCCCCTCATTTGAGCATTCAACAACTCCTCCTACTATCCAATCCCCTCGCTGCCGTCTCGCTTCAACGCATCCACAAACATTGTCGAGGCCTGCCATCGAATCGCCGAGCCGTATCCCGCGCCCAATTTCCTGTTGCAGCTGCCTTTGTGTTGTGTCTGAGCCGCCCAACCACGCCTAAAATCACGAGAAAGTACGAAGTACGGTTTGGGGCGTAGTACTGGCACCGACAAAGGCGGGAGCGATGACGCAACGGCTAATCAACGGGGTCAACGGACTGCGCGTCGGCGGACTCGAACCAAACAACCTACACACGAACGGAGACAACGGGGAGGGCTCGAGTAACGGTTACGTCAACGGCAACGACGACAAATCGGATATACGGAAGAATATGGACCGCAAGAAGAGCAGTCCCATGATGCCGACCTTCATGGTCTCGGCGCCTGGCAAGGTTATTGTGTGCGGCGAACACGCGGTGGTTCATGGAAAGGTCAGTAGGACATATCTGCACCGGCGCATCGAACCTTCGCCGATGCTGCTAGCGATTTGCAAGAATCTCGCAGGGCACGCAGAACTAACCTGGTGGTGCTGTATATCTAGGCCGCAATAGCTGCTTCCATCTCGCTACGATCCTATCTTCTCGTCACGACACTGTCAAAGTCTAAAAGAACCGTGACATTGACGTTTCCCGACATCGACTTCAAGCACTCGTGGAACATCGACGAGCTCCCGTGGTCCACTTTCCAGCACCCCTCCAAGAAAAAGTACTACTACGATCTCGTCACAACGCTCGACCCTGATCTCGTCGCTGCGGTCCAGCCCCTCGTCCGCGATGTCTCGTCCGAACAACCGGCTGAGATACGCAAGGTGCACCAGAACTCGGCCGGTTCGTTCCTCTATATGTTTCTGTCTCTTGGCTCCCCGTCGCTCCCGGGGTGCCAGTATGCGCTACGGTCCACGATCCCAATAGGCGCCGGTCTTGGTAGCAGCGCCACAATTGCCGTGTGCATGGCAGCGGCACTCCTCCTGCAGCTCAGGACATTGTCGGGCCCACATCCGGATCAGCCGCCAGACGAAGCGCGGTTACAGGTGGAGCGCATCAATCGCTGGGCGTTTGTTTATGAAATGTTCATCCACGGCAACCCGTCAGGGGTTGACAACACTGTCTCGACGCAGGGCAAGGCGGTGATGTTCCAGAGGACGGACTACAGCAAGCCGCCGTCGGTGCGACCGCTATGGGACTTCCCTGAGCTGCCCCTTCTCCTGGTGGATACGAGGACAGCAAAATCTACGTCGGCGGAGGTCGAGAAGGTGCGCAAGCTGAAGGAAGCCCACCCTAAGCTGGTGGGATCCATTTTGGACGCCGTCGACAGGGTAACGCAGAGCGCAATCGAACTCATCGAGCACGAGGATTTCGACACCAAGGATGAGGAGAGCCTGCGCGGGGTCGGCGAACTCATGACTATCAACCACGGCCTGCTCGTCTCTTTGGGCGTCTCGCACCCCCGGTTGGAGCGAGTTCGCGAGTTGGTGGATCATGAGGGTATCGGCTGGACGAAACTTACTGGTGCTGGAGGCGGCGGGTGCTCTATCACGCTTCTGCGCCCCGGTGTGTCACGCCAAAAGCTGGATAGGCTAGAAGAGCAGCTAGAGGAGGAGGGCTACCAGAAGTTCGAGACAACTCTGGGCTGCGATGGCGTTGGCGTTCTTTGGCCAGCTGTACTTAGGAACGGGATGGACCAGGACGAGCACGGCGGCATGGAGATTGACCTCGACAACTTCCTCAATGCCGACGGCAACGAGGGCGTTGAGAGGCTCGTTGGTGTGCACGGCGACAACGGCGCGAGGGAAGGTTGGAAGTTCTGGGGTGTTGAGAGCTGATTGTGAAACGTATCGCCGGACCGCACAGGTGGCGGTGAAGGCTTGGTAGGGGGTTCGGTGGTTCGAATACCTTACTAATTTTAGGCAAGGCATACGGTCGGCTTCAGTGTTCTTCTCTTTTAGATTGTACGGGCAGCGATGGAAAACAATTGTAATGTTAGTTCCCAAACAGTATGTCTAGATCCCCGTCTACCTTGCGGTTACTTCACGTAATTACTACCTAGCCTATATAATTTCAAAAGCAAGTCTCAGAAGAGTCTCAATACACATTCGATCACCCTGCATTCGACTGACGATGGGAAGTCATTGCTTGCATTGGAAGTGGGACCACCGAGGAATACAACAAGGCACCAAGCATCAATGTGGGAAACCCGACTGTATCGCGCACTGGTCACGGTGCCAGTGACCCTTGTTTGAGGCCCCCTACGCCGCATGCATCGCTCAAAAGGTGGAATGCCAGGAATAAAAGACATGCGAGAGTCATCTGGCTCGTATTGTGCTCTTTGAGGTTTCACGATAGTATTGTTCTCGCAGCTACCCCGCGACCGAGCTCGATAAGGGGCGGCAATCACCAGCCAATTTTGGCCCACTGGGCGGTCCCAAGAGCCCCCCCCACCATTCCACACTCCATCAACACCCACAATGCCACCCAAAGGCAAGGCGGCACATAAGCCCAAAGCAAACGACTGTAAGTGCTTTCGGACCTAGCGACTCTCTTCGAGGCTTTGTTTTCTCCGTCACTAGCCCCCAAACCCCCTCCCATTTAAACTCACAGCGGCTTACTCACGTCTTGTCTTCCCTCCCCGCCTTCAGCTTCCAAGCAGCCGCAGGGCTCCTCCTCTTC
>Ga0247758_1002354_pt1 | contig 10478 bp, 8 predicted proteins | sample UWRJL156409C4_FD_180950 | JGI IMG/M metagenome (GOLD analysis project Ga0247758, IMG submission 180950) | Plant litter microbial communities from Arlington Agricultural Research Station in Wisconsin, United States - UWRJ-L156-409C-4 | ecosystem: Environmental > Terrestrial > Plant litter >... | reverse complement strand
ACCACCCAACCACAAAGATAGGTAAGGTACGGAATCATGGACGGCATTGGATGGATGGGTCACGTCAACCGTGTGGCGGCTTCCGTTTTTGCAACTGAGAAAATGGAGTGGGAGAAGGCGCTGCTGGCGTGCTTGCTGCACACCCCTCCGTGATGCATTCTGTCGGGAGCCCTGACCCCTGCCACTCTTACAGACACCCCTCTTCCCGATTCGAACATCCCCCCAAGACTTGAACATGGAACAGCGAAGTACCTGCGCTCCGTACCCGCGCGTCGTTGCAGTGGGTTTCCACCATTCCACCTTCGCACATTTGGCCTTCAAGGTCCCGCGGTCAGAAAGTGAAAGGAGCTCGTCGAAGCAGCAGCTACTGCGTGAAGCACCTGCAGCTTTGGAGAGGTAGGGTACGGACCTATGTACCTTTAAGATTGCTGTCCGACCAATCCACCTTCACGCCAACGACATCGCCAGTTGTTACTTGTACATCTGCAGCCGGGCTGTCGCCCGCCGCCAGAAGCCGTACTCGGTACGCCTGTTGTCTCGTCTCCACGAGCAAAGACCCAGCGGCCTTTGACTTCCAATGTTTCCTTCTTGCAGTCCGTACACGTTGTCATTCGTTCGAGCCGACGCGGAAGCCCCAGCACATCGCACAACACGCACCAGGCGTGGAGGTTATCCATGGGCTGGCTGTGGGCCGTGGGCTCGCTTCCACGAAATCGCGGGTGGCCTCGACTGCTACCTCCATGCCTCCCACGGCTATCTGCCTATATATCCTGGCTCTCCCTCCCCTTCCCGTCGAGTCTAGAACATAGAACAGCTCTGCAGTTTTGTTTCTTTTTGTCATTGATGTTCCCAGAGGCCAATTGGTCTTTGCAATGGCTTTCTTTCCTTGACTTGCCTCCATCCTGTGTCCATTTTGCCCCGGGAACCTCGACAGAGCCCATTCCCCTGCCTACCACGAGAACTCCTTGTGCCGGTCGTTTGTTGATTTCTGACCAGTCCTCGGCCGAGGTCGAACGGCCAAACACCCGCCCCTGAGGACGCCAGCTCTCCCGCGACTCGACCTCATATCCGCCAAGACACACCAGCACCAGCTGTTCGTGACAGAGCAGTTCGGTTCAGTTACCACTATCTCAGCGGATCAACTATCCTCATCTATCTCCTCTCTCTTCCCCTCCTACTCCTCCTCCCTTGAGGATTCTGCCCCTGCCAGCTCGGTCTCCGGTCTCCGGTCTCCTAGGACACACAAAAGCGCCCCATTCGGCTACATCACCCGCTCCCAACTCCACAGCCTCTCCGCCCGGACGTACCACACATACAAGTTGTTCGATATACCCCTCGACCACTCAGTCCTCAGTCTTCATAAGTGGCAAAAAATCAGACATACACAAAATTTCGGCCCTAGAGATCCGACTCCTTCCCTGCGCTCGGCAAACAAAATAACAAACACAATCGAGTTGCGCGCTTGCTCAGCTCCACCATGGCTGGATTAATCGATATTGTAATTCAGAGGCTGGACTTCCTCTGGTCCGTGAAGTTCTGGGCGATTTTCCACGCGACTTTCTGGTATGCTACAATGCCAGGCTGCATCTCATCGCTGCGCATGATCCCGCCCCCCTCTTGTTTCTGAGCGCTAACTCCTTGCGCAGGATTTACCGCTACCTGCGACTTGTTGTCCACTGTATAAGTCACTGGACATACAAGTCCATACTCCCACGCGACGAAAAGCCTAAGTATACATCGGACGATGTCACCGTCATCATCCCAACCATCCACAACAACTTCCAGGACCTGCGTGAATCGCTTCAGAGCATCCTGGCCTGCCGTCCCGCGAAGTTGATCCTGGTGACCACCTACAACAAACACGAGGCCCTTGAGCAGATGGCTGTGACGCTGCGGTCTCCTGGCAGCGTCCGTCCAACCGTGATTGAGGTCCTCCATGTCGACAAGGCGAACAAGCGACTGCAGGTGTGCAAAGCACTCGAGGAAGACCATGTCAAAACACCGATCACAATCATGGCAGATGACGACGTGGAATGGCCCGTGACCCTAATGCCCTGGATCCTTGCACCGTTTGAGGACGACAAGATGGGAGGTGTCGGTACCTGCCAGCGGGTGAAGCGCGTTGACGGCGATATCATGACACGTCTGTACAACTGGCTCGGCGCAGCTTATATCGAGCGCCGAAACTTTGAGATTTCGGCCACGCACAACATTGACGGCGGAACCTCGTGCATGTCTGGCCGCACTGGTGCTTACCGGACTGAGATTCTCAAGAGCTACGACTTCCTGGGTGGTTTCAAGAATGAGAAGTGGGGCAAGTACATTCTCAACGCCGACGATGATAACTTTGTTACCCGGTGGTTGGTTGCCCATCAGTGGAAGACGTGGGTTCAGTATGATCCCGAATGCGAAATCGAGACAACTCTAGAGACGAGCACGAAATTCCTCTACCAGTGTTCGCGCTGGGCGAGAAGCAACTGGAGGAGCAACTGGACCAGTCTTGTTCACGAGCGCTATGTGCTGACGTGCGTCACCCTTGATCCTTCTCATGACCCCCATATGCACGTCAGTCTCAGCTAACATGTCGCGCAAACAGTCAGCAGCCATGGTGTACATATGCTCTGCACGCCGCTACTTTCACCTCGTTGGCTTTCATTTCTGACCCCCTGATTTTACTCTCCTGTTGGTGGGCCACCGAGAACTGGGCGCTAAAAGATCGCTACACACTCCTTGCCGCCGAAGTTATCTTCATGTTCTGCTTCACCAAGGTCGTGAAGCTCGTGGGCCTCTTCCGCAAGAACCCGAGTGACATTGTCTTTTTGCCAGTATCCATAATATTTGGATACTTCCACGGCTTGATCAAGCTGTATGCGCTCTTTACCCTCAAATATGTAAGTCTACTCCTCCTTAACCATTGGTTGGTCCGCAGCGAGCTAATCAGGAAGCAGACTTGCTGGGGCAGCCGAGCAGATGGCGATGAGCACAACCAATTCAGACTGCAGGAGAAGCCTCCTCGCAACCCGAGTATGAACACCCCGGCCGGTCCGGACATGCCAGACTCGATTCTTTATGCCCTGAGCTCGCAAACGCGCCGCGTGACCATCTCTACGCAGAAGCACGAGCCCAATGGTTGTTCCGACAACCGAAAGGCCCTCACAGTGAGGAGCCCGGTCTCCTGATACATTACTATAGCATAAAACGGCTATGTTCAGTGGCGGCTCCATACAGTTGCCACGTGGGTTACGATGGTAATGATGTCTACGGTGGAATGACAGCGGTTTCCTTCTTGGAATCATTGTGGGTCCTAGGTCCTCACACAGGGTCGAGGTAAAACGGAACTCGCCTCCTAGAACACCTAGGTACGGGGATATCATCAGGTCTCCTTGGAAGCGAGTATGGCGCACTTGGAGCGCTCCCACGCCTCACCAAAAATGGCGGCTTTCTGGATCTTAAAAGTTATTTGTTTCCCTATCTCCTTTTCTTTCTCTTTTTCGAACTGGGCATCATTTGGCATCGGAAGGGCAGTCAGCGCAACCGGGACATGTAATGGCATTGCAAGCGCAAATTGGTGGGAGCATTGAGGAGCGTTGGTTGTGCCTTTCAATTTCTCTCCGAGGCATAGAGCGGCTCAGATTCCGGTGTCACTTTTCCTTCAGGGGGGGTGGATCTCAAAAAAAGGGGGGGTGAACCTGAGGTGGCTCGCGACTCGCGAGGGTTAATACTTGGCGCCCACAGTTGGCGATAGCCAAACCAGGTAGAAGAGGGTCCGTTAGAGCTAGATACCTAGATTGACGGAAGTAGCTGAAAGACCTCCAATGTCTATCGACCATACAGTCTCTCGGACGATGGGCAAAGTGGTGACGGTTCGAACGACCCTCGCTCCCTCGTGTATGTGACGTGCGGATGTTAGGACCGGCTGGCCAATCAACAGCAGCCCAGAATCCCAATCGGGCTCCTGGCAGGTGAAGGGGTGTGGTAACCACACTTTGCCGGGGACGGCCTTAAGGTGACACGGCAGGCCAATGCACGCCATCGTGCGTGTTCTTGGAACACTCCCGGCGATATACTGGCTCCATTCTGGAGGCACTTCCAGAGTCAACATGCGTTACACGACATCTGGAATGGTGTCCTGGGGCAGGGAGTCGATTCGCCAGTCGACCAATTTCGGGCTCTGCTGCAATCGTTACCACCATCACAACATCAACCACCCACGCGATTACGAGGTGTGTCGGGCATTTCTGAGCAACCCTCGCCGGCCCGAGGCTCTTTCGTACCGGCTTGATAGGCTGAGAGCGCGCTGCGAACGACAACGGCCCACCTCGTCGGCAACGTCCTAGCATTATCGCAACGAAGATGCTAGAGAAGAGACACTGGCGCAGACGCGTTTATTAGCTTCGTCATTCTGCTGCTCGCCTGCCGGTACTGGGACCTCAGGAATCTTGGCGGACGTGGGAAAGGCACCAAGGGGAGGGGGGATTGGGGGCAAACGAGAGATAATCAAGGAACTCTTACATACACATTGCATCTCCCAGGTACCAAGCCTTGCCGTTTACTGTCTAGGCCACCGAGCTGCGAATTGGCCGGGGAGGTTGCGCAGCGCTGCCGGCCTGCCAGATGTCCCAGGTTCCCCGGAGTGTATTTTCGATTTGCATCTGTCATTCCTGCCCTTTGGTAGACCGATCATCGCGCCCCGGGCGATCATGGGTCGGGATCTTGACTGAGTGAAGTCCAAGTCCATCCAGGGAACGGCACCCGCAACGGTTGCGCTCCTTCCAGTCCAATCAAGGAAGGGAGAGCTGAAGTGGAGTCACCTAGGTATGTCGGCGGGGTGCTCTTCTCCAAGGCAAGAAGGTACCTGGCTTGACATTCATCGAGGGAAAGAACGCCAGTTGAAAGCCGCTGAGTCAGGAGATCTCGGGTTCTTCACCGAACTCCCAATCGACGAGTTCGCTGCCACCGTCGAGTCAGCAAAACAGACACTTTGTCCACGGAAATGTGCTTCCAAGCCCGCCCCGGGCAGCCTCTCCTGTCAGCGACTCCGCATGTACCCACAACTTCTGTTGGTACCTGCCGTGTTAGTAATGGCTTGCACCACACCACTACCTTGATCCTCTGTTGTTGTCAAACCCCAAAATATTAAATTTTTTTCGGAGCGGAGCATCCGTACAGCCTCGTCACCCACATGAAAATCCCAGAATCCTGGCGTTGGTCACAGTATGAAGCGCTCTGGCCCGTTGATAGGTCACGGCGAGTCGAGACGGATGAACCGATGTAATCTTCATCATCGCCGTCGAGGTAGACAGACGAACTAGCCTGCTGTCACTGGCGTGCTGGGCATAAGTTTACTTCCCCTCTTTCCCCCCGCCCCCGTGACATAATAACCGCGGTGCTAATTCGATGGAGGTTCGCCGTTGCGCCACAGCGGCAAGACAGCAAGTTAAGAGACGAACACACTGCAGGCGGAGCAGTGGACCAAGCCTGCCAAGCAAGTCGCTTGAGTCAATATTGCCTCTCCCCTACCTGTTCATCCCGATCTTCGATCCAGCAGTTCGGGGGTATTTTGAGATTGGTTCAGCGCTGGCAAGCAATCCCCAAATGCCTAGGGATTTGAACCGTTCCGGGGGAAAAAATCCACACTAATGCTGTTCGTACCTAGGTGGTGTCTGTGATTGATGCTAAACACAATATTGATACTGTGACCCCGCAACTAACACTACGATAGTGAGCCGCTTTGGAGTCTGCCCACCTTTACTCGCGCACCCTCCCATGAACCAGGCTCTTCAGGGGCACGCCCTTGAGGTGCGTCGAGCGGCAAATCTACGGCAACACATCGTGATATTGCACACCCTCTCATCTCCTTCCGTTCATCGCAGCTAACCACTTTCTCTTGGACCTGCGTCTTTTGCAGCTTTTCAGCGCGCGGATTCCAGTCCGGCCTGCGTGCTGCCTGCAGCGGGTCTCCGAAGGGAGGCGTCTTCTTGCAGGTCGTCCGGATTGCAGTGCCTCGCAGCCTTTGAATCCCAGCATGAGGCGCACAGTGACGGCTCCTCTGTACTGGACGCCCGGAGGAAGGGGTGGGTGGGGTTTAGATTGACCAACCCACCTTCCTTGTTTCCACCGACAATGAGGTACCTTCCGAGACCAAGAAGCTCAGTCCTCAACTACTCAAAGACTATCATGGGCCTCCGGGAAATCCTACATCCGGTTACTTTGGAGCTTGGAATTACCTAGGTCACGCTAACTGTGGTGTTTCGGGTAGGCACATGAGCTCAAGGTCAGCATCAGGCTAGCCAGCCAGTCACAGAGCTTCTCGGTCTGAAGGCCGGGAACGATCCACGCTGGGGGTATCGAGTGGCCGCAAGAAAGATGGGGGAGGGGAAGGGATGTAAACGAAACAGCTTGGTGGGGAAGTGGTGTGGGGCCTGGCGAAAGGGACGCTACATAACAGAAAATGGTGCGTTAGCTCGTGCGTGCCGGGAAAGCGTTTGAGACCGTTCTCTGATTTCTGACCTGGCTGTGGGTTGACAGCCAACCTCGTTCAACCTCTCTCCAATCCCGCGGCAATGTCAGCAAATTCATATTCTCTTGCAGAATCGGGCTGTCTTATGAAGGTGACGCTTCGCTTGCCGCATTGCAGGACACTAGGCGGACGGGCATGCCGGATACCAAGCCCGTACGGCTAAGATATGATGTACAGGAAGACGATGACACTGTCCTGCGTTCGGGGGTTCCCTCACATGCAGGACATCCCAACATGGTGCGCTGGTAATTGCGAGTTGCATGCACGTCTACGCCTGCTATGTTCGGTATCTGAGCGGGCTTCTCCACGGCAGTTGGGGGTTTTTATGACAAAGCCCAAATAACATGAGTTTCGTTGCGGCCAAAGGGCGTTTCGACAACGGGGACACATCACGTCACGGCGAGGCTAATGAGGGGATGCGGGGCTAGGGCGGCAAGGGCGAAGAAATCCATCGGACGACAGGCGGGAATAAGATACGAACGGCATATTCTTTGCGATGGGACCATCTGTCCTCCGCCATGCGACAGAAGAAGGAGCGTTGACACATCGGACGGACAGATCCCTCACGAGGCCCTCAGCCAAAACGCCGCCGTGGGGTTGTGACGAGACAGCAGGGACAACAAGCGCGCGAAGCGACAGGTCATGCCGGACCCGAATGATGTCGGAATTTTGGCTCTTGGCCTTCTCCGGTCTGGACCGATCTCGGCCAAGTGATGCCAGCGAGCGGAGAAGGATCCTACAACTGCGAGCTCACGATGCACGCGAAGTTGAGACATCATATTTGTGGCGGGTAGTTGTTGTAAGTCCACAAAAAAGAGAAACCCCGAAGCGTGTGGGGCTCGGGCGTTGTTTGCAGAAAAAGCAAAAGCTGGCGATAATCTGCCGTGATCGACTGCGGGGACAACCGCCGGTGCCCAGCCCAGCCGGCGGCCGTGACAGGGTTGCGGTTGTGTTCGCCGTGCACAGCACAGCCCGGGCCTCCTTGGCTGACTAAGACTCTTCAGATCAAATAAAAGCTTATCATGGCGCCAAGACCTAAACGTAGGGTTTGCTCTGGGCTTGATTCCCCAACCGGTCCCGATATCTCGCGGCCAGCACCGCTCGCCGTGATATGCCCGCTGCAACTCTCGTTCGACCGGGAAACCCGCAATCTCGCAGCAATCAAGGCGAAAAGATCTCCAGAGCAAACCCGAAGATTTTGTATGCTCCCGGATTGGGGGTCGCCTCTCGGGGGTGGTCGACCGATCGAACCGCCGATGTCGAGTTAGCGGTTGCTCGCCGTCGGCCAGCCTACCCGTAGCGCCCCGCGCTACACGACATCGCTGCTTGTTCCGCTGACTATTCAGTGACAGCTAACTCATCTTACCTAGCTGCATGATGACGAATGCAAGTGCCAGCGAGGGGCGCAATAAATGCGGCTTGCTCCGACTTCTTCCTTGTCCAGGCCGCTTTAGGAATTGCATCGCGACTTGGAGGCCCAGCAGTGCGCACTCGGGGGAATGCTGCAGACGGTGAAACGGTCGGCTTGGTGTTCCTCAACTTTTTTTTTCTCGTCCACAACTGGATGGTACTCCCGAAGATTTTAGAGGGGTGTCGACGTATCAAACGGCAAGGCTGGGTCAAAACCGAACTTTGAACTTTCAAGCCAGCGCCCTGTCCTGTGCAGCATCTTATTTTTTTTTTTTACTCTTGGGGGTGTGTCGTGTGTGTCTGAGCGTACATGCTGCAAGCAATTTGTCTGCGTCAGTAGCGCGGCGAAACCCTGAGCACTCCATGTCCAGTCCCGCAATTGGTTGTCATCGGGGATGTATGGTTGTGCAGGTACTGGGAGTCAACTGGGTGCAGGACCCCTCGTGTTCGAGAAACCGAGGCCCTAAATGGGGGGCATTTTTTTTTTTCGGTTTTATTTTCTTTCTAGCGATCTCGGCCTCGGGATTTGACGTTATGAGGCTGAGATAGCTCCCGGGGTTCAATGCCGGGCTGTCTGTTATCAATTGTCCTCGAAAGGGCCGATGCTCGCAGTCCCGGCGGGGAAGAGGCTGGCTGGGAAGGACTCTGCGAGATTGGACAGGATAGTGTCTTGCCATCATGAGATTTGTTCATAACAAACACGGCCGGGTTGGATGTGGCTTGACGGGTGCATACTTGTAGGGGCACTTTGCTGGCGTATCCCAGGGTACTGTGGAAACAAGGAATTTGGTTCCAGTAAGCACATACACATCCATCCTGCTTGATTCTCTACGTCCTGACGCAAGAGTCGCCCAAGAAGGTAAACAGACATGTGTGGTCTGCCACACCTCAAAGGAGGCTAATTGCTATGGAGATTGGTTACGATCAACCCGCCTCGGCCCGCGCTCATCCATAGCGAGCCTCCCCACCCCCGGCGGGCGGGTGGGCGGCAGAGTCAAGGGGCTGGCAAGGAAGTCCATGGGGGTTTTCGACCCTCGGCAGGCAAGGAGGAAGGAGGAAGGAGGTCGAGCGGGATGGCTTGGCTTGACTTGACTTGACTCCAAACCGGCCCAATGGAAAAAGAAATTATCTGACGGAGAACATGTGGACCGCGCTGTCGTATCTGCTCTCTTTCTCAGCCAAATAGACAAGTTTAGAGGTACATTCGAGAGCCTAAGTGGGGGGTTGGTATCACAAGTGGATAGCTTCTAGTGCAGAGGTAGCAACTGAGAATATACTTGCCTTGCAAACTTGGAAAGTACTGGAGCTAGCCTGGGGGTTTCCCTCTCCACTTTCCTGCTTGACGCGTACCTAGGAACTGAAGCCGATTAGAGGGACGAGGGCCGGATTGCCGCTTGCGGGTCTGCCGGATGTGTTGGACGCTTGCTTTTCCCGCTTGGCATAGTCCTTGAAGAACGGGCTTAATGCTACGCTGACGGATGGGGATGGTGAAAAGCACTGCGGGTTGGCAGATAAGGTGTGGCGATCATGCGGGAAATCAAGAATGAGATGTCTTGGTTGTAGTGGGTGTGGATGGGGCTGCTACTCTGGGGCAGATATTGGGGTATGAAAGGACAGTCAAGATTGGGCATGCTTCTCGGTTCGATGCCCATGTTACTTACTTACCTACCTATATCTCTTCAAAAGGCCCGAGAGGCAGTGGGTGTTAAAAGGTGAAGCTAATATACCAAAGAATTTTGCACACATGGACTACTTAGGTAAACGGACTGAACATAGGGAACAAATATGGCTGTATATGTACATCGAATTACATACATTATAAGAGGACACTATGTCTGGCGGCTTCTAAACACGTTCTAGACCTCCATGGGTCTCCCTCCCTTCCCTCCCCTCTCGAGCCCGGTAGGGCAGGCAGGGTCTGAACATGCCACTCGCACGTGGCATTTTGATGTCTTCCCCGCTGTCCTGACGTTGGATACATTTGACAGAAAGCAACGTCGGCGTCGGCTCATCCCGCTCTGACAGGACGGATGACAGATGACTGATGCTGAGCGGTCGGCGGGCAGTGGGAGGTGGGCGGCCGTTTTGTTTCCGTTCGAATCCGAGCAGGGAATAACAGGGAGCACAGCATGATGTACTGTGGTCTGCTTCCGGTTGTTTTCGAGGGAACGTCTCGCGGCCTCCCCTCGGGATGTGACAGTAGCTTTGCCTGCAATCCCACGTACCACCATTGTGATTTGGGATTGGATTGGCCTTTTTGACCTCCTGCGTAGGTTCCAGCAAGGAATGAGGGTCGTGGTGGCGGCAGTGAGAGAGATGACTGGCCCGGGTCAGAGTACACCGTACTCATAACCCATCCATTCATACCTAAAATTGGGTAGCTACCCTTACCCGCCCGCGGAGCACCCTGTTGCCCCCCGACCCCGGCCATCTGCAAACATGCAAGCCCCCTTTTTTACCCCTGACCCAGGCCAGACAGCAAAGCCGCTCCTACCCGCCTGTTCGCCTGCCGGGAACCCCCCCTGTCCAACCGTACTTAGATAGGTAG
>Ga0247758_1002353_pt1 | contig 10479 bp, 8 predicted proteins | sample UWRJL156409C4_FD_180950 | JGI IMG/M metagenome (GOLD analysis project Ga0247758, IMG submission 180950) | Plant litter microbial communities from Arlington Agricultural Research Station in Wisconsin, United States - UWRJ-L156-409C-4 | ecosystem: Environmental > Terrestrial > Plant litter >... | reverse complement strand
GCTTCGCAGAAGCGAGTGTGGCCAATGCACTCCGTGCACTGGCCACCCTCACGGCTATAATAACACGGCTTCCACTCTCGAAGATAGAAATAATTAATCACCTTCAACACACTGCTTTCTAATGCCTTGACCCCTTTTGCATTTCAACAATTTCGGTCGCTGAGATCAAGGTGGCCTAAGCACCATCTTAGCGACAAAAAGTGATTTCGGTCGCTGAGATCAAGGTAGCCCAAGCACTATCTCAGCGATAAAAAGTGATATATAGGCGCTGAGATCAAAGTAGTCCGAGCGCTATATTAGCGTTAGTCTAGTGGGGAAGAAAACTCCTAATAAGGCTAACTGAATAGAACTAGGAGAACAGCTGGCTGGCGAAGCGGGCTAAGAAAAAGAGGTGCTAAAATAGTAGATTATGGCTATCTTAGAGAGGTACCCGCCTACGTACCTTATGGAAAAAGGAGGTATGCTAGGAGAGTCTACGCGATCTAGAAGGCTCTATCTAAAAACCTACGTACGTATAATAGTACGTGCCGCAGCTAGCTAGATGCCAGATACGGGTACTCTGATCCTTAACTTAATGTTAGACCAGCTGAAGTAAAAGTACGGTAAATTCTAGTATGTTAGACGAGCTGAAGTAAAAGTACGGTTAATTCTAATATGTTAGACCAACTGAAGTAAAATAGAAAAATAATATTATTATTTTTTATCTTAAAACCTTTTTTCCCATATCTCAGGTTCTTTTTTCTAAGCCTAAGCCGATTATATCTATATAAGTCTGTGAAAAGTGCGATATTCGCCGGCTGGTGCGAGCGCGGGGGAGCGGCATAGGCATCATGTATGCGAGCCCCGCGCTCTAGGCTCGCTTTTCCGCGCCCTCGGTGTTGTCGTCGACGTACTCCCAGGCGTCGTCGTCCTCCTCCTCCTCCTCCTGGTCGTCGGGCTCGCCTGTGACGCTCCGCCAGACGCGGCCCCACATGCCCTTCTTCTGCAGCAGGGCCAGGACCAAGACGACGGGCACGTACCAGATGCTGACCCAGAAAAGGCCCCTGGCGCTGCCGCCGGCGCCGCTCTGGCGCCAGAAACGGACCGACTCGCGGGCCATCCAGGCGTTTACGGGCAGCGAGGTGACGGCAAAGGACCACTCGGTGACGCCAGCGGCGCACAGGCCGACGCAGACGGGGAGGAAGCCGAGCAGGCCGTAGCGCAGGGCAACGCGGGCGTTACGGGCCGGGTTAGTCCAGGCGAGCATGCGCAGGCCCGCGGCGCGGTACTCGTCGCGCACGCCCCACGACAGCGCCATAAAGTGGGGGAACTGCCAGGCGAAGAGGAGGGCGGCGAAGAGCCAGCCGCCCACGCTCGAGCCGTCAGGCGCCAGCAGGAGCTCGCGCCACGAACCGTCGCCGACGGCCGACTCGCCCGCCGCGGCGGCCCAGCCCATGAGCGGCGGGATGCCGCCGACGACGGCGCCGACCCACGTGTTCGCGGCGGAGAGGCGCTTCATGGGCGTGTAGACGCCCGCGTAGAGGACGATGTTTGCCGCGCCCAGGAACGCCACCGTCGGGTTGACGCCCAGGTGCAGGGCGGCGACGCCGGCGAGGGCGCAGCCGGCGGCGAAGAGGAGCGCGGCGCGCGTCGACACGAGGCCGCGGACCAGGGGGCGCGCGCGCGTGCGGCTCATGAGGGCGTCGGTGCGCGGCTCGTAGAGCATGTTGAGGGCGTTTGCGGCGGCGGAGCAGAGCGTCGTGCCAGTGGTCAGGAAGAGCAGCGTGAGCGGCGAGAGGGAGGGCAGGGTCGCCTCGGCGGCGCCTGGTGAGAGGAAGGCCGGGACCGGGTATATGGCGTAGGGGACCATGGCCGAGAGGACGACGACGAAGGTTAGACGCGGTTTGGATAGCGAGAGCAGCGCCGAGAGCTTGCGCCGCATCGAGTCGGCCGGCTGCTTGGCCGCGGCCTCGGCGAGGATCGAGGACGCATCGGGAGGTAGTTGGGCACTGTTAGGTGAGGAGGGTGTTGGCTTGCCGGAGGCTAAGGCGGCGGAAAGAGCAGAGGCCTCGGCGTTCTGCTTGGCGGCCTGTCTCCGGCGATGTGGTAATGGTTCGGCGGTAGCGGTAGCGGCGGCGGTCGCGGGGGAGGATGCGTCCGAGGTAGCTTGTGATGAGGAGGTTGAGCCGAGCTTGGTTGAGGTTGCTGCTGGAGGCGACGTCACCGCAGCTGCGCCCATGTTCCGCGCCCTTGTCTGGAACTGGATGCCGCCAAACCTCTCCAGCAGCGTGTTTGACAGAAAGTAGGCGCCCTTGACACGGGGCGATTGGGCGGGCGCGCTGCCCGTGCCGGCCGCAGAAGCAGCCGCGGCCGCAGCTCTCGGGCGTGCGGTGGTCGAGAGAGGGGCCAGAAATCTTTGCCCTGCGGCTGGCAGGCGGCGCCGGCAGCACCTCCAGCACACATTGTCGACGGCGCCGACGCCCGGCAGTAGGGATCTCGGGCCCGGCATGTCTCTGTGCGGTCTTTTCAGCTCATCAGGGCAGCATCAGAGGACAAGGTCGAGCGCATAGGGGTTGCGCTTTGGCGTCAATTGGGTGAGGTGCTTGCTCGTCGTCGCGGCCGACTCGTGAGTGCAGCAGAACTCGGCCTAGCTCCGACGAAGTTCTGACGATCCACAGGCGCGCCACTGGCTGGGGTTCGTGGCGCCAGATCAGGGGTGGACGGTGTTGACCGGCGAACGTAATTGCTGTCTGTTGTGACTGTTGCCCGCCCGACTGCCCGCCTGCAAATTTTTCAGGCAATCTGTCCTGTGCCGCACTGACCATCCATTTCCTGCCGTCACGTGCACATCACCCACACCCTGTCTGTCGCCATCCAGGACTAGCAGCGGGCTCGCACCGAGGCCCAGGCCCAGGTGCAGCAGGCCGAGCTTCTGCAGGCCATGAACATGGGCGACCCCGGCGCGAGCAACGATGTAGCCCTCACCCTGCCCCCTTCGACTCCTGGCTCCGGTCGTCGCGGCGCCAATGCGGCCGAGCATCAGGTCCAGGCCATGGGCCAGATGCTGCAGTTCGGCTTCAACCGGATGAATGTGAGTCGACTGTCAGGAACCGCGACGGTGGTTGATCTCGTGCTGACTTGTGCGTGTAGGGGCTCCATCAGGTCCGCCACCAAGAGACCCTGGCCGCAATGCGCGAGAGCAGCAACGCCGTGCAGGCGCTTGCCAACTCGGTGGCCGCGCGCCCCCAGCTGCCCGCTACTGAGGAGCGGCGCCTCCTCGACGCTCCCGGTTCTGGCAACCGCGGTCGCCACAGCGGCCGGAGCGAGCGCTATAATGACCACCGCGGTAGTCGCAGCGGGCGCGACAGCGGCCATCGCAGCCGCTACCACAGCAGCCGCAGCGAGCGCTACCATGAGCGTGATGAACGTTCCCTGTCCCCCTCTGAGGAGGCCTGTCGCCACCGCCGCGAGCTTGAACGTCGTCGTGACGCGAGGCGTCTCGGGGGCGGCAGCTCCACGCCGCCATCGGTCGAGGAACTGACCGACTCCCCGCGCTAGTGAGCGTGATGTTCTCCTTCCTCCCCTTTGGGATTGTGTTCCTGTGGCGTTTTGGCGTAACGATTCCGGGCCGGCGTGCCTTTACAAGTGAGTTTTCCCAGGTCGGCGTGCCTGTGGCCGTCCGCTGCCTTTGTGTGGCAGGTGGGAGGTGGTCGGGTTGGTGTGCTCTCCAGATAGTCGTGGCTTGGCGCCTTTTGCGCGTCGCTAACAATGACAAGACTGTTCCCCCCCTGTACCTTTTATCCCTGCTTCCGATGTGATGCTGGGCTGTTGTTGGTGCGAACGTCACCCCAGCGTGCTTCGAACCGGTCCAGTGCCTCTGTGTCTGTAAATAGGGATAGAGGCTGCCAGTCCGGCGTGTCATATCCTACCCACTTGACCAGCACCTGACGACCGCCTCCCCGCCCCCTGGCATTCTTAGCGGCCAAAATTTCCTCCACTGCGTATTCTTCTTGGTCCCCTTCATCTTCCGCAGCGGGGATAAGTATCGGGCCTGGGCGGGTGTCTGTGGTGATTTGTGATGGCAGTGGGTCTGCCGCTGCGCGTTCCACCAGCTCCACATGGAAGGTTTTGTGCAAAATCTTGAAGGTGCCGTCCCTCCCCGCATGTCCGACGAGGGGAGAGCAGTGCACCTTTTGCAGCACTGCGGTAGTAAGTAGTTCCCAATTCGGAAGCCATACGCGTCCCCTGTACTGTAGGGCGCTTTAGGCGTCGAGGGTGCAATCCGCAATCTGTGAACGCGTCTCTGCTTCTGGGGGAAACCGGCGTTGGTCCTGTGCGACTGCCTCCCAGCGCGCGGCGTATATTTTGTCCATCTGCAACGCTTCGTCCCAGAGGCCTGCCAGCCCTTGGTTCGAGAACACTTTGTCGCCCGTCGGAGGACCTGTGGCTATACTCGCTATATATGTGTCTGCCAGTGCAGAGTTAGGGCAGAGAACGGTCGTATGTCTAGTAGTTGTAGATTCGTCTTGCTCTCTGCGTGAGAGTGAATCCGGCAAGGTCGCATGTTTGCCCGGGCGATATCGTAGTGTGTATGAAAACTTAGAAAGCTTCTCCGCCCAGCGCATTTGTCGTTCGGAGGCTTCTCGGGGGCGGCAAAAGTACTCAAGAGCTTTGTGGTCAGATAGGATAGAGAACGGCCGGCGTACGCTGCGAAGCTCGGGGCTCCATGCTTTCAAACAGTCGATTACTGCCAGCAACTCCTTGTCGTGGATAGTGTAGTTCCGTTGTGCGTCCGACAGTTTTGCTGAATGGAAGGCTACTGGTCGCCACAGGCCGTCTGACCCCTTCTGGGAAAGACAGCCCCCCAATGCCGAGCCGGAGCAGTCTGTCTCGACGAGGGTGTCCCTGTCGGGGTCCCATTGCGCCAGCACCGGTGCTTGTGTGAAGGCCAGCTTAAGGCGCTTAAACGCTTCGTCTCTCTCGGTCGTCCACACGAAAGGGACTCCTTTCTTGTTCAGTTCCGACAGGGGGGCTGCCAATGCGAAAAAGCCTCGGATGAAGTTGCGGTAAAAGTTCGCAAAGCCCAGGAACCCCCGTAGTCCGCGCAGCCGGCGAGGGGGCTCCCACTCTCTGATGGCCCGGAGTTTATCAGGGTCCGCTTTCACCCCTTCGTTAGCCGTGATGATGTAGCCCAGGTATTTGACCTCTGTCACAGCGAACGCGCTTTTTTCCAGATCCAAGTTGAGGCCAGCGTCGCGTAGCCGGCGCAGCACCTCCCTCACTTTGTCCATGTGATCTTTCCTCGTCCCCGATGAGTATATTAACACATCGTCGAGGTATGCCGACACGAAGTCGTCCAGGATGTCGCTTAACACCCTATTAATGTATCTCTGGAACGTTGCAGGTGCTCCTGCGAGCCCAAAGGGGCAGACCAGCCATTCGAACAGTCTAAAGCGTGTGCGAAAAGCAGTGAGGTGCTCGTCCTCTTCGGCCACCCGGATTTTATGGAATGTAGCTCTTACATCGACCTTGGAAAACCACTTGGCACCGCTTAATGATCGCAGTGTCTCCTTAATTAATGGCAATGGGTACCTGTCTTGTTCTGTGATGGCGTTCAGTGCTTGGTAGTCGACGCATAGTCGCCAACCACCGGAGCCTTTCCGGACCATTAGAACCGGTGCGGCGGCCGCGGAAGAACTTGCGCGGATCCAACCCTTATCCATTAAGTCCACAATCTGACGGCGCAGTTCCAGAAGCTGGTCCCTCGGCAAGCTATATAGCTTCCCGCATGGGAGGTCCTGCACGGAACCGTCCTCCTTCCGCTTCAGGCGTATATGGTAAGTCGGGTAGCCCCCCAACCAGCCACCCCCCCTAACCGGCCAGCATCGTGATCCTTCGGCCCCATATAATAGAGAAATGCCGCAACCCATAGATAGCTTCATAGTTACCTTATAATGATTTTTTTTGATTCATCTTAATCGCCATGAGTGACTCTAAAGAGCGACAAATATTGCAAGTTCTTGATGCCGTTGCTGAGGGCGTCTCAATTAGACGAGCTTCAGCTCTATATGGTCTGAAGCGATCCACGATACAAGACCGCTTGAACGGCGCAACAAGCCGTTCTAATGCAAATGAGGCTAATCAACGCCTATCCCGAGCTCAAGAAGATCGAATTAAAGATTGGATCCTTGCGCAAGATGCATTGAAGCTTCCTCCAACGCATATTCAAGTGCGCAAGTTAGCTGAAAGAGCATTGGAGGTTATTGGCGATACTCAACCTCTTGGAAAGCGCTGGATAGATGGATTTATTCGCCGTAACCCAGAGATTAAGTTTATCAGAGGCAAGTCAATTGAATCATCACGTATTAATAGCGCTACGACTAAGGTTATCCAGGAGTTCTTCAGTCTTCTTGCAATGCCGATAATACAAGCGATCAAGCCAGAAGATCGCTGGAATATGGACGAGACTGGCATAATGGAAGGCCTGGGAACGAATGGCCTGGTACTGGGATCATCAGAGAAGAAGATGACGCTCAAGAAGCATCCTAGATCGCGATCATGGACTACAATAGTCGAGTGCATCTCAGCAACTGGGATAGCATTAACGCCGCTAGTGATCTTCAAGGGAGAAAGTCTTCAACACTAATGGTTTAATCACGAGATGGAATTCTTACAAGACTGGAACTTCACCGCATCAACAAAGGGATGGACCGACAATGATATCGCCTTAAAATGGCTTAAAGAGGTCTTCATACCGAGGAGTGAACCCTCATCAAAAGGCGTAAAGCGCCTCCTCATTCTTGATGGCCATGGGAGCCACACGACAGACGATTTCTTTACGGAATGCTATGATCACGATATATACATTCTATTCTTGCCAGCTCATTCATCGCACGTTCTCCAGCCGCTTAATATTGCGATCTTTTCGCCATTAAAGCAATACTATCGTGCTGAACTTGCGCTCTTCGATCACTAATACGAATCGGCACCGATCGCGAAGATGAACTTCTTATATTGCTACGGATCTGCTAGACAGAAAGCAATTATCAAGAGGAATATATTATCCGGCTTTAGAGCAACAGGATTATGGCCAATAAACTCATCTAAAGCGCTCCTCAATCGCTTCGTTACAAGCGCGCCCAAAACACCACCAAAGAAAGACCAAGCAACACCAAATAAGCAATCTCGCGAGAGCTTCAAAACGCCGAGACGCGCTTCACAAACTCGGTCGCTTTTTACAGCACGAAGAGCGCTGTTCAAAGCGAATTCGCCAACTCGAAGGTTGCTTACTCGAATAGGTGAACGGCTTGATCAACAAGGCACCCAATTAACAGCGACAAAGCATGAGAATAACGTGTTACGATCGCGAATAGAGCGACTCAGGCCAAAGGCAAAAGCAACAGTTAAAGTAGATCTCAATGATCGCTTTGCAAACTTCAAAGATATCATCAAGAAGGATCAACAGCTCAAAGAGGTATGCGATCCACTCCAGCGATCACAAGAGACACAACAAGTCGAGTTCAAGGATCTATGTCACGAGTGGCAGCTAGGATAAAGTCTAATTTACTTAATTACCGTCTAAATTACAATTTGTTGACTATGTAGCGTATCTAAATAACCTCATCTACGATGACTATATACCCAGCTAAAAGTGGCCGGTTAGGGAGGGTGGCCGGTTAGGGGGGCTCTCGACTTAGTCTGTCTGTCCCCGGTGCGGAGGCAGGCCGGCGGCCTTCTCCTTATCGAAGAGGTCCGCAAAGTCTGACAGTTCTTTAGGTAGCAGGGTCTGCACCGGGGTCGGGTCCGTCTTCGGGGTTGTCGCTTGGAGAATCCTTGTTATTTCCCTCAAGGAGGTCGAGGCGAATTCGTATGCGTCTGCAGGCCTCCGCTTTTGGCGCCTGCAAGCGGCAACCACCACGCTGCCCGCTACCACGCCAAGCTTTTGTGTGCGAGGTCTGGTATGTGATTCGCGCACACGCAGTCCCTCCGCGACACCGATGCGTAGCTCCCCTTCTGCCGGGTCGAGAACCATCTGGTTCATACGCATCCAGGGCAAACCGAGGATCATGTCTCGGGGCATCCCTGGAATGATGTAGAATGAGGTCATTCTTGACCATCCGTTGATGTCCAGCTCGCACCTGGCAATGTCTCGTATCTGAGTCACGGTGCGTCCGAGCACCGTGCCCAAGTTCCGCGGTCTGGCTAACCGCACCTGTTCAAGCCCTAGTTGTTGGGCGAACTTCTCGCTCATCGCAGCGTAGCATTCGCAACCTGAGTCCACCTGTGCGTCCACGAACTTGTGGCCATCTATTAGCAATGGGACTAAAAATGGGGGGCCGTCCATATTGCTCTCGATCTCTGCCAATTCGTCTCTCCACCTCCGTATAGGACTCTTCTTGGTTGCGTTGCCCTTCCGCTGCGGCAACACTGGCCCCTGACTGAGACTTATGTCAGGGGCTATCCTTTTCCCTTATTCTGCTCCTCCATCTGCGCTGCGGACACCGTAGATGTTGACTTGATCGCTGGTAATTTGAGACATTCCTGCCGCATATGGCCCGTGTCGCCACAACGAAAGCAAGCTCCTGAGTCTCGGCGGGCCCGGAAGGTCTCAGCTGGGACCCATGATGCCCTTTGTCTCTGGGTGGTGGCGGCGCCCCCCCGAACGCGGCGTGTCGCCGCGGCGTTGACTCCTGTCATCGGTGTATCTGTGCTGCTAGTCACTGGCTGTGGCGAGCTTGTTTTCGAGGAAAAGCGCTGTTCCAGGTCGATCGATTCCAGGTCCTGGGCGATGCGTCTGTAGGAGGCCACCGCCTCGAAGTAGGTGCTGAAGTCGAGTGCGGAGCCGACCTGGGCATTGCGCATCCGCAGCGAGATCCTTGTGCGCAGGTAGTTGACTTTGACCTCATCTGTCCATCCCAGGCCTCCGGAGGTGGCCAGGAGCATTTCGAACTGGGTGAGAAACTGGGCGAACGTCTGCTTGGTCCCCATGCGGAGGCTCTCGAGCTGTGCGAGAGCTTGGGTCTTCTTGTGCGGGTTGTCGAACGTGGTGGCCAAGTAGTTGAGGAAGTCCGCCGGGTCGTAGTCTCCTCGGGTTCCTCCCAGTTCATAAAATGAACGGACCACGTTCTGCGCGGTGGCTGCGAGGCTGGCCCAGACGAACTCCCACTTGTCACGGCGGTTGCCAATGAAAGCCTCGTCGCGTTCGATCTTATATGCCAGCGCCTGCTTCCAGGCTGCGAAGCTGGCCCCGTCTCCGTCATACAGGGCTGGGTTGGCCAGAGGCTTGCGTTTCAGAGTCGGTTCCGCACCGGAGCCGTACCTGGTGGCCAGCATGTCCTCCCTGGCTTCGGCCACAAGGGAGGCGGCTTCCTCGCGGACGATCTGGATTTGTCGATGGGCCTCCTCCCGCACCCGCCGAATTTCTTCTGCGAAGAAGCGCTCTCTCTCGATGGCCTCGTCCCGGAGCTTGGTGATACCTCCCTGAGAGGCCTCGCATCTTGCTTCGATTTCCTGGATGGCTAGCCGCATTTCCGTCCTTAGGTACGCTGTTGTGGCGAGAGCTTCCGGGGCGGACGGGGAAGAAGGTTGTCCAGGATTAGACATTGTTGAGATCCCTCATGGGGAAATGAGCTTTCATAAATGTTATAGGGCAGACTACGGGCTGGAGCTAGGTAGGTGCCGATAGGTTGTTATTGTGAAAGTTGAAGAAAAAGGAGGAAGTTTACATAGAGGTTAGTTAGAGCCGAAAGGCTCCTTAAGTACCACGTAATTAGGGGTCACTCCTGAAAGCCAGATCTGTGCCCCCAGCACGGATCTATCACAGCGCTGTGCTTCACTGTACGCTTAAAAATGTTTGAAATCTGGAGTGTAACGGGCTTACGCCGCAGGCTATACGCCTTAATGTAGCTAAAAGGATTTATTTTAATACGAAGAGTAGAAAGAAGAAAAGGGGCTTTTAGCTTAATTTTCTAAATTAGAAAGAAGAAGTTTGCTATTAAGTAGGTTATTATATAAATAAAATTGCTGGCGTCGCTTCGTTCGTCATTCCGCGACGGCCCTTCGCTACGCTACGGGGCGCTCCATTCCTCACTTTCGCTCCTGGCAATTTTAGCGTGGGGTATTAAGCTTGTTTAAATAAGTGCAGCGAACAAAGCGACAGAAACCTGTCCGGAGGGCAATACATCTATTTAAAGAGATAAAAGAATAATTAAAAATAAATCTTACTTTTTAAAGCCTCATTTTTTACAATTTAAAGACTTTATTTTATACAGTTTACAAGATTTCTTTATAAAGTTTACAGGCTTTCTTTTACGGACTTTACAGGCTTTATTCTATAGGGTTTACAGGCTTTACTCTACAGGATTTACAGGCTTTATTTTACAATTTACAATTTATAGTTTTTTTTTCACTTTCACAAATGCAATTCGAACTGGGAACCTCTTTAATTAATATTACGCTATTTACCACTATACTATTTCTATTTCTATCTGTGAAAAACTA
>Ga0247758_1002352_pt1 | contig 10482 bp, 7 predicted proteins | sample UWRJL156409C4_FD_180950 | JGI IMG/M metagenome (GOLD analysis project Ga0247758, IMG submission 180950) | Plant litter microbial communities from Arlington Agricultural Research Station in Wisconsin, United States - UWRJ-L156-409C-4 | ecosystem: Environmental > Terrestrial > Plant litter >... | reverse complement strand
AGGTGCCGCTGGACCCCGACTTCGTCACCCCCATCGGGCTCGCGAACGTGGCGCGCACCGGCAGCGACCTGACGATCGTCGCCCACTCCTACGCGACCGTCCGGGCGCTGAAGGTCGCGGACAAGCTGGCGAGCGAGCGCGGCCTGGACGTCGAGGTCGTGGACCTGCGGTCGCTGCGGCCGCTCGACGTCCAGACCATCGCGGACTCCGTGGCCAAGACCAACCGCGCGCTGTGCGTCGAGGAGGGCTGGCCGACCTACGGCGTGACCGCCGAGATCGCCGCCCGCATCCAGCACGCCTGCTTCGACGACCTCGACGCGCCCGTCGAGCGGCTGGGCATGGCCGAGGTGCCGCTCCCCTACGCAAAGAACCTGGAGACCGCGGCGCTGCCCAACGAGGACCGGCTGGAAGCGGCGATCCTCCACACCCTGGATCTGCGATGACCGACGTCCTCATGCCCCGGCTGTCCGACTCCATGGAGGAGGGCACGATCCTGCAGTGGCTCGTGGAAGACGGCGCGCCCGTCGCGCGCGGCGACGAGCTGTGCGAGATCGAGACCGACAAGGCCGCGATGACCTACGAGGCGGACACCGAGGGCGTCGTGCACCACGTGGCGGCCGAGGGCGACACGCTGCCCATCGGCGCCGTCATCGCCCAGCTGCTCGCCGAGGGCGAGGCGCCCGCGGCTTCCGGCGCGGCCGCGGCCGCGCCGGCCGAGGCGACCGTCGCGTCCGGCGCCACGAACGCCGAGCCGCCGGCGGCCGAGCCCGCCACCGCCGCCGCGACCGTGCCGGCGCCCGCCGGCGGCGACGTGACCGCCGAGAACGGCAACGGCGCCGTCCGCGTGAAGGCCTCCCCCCTGGCCCGGCGGATCGCCCGCGAGCACGACCTGGACCTGACCGCCCTCAGCGGCACCGGCCCCAACGGGCGGATCGTGAAGGCCGACGTCGAGGCGGCGGCCACCAACGGCAGCGGACCGGAGCCCGCGGCGCCGGCGACGAGCGACGCGGCGGTCACCCCGGCAACCGCGTCGCCCGTGGCCGGCGCCAAGGGCGACGTCACCGTCCAGACCCTGACGCGGGGCCAGAAGGTCGTGGCCCGGCGCATGGCCGAGGCCAAGGCGACCGTCCCCGAGTTCACGCTCCAGGCGACGATCGACATGGAGGAGGCGGTGGCGCTGCGCGCGCAGCTCAAGGCCGTCGCCACCGAGGACCGCCCCACGCCGTCGTACAACGACATGATCGTCAAGGCCTGCGCGCTCGCCCTGCGCGAGTTCCCCCGGGCCAACGGCTCCTACCGCGACGCCGAGTACCACCTCTATTCGCGGGTCAACGTGGGGATCGCGGTGGCGGCCGACGACGGCCTCGTCGTCCCCACCATCTTCGACGCCGACACCCTGTCGCTCGGCGCCGTCGCCACCGAGGCCCGGCGCCTGGCCGGCCGCGTGCGCGACGGCTCGGTCACGCCGCCGGAGCTCAGCGGGGGCACGTTCACCGTCTCCAACCTGGGGATGTTCGGCGTGACCAACTTCACCGCGATCATCAACCCGCCGCAGGCCGCGATCCTCGCCGTCGGCACGATGGCGCCGCGGGCCGTGGTCCGGGACGGCGCGCTGGTCGCCCGTCAGACGATGGACGTGACGCTCACGAGCGACCACCGGATCCTGAACGGTGCCGATGCGGCCCAGTTCCTCGCCCGGATCCGTGCCCTGCTCGAGACCCCGCTCGCGCTGGTGCTCTGACCGCGGCGGGGCGGGCCGGCCGCTGGGCGGCGCTTCCCGAGCCCGGTTGGCGGTAGGAGGGGCTGGAGGTCTGCGGGCCCTCTCCAGCGCGCCGAGGCGCGCCGCTCCGCTGACCTGAGGTGCGGTGGGTCTGCTGACCGGCCCGGTCGTTCGCGTCGCCTCCGCTCCGCCGTGACGAGCCGCCGTGTCTGGCCGGCCGGCCTCCGTTCGACGGCGCGTCGTCCTGGCGTTGCCGGCGGCGCTCGTGATGCTCGCTGCGCTGATCCCGCCGGCCGCCTCGGTGCGCCGAACTGCCCTGGTCACGGGAACGGTCGGAGGTGGTCCACCCGCCGTGGCGTCCGGAGCGGCGGCCGGGGTCGGGCGAGCCGGACCGGGCGTTCGACCCGTCCCGATCCGCGCCATCGTGCCGGCGGCCGGTCCCATCGCGGCCGTTGTCGCGGCCCGATCTCGCCGAGGCGTACATCACGCCCGCGGGGCGGACGTGATGTACGCCTCGATGCGAGAGGACCGTCGACGAGGCCGCAGCCGGGGCCGTGAGGGCCGAGACCGCGACGATGCGGGGGGCGGACGACGCGGCCGACGACGAGGACGACGACGGCGCGGGCGGGGTCGCCGCCGCGGCCACGGCCGGCTTCGCCGCGCGCGTCGCCGACGACACCTCCCGCTCGGCGACCACGCCGGCCGTCCCGCCGGCCAGCGCGAGAGCCACGCCGGCCACCGCCTTGCCGCCGAGGCTGGCGCCGCCGCCCAGCCCGGCGAAGCCGCCCAGCCCGCCGGCGAGGCCCAGGCCGCCCGAGGCGGCCGTCGCGGCCGAGCCGGCGCCCGCCGCGCCGCCCAGCGCCGCGATCGGGAACGCCGAGGTCGACGCCACCGGCAGCGCCGCCGCCAGCTTCGTCCGCTGGCGGCGGACCGCCCTGGCGAAGTGACGGCACCCGTCGCAATCGCGCGTGTGCCGGCGCAGGTGTCCGCGCAGCAGGGCGCTGCCCCGCGCGCTGGCCAGCTCCTGCCGGATCGTGGCGCAGTCGATGTCGCGTGCCTCGCGCTGGTCGATCAGCGTGCTGCGAGCCTGGAAGACGAGGGACTTGACCTGGGCCGGCTCACGCTCCAGCACCTCGGCGATGTCCGCGTGGGAGAGGTCGCCCAGCTCGAACAGCACGAGCGCCTCCCGCTGGGCTTCGGGCAGCCGCGCCACGTCCTGGAGCGTCTGGTCCAGCTCCTCCCGGCGGACGGCGGTCTCGGCGGGGCCCGGGGCGACGCTGCGCGTCTCCCCGGCCACGTCCTCACCGGCCAGCGGACGCTCGTGCCGCGCCCGCATCGTGGTGTAGCAGCGGTTGCGGGCGATGGTGAAGAGCCACGGCCGCAGGACGATCTCGCGGTCGTCGCGCCGCAACGCGCCGTAGGCGGAGATGAAGGCCTGCTGCGCAGCGTCCTCCCCGTCCTGGGGGGAGCCGAGCAGGTGCCGGCAGAAGCCGAGGATCGCCGGGTGGTGGCGATCGTAGATCGCCTCGAACGCCGTGGGGCTGCCCGCCCGGACCTGGGCGACGAGCCGGTCGTCGGAGGCCATGCGCTGCAGCGACCGGGGGACCTTCCTCCCGCGCCGGGCACGGGACGGTGCCGATGCGTCCATGCTCACCGGGGTACCCGACCCCCGCCGCTCCTACGCACCGCGACCGCGGCGCGCCACGCCCGCCGCGCCGGCCGTGACTCCGGCGCGGCGGCGGGCGTCCCTCCCCCGAGGGGCACGCGAACGGGCCTTCCCTACTTGCGCTTCGTGCTCGACGACGTCGTGGTCTTGTCGACCAGGAACTTCGCCTTGGCGGAGGCCGTCGCGGCGTCAGCGTCCTTCTTGCACGAGCCCTTGACCCACGCGGCGACCGTGTCGCCGACCCGCACGTCCTCCAGCTCGTCCTTCGTGCCGTCGCCGTCGGTGTCGGCGGCCCGGACCTTCGCGTCGCTCACGTCGAGCGTGACCGAGGTCGGCGTGGCGGTGCCCGTGTGGTGGCGGATGCTGGACTTCCGCGTCTTGGCGGCCAGCGTGATCGTCACCGTCTTGGCGGCCGCGTCCCGCGCCGTGACGACGCCCGTGACCACGTTGCGGTGGTGGGAGCGATGGTGGTGGCCGTGATGGCCGCCGTGTCTCTTGCCGTCCGCCCGGGAGTCACCGCGGTCGCCCTTGCCGCCGTGGGCCGAGGCCACACCAGGGACCGCCAGGACAGCGGCGGCGGCGGTGACGAGGATGAGGCGCTTCGCGTGCATTGTTCGCTCCTTCTCTGGGCCGGCGCCCGTGCTGCGGCGGCCGGCGTTGATGGGACCGTTCGATGAGGGAACGCCGGCCGGCCGGCCAGGTTGGGAGGGGATGGAGCGCTGACGCGCCAAACCCGGGATGGACCAACAAGACACATGGCGTCCCGCGTGTCCGTATGCTGCTCGTCGCGATGCCCGACACACCCTCCCCCACCGCCTCACACCCCTCGGCCCGGGTCCTCGTCTCGTGCCCCGACCGGCCCGGGATCGTCGCCGCCGTCGCGCGCTTCCTGGCCGAGCGCGGGGCCAACATCGTCTCCTCCCACCAGTACTCGACCGACCCGGACGGCGGCGCGTTCGTCATGCGCGTGGCCTTCCGCTTCCCCACGCCCACCGTCGATCGCGCCGCCTTCGAAACCGCGTTCGCCGTCCTCGCCGAGGAGTTCACGATGTCGTGGCACGTGCGCTACGACGAGGACCGTCCGCGCGTGGCCCTGCTCGTCTCGCGCTACGACCACTGCCTGCTCGACCTGCTGTGGCGCTGGCGCCGGGGCGAGCTGACCGCCGACGTCACCCAGGTCATCTCCAACCATCCCGATCTGCGCGCGGACGTCGAGAGCTTCGGCGTCCCCTACGTGCACGTCCCGGTCACCGGTGACGGGATGGCCGGGGCCGAGGCCGAGATGCTCGACCTCCTCTCCCCCGCGCCCGACCTCGTGGTGCTCGCCCGCTACATGCGCATCCTGTCCGCGGACTTCCTCGAGCGCGTCGGCTGCCCGGTGATCAACATCCACCACTCGTTCCTGCCCGCCTTCGCCGGGGCCGATCCCTATGCCCGCGCCCGCGAGCGCGGGGTGAAGATCATCGGCGCGACCGCCCACTACGTGACCGAGGTGCTCGACGCCGGCCCGATCATCGAGCAGGACGTCGTGCGGGTGGACCACAGCTTCGAGCCGGGGCAGCTCGAGCTCGTCGGCCGCGACATCGAACGTGTCGTCCTGGCCCGCGCCGTCGCCAAGCACCTGGACGACCGGGTCGTCGTGCACGGCCAGCGCACGATCGTGTTCTAGCGGGGCCGGACCGGGACCCCACGCGCCGAACCGTACGTCCCGCTCGCTGAGCGGTCGTGATGTACGTCTCGGCGCGAGACGGGACGGCGTGCCCGGACGGGGCCGGGGCGTACGATCCGTGGCGCATGGCCCCGTCACCCGTCCGCGCCCCCGGGGCGCCCGTGCGCTTGCGCGCGGCCCTCGCCGCCGCGGCCGCGCTGCTCCTCCTGCTGCTCGCGCCCGCCGTCGCCTCGGCGCACGCCCAGCTCGAGCGCACCTCCCCCGGCCGCGACGCGCTCGTCGCGACCGAGCCCGCCCTCGTCTCCTTCACGTTCAGCGAGGCGGTGACCGGCTCGGCGGGCGCCGTGCGGGTGTTCGACGCGCGCGGCGAACGGGTCGACCAGGGCGACGCCCAGCATCCGGGCGACCGGCCGGAGGTCATCGCCGTGCCCCTGAAGCCCGGCCTGGCCGACGGCACGTACACCGCCACCTACCGCGTCGTGTCCGCCGACGGCCACATCGTGTCGGGCGGCTTCTCGTTCTCGATCGGCGAGCGCGGCGGTCCCGCCGGGGCCACGGTCGGCGACCTGCTCGCCGGGCAGCGGACCGGCGCCGTGACCGAGGACGCCTTCGTCGTCGTGCGCGCCGTGCAGTTCGGGGCGATCGCCGTCGGCGCCGGCGTCCTGCTCTTCCTCCTGCTGATCTGGCTGCCCGCGCTGCGCGGGCTCGGGGGCGGTGCCGCCCTGCCGGGCCTCGACGCCGCGGCCGCCGCCGGCCTGGCCCGGATGCGCCGGCTGCTGGTCGCGGCCGCCGCTGCGGGCTGCGTCAGCGCGCTGCTCGGCGTCGCGCTGGAGGCGGCGACGGCGGCCGGCGTGTCGTTCTGGGCCGCGCTCGACGGGACCATCCTCGGCGACGTGCTCGACACCCGCTTCGGCACGTTCTGGACGATCGCGGCCGGGCTCTGGGCGCTCGCCGGTGTCCTCGCCCTGCCGCTCGTGCGCCCCGGTCGTGCCCGGATCCTGCCGATCCTCGCCGCGCCGCTCCTGGCGCTGGTCACGCTGCCCGCGCTCGCCGGGCACTCCAGCGTCCAGGACCCGGTGTGGCTGCTGCTGCCGGCCAACGTCCTGCACGTCGCGGCCATGTCCGCGTGGGTCGGTGGCCTCGTCGCGCTGCTCTTCGCGGTCCCGGCCGCCACCCGCCGCCTGGAGCCGCCGGACCGCACGCGCGTGCTCGCCGCCTCCCTCGCGCGGTTCTCACCGCTCGCCTTCGTCTCCGTGGGCGTGATCCTCGCCACCGGCGTCGCCCAGTCGCTGGTGGAGATCGACGCCTGGTCCCAGCTCCTGGACACCGCGTTCGGCCGCGCCGTGGCGATCAAGTTCCTGCTGCTCCTCGTGCTCGTCGGCCTCGGCGCGGTGAACCAACGCCGCACGGTCCCGCGCCTGCGCGCGCTGGCCGCCGCAGGAGCGACGCCGGGCGACGCGGGCGTCGTCCTGCGGCGCACGCTGCGCCTCGAGGTCCTCCTGGTCGTGGTCGTCCTGGCCGTGACCGGCGCCCTGGCCGGGTACCCCCCGGCGAAGATCGCATCGAACGGGCCGGTCTCGGTGACCACGACGATCGGCCCCGAGCAGCTCCAGCTCACCGTCGACCCCGCCAAGGTCGGGGCCAACGAGCTCCATCTGTACCTGCTCGACCCCGAGACCGGCGCGCAGTTCGACGCGACGAAGGAGCTGACGCTGACCGCGTCGCTGCCGTCCAAGGGGATCGGCCCCCTCCCGCTGCGCGCGGAGAAGGCCGGCCCCGGTCACTACGTCGTGCCCAGCGCCGTGCTCGGCGCCCCGGGCACCTGGCGGGTCGACGTCGTCGCCCGCATCTCGGACTTCGACGAGTACGCCGAGACCGTCAAGGTGCCGGTGCGCTGAGCGACCGCACGCCCCGCGTCGCGTCGCGCCGTCAGCGGCCGGCGCAGGGCGCGGGAGCGGCCGCCGTGGCCGGCAGCACGTCCAGCAGCCCGCCCAGGTGCGGCCGGGGCCGCGGGTCCGGCGTCGGGATCACGTAGCCGTCGCGCAGCGTGTACTCCCAGCGCGCGCCGTCGCGGGCCAGGCGCGCCAGGGCCGACAGCAGCCGGTCCACGTCGTCCGCGCTGGTCCCCACGCCGATGCTCGCCCGCACCGCGCCGGGCACGGCGTCCCCGCCCGGTCCCCGCCGCGCCGGGTCCGGCGCGATCAGCTCGCGCAGCAGCGGGTGGGCGCAGAACGCGCCGTCCCGCACGCCGATCCCCTCCTCGGCGCTGAGGGCGGCGGCGAGCCGAGCGTGGTTCCAGCCCGCGAGGTTGAACGCCACGACGCCGACCCGCTCCTGGGCGGCGTCCCACGACGCGTAGGTCGTGATGCCCTCGATGGCGGCGAGTCCGTCGCGCAGCCGGGACAGCAATGCGGCCTCGTGCGCCTCGATCGCGGTCCAGCCCGTCGCCTGCAACGTGCGGCAGGCGGCGGCCAGCGCCACCGCGCCGACGACGGCCGGCGTCCCGGCCTCGTGGCGGGCCGGGCCGGTGGCCCAGTCGACGTCGTCCACCGTGACGCGGGCCACCGCGCCGCCGCCGGCCAGGTACGGGGCGCCCGCGTCGAGCCAGTCCGCCCGGCCGACGAGGGCGCCGGCGCCGAGGGGCGCGTAGAGCTTGTGCCCGGAGAAGGCGACGTAGTCGACGTCCCAGGCGGCGATGTCGATGGGGCGGTGCGGCGCGAGCTGCGCGGCGTCGACGACGATCCGTGCACCGTGCCGGTGCGCCACCCGGGCGATGTCGGCGACCGGCCAGCGCTCCCCGGTCACGTTGGAGGCCCCGGTCACCGCGACCAGCTTCGGCCCGGCGGACGCGGTGCGCAGGGCGGCGTCGAGCACGGCGACGATCCCGTCCGGGCTCCCGGGCACGGAGAGGTGCCGGACCGACCCGCGGCGCCAGGGCAGCAGGTTGGCGTGGTGCTCGCCCGCGAAGGTGATGACCTCGGTGCCCGCCGGTAGGGCCCCGGCCAGCAGGTTGAGCGCGTCGGTGGTGTTACGGGTGAACAGCACGGTGTCGTCCGGCCGGCCGCCGACGAAGTCGCGGACGACCTCGCGGGCGGCGGTGTAGGCGGCGGTGCTGACCTGCGACGTGAAGCCGGCTCCCCGGTGCACGCTGCTGTACCAGGGCAGGAACTCGTCGACGGCCTCCTGGACGGCGACCAGCGCAGAGGTGCTGGCGGCGTTGTCGAGGTTGGCGAAGCGGACGTGCTCACCGGTGACGAGCGGCACCTGGATGCTGCCGCCGACCAGCGCGAGCAGCGGCGCGTCGCCGGGGGCCGGCTCGGCGGTGAGAGCGACGGCCGGCGTGGACGGGACGGCGGGAACGGCGGTGGAGACGGGCATGTGGCACCTCATGGTCAGGGACCCACGAGATCGAGAGTCCGCGCTTGCCCGCCACGAATGCGACGGGCCCGGTCCTCACCCGGAGCACCCCACCGCGAACGAGGGTTGCTGGCCAGCAAGCCGGGGCTACGCGCTGGCACTCATGACCTGGGCGGAAGAGTAGCAAAGGTCGCCGGGTTTCTCTACCAAACCACTAGACAATGCGCCGAGGGTCAGTTTTCCGCGCCCCTGCGACAAAAAAGTGACACTCGGCGGGATGTGGCTGGGGACGACCGCCGGGACGACCGCCGACGCGACGAGACAGAGGAAACGCTGGGCCCCGCTTCGGTAAGATGTTACGATCAGCGTCTAGATGTCACACAACTCCCATCTCAACGCCGCGCAGCGCGCCGACGACCTCACCGAGCTGCGCGACGGCCCGCCGCTGGACGTCCTGGTCATCGGCGGCGGCGTGACCGGGACCGGAGCCGCCCTGGACGCCGCGTCCCGCGGCCTGCGCGTCGGCCTCGTCGAACGGCGCGACCTCGCCTGGGGCACCAGCCGCTGGAGCAGCAAGCTCGTCCACGGCGGGCTGCGCTACCTCCCCTCCGGCGCGATCGGCGTCGCCATGGAGAGCGCCCGCGAACGCGCCGTGCTCCTGCGCACCACCGCCCCCCACCTGGTGCGGCCCATCCGCCAGTCGATCCCCCTCACCCCCGGCATGTCCCGGTCCGCCCAGTACGCGGCCCAGGTCGGCCTGCGGCTCGGGGACGGCCTGCGCCGCGCCGCGGGCACCACCGCCCGCGAGCTGCCCCGCTCCGCACACGTCGACACCGCCGCCATGCTCGAGATCGCGCCTGGGCTGCGCCGCGAAGGGCTCCGCGGGGGCATCGTCGGCTGGGACGCCCAGCTCGAGGACGACGCCCGGCTCGTCGTCGCCCTGGCCCGCACCGCCGCCGCCCAGGGCGCGCTCGTCGCCACGCGCTGCGGCGCCCTGGAGGCCACCGGTTCCGGCGCGCGCCTGCGCGACGAGCTGACCGGCGAGACGTTCGACGTCCGCGCCCGCACCGTCATCGGCGCCACCGGCGTGTGGACCGGCGAGCTCGCCGGGGAGCTGCGCCTGCGGCCCAGCCGCGGCACCCACCTCGTCGTCGACCGGGCCGCGCTCGGCGGGCTCGACTCGATCGTCAGCATCCCGATCCCGGGCGAGAGCAACCGCTTCGTCTTCGCGATCCCCCAGCGGTCGGGCCTGGCCTACATCGGGCTCACCGACGAGGAGCTCCGCGGGCCGATCCCCGACGTGCCCGAGGCCCCCGAGTCCGACGTCGACTTCCTGCTGACCACCATCGCCGACACGTTCCGCCGGCCGGTGACCCACCGCGACGTCCTCGGAACCTACGCCGGGCTGCGCCCCCTGCTGGCCAGCGACGACGACGCCGACCACACCGCCGACATCTCCCGCCGCCACGCGGTGCGCACCGGCCCCGACGGCCTGATCAGCGTGGTCGGCGGCAAGCTCACCACGTACCGGCGGATGGCTCAGGACGCGGTCGACGCCGCCGTCGCCGCCGTCGACCTCCCGGCCGGTCCCTGCCGCACGACCCGCCTGCCGCTCGTCGGCGCCGCGAACCGGCCGACGCTCGGCGCGGTGGACGCGCCCCCGCGGCTGGTCGACCGCCACGGCGTCGAGGCCCCGGCCGTCGTCGCGCTGGCCGCCGGCGACCCCGCGCTGCTGGAGCCCCTGCTCCCGGGAAGCGACGTCCTGGGCGTCGAGGTGCTGCACGCCCTGCGCGTCGAGGGCGCCCTCGACGCCGACGACGTGCTGGACCGGCGCACGCGCATCGGGCTCGTCCCTGCCGACCGCGAGCGGGCCGCTGAGACGGTGCGCGACATCGTCGACCGGGAACGTGCGACCGTTCGTCCATGACCGACCAGACGAACGAGGCCATCCTCGACGCCACGCGCGCGTCGATCGTCGACTTCGGGATCCGCCGGACCAGCCTCACCGAGATCGCCCGCCGAGCCCAGGTGAGCCGCATGACCGTCTACCGCCGCTACCCGGACGTCGAC
>Ga0247758_1002351_pt1 | contig 10488 bp, 9 predicted proteins | sample UWRJL156409C4_FD_180950 | JGI IMG/M metagenome (GOLD analysis project Ga0247758, IMG submission 180950) | Plant litter microbial communities from Arlington Agricultural Research Station in Wisconsin, United States - UWRJ-L156-409C-4 | ecosystem: Environmental > Terrestrial > Plant litter >... | reverse complement strand
GAAAGGGGGACACAGTGATGGGAGAGGGAGAGGGGGCAGGCGAGGGGGTAGTAACCGTGGACGGGGGTGATGAGGGTTGTTGAGGTTGAAGGGTCATGGGATTCGATGAGGACCGAATGTTGGTGGTGAGATTGGATGCGGTGGTCAGGTGGGATGATGTACTGAGCGGACTGCTTCCAGTGGCGAAACTTGCCCCAAGAATGATCCAGTATCTCGGGCAATAGGCTCATCAAACCTGGTACTCGGGAGAGACCCGGATATACACTGGGGAGTGTGTGCTGTTGGAGTACATCGGGAGCGTTTGAACCGGCATCAGACTTGCTGTCATCGGAGAAGAAGTCGCTGAATGCATCGTCGGACCACCGGGAAACGTAGTGAGAAGATGTACTTTTAACAGATGGCAGTCGCAACCGTCGGTGTTGCAAACGTTGATCACGATTCAAGCGTGCAGCTTTCCGTCGGCCATGTTTACGGTCGCAGCAGATGCTGTATCTTGTGTCAGGCGACGACGAGAGGTGGTCGGAGCTGTTGCCTGAGGAATCTCGGACGCGGTCCCAATCGTTATCGCTGTGCTGATTTCCGGCATCAATAACTGGGATGTCGCCGACACTATTCCCATGGCAACATCTAGGCGATGACGATGACTGATCTCTCCTTTTTCGATTATGCGTTGCTGACGTACCACGAACGGTCCTGTCTGGCAGAACCAGCCGTGTTTGCATGCCCGGGGAGGAAGGAACCAGGTTGACACGAATGAATGTCAAAATTGGGAGCGGATGGGATTGTGCAAACGGCCCTATTGATGCCCGTAGCATCAAGGTTTCGGTTCGACAGGAGACAAGTGTGCGCCTTATATGAGGACAATGGAGAAGTGAAACTGTGGAAAGCAAAAAGAGGGGGTTAACATCAAACTTGCGTTCGCAAACATGGCCGAGCAAAAAGGCACCACCTGCAGATCTCCGACGGAGATGACACCACTACTCGGGTTGCACCTTCTTGCTGCCGACACGTTGTGGGGCCACTGATAGAGGGAAATGTGGGAGTGGAACAAGCTTATCTCAACATTGGCTCGATCAGCTGGACGCGACCGAAAACCAGGCATCAGGTTTGCTAAAACGGAAGCAAGCTGAGAGGTTTATTCAGGCGGGTCGGGCGCTGACTTGCCGCGTTAGGCAAAAGCGGTCGATAAAATGAGCTGAACGAGCACACATGTGCTCTTGGAGGGCACAACCGACCTACTTGGCTGCCGCGTTCCGTCAATAAACAACCAATCAATTCCCACGGCTGTCCGCCACCCCTCAACACTTGGCGGCGAGACTGCAATTCACCGACCTAACTAAGGTACCTAGTCTGTGCATTGCATTGCAAATCCGTCCCTACACGAGAAATTTGTATATCTATCGGCATGGCGCAGGCATTTACGACACATTCACCTTCCATTCCAGACGCCCTTTTCCAGCACAATTGCTCGTGGGTTGCTGAAGCACCCATCACTCGAGATTACGCTATTTCCATCCATCAGTGTTTCTCGATGTGCAGAGCTGAAGGGCCGTCCGTACTGGCATGACTAAAATAGGTAGCTACAGAAGGTCTGGCGCATACCGTTGAGTTGCGTTCAAACTTGAAGCTATTTTTAGCATCAGTTGCCTCGTATATTGCACTAAACTATAGACGCCAACCCCCCCTTAGCTAGGTAGGACATCCAACGGGACTGACTGGCTTACTATCACCCGCTGACTTTGGATGCTGCCCGGGATTCCTTGAAAGGTTGTTTCCATGTATCATGAGGCCGATAGTACCTATGAACACCATCGTGTGTCACCTAGACGCCTCATCTTCGATGAAGATGTCATGATACGCTGATGTCCACAAGTTCTCAGGTTGTGTCACCTCCGAGTGCTGCTCCTCGGCATCCCGACAAGACAGACTCCCATGGTCTATCCCGGAAAAGCCGTTCTCTTCAGCTTGCGGAAAAAAATTGTACCAGTATGCGTCGCCAAATTGATTACTACCGCCGAATAACTCAATCTCTGATGTTTCAGAATATCGGTTGGGGAGAGACACTCTTGGCAGCAAATTCCCTGCTAGTGTGTCTCGTTGCTGGAGGTCTGAACATGGTGGCGATGATATCTTCGAGGGTTCCGGTGCCAGGGTTGGAGCCAAACCTCGGCATTGCTTCAATGTTGAGTCTGAGTCCCCTCTTGTATCTTCACCGAAAGTCTGACCAAACTTGATCTTGACCTCGTCAAACAAATCCAACATTAGATCTTCGACCTCTTTAGCCTTTCCCGAATATCCCGGTCTTGCTTCAAGGAGAGGAGGGATCATCTCAGATGCCTTATTCCTCCAAAAGTCACTAACTAAGTTCAATGCTTCTTCCACCATGTCCCCGAGATGTGGATTCAGCGGCCTTGGGGTGTCTTCCCCAAACAATCCATCCCAAATGGTGTAGTACTGCTCCCTTTCGCTTTGCTTCCGGTTCGCCCGTTGGCTTAACATATATTGAGCCTCCTTCGACACGACGTTGTTGTTCCTTTCGGGTTTTTGGGCCGGGGGTTGACACTGCCGAGACTGTATATGCTGTTCCCACGGATCCTGTAAGGCGTACTCCTTCAAGCACACTGGACAGTAAAACTTGGGTGGGTAATGCGCCCTGCGAAGATGCTGCTTCAAATCTCGAATCCGTTTGATTTTGATGTTCAAGCAATTCTTGTGAGCGAGTGGGTTTCGTCTTAAGAATGGACATGCCAGCCGCTGAGTTTTCTTTCCTGGCTGAGGACTGGGCTTTTTGTCGGTACCATCTCCACTGTCGTTCTCGTCCGAGCTACTTTCCTCCCCTGGAGTTGCGCTAGGCTTGGCGGTGAGTCTTCGTCTTTTGTCTGTGGTCCCCTTTGGTGTTTCGGACAGGTCGTGCTTCTGACTGTCGGATCCGGTGGACCGGTGACTGTCACTAGCACTGGAGGCAGCCAGCCCCGCGATCCGTGGAGTACTCGTGAAATACACCGTGGAGGAAGGAGATGGCCACTGTTGGAGCTCGTGATGTCCAGTTGCCTGAATGAAATAAAATGGACTCTGTGCTGAGCCGAGACTGGCGCCATCCGGGGCACTGAAAGGTCGATGCCTTCCTTGGCTTGCCACTTCACTCAGATGGCTTGGTGACCTGCTAGTTCGATGTCCTAGTGATTCGAAGGCCATGGAGTTAGAGAACCGTCCGAAAGGCGCAGGGAATTAAGGTAGCCAAACATACCATGAGACTTTCCAACGCTCAACAGATCCAAGTCGATCTCGTGAGGCACAAATAGTGAGTGATGACAGGGAAGAGGAGTCAAGGCTGCTTCAGGTGTGTCGGGCCCTGAACTTCCCGAGAGTGATGGCACTACCGGTATGGAAAGCGGTTCCGTCGAGAGAAAAGAGAAAATTGTATGCTCCAATGGCTCCTCCTGGTATACAGGGACAAGCGGATTGTTTCTTTGGGGCAGGTTCTCATTGTACACACCCACACCTCCTTCCAAATGGCACACAGCGGGCATGTCCTCTGGAATTGAGGAGTCAATGTCGAAGCTAATCCAGCCATCGGGTTCCTCCGCAACCCGGTGCTCTGGATCCCTGGGGATTTCCATGACGTTATGACTCTGTTTCTTCGTTCTTGAAAGGATATCTGTTGCGGAGCCCGGCTCCTGAAGCAGCCGGAAGCGTGTGGGTCGAGGAAGAAGGCGTTTTGGACCATCTGACGCCGCCAGCTTCTGTGAGCAGCCCCAAAAGCGAGATCAACCCAGTCTTGGCGTGTTGTTGCTGGCGCACAAGTCGCGCAAGTCTTGCACAGGTTTTGCCACTCTGGCAAGCAGATGCGGCGCTGGGCTGTGTTGCTGCACAAATGTGAGAGATTTTGGCGCCAAGGTTGACTTGGAGTTGACCCCTGCAAGGGGCGTGGTGTTATCGGTTGGGCTGCGTCAGCCAGCAAGTCATTGGCTGCAATTACCCAGACTCGTCTTGGTTGTCCCCTCGCAACATTCCCCGAAAAGCTAGGCCATCATCCAAGAGCCATCGCTGCAGCCGAACTTATTCGAGATCCTCCTCGTTGCAAGGGCTTGATATTGTGCTTGGCGGGATACGCCTGAAGGGGACTGCCTGAGGGCGAGATAGGTACGCTGTTGCTGTTGGTACCGTGCAGCAAGACAGTGTTAGACACACGCCTGGGGTTCGTTTCGAGCTGGAGAATTGCGCCTGGCGATGCCCTCACATTTGTGTCTCGCTTGTTTGACACAATTGTGTAAACTAGGATCAGGCGGCCTCTGCCAATGCTCCCGCACTATTGGGGACGCCACGCGTTCCGATACCATGCCGAAAACCCCATGTTCCACCGTGTCTTGAATTGATCTTCAAAGAGACACAACACCAAACCCGAGATTCAGTGATACAAAGGCGTCAAAACTTTGCACCGGCGTATCAGCCACGATGACCTTCATAGGTGTAATTTCGGGTTTCACCTTTTATTTCCAGGCCCTAACATCAAGCCCGCCCTATCTTGCTCTCTTTGACGCTTTCTGGCTTTTTTTGGTCTGTTGCTTCTTGGTATGCATTCGCCAAGCTTGTATCGCATTGTCGCGCGCCGGAAGTCGCAAATCGAGCGTCAATGACGGGAAAGCAAACCCTTTGTTCCCCATTCGTTCCCAGTCTAATGCGCTTCCTCGCGGCGCTGCAGTCGAACATGGTAGGGGTGCTTTTGTCCTGATTTTCGGCAGGACCAAATCGAGTATGGGGCATCTTGACTGACTTGCATCGAGGTCACCCCAGAGGCTCCAGAATAGGTGCCAATCCGCTTGACCCCGCCTCTCCGATATGCTCAGAAGTCCATGCTGCAGGAGGAGCGCTGCGCGATGCGCCGCAGGTTATTCCCGGTGCAGCAGCGCCGGCGGTTTGGCACTACGTGGACCTAGCACCCTTGTGGGCTTGCTTGCAGTTCGGGTATCAATTGGGCGCGAGGGCAGCTGCGACCAAGTTTCCAGTGGATTCATCCACGTTCAATGGTGCTGCTTCTTCACCTGGCCATTCTCAACGCCCAGCGGCCAACAAAGCGCCAAGCAACCGCAGCGACCCCACTAATTCAATTGACCCTTCTCTTCTGGCTGCAGATCCTGGGATCGGTCCTTCAACGTCCAGAACGGCGCCCAAAGGCAAAGAGAAGGCAGTCAAAAAGAACTCGAAGAAGCGGTCGCGCAAGCAGACGGGCGATGGTTCATCCGACGGTGACAGTGAAGACGGGGACGGACCAGGCCGATCGGACCCCCCTGAACGCGGCACAACTGACCGGCAACAGTCTTACGCCTGTCCATTTCTCAAGCTGGATCCACTACGTTACCATCAATCTTGTTCAGGTAAAAGGCTGGAAAACATCAATCGCGTTAAGCAACATATTAAGCGAAGCCATGTTCTGCCACAGCACTACTGCACTTTCTGTTGGACTCCCTCCGAAAATATCGATGCCCTGCGCGAACATATGCATCCACAACGATGCCAGTGGAAGGACCCTCGCGAATCAGATCCGTTCACTCTTGACGAAGCCGAAAGCGGGATTTTGAACACAACTTCCGGTTTATCGAATGAAGAAAGGTGGAACGAACTTTGGTGCAAACTGTTCCCGCTTCACGCCTGCGACCTGCCTTCATCACCTTACGACGAACCCTTGCTCAGCCAGCTGGAGTCGCTGGCAAAGACCATGACAGAGGAAGTCCCTGGCCTGATGGAGCAACACAACGTCCCGCTGGAGAACCGAGCCGCATTCCAATTGGATCTCTTAGCTTTGATCGACAGAAACAGCAATCCAGTACGCCGGTTTCGGCTTAAACCACCCCCCCAAGCTCGACACGCCATGAGGGAGTCACCGAGCATTGTCTTTGGCCCAGGGTCTGACGACATGGGACATTACATTGGAGGAGGAGAGTATCCCGACATTGCAGGCAACACCATTGAAACAGCTGATCCCCAGTGGGACCTGGACTGGAATGGGCTCGTGGGCGGACATACTGCTGAGTGACGGCATCGTTGGCTGAGATGCTTGACGTTTTACATTGACCGGTTGGGGGATCATATCAAAATTTTGGAGTGCTCGTGTTGGTCTCATGTAGTCTCTTTGGCGATTTCTGTCAAGAGAGTCTGTTTATACTCTTGTCATGGACTGGTGCTGTTAGGGCTCAGTTAGGTGCCTGCTATCCTACTTATGTTCTTCTTTTAAGCGTTGTAGAATAGTGTTCACCTGGAAGGATATTTATTGGGTGGGTTCGAAGAACACGTGAAGTTTTGAGGAGTTTATAGACGTGGACTAGGAACCAGGTAGGATAATTATACGTTAGCTCACAATCGACACAAAGACCAATGCTTGGGATTACTAATATCCGTATTTAATGTTATTCAATCTTCCAATCCCCACGGAGCTGAATTAGGAAGGAGTACTTAGATGAAGTGCGACTCGGATATGCACCAAGCTCACCATCAGAACCGTAAACCCGCATCTGGCACCAACAAGATCTGTATCTAATACTAATCAGTCGTCCAATCCTGACTCAGGCCGATCAGTGACGTGATCACCTGAATATACCCCTCACAATGTAGAAACGGGAGTGTGACCCGGACTACTCCCACTGACAAATCAGCTCAACTCAACACGTAGGATCAGCTTAGTAATTCCCAGCCGGGACCGCGTATTCGGAACCGCGAGGTCCAACACGCGGCTCATAAAACACCCCCTACCCCCTACCCCTTCAACCTCTTTCCCAGCCAGCATGCAACTGACGTCTCTTATCTCCCGCCTCCTCGCAAAACAAGCTCTATTCACCATGGCCGCCACCCAAACCGCCCTCGTCGTCACCGCCATCGGCCAGCCCCTCACCCTGATCCACAACCATCCCATCCCCTCCCCCGGGCCCAACCAAGTCCAGCTCAGAGTCTCCGTCGCCGGAATCAACCCCCACGACCAGAAAGCCCGCGACACCGGGCTCTTCATCGCCGGCAAGCTCCCCGCCGTCCTCGCCAACGACGTCGTTGGCACCATCACCAGTCTCGGCCCCGACGTCAGCGGACTCACCATCGGCGACCGCATCGTCTCGCACGCCACCTTCACGCCGGGCTTCACCCAGCAAGGCCTGCAGGAGTACGCACTGGCTGATACAGTGGCACTGGCGAAGATTCCAGAAGGCATGACCGACGACGAGGCAGCCACGCTGCCGACTAATATCATCGCGCCGCTGTTTGGGCTGTTTGCGTCGCTGAAGATCCCGGCGCCGTGGGCGGCCGAGGCGGAAGGGTTTGACTACGCGGGTGCGACGGTGCTGGTTATCGGTGGGGGGTCTAACTGCGGGAAGTTTGCCGTGCAGCTTGCTGCGCTTGCGGGGATTGGGAGGATTGTGGTTGTTGGTGGGCAGGAGGCGGAGCTCAAGGGGTTTGGGGCGACGCATGTGGTTGATCGGCATGGTGGGCATGATGCTGTGTTGGGGCGCATACGGGAGATTGTGGGCGATGAGCTTGTCTTTGCGTTGGACGCTGTGACTCCGCCTCCGGAGCAGACGCTTGTGATTGATGCGCTATCGAACACGAAGCGTGGTGGTCTGGCGAGGTTGCTTCATAGTGGTGCGCCGTTTGACGCGTCCAGGATCAAGGGGAAGACGGCCGGGTTCGACGTGCACAATGTTATTGGCTTGTCGCAGTTGAATCCGGGCCTGGCTGGGCCGTTTTGGGAGCGGGTACTGGGGTATTTGGAGACGGGGAAGATCAAGCCTCTCGGTTATGAGGTGGTGGAGGGGCTCACGCCGGAGGGAGTGAATCCGGTGTTTGATGGGTATCGGGATAAGAAGAGAGTTGTCAAGACGCATGTCCATCTTTAGGATATCCTGTCAGGATATAGAATCTTAGTGTCTTGCGTTGACGTTCAGAAATAGCCAGGGATAGCGATTGCAAAAAGATCGCTGTATGCTGATATCTGGGAAGCAGATGTGATGAATAAGGCATGCTTTGTCTCCGAACATTCCGCCAGAGCCTCTGCAGACAACTGTGATTTTACCCCCCAGGCCCCGTTACCTCTATAGCCGATTCTTTCTTCGCGCCTCGTGCTGAAGTTGAAGTGGAAGCTCTCTCCACCGGCCTCATGGTTTCAGACGACCTCGCAACTCGGAGGTCTCTGCCTGGCGGCTGTTTTCGGTCTCTCACAAGTGTTACCTCGACTCGAATCTTGCGCGGATGCTGCCCCCTTTCGGGACCGGGTTTGACGCTGGCTATGATCACATCTCCAGAAGGGATAATCTCTAAAGCCCGGTCTGAGTGAACAGTCTCGGGTGGAAGCTGCCTGACCTGCTCGCCGTATTCTTGAAACGCCAGCAAAGCGTTGCTTTGCTGTTTGAGCATTAATTGGTCACTCGGGCTGTGTCGTATTGTACACCAGAAGTTCGAGCCACGGCATCCAAGCAGCACTGCGATGCGGATTGGAGATCCTCTGTTGATTAGACCATCGCGCTCGTGTCTCTGCGCGGCTCGAGTTTGTTTGTAGTCACTCGGAAGAGCCGGTCTGATGCTCAGTATGGCCACCGTCAGAAGCCAGTTCCGCTGTGATTCCTCGGCTTCTGTGACCGTCTCTCGCGACGGGTAGGAGGCCTCCACGATAATGCCGCCTTCTTGTTCGTACATTGGGTCGTTGTGACAAATCCAAGTGGGAATAACGCTGATTGTCCGTGTACGGTTGTAACTTGGGATTTTTCGAGGCTGGACAAACAAGGTTCCATGCTCAAACTGCTCTAGAACACGGAATGGTACGAGCGCGAGCCCATGAGCTTGAACTCGCAGCATGAGTGGGGCAGATGTTGACCCATAGCTCGCATTTGGGTCTGTTCGAAAGAAAGAACATAGGTACGCGTCCATCTCAACATGAACATAGGATGTCCAAACCAGATGCATGGTCCTCAGCTTGCTCCAACGTTTGGCAAGTACTGTCAGCCGTAGTCCTCGATTGGTCACCGTCGCAGGATGTAGTATCGGCCCAAAGAGATGTTGTTCTTCATCCGTTACGTCCCGCGTCGGATGGCGGAAGCTGACGAACGACGACCACGACAGAGATGGTGCTATTTCTGCCACCGGGTCGACAACTGGCTCCTCGTAGCCGTCGTTAACGGTATGAAGCTTTTGTTGGAGTGACCTGACATCAAAACAATCAGGAGAGAGGGCTAGCGGGGATTGGGAAAGTTTGGAAGGCCCTCGCTGTGCTCCGTGTGTCCACGGACCTGGCGTCCACGGCCCTGGCGATGCGAAGAGAGAGTAGTCTTCGTTCTGCTGGAGAATTTCCAGCTGAAGCCGAAGAAACGCATTCTTCCCTTCCCCATACAGCAAGGGCATGTTGACGCTGAATATGCCAAGCAAACTGTACGCGATGTCTTCAACTCTGGTTGTGTGGCGCTTGCTTGCCCAGCTCATTCTCTCCGCCGCCGAGCAGATGGAAGGGCTTGCACCCCTGAGAACTTCCACTCGGATTCCCGTGGCCTCCTCTAAATGCCGTTCCAGCGACGCTTTGGTGCCAAGCTCGACCCAGTTGCGTGAGTAGAACTCAACACGGGCTGGTGCGATCAACTCCTGCAGGGTCCAGCCTCTGGAGAACCACCTGCTTGTCTTGAACTGGGCAGCGTTCTCACTGCTGAGGAACCAGCCATACCCTCCCAGGCAGTCGATGTCGGAAAGGTAAACGTAGCAAACAGAGGACCGCTGGTACCAGCTGTACATCGAGTTGATCGCCTCGGACAGCTCGGCGCTGGAGGTTTTGTCGATGCAAATTGTGTCGATCCAGACATATTTGTAGCCGTCCTTGCGTGCCTGTTTGCAGCAGCCCTCAATCTTTGCATACCCTCGACGTGCCTGAATAGCGTCATTGCGACTGAGCATGTCCGCATGGCTGAGCTCCTCAGCGCCCCATGTGTGCGACAGGATTGCGTACGGGGGACAGTCGCTGAAGAATTCCCGGAACCGCAATGTCTCGGAGTGAAGGAGTCTCATGGCAACAACTCCTCACCGGCCATGCTTCAGAGTCGGTGGGGCATGTCAATGAACCTCGAAGGCGATGGTGAGGGCGCTTTGGAGGGGTTTGGATGAACGGGAGGCGTATGCGGTCGTGATAAGCGACAGGAGACTGCATAGCGCTAGGCAGCCACTGTGTGCAGATGGAGGAATGATCCGAACGCAATGACAGCGACATGATTGGTAGGAAAACAGACTGAATGCAACATCAAAAAGCAGGTCCAGCATATCACGTGGTTTCCAAAATGAGTTGGCATTTTTTAGCAGTGTTTTGCAGACAAAAATGCCAAGTCATTTTGGAAACCGCGTGCATATCAACGGTAGACGGCGTTCGACGGAAGGGTGATCTCTTTTTGGGATTACTGGGTCGTCTGCCTAGTGAGCGGGCATCCTTGTGGACTCTCGTTGCGGCAGACAAGGATTATTTTGGGGGGTGGGGGG
>Ga0247758_1002350_pt1 | contig 10490 bp, 14 predicted proteins | sample UWRJL156409C4_FD_180950 | JGI IMG/M metagenome (GOLD analysis project Ga0247758, IMG submission 180950) | Plant litter microbial communities from Arlington Agricultural Research Station in Wisconsin, United States - UWRJ-L156-409C-4 | ecosystem: Environmental > Terrestrial > Plant litter >... | reverse complement strand
AGAACACAGTAATTACCGCTCTCAAGTCTTGTTGTATTCCGGGAGCCGTCCTCTCAGCCAAGCGAAGCTCTGGTGCTCGGCCGCGCTGCGGTTCCGTGGCGCCAAGGCGCGATTACGTAATTTGACAACCGTCGCTAGTCTTACCCCGAATTGCCAGAACATCCAATAACAAGAATTAGCCCGCTTGGCACAGTGGTAATGCGTGTCACTCGTATATTACTCCACTACTCGTCGGAGACGAATTACATGACAAGATCGCTTGTTCGATTCAGGCAGTGGGCAATTTCATATTTTTTGCTTCCCTTTTTGCATTTGGCATTTTACCCTGCCCTCGCATTTCGGGTTCGAGGCTCAATTCTGCGTCAGGCTTTTTTGCTAGGTTTCCTTGTTCTCCCTTTTTTCTTTTGATAATGAATGCAATTAGGATTGTCGGTACTGAGCAGGCGCGGGCGATTCGCAGCGCCGGTCGCGCCCAGGAGAAAATGCCGGCCCCGCAGCTTCGGGTTTCTCGGTCAGTCGGGGGTCGTATGACAACCAGATGCATTTCTTTCATTTTTCTTTGCCCAGGTATCTACCTGCCCGCAAAGCTGCATCGCGCATCAAACATTACTCTATAGCCTCTGTCAATCACCGCATTGCTTCCAAGTTGTAGTAGTCAAGTCATTTGAGTATTCCCCCTTTTCCTCCATAAAAACATCCAAGCCATGGTATCTAATTACGCCCCCGCCCCTCTACATGCGTGTATTATGTACTACTTCTCTCCAATGCAACATTCGTCCGTCACTGCTCGGTCCGATACTTCTCAAACTGCTGGCTAATCTCAAACATGCTCTCCGGCCACCAGTCCTGATCCCGATTCCACAGGCACCCGCTCCATCGCACGTCTTTTCTCGTGGCGACAATCTGTCCCAGCTCCCAGGTTCCGATCCCGCCAATCCACCACACATTATCTAGGAGAAGGATCAGCACCAGCCAGTGCGCGAAAATCTCCTGTGCGAGCTGGTGTGCAACGGTAGGGGTGATGATGGCCGCCGCAGAGGGATCCCATTGTATGTCACTTGGTGAACTTGGGGACGTTGTTTGTAGCAAGTTGGCCATTTCATCAATGAGGTTGAGGAAAGTTGTCGGCGCCCTGTGAATGAACGCCACGATGATTCGCCGTGGCACTTTTGATGGGATGGTGGACGTGATGCTTGCGGCGTATGCACGTAGCCAGGGAGAAAGCTCAGAAACGCGGCCGACTGATGGGTCGACGGAGACTTCGAAGGCGAGATGGCCGTGACCTGGTGTGCTGGGTCGGGAATCCATGGAAAATGTCTCACTGACAACGCTATCGAATATGGTTAGGGCGCTGAAGCAAGATTGGAGCTCTGGACTGGTGTCGCCGGCGTGGGTGATGGCTATCTCTGCGGCTTTGTGACGGAGCTTGGCCAAGGCAGAGCCAATCGTGGCGGCAAGGATGGGGCTGAGAGGGTGGTTGGTGGGCGGTATTGGTTGCTCAGGCCGGCTTGAGATTCTGTATTCGTACTGTGCCATGGAGCCGCTGCTGGCGGGCGAGCGGAACGGGCTGACCTGCGCTGTGGCGTCGGGGTTCGCAGTGGCGTCAAGGAGTCCCGCGTATGCAAGGCGTGCAGCACGGAAGAGGCTAATCCACTGAGCATGCTTGGGCATGAAGTCTGACACTGGCGGGTCGGCAAAGGTAGCCGTCTGGACTAGCCAGATGCGAGCATGGTAGCTGCCCGATCCGTACATGCCCATCATGGCCGCGTTGGCGAGCACATGGTCGAAGTGCCGGGATTCATGCAGCGCGGGTTGGATCTCGCGGAGGGATTCCAGGTGGTAGCTGTGCGCAAGCGAAAGGAGCTCCATGACGCGGAGGCGGTCTTCATAGGTCACAGCGCGCTGTTTAATGATATCACAGCACTTACATACCGCTGCGAGGGCTAGCACCGATCGCATGAGCGGCTTGCTCTGGCACGCCAAGTTCGGGATGCCGACCTGCAAGACATACTTATCGTCCTCGTCGACGGAGGGGTCTTTGCAAGTGTGCTCGAGGTAGTGTTTGAGGAGTTCGAACTCTGCGGGGTCGAGCGTCTGCGCCACCTGTGACCGCAACGGTGCCCGCAGAAGCGACTGGTCGAAGCCGCTGGGGCTGCTCTTCGGTGGGGCGAATAGCGATGGGGACGGGAAGCTTGACGTTGAGGAGGACGGGCTCCCTGCAGGCGCGGGCGAGTGACCAGAACTCTCGGGACTGCCTGAAGAACCCCAATCTAGTCGGGGAACCTCGAGATGCAAGAGCAGCGGGTCGATGGGCTCCAACCCAAAGTCGCCAGCCCCCAGCAAGCCAGGGCGTCCTCGAGGATACTCGCAGATCAGGTTCATCTTCTCGCATCTGGAGCACCGTGGGGTGAGCTCGTCACACTGGTGCCACGGTTAGCGCGGAAAGACTCGGACGGGGAGATTGGGGGCTCCCCTATACGCTCAGTGTGCATACCTTAATTCTGCGCTCCTTGCATTTCGTGCAGCCGTACCTCGACTTCCGATGTGTTCTTCGCGTCTTGGGGCTGGACCCGCCTCTTTCCTGGCCCGATGCATCGCCATCCTGGATATCCATGAAGAATGTGGGGAAGCGCGGAGTAGAGTGGAGGGACTTGGCGAGGATGCTATCTGGAAACTTCACCGCCGGCTTTCGCTGCCTTAATAATGATGGTCTACCAGATGCCAAAGTCAACAAGGGGCATGGTAGTTTTATCAACCACCAAGTTTTAGTCAGCAGGGATGGGGATATTGGAGCACAGCCCGCCTGATTTGGAATTGAGCTTTGTTCAGGTAGAAGTTTGAGTCACCCAGCGCTCCCGACGTCATGGGAACTGCGCGCGCACAGGAGTCAGACCGCCTCTATCGGCTGTGCGCGGGTGTCAATGGCAGGCCATGCTGCACAATGTAGCGGAGACACCGTTCGCCCTTCGGAGATATCGCCGGCGCCCAGGGCGAGGATTCATGGCACGGGGTTGGACGAAGGCTGCCAAACTGCCCGCCTGCCCGGAATGTGGATTAACAGTATGTCCTGTGGCTCAAGTTTCGATTGCGGTTGTTTTGGGTACTCCGACTTCCATGATGCCAATTTCCGAGAAAGGCCTAGCGGCTCCCCGCAGGCCTGGATAGCTGGCGGGAAAGTGCTGACTGTGCGCTGTGCATCCGCGATTCGACATGCAAGTGCGTATTCGCCTAGCACGAATACGCACGCCTGGTAGTGGCTGAGTGACTTCGTCCTCTTGGCACCGGAAGCTCCATGGCCCCAACCACTAATGACCTGTGCTGAAACATTGCATTTGGCGTGCCGGAAATGGCGGGAAGAACGGCTCGATGCTAACATCTCGATGACTGTTCATTTTGCTGGTCCCAAGACACCGATATGGCGTGGACGGCAGCTGCAGCATGCAGGAACAATATGGGGGTGGCACACCGCGACGATGGAAGGCAAATTTTCGTTCCAGAAACCCCATCGAGCCACCGACTCGGGCTCGGGGACGGGGCCGTGGGAGAGCCCATCCACGGATGCTGCGCGAAGCGTGTTCCGAAAACGGCAATGCACCTATTTCGAGCCCTACGAGGCCCATGGAGGCTACGCAGCGTCCTGGGCAGCAATTCGCATCCCGTCTATTCTATTGGACGGAATGCCGGGAAGCGGCACGCATCTCATACCTTGTTTAGGCTTCCCAGGCCTGCCTTGGTGCTCGGTCGTCCCGCGCCTTTCGAGTACTTGACCTGGCAAATCTGAAGATGCGAGAGCTGTGCAGACTTCATCTAGTTCTATCGACTACAGCTGCAGAGATAATGCAACCTGCTGAGCGATACCACCGGGTATTCTGTGGCTCAAACTCGGCTTTCGGGATGAAGTGACGATAGCCACTGGATTCTGCTATTTTATTTGTTTGTGCCCCTTTACTTCCAACTTTAGGAACATACCTCCATCCCGGTGTTCGGGACACGGAGCATGTGTGATACCGGGTCCAGAAGGCTCCCCAGTCCAGATTTAAGGTTACCTGGGAAATAGCGAACTAAATCGACTCTGTTATTTGTGTTTATGTAGAATACGCAGTGTGGCTATCTGTTGTTGGTGGAGCCGAATACGCTGGGGGCTCAGCCACCTGTGTACGAGACAACGCACCGGATGCGCGCTGGCTGGCTGCTTCCAGAACACGTCTTAGTCTGAAGCTGCTCAGCACACGGAAAGGTCCAACTCGCTGCTTATAAGTACACCAGGCTGAATGTATCGAGGAGAAGACAGAAGGCCAGCAACCCTTTCGCTTTAACTGCAACCAACATCGGCAGTGGCATCAACACCAAGCCCGGTATCGTCATCCAAACCGCCAGCCCTAAAGACATGAAGCTCTGCTCGTTCGCCAAGGCAGGCCTCTACGGCCTCGCGGCTTGCGGTAGTCGTGAGCCCGAAGGACACGAATGGCATCCGCCCGTATCCGGACGCGATGGTGCGCCGCTCAACTCACCTCTTCAAGACCCAGAACCAACTAACGATCCCTTTTAGTTCGATCCCCATGCACCGGGCTCAACAACCTCGCCAACCACGGCTTCCTCCCCCGCTCGGGCAAGAACATCGACATCGAGGCCGTTCGTGCAGCCGTAAAAGCAGCCTACAACTACGACCCCAACAGCTTTGACACGGCCTTCCAACAAGCGGTTGACTTCAACCTCACCACCACCGGGAACCCGCAGACCTTCCACCTCGACGACCTCGCAAAACACGACGCCATCGAGTTCGACGGTTCGCTGTCGCGAAATGACTTCAACTCTGGAGACAACCTGCACTTCGATCCTGCTGTATGGGCTGGCACAGCAAAGAGCCTGAAGCTGTATGATTTTGGGCCTGATCACAAGGACATGTACATCACCGTCGAGGTCGCTGCCAAGGCCCGGGCGGCGCGCCAGATTGCCGCGAAGAAGGCCAATCCGGCGTTCAACGCGTCAGAAGCTCAGCTGATGGGCAGCCCTGGCACGACGGCCCTGTATCTTACGACAATGTGGGATGAAGATGCTGGCGCGGCTCCGAAGGCGTGGGTCAGGTCGTTTTTTGGTAAGTTGGTGGGGTTCTTTTTTTTTTTGCAATTTCGGGATGGGGTTGTGACTGGGTGGAGAACAACAACAGATGGGATGGATGCTGACTGCGTTTCTGGAATAGAAAAGGAACGAATCCCGTATCGATTGGGGTACAAGATGACGCCGAAGAATGGGACGACGATTGGGAAGATGTTCGAGGCGGTATTAGCTGTGCCTGTTTGAGGGATACTAGCGGGGTGGCATTTTACGGTTGTGTTGATGAGGAGATCATTCGGAACGAACATGGTGATGTGTTACCCTTGGGTGGTGAACCACCTCAATAGTCTTACCTGACAATTTTCTCTGTCCGAGTCCGTATTAGTCGCAAATCCTGAGCTAGAGGTGAGCCGCACCGAGGGTCGCCTGAGCCGAAGTGAGTCCAGAAACTTGTCCCGGCTATAGTTGCGCTGACTAGGGATGGGCCAAGTTTTAGGACCGGTCTATTGCACATAACGGTCAGTTTCCCCCGCCCGTAAGTACCCGTTTGCTTATTCCGGCCGAGCATCACCGTTAAGTCAACACCGAACAACTAGAAATAGAACTCGCCACGACCCTTCGCAGGTCTGGCGGGACGGGATGTAAGCGCAAAGTCTTGGAGCTTTGGTCGCGTCACTAAAAGGCCATCGCTTAGAAAACATACTGTCAAACCTTCCGTTTATGACAACATCCAATGACAGGATGGCACCAAGTCGGCGAACCACGTGTTGGGGAAGTCGTACTGTTTAGATGTGGGGTTACCCGGATCTGTGGCCCTGAAACAGGATCCTCAGTGTGCTACCCGGATCCGGATTCGATGACTTGCAGTGCAGTGGAAAAGGGGTGGTGGGGAATAGAGTAGATGCTGTGTCCACTGTTTGCATAGAACATACCGGGATCTGATTTCCCAGTGGTCGTTTGTCTTCACGACTGAGACGACGCAGAACGCACCACATGCAAAGGGGGAAGTTCATTGTGCTATTGGATACCCCGTACTGAAATCCGATGCACGTCAGCATCGTTGGCAACTTGTCGGGCTGACAAATATGACATGTCTATCCACAGCTGATGTCCCGAGGGATTCGCGGCGCGGCCGCCTGGCGGTTCTGAAGCTACCCAACCTCAAAGTCTCGTGCGACATTTATTAATAAGAGCCGCTGCACCCTCTCTGCTTGTGTAGCTTCCATGCTCGCACGATACTCCGAAAACCAGACTCAGAATGGCGGCCCTCCGAGGAACCATGAACAACACGCTCCGCGTCTTCCTCGACGGCTACATCGACGGCCGCAACGACACCACCAAACTCTCCGCCGTCCTCACCCCCGACTGTCTGCGCACCTTCGCGCCGCTCTCCTTCCTCCAGTCGATCGGCGCCCCGGCCGACACCGCCCTAGACAACAAGTCCTATGAGGACTTTTATGCTTCGGAGCTCTCTGTCGCGTGGGCGAAGAGTTTGGATGAGGCTCCCAATGTGGTTATTGATGTCGAGGCGAAGACGGCGGCGGCTACGACGGTGTATACGAATGAATTTAGCGATGGGGAGACGTTTCGGTTGGAGTTTGCATGGTTTGTAACGTTTAGTGAGGACGGGGAGAGGGTTAGGAAGGTGTTGGAGTGGGTAGATTCGGGGGCGACGAAGAGGTATCATGAGAGGATCAGAGAGTTGATGGCGGCTAGGGAGGGGAAGAAGGGGGAGAGGGAAGGAACGGGAGGGAAGTGAACAGTAGTTTGAGTCGTGGATTGAGAGTGGCGCTACCCATTTTTCATTGTCGCTGTTGCCATTTGCTATATGGAAGTCAATCATTCCGCGTTAAAGGTATACTCTGCACTCCTTGCATGTCGGTCACACAGATTGGGCGAGAAACTTCACGTGTCACTGCGCAGGTGAGATTTAAACAGCAGGGGCTCTCGTGTGACCTGATCCGCATCGTGCGTTCAATAACACTTTCTTTCCCATCTTTGTAAACTCCCGGATTGGGCTTCAGCTATGTTGCTATCAGATGCCATTATTATTACCTCCTTTTCTAGTCACCCACCAGTACATACAGCTTCGTGGTTTCAGTCCACAACCCCCTCCGGCACCGACGACAAGTAATCCACAGGCGCCGGCTCCATTCCATCCGGTGTGCCCACAATCTTGAGCGTGCTCCCCTTCTGCATATCCACCCCCTTAAACGTGACCCTCGTCGCCGTCTGCCTATTAATATACGGCGTCGGCGTCTTCCCTATAGTATACTCCAAATCCCCTTTCCACTTTCCCACCAGCTTCTCATCTTAATACACCTCCCATGTCGAGTTCCTAATCGCCTGATCATAGTAGTTCACCGCCAAATCATACCTCCCGCTCTCGACACCTACCACCGTGCTCGCCACCCCCTGCGTCGAGTTCCCCCCCGCGACAGTCGCCTTTGCCCCGCTCGCCTCCATCGGCAGCACGTCATACACCTTGTACCCATCGAGTTTCATGTCCTCTACTTCTATCCGATACTTGTATTTACCCACCCGCCCCTTCATATCCGCAACTCCGGACTTTCGCAGATAGAAATTACATACGCTATCCCGCCAAACAATAAAACGTCCCGTCTGGTACATTAACTGGAATAGTATATGCTTATACCGCTTTTTATCGATCTTATCCTTTATCGTCGTCTATAATTTCGGAAACGTCTGCGTTATTCCGCTCCCGTCGTAATGCGTATCGTAAAAGTGCTGGATCACGGTCTTGCCCGATATGAGTACGTGTGTATACGGTATATGATGGAATCATAGCAGTAGATTGTCGGGCGTGGTCTCGATATTTTCGTATATGGCCGCCACCTGCGGGGTATACTGCCCTGCGTGGGCGGGCCGTTCTTGACGGTGCGTTCCATGCCGATCGAGTCGGAGTCGGCGTCGGCGCGGGTCCACTGGCCCCAGATTTGCCGTCCTGCGAGCCCAGGCTAGAGCCGTAGTGCGCGAGGAGGATGTCGGTGAGGGTTTGGACGCCGAGGTTGCCCGTATAGCTCTCGTAGGCGGGCCACGAGGCGAGTGAGATGTCGGTGATGACGCGCAGGACGCCCGGGTTCGAGGGAAGATGAGGCGAGTCCACTCCTGGAGGATGGCGGTCGGGTCGGAGGAAGACGACCAGGCGAGCTTGCCGTAAGCGTAGAGGTTGGCATGGCGAGGTGCGAGCCGAGCCAGGTCGTGTTCATGCCGGCGTTAACGACGCCGGCGTAGCCCCGTGAGGGTCGTGTTAAAGCGCTTGCCCGAGAGGATGTCGCCGAGGCGCGTGGTCCGGTTTGTCGAGGCGCAGGTTGAAGTCGAGCATCTCCTTCCATATGGGGGCGAGGTAGACGACGTGGGCCTGCTGTCCAAGGTACTCCTGCGAGACCTGGAGCTCGATGGCGGACGAGTTGCAGCGCAGGTGGCTGAAGAGCGGGAAGACGGGCACCTGGACCTGGAAGTCGATGGGGCCGTACTTGATCTGGACGACGACGTTGGGCTCGAGCCTGCCGTCGAGCTCGTCGAAGAAGTCGATAGCGGCGTTGGCGCGGTCTGTTTTCCAGTCGAGCGTCTGGTTGAGGTTGCAGTAGTCGTATAAGAAGGCGTAGAAGACGCATACGCCGCCGTGCTTCTAGAGGGCGCGCGTAAAGAGGTTGGCGCCGTCGGCCAGGGTGTGGTTATACGTGAGAAGACCGGGCTGGCCCTCGGAGCTGGCCTTGACGAGGAAGTCGGCCATATCGGAGACACGCGCGTATAGGTTATCGGTAGCATTCTACTAGAAGGCGACGACGGACGGGTCGAACGGGGTAAAGGTGACGAGTCAGCCGAACAACTGGGGCGCGGCGAAGTTGAGGGATAGGCCGAGCTGCACGCCGTACGGCCGGAAGATGCCGGCGACGCGCGCGAGCCCGTCTATGATTTCGGGCGCGAGAAGCGTCGAGTTGGCGTTGGTATTGTTGATGACGACGGCATTGATGACGACGGCGTTGATGACGACGGCGTTGATGCCGATGGAGGCGAGTAGGCGGGCGTACTAACCGGCGCGGGTGAGGTCCGGGCGGATACGGGCCTCCCAGAAGAAGATGGACTTGCTGCCGTAGCCACGCTCGATGTTGCCGTGGGTGCCGCCGTCCTGCGTATTATCCCACTGGTTGACCCACCGCACGGGTGCCTCGGGGTTCGACGCGAGCGAGAAGTCCGACACGTTGCCCTACCCCACGAGCTGAAGGTAGCGGAAGGGCGCCATCCAGCGCACCTCGCTCGTTCTGGCCCAGGATGCGCACATTGCCGCCCGACACGTTGATGTGGTATCCGTCGGCCGTCAGTTCGGGCAGGTCGATGCGCACCGTCGGGTTCGCATCAAGGAACTGCGACACGGTGCCGAGAGTCACGGCGTTTCGTGCTCGGTTTTCGGTGCTTGCCGCCAAGGCCTTTCGCGAGCTCTTTCGCCGCCGTCTGCACTGGTGATCGTGCCGTGGTGTTGAGGGCCACGAGGGAACTCCGCAGCCGGGACTGGAAAGTCGCGGCGTTGGCAATTGGCGCGCATCGCAGCCACGCACTGAGCCCGTCCGAGGCCGTGGCGAGGCCGGCGACGGCGAGCAGCAACAATCCCTTCATGATGGATGTCGTCGTCCGATGAAAAGATCACGATCTCGACATGACCCGGCAAGATCGCTGCAGATGTATGCAGATGACGACGGCTGCGGGCGTATATTAAGGCACCGATCGCGTCCGTGTATAAGTCCATCAATAACGTTGCGCCCCTCCATTTTGCCATTTGTCCAGCTCTTCCTACCCTTGGCGCCTGCCGCCAAGACTGGAACGCGAGCCGCCGTTCAGGTTGAAGGACGGCGGGAGAGGAGAAGATGCGGGGCCGCGTCGTCGTTCCCCTCTCTCCGGACCCAACGGCCTGCTAAATGCGGTGGGATTGGCAGCGGTGATGCGGTCCTCTTCCGGCGACCGGGGCCATCAGGGTTTAGACCGCAGGCCGACATCATGTGACGACCTTTTCTCGGTAGGGTAGGCTTCTGGAACTCGCGATTCTGTCTTGCGATGTCGTTGCAGGCTTCTTTAGGTTGTGCTTGGCATGCCCTGTGGCTGGGGCTTGCCCTTCGGTGAGAGTTTGGAAATTTCCGGCGTCATAGCGACAAAGGGATTTTTGTTCTATGCTCTAATTAGTTCTGAGAGATTGCTCACAACTGGCCTCCGCAGAACCCCAAACGCTCCGCTTGCACCCGGATGCCCAGCCGGAGCCGGTCCGGGATACCCACATTCCCAAGACCGCCTCCGCCACCTTTGGGGTCTGATCTTCTCGCGAAAACTGGCCACTTTTCATCGCTTTTCGCCAAAAGCGAGCCCCCACCGCATGCCAAGACAGTGTTTTCCGGGACGCTTTCCCGTTTTTGGCAGCACTT